>Ga0075425_100009937_pt1 | contig 10135 bp, 7 predicted proteins | sample SoiMethybrSBSTD4_FD_75300 | JGI IMG/M metagenome (GOLD analysis project Ga0075425, IMG submission 75300) | Bulk soil microbial communities from a Populus tree surrounding site in Tennessee, USA - Soil MetaG P. TD hybrid SBSTD4 | ecosystem: Environmental > Terrestrial > Soil > Tree plantation...
GCCGAGCGCATAGATATCCGACCACGGCCCTTGCAGGCGATTATCGGAGGAGTATTGCTCAGGTGGCGAGTAGCCCGTCTTTACAATCCCTGTAATCGACCGGCTCACCTCGGCGACCGCGCGGCGGGCAGCGCCAAAGTCGAGAAGCACGGGAGTGCCGTCAGATCGGATGATAATGTTGTCTGGAGCAATGTCGCGGTGAAGGAAATCGGCAGCGTGCATGACCTCCAGAGCGTCAAGGATCGAGGCCGCAATGCGATCCAATTCCGCTTGTCTGGGGAGCCGACCAAGACCCTTGAGCCAGGCGCCGAAGTCCTGGCCCTGCTCGAATTCCATTACCATGTACGCGGTAGAGTTCGCCTCGAAAATGCGCGTGACGCGAACGATGCTTGGGTGGCGGAAGCGTGCGAGCGTACGCGCTTCGTTAAGAAAGCTTGCTCGACCCCATGCGAACGTCCTCTCGTGTCGCTCCGACCTGGGATGCACGCTCATCGTCGCGTCGCGATCGGCAAAGTCTGAGGGATAATACTCTTTAATGGCGACGATCGTGCCAAGCGTTATGTCCTCGGCCACATACGTAATGCCGAAGGCTCCGGAGCCCGTCACACGCAACAGGCGATAGCTGCCGTCAATTACCGTATTGGTGGGTAGAGCCAGTCGAATGTCCAGGACGCCCTCCTCAGACCTTCAAAGCTACGCAGTTGCCTTGCTGGCCCAAATTTGTCTGTTTCCTGGGGAACAGACAGTATCGGGGAAAGCCAGTGGTGCAAGAAACAACCTGGCTCTTCCGACCACGATCGCGGCGCCGAAAAACTTTATCCTGGCAGCGCCTCATCTGCCGTGATGCCGCCGCCCATCGTGCTCTCAGCACTTCCGGTATGCGCATGTGCCGGCCCACAACCTTGCATTCAGTGGAGGCGGCGCAAACGCCCGCCACGTCGCAGCCATTGGCCGATGGACTGCTTGCGTTCCCTCGCCATCTTCGCCATGCGCTCATAGCGGCGCGCAATAGCCAACAGGTCGTCTCTGGCCCATGTTGTGGAGAGCCGTTTCGCTATGCGACGCGCTTCTTCCGCGCGTTCTCGCCAAAAGCCCTCGTCCATGTCAGGCGCTTTTGTCACGGGTTCGCTTCCTTTGTTTGTCGCGATGACCCCGCCTCTCACCGCACACAGTTGGCAATGATGGCGTTATGGGTGTGACGAAAATACGGAGCGTGAGGCGGCGGCGAACCCGAGCGGTCTGAGTGGAGAGGACGCGTCACTCGGGGAGAGAGCGCGACCCGCGAACAAGCAACTGCGGCAACACAAAACGGCTGGCTTTCGCGCAGCCAGCGAGGGCGTTCGCGCAACTTGCCATGGCGGCCCCGTTCTTCTCGCGCCTTCTCTACGACCCAAGGCCAGGGGTTGGCGCCAAGACCACGGTTGCACAGGACGAGCGGGCTGCTTCAGGCCAGGAGCCGGCAAGACCGAGCGTTTCAGCTCGAACCCCGAAAAAAGGTTCGCCGAGGCGCGTGGTTTGCGCCTCGGCAGCGACCCTCTATAGCGTGGGGGGTGGGACCCGCACGTCCAGCGTTGCGGGTCAATCACCGCTAGGTCTTCTGATTGCGATAGCGGATCATGTAGGCATCCATCGTGAAATCCGCGACCTGGTGCCAAAGGTAGCCATCGTCTTGGAAGGCCTTGTAGCTCTCGTACAGCTTTTTGAATGCCGGGTTGCTCTTGTTCAGCTCCTCGTAGAGCTCCAAGGCCGCCTTGTGGCAGCCGTCCATGACCTCTTGCGAAAATGGCTGCAGGACGGCGCCGTTGGCCGCGAGCCGCTTAAGGGCGGCCGTGTTAACGGCATCGTACTTCGTGGATATCCAGCCATTGACCCCGAGCGACGCCTCTGTGAGCGCGTCTTTGTAGAGCTGGGGTAAGCTTTCCCACTTCTCGGTGTTGACGACGAACATCAAACAAGAGCTTGGCTCCCACCAACCGGGATAGTGATAAAACTTGGCCACTTTGTAGAAGCCGAGTTTCTCGTCATCATAGGGCCCGACCCACTCAGCGCCATCGATCGTGCCTTTCTCGAGCGCTGGGTAGATATCGCCGCCTGCAATCTGCTGCGGCACCACGCCGACGCGCTGCATAATCTTGCCGGCGAAGCCGCCAAGGCGGAACTTGACGCCCTTGAGGTCCTCCATCTTGTTGATGGGCTTGCGAAACCACCCGCCCATCTGACAGTTCGTATTGCCGCCGGGTATCCCGTAGACGTTGTAGCCTTTCAGGAATTCATTCAGGAGGTCCATGCCGCCACCATGGATCATCCAGGCGTTCTGCATTCGGCTGTTCATGCCGAACGGTAGCGCCGAGCCGTAGACGAAGGTGTCATCCTTGCCGAAGTAGTAGTAAAGCGCGGTGTGACCACATTCGACGGTGGCGTTCTGCACGGCATCAATGACTTGAAGGCCTGGGACGATTTCACCGCCAGCAAACGTCTGGATCTGGAATTTGTTATCTGTCAGTGCGGCTACGCGCTTGCCGAGGAGCTCAGCGCCACCGTAGAGCGTGTCGAGCGATTTTGGCCAACTCGTCGTCTGGCGCCATTTGATCTCCGGCATCGACTGCGCAATTGCAGGCGCCGCAACCGACGTGGCGGCCAAGCCCGTGGTTGCCGCACTTGCCGCTTTGATAAACTTGCGTCTGTTAATGGTTGTCATGTCCATCCTCCCTTGGTGCTCGAGACCGCGACGTGTTCTTGTTGTCGCGGCCCTCATGATAGGCGATGCGTCCTCCCACACACCAGCAAGCCGAGGGCGTGGCCCGCCTCGTGCGCGCGTTGCCGCAGGGGGCTCTCGTTTGCTGGTCCCGCGGAAAGTGCTTCCCGCGGAACAACTCTCTGCGCGGCCCCGATACCTCGAAATTCCCCGTTGTCTTGGCTATCCCAAGGGGATAGCACATCAAAGCATCCTGCAATGAACGGTGTTTGCGCACAAGCGTGGGCGCTTGCCGCACCCCGATCGGTTGCCGTAAGGGCGACCGCTGCGCCAGCGGCAGTCCCCACACTCGTGCGCGGCGTGGGGCCGGCTTTGGTCCATTGGCACCGCTGCTGGTTAGGCCGCGCACCTGGCGAGGACGGGTCACACACCCCCCTTTCATCTGGTCGAGCTGACGATGACGTTGATGCATCGACAACGAGGCTCGCACGCCCGGCGATCGACGCGAAATAGCAAGAGGCGAACGAGGCTCCCTGCTAGCAAGAGCCCATCGCCCTCAGCGCACGCGGGCCGCAATTCCATTGAGAGTTCGCGGCGGCACGACGCGCTTCTGGGATCGGTGGCCGAGGTGCAACGCAGGAGTGGAAAGTGGCGGTGGCGCTGTTGTTCGTGCACGCGAATCGCCGGACGTGCAGTAGCGTGCGCCTCTCGGTTGGAGGGCGCTCATGCACATCCGCGCGCTGGCGGCTGCGGCCGCCGCACTCGTGATCACCACCGCCGCGCAGGCCGACGGTCCTCCGCCGGGACCTCCACCGCCCGTCGCCGTTGCCTGCTGCGAGCCACCCGCGCTCTGGACCGGCGTTTATCTCGGCACCCACATTGGCGCAGGTTGGAGCGATCCCACGTGGTCGTTCCCGTTTGCTGAGTCCTTCAGCACCGTTCCCGGCCAGAACTTCTCGCCCTCGGCAGGGGGCCTGATCTGGGGTGGGCACGTCGGCATCAACTATCAATTCCATGGTTTCCTCGTCGTTGGTGCCGAGCTGGGCTATGCCGGAAACCGGCTCGCCGCAACCACGGGAGGACCCTTCGCCGGCGCACCGCTGGATCAATTTCGCCTAGAGGCCTCAGATCTCTTCACGGTCGCCGGCAGGTTTGGCTATGTCTTTCATGACCAGTACCTCTTCTATGGCAAGGTCGGCTACGCCAGCTCGCTGGTTGAGGTCAATGCCCTGTCAGCGACAGGCGTCGCGGCGCATGCGCAAGAGCGCGAAAATGGATGGCTCATCGGGGTGGGCCTCGAAAGCCGTATCATCAGCAATATTCTCTTTGGCTTGGAGTACAATTACATCGGCTTCTCCGACGATCGCTTTACCGCACTGACCGGCGGGACCGTCCCAGGCGGCCCCTTCAACGCCGATATCGGCAACCAGCACATGCAGACATTTGTGGCGCGGCTCAGCATCTTGTTTGGACCGCAGGCATGCTGCAGCGAAGGCGTGCTCGGTAAATATTGAGCCGGACAAGACAGCGCTTCGCTGACTTGCGCCCACCTTCGCGACGCGCCCCACTGCACTCGGGGCTGCCGCTCTATGCGCCGCTCCATGCCCCACCGCTCCCCGCCCACCGTTCCGTGCCCACCGTTCCCTGCCAGTGGCGTCCGCGCCCCGGGATTAGCCCCCAGCGATCGGTCCGACGCTCATGAGAGCCCTTGACCAACCCTTAGCCAACCCTTGGCCAACCCTTGGCCAACCCTTGCCTTAGCTCACCCGATTTGGTGAGACCTGAGCGGCAACCCACGCGCGCCCGTGATGGGGGAGCGCGGTGCGGAGGATTGTCCCGATAGGTCCCGAGGTTTTCCCCCGGGTTTTCCGTGGAACCAGAACCTCGGGCGCCGCGTTACGAGCGATGCGAGTGCGAGCGTGTCGGGTGCCCGTTGGAGTGCGCCTGCCGACGTCAGCGGCATCGTCCGCACCGATCTCAACCGATCCGCTCAGCGCGGACATACCAAAGTCTGGCTCAGGCATTCGCACGTACAATGCAGCAGCCGTGTCGAGGGTAGCCGCATATTCGCTGGGGCGACAAAGGCCGTTGGGTTCAGAGATGGCCGGTGAACGCTCCTCGCCACGGGCACCACGTGCGACCGGCCGCAATGAAAAGCTCCGCCCGCAAACGAGTTGAGTACCGAGATGGCCACTCCCACTCCCTTGCCCAAGAAGATTGCAATCGCGCTTACGGTGAACGGGACCCCGAAGCAACTCGAGCTTGCCCCGTGGACCACCCTACTCGACGCGCTGCGTGATCATCTGGATTTAACGGGCACCAAGAAAGGCTGCGACCATGGCCAGTGCGGAGCCTGCACGGTGCTGGTCGACGGCCGGCGCGTCAATGCATGCCTCGTTCTGGCCGTCATGAAGGATGGCGCAACGGTTACCACCATCGAGGGGCTCGCGCGGAACGGCGCGCTGCATCCCCTGCAGCAGGCGTTCATCGATCATGACGCGTTTCAGTGTGGCTACTGCACGCCGGGTCAAATCTGCTCGGCCGCAGGGCTCATCGCCGAAGGCCGGGCGAAGAGCCCCGACGAAATCCGCGAGTTGATGAGCGGGAATATCTGCCGGTGCGCGGCCTATCCCAACATCATCGCTGCGATCCAGCAGGCGATGGCTGCCATGGGGAGTAGGTCATGATCAATTTCGAGTACGCGCGCCCCAGCAACGTCGCGGAGGCGGTGCGCCAGAGCGCGGCCGATCCACGCGCCAAGTTCATCGCCGGCGGCACCAATCTTGTGGACCTCATGAAGAAGGATGTCGAGCGCCCCGCACGGCTCATCGATATTTCGCGCCTGCCCCTCAAATCGGTGGCCGAAGCGCCCGGCGGCGCCTTGCGCATCGGCGCCCTCGTGCCAAACACCGATCTCGCCTATCACCCGCTCGTCGAGCAGCGCTATCCAATGCTTTCCAGCGCCATCCTGGCGGGTGCCTCCCAGCAATTGCGCAATATGGCATCGACGGGCGGTAACCTGCTGCAACGCACCCGCTGCTACTACTTCTATGACGTGGCGAGTCCTTGCAACAAGCGCGAGCCCGGCAGCGGCTGCTCCGCAGTGACGGGCTTCAATAGACAACACGCGATCCTCGGCGCGAGCGACGCGTGCCTCGCGACGCATCCCTCCGACATGTGCGTGGCGCTCGCAGCGCTTGAAGCCAAGGTCCACGTCGTTGGCCCAGGAGGCGAGCGCACCATCGCCTTCGGCGACTTCCACCGGCTGCCCGGCAGCGAGCCGCAGCGCGATACCAACTTGCAGCCCGCCGAGATCATCACGGCCGTTGAGCTCCCCGCGCGCGGCTTTTCCAGAAACTACACCTACCTCAAAATCCGCGACCGGCTCTCCTACGCGTTCGCACTTGTATCGGTCGCCGTCGGCCTCGAGCTCGAGAACGGCACCATTAGGGAGGCGCGCTTGGCGCTCGGCGGTGTCGCGCACAAACCCTGGCGCGAGGAGAACGCCGAGGCGGCCCTGCGCGGACAGGCTGCCAGCGATGACAAGTTCGCGCGCGCGGCCGATCTCTTGCTGCGCGATGCCAAAGGCTTGAGCCACAACGCCTTCAAGATCGATCTTGCCCACCGCGCCGTGGTGCGCGCCCTTGGGCAAGCCGCGCGCGCCACTCCGCAGTCGCAGTCCAATAAGGCAATCCGGTGAGCTCCATGGTCAGCTACATTGGTACCCCTACGTCGCGCATCGACGGCCGCGCCAAAGTGACCGGCGCCGCCAAGTACGCGGCCGATTTCAATGTTCCAGGGCTCATCTATGGCAGCGTGGTCTCTTCGCGCATCGCCAAGGGACGGGTTCGGCGCATCGATGCGACCGCGGCCTTGAACGTGATGGGTGTCGTCGAAGTTCTAACGCACGCGAACCGGCCGGCAATGGCGCACTCCGATCAGGACTACAAGGATGACGTGGCACCGGACGGATCGCCGTTCCGTCCACTCTATGACGACAAGGTTCTGTTCAGCGGTCAACCGATCGCCTTGGTGCTGGCGCAAGAGCCAGAGATCGCCCGCTTTGCCGCCTCCCTCGTCAGGGTCGAGTACGCGGCCGAGCCACACGCGACCGATCTCCTGGCCCACCTCGATCAGAGGTTCGAGTTGGGCGAGGACACGTTCGCTCTAACCCCAGCCAAGCCGCGCGGCGACGCACCGAAAGCACTTGCGCGGGCAGAGGTGGGTCATAGGGGTGAGTATTTCGTGCCCGTCGAGCACCACAACCCCATGGAGCTTTATGCCTCAACGGTGATCTGGGAGGGAGACGGCAAACTCACCGTCTACGACAAGACCCAGGGCGTGCAGAACGTGCAACGCTATTTATCCAGAGTCTTTGCGATGAAGTCCGACGATCTGCGCGTGGTCTCGCCGTTTGTCGGCGGCGCCTTTGGTTCGGGACTGCGCCCGCAATATCAGGCGGTGCTGGCCGTCTTGGCGGCGCGCGCACTCAGCCGTTCCGTGCGGCTCGTACTCACCCGGCAAGAGATGTACGCGCTTTGCTATCGCCCGGCCACGATCGCACGACTTGGGCTCGGCGCCAAACGGGTTGGGACGCTCGAAGCGATCATCCATGAAGCGACCGCCGTAACCTCCCAACACGAAGAATTTGCCCGCAAAGACACCATTTGGGCGGGTGCGCTCTACGCGTGTCCCAATACGAAGTTTACCCACGAACTGGTCCGCCTCGACCTGCCGACGCCCTCCGATATGCGAGCTCCGGGCGCTGCGACGGGGATCTACGCGCTCGAGTGTGCCATGGACGAGCTCGCTGTTGCCCTCAAGCTCGATCCCTTGGAGCTGCGCTACCGCAACTACACCGATCGCGATCAGAACGCCGACGTTCCCTTTACCAGCAAGAAGCTGCGCGAATGCTATCGGCAAGGCGCTGAGGCCTTCGGTTGGGCAAAACGCAACCCCGAGCCGCGCGCGATGCGCGACGGTCGGGACCTCGTCGGCTGGGGTATGGCAAGCGGCGTGTGGGAGGCGCTGCAAATGGAGACCGCAGCGCGCATCGTCCTGACGGCCAACGGACATGCAGAGATTGCCTGCGCCACCTCCGACATCGGCACGGGTACCTACACGATCATGGCCCAGGTCGCAGCCGATATGCTTGGTGTTCCGCTCGACAACATCACCATCAAGCTCGGCGACTCGACGCTGCCACAATCGCCCGTCGAGGGCGGGTCGTGGATGGCTGCGTCAGTGGCCCATGCGATCGCGGCGACCGCCGATGAGATCCGCAAAGAGCTTTGGCGTCTGGCGCACGAGGTGCCGGCAAGCCCACTGGCGGGCACGAAATCCCAAGACGTAGTCCTGCGCGAGGGCAAGATCGTCAACAAGCAAGATCCCGATCGCGCCGTGACAATCGCCGATGCCATGCGGGCAGGTAAGATAGATCGCATCGCCAAGCAGAAATCCACCGATTTCAAGGAGGACAGCGCGCACGCACGCAACGTGCATTCGGCCGTTTTTGCCGAAGTGAAGGTGGATGAGCAGCTTGGCGTCATTCGCGTTACGCGGGTTGTCAGCTCGGTTGCCGCCGGACGCATTCTCAACCCAAAGACGGCGCGCAGCCAGATAGCCGGCGGCGTGGTCTGGGGCATTGGCATGGCCTTGCACGAGGAAACGCTGGTTGATCACCACTTGGGGCGCATGATGAACGCCGACTTCGGCGAGTACCATGTGCCGGTGAATGCCGACGTCCACGACGTCGACGTCATCTTCGTTGACGAGCCAGATGACATCATCAATCCGCTTGGCATCAAGGGTGTGGGAGAGATCGGCATCGTCGGTGTCGCTGCCGCGATCGCCAATGCGGTCTATCACGCGACTGGCAAGCGCATTCGCGATTTACCGATCACGCTCGACAAGCTCAGGCGCTGACCGCCATTGGCTTCGAAGGAGAAGTACGAATTGACCTGGAGTACAGCACATGGCCACCTTCGAAACCAAAGACGGCACGCGGATCTATTACAACGACTGGGGCAGAGGGCAGCCGATCGTCTTCAGCCATGGCTGGCCGCTTTCGGCGGACGCCTTCGAGGACCAGATGTTCTATCTGGCCTCCCGCGGCTACCGCTGTATTGCCCATGACCGCCGCGGGCATGGACGCTCAAGCCAGCCTTGGAACGGCAACGACCTCGACACCTACGCCGATGATCTGGCCGAACTTGTTGCCAAACTCGATCTTAAGGACGCGGTTCACGTGGGCCATTCCACGGGAGGCGGCGAGGTTGTGCGCTATATCGGCCGCCACGGCTCCAAGCGTGTGGCCAAAGTCGTGCTCATCGGAGCGATCCCGCCGTTGATGTTAAAGACACCCGCCAACCCCGCTGGCACGCCGATGGAGGCTTTCGATCAGATCCGTGCCGGCGTTCTGTCGGACCGCTCGCAGTTTTTCAAGGACCTCGCCATGCCATTCTACGGGTACAACCGGCCGGGGGCCAAAGTCTCCGAGGGTGTGCGCAATTCCTTCTGGCTGCAGAGCATGCTGGCGGGCATGCCGGCCGCCTACTTCTGCATCAAGGCGTTCTCGGAAACCGACACCACCGAGGATCTCAGGAAGATTGACGTGCCGACCCTGTTTCTGCACGGCGACGACGACCAGATCGTGCCGATCGGAGCCTCCGCCCTATTGGCCTCCAAGATCGTGCGCGGTGCAAAGCTCAAAATCTACAAGGGTGCGCCGCACGGCATGTGCACCACGCGCAAGAACGAGGTCAATGAGGACCTCATCGCTTTCATTGGCAACTGAGCCAGTATTCGGGGGGATGGCGATCGTGCCGCCCCCAAGATTTGGAGAAGACACATGGACAGGCAGGAAGAGAAGGCTCTTCGGGCGGCGGCGCTTGCGACACCGACGGACCTTTCCTCCAATGCGGTGCGCGACATTTCGGGATCATTGAATATTCTGCTCGCCGATATGTTCGCGCTCTACCTCAAGACCAAGAATTTCCACTGGCACGTGTCGGGTCCGCACTTTCGCGACTATCACCTGCTCCTCGATGAGCAGGCCGATCAGATCTTTGCCACCACGGATGCCATTGCCGAGCGGGTGCGCAAGATTGGGGCCATGACAGTGCGGTCGGTCGGGCATATCGCACGGCTGCAGCGCGTGCTCGACAACGATGCGGAGTACGTGGCGCCCGACGACATGCTGGCCGAGCTGCGCGATGAGAACAAGCAACTCGCGACCAGAATGCGCGAAGCGCATGGACTGTGCGACGAACACGACGACGTCGCAACGGCGAGCTTGTTGGAGGTCTGGATCGACGAGGCCGAGCGGCGCACGTGGTTCCTTTTCGAGGCTGGCCGGCGGTAGGCGCCGCAAGGCCAGTCGCGACGGTCAGGTCGACAAAACCGCGAATCAGCGTCAACCCGACGCATGCAATCGCCTGG
>Ga0075425_100009938_pt1 | contig 10133 bp, 8 predicted proteins | sample SoiMethybrSBSTD4_FD_75300 | JGI IMG/M metagenome (GOLD analysis project Ga0075425, IMG submission 75300) | Bulk soil microbial communities from a Populus tree surrounding site in Tennessee, USA - Soil MetaG P. TD hybrid SBSTD4 | ecosystem: Environmental > Terrestrial > Soil > Tree plantation...
CCGATCGCATAGCCGGTCGCGCTCTTCGCTTCGTCGGCGGTTGCGCGCCGCACCGCGGACGCGCCGAGAGCGTTTCGGAGCTTCGCCTCGTCGACGCGATCGGCACCGGAGCACAGCACGACGACCGGCGCAGCATCGGCGATGAACACCAGGCTCTTCACGATCTCCCCCACCGCGCAGCCGATCTCGCGCGCGGCGTCTTGCGCGGTGCGCGTCGTGGCTGGGAAGCGGGTCACCGCGATGTCGACACCGTGAGTGGCGGCGTGCGCGCTCACACGCGCGACGTTGGGATGCTCCGCTATCGGACGAACTTCGCGAGCGCCCGGATGACCCGCGTCGGCAGCAGGGTCACGAAGATCCGCGCGGCCTTACGCCACGCGGCGGCAGCGGCGTCGCGCTCGGCGTCCGTCGCGCCCGTCGGCGAGTAACGCTCCTGGACGCGGGCGCGCGCGATCGTCTGCATCGGCTCGTGGACGTCGGGGATCTCGCGGCCGATCGCATCGGCGTACTCGTACGGCGTCTGCGAGGGCCTGGCAGCGTGCCCGGCGTACGCCCCGAGGAGTCGCGTCTTGCCCCAGGCTGAGTCGATGGTGCCCAGCCCGCGGAACCGCATCTCGAAGCGAACGAGGCCCACGAACAGCGCGAGCAGAAGGGCCGAGAGCACCGCGAGGCCCGGGCGCGGGTCGATCGACTTCGAGAAGTCGCCCCCGACACCGCTCGGCGGGGTGTCGTCCGCGCCACCGATGCCCGGGTCGGGCTCGGTGTCGCGGCCGAGGAGGCCGGAGCTGTCCTCGCGGCCGGTCCTCGGCGAGCCGTCCGGATTCGTCGTCCCCGTGTCCGTGGTCTCGGCCCGGTCGAACGGCAGCTCGGACGGCGTTGGCTCGAACTCGATCCAGCCGTACGACGGGAAATACACCTCGACCCACGCGTGCGCGTTCAGCTCGCGCACCGCGTAACGGTTGCTCGCGTCGAGCTCGCCCGAGGTGAAGCCTTCGACGACGCGCGCCGGGACGCCGACCTCGCGCAGCATGACCGCCATCGACGACGCGAAGTACTCACAGAAGTCGGCCTTCAGATCGAACAGGAAGTAATCCACCGGATCGCGCCCGGCGGGCGCCGACTTCACGACGGTCGAGTACTTGTACGTGTTCCGCAGGTAGGTCTCGACCGCCTCGGCCTTGTCGTAGGCGGTGGCCTTGTTCTGGGTGATCTGGATCGCGAGGTCACGCACGCGTGAGGGGATGCTCGATGGCAGCTGCAGGTACTTCGTCTTGATGGTCGTCGGATACGCGGTCAGCGCCTTGCGCAGCTCATCCTTCGTGGCGACCGACACGTACGAGGTCGTCGTGTACGTCCCCTGAGCCTGATTGCGGTTCACCGCGCGCACCGAGGTCGAGTACGCGCGATCGTCCCCGGTCTGGAACTGGAACGGCACGTTCACCTTGGCCGGCTCGTTCGCGCCGAAGAGGAGGTTCGTGTGCGGGACGACGATGTCGAAGGTCGCGTCCATCTTCTCGCGCTCGACCGTCGGCGGCGTCACCTTGTCCACGCGATCGGTCTCCGTCGTGCGCCAGCCGGCGCCGGTGTAGAAGTCGTAGGTCACCGCGCGCCAGAAGTGGGCCGCCGGCGCGTCGACGTAGAAGACGATCCGGTCGCCGAGGTTCGGCGCCTGACCGAGGCGGATCGAATCGGAGAACGACACGCCCTGGAGCCGGCTCGGCCCGGAGACGCCGGCGAAGAACCGCTGCCATTCGGCCTGCAGCCGCTGGTACGGCGCGTCGAATGTGTTGAACGCGTTCGAGACGAGGTCCGCGGCGCCGACGCGCGGCGTGAAGAACGCCATCAGGATCAGCACGAGGGTCCAGGTCAGCCCGCCGCGAAGCAGGCGCCAGTCCATCTCGCCCGCGGGGACGATGTTCTGACGCTCCCAGCGCTCCGTCAGGTTCACGATGTGCAGCCGCGTGAGCAGCACGAGCGCGAGCAGCGTGAACAGGATGAGGTCGAAATAGAGCGAGGTGAGCGCGAGCGACACGTTCACCGTCAGGCAGACGCCGCTGAAGATGACGGCGTCCCATGGCCGGTGCTCGCGCGCGAGCGCGAACGCGCCAACGTATGCGCTCGCCCAGCAGGTGGCCCCGAGGAGGAGGACGAAGACCGACGGGTCGTTCGCCGACTCACCGGCGATGATCTGGGTCACCCAGTTGTTCACGTGGACCGCGAGGTCGACCGTCTTCGCGTGCAGCGAGGTCCCGCTGGTCGCGACGATCGTGAAGATCACGACGGTGAGCGCGCCCGCGATCGCGCCGAGCACCGTCGAGCGCCGGGCCCGCATCCGCCCGTTCCCGACGACCGTGCCGAGCAGCGCGCCGGCCAGCGCGATGTACGTGAACTGCGCGTTGAGGTCGACCCACCCGGCCTGGGCGAGCGAGGCCGGGTAGATGAGGATCATGACCAGGTAGATCGGCAGCCCCGCCCACCCGCCGCGAAAGTGAAGCTTGCGCAGGTCGATCGGCGGGAACAGCGACCGTCGGACGGAGCCGAGGAACAGCTCAGGCGATCGCATTCATCGCCTCGTGGAATAGATCCTCGATGTTCATGTCCGGCTGGAGGTGCGCGGTCTTGACGCCGGCGACCGCGAGCTCGCCGAGGAGCGCGTGGCGCCGGGCGCGATCCCGCTCATCGGTGTCCTCGGATCCGACGAGCACCGCCTGCGTCGAGATCGACGATTCGCGGAACGTGCTCGCGGGCCGCACCCACGCCCGGTCGAGCGACGGCGTGATCAGGAGGACCGATGCGCCGCGGCGGATCCGGGGCAGGGTCTCGACCATGACCTCGGCGATCGTGCGGGATCCACCGACCTGCACCTCCGCGAGGTACTGCATGAGCTTGCCGAACTGTTTCGACCCGCGATCGGGGTGCAGGATCTCGGCGCGCACGCCGGTCGTCACCAGACCGACGTTCCGGTGCTCGCGGATGGCCTTCGAGACGACCGACGCGGCGACCGTGACGGCGCGCTCCTCCGTCGAGGTCGCGCCTTCGCCGCGATGCCAGTGGCGCTCGAGATCCAGGTAGACCCAGAGGTCCGCGGTCTTGTCGAGCTCGAATTCCTTCACATAGAGCCCGCGGTGCCGCACCGACGACGGCCAGTGGATGCGATTCATCGCGTCGCCGGCGCGGTAGTCGCGGATACCCATGACCATCGAGGTCGACTGCAGGGAGCGCTGCCCGGTGAGGACATTGCCCTCGAGGAACGATCCGGGAAGCTGCCAGAACGGGAGGGGCAGCACCTTGGGATACACGAGGACGAGTGCATCCAGCGGGATCCGCGCGACCGTCGAGAAGAATCCGAACGGGTCACCGGAGCGCAGCACGATCGGACCGAGGTGGAAGCGGCCGCGCCGCAGCGCCGGCACGCTGACCTTCCAGCGCCGCACCGAGCCCCGGCCGGCGATCGACAGCACCCGCCCGGTGAGCGGCTCGGGCCAGTTCGAGGTCTCGCTCACCTCGACCCAGAGCTTCGCGAGCCGGTGGTCGTTCCGCAGCTCGTAGTTCAGATCGATCTTGTCCCCGAGGTGGGCGTAGGCCTGGCCAACCGTCCGTTTCACCGACAGGCCCTCGAGCGTCAGCCGCGCGGTGATCCACATCGCCGCGCCGACGAAGAGCAGGAGGTAGGCGAGGTAGCTGAGGAGCTCGACGCCGCTTGAGATCGCGGCGATGAAGAGCCCGACCCACAGGACCGCGAAGTGCCAGGGCCGCATGGACCTATGCCCGCAGCGCGGCCGGCGACCCGACCTCCACCGGCACGCTCGCGAGGACCTCGGCGATCACCGTGGTCTGCGCGAGGTCCTTCAACCGCGCCTGAGGCTGGAGGATCAAGCGGTGCGCGAGCGTCGGGGCGGCGAGGGCCTTCACGTCGTCCGGCACGACGTAGTCGCGGCCGCGGACCGCCGCGTACGCCTGCGCCGCGCGCGCGAGCGCGAGCGAGCCGCGAGGCGAAGCGCCGAGATACACGTCCGGGTGCGAGCGCGTCGCGCCAACGACCGCGACGACGTACTGCTTCACGGCCTCGGCGAGATGGACGTCGCGGACGCCGGCCTGGGCAGCGAGGAGCTCGTCGGCGGTCATGACCTGTCCGAGGCTGTCGAGGGGGTGATGCACGCGCTGGGCATCGAGGATGTCCACCTCCTCCTTCGGCTTCGGGTAGCCGAGCTGCAGGCGAATGAAGAACCGGTCGAGCTGGGCCTCGGGCAGCGGGAACGTACCTTCGTATTCGATCGGGTTCTGCGTGGCCATGACCAGGAATGGGTCGGGCAGCTGGTACGTGACCCCGTCGACGGTGACCTGCCGCTCCTCCATGGCTTCGAGGAGCGCCGACTGGGTCTTGGGCGTCGCGCGGTTGATCTCATCGGCGAGGACGATCTGGCTCATGACCGGACCGGCGCGGAACTCGAACGTGTTGCGCTGCTGGTTGAAGATCGAGACGCCGGTCACGTCCGAGGGCAGGAGGTCAGGGGTGAACTGGATGCGCCGGAAGCTGCAGCCCAGCGACCGGCTGAAGGCCTTGGCGAGGACGGTCTTGCCGGTCCCGGGAACGTCCTCGATCAGGATGTGGCCCCGGCACAGGAGCGCGACGAAGGCCAGCTCGACCTCGTGGTGCTTCCCGAAGATGACCCGCTCGACGTTCTCGACGACACCGGCGACCTGCCGGGAGAGCGCAGTGCTGTCCAAACGAATTTCCCCCTGAAACCCCGTTTCCCGAATTAGATGGTACGAGCCGAGTCCGTCGGGCCCTCCGAGCAGGGGCAGGGGCCCCTGAGCGCGTAGCGCCAGCCGCGAGAGGGTTATCCGGCGAGCTCAGCTCGCCTATAGAACGTCTCAACGGGCCGGACGGTTCAATCAGTACTGCCCTGGTCGCTCGCCGGTTCCCTATTTGCCGAGCGCGGCCTTCATCACGGCGCCACCGAGCGGAGCGGCGTCGACGCCACCCTGGCCCGCGTTCTCGATGATCACCGCGACCGCGATCTGGGGGTCCTCGGCCGGGGCGAACCCGACGAACCAGCCGTGCGGCGAGCCCGCCGGGTTCTCTGCGGTGCCCGTCTTTCCCGCTACGTGAACGCCCGAGATCTTGGCGCCGAAAGCGAACGCGCCCGGCGCCTCGACCGCCTGGACCAGGTAGGTCGTGAGCTTGGCTGCCGTGGCCGCGCTGATGATCTGGTCACCCGCCCCGCCGCCGACCGTTCGGAGCACGCCACCGGCCGCGTCGCGGATCTCGGTCACGTAGTGGGGCTGGACCTGCACGCCGTGGTTGCCGACGGTCGCGGCGACCATGGCCATCTGCAGCGGTGACACAAGCAGCTCCCCTTGCCCGTAGCTCGTGTCCGCGAGCAGCGTCGGCCGATCGATCGTGCCGCTGTTGGAGAGCTGTCCTTTCCCCGCGGCGAGATCGAGGGCCGGAGCGCTCCCGACACCGAACTTCTTCGCCATGTCGCTGAGCTTCTGCGCGCCGATCGTCAAGCCGACCTTCGCGAAGTAGATGTTCTCGCTCCGCTGGAAGGCGAGAGACATGTCGAAGTCGCCGTGGGCCTGCGACGACGAGCGCACGTAGTAGTCGCCCCACGACTTGTCAGCCTGGTACGGATCGTCGACGCGGATCTTCTGGTTCGGATCGAACCCGCTCTCGAGCGCCGCGGCCGCGGTGATGATCTTCATCGTCGACCCAGGCGGGTAGAGGCCCTGGGCGACGCGGTTGATCAGCGGCTTGTCCGTGGCCGTGTTGAGCTGGCCCCACGCCGCGTCCTGTTGGGCGGGATCGACGAGCGCGTTCGCGTCGTAGTTCGGCAGGCTCACCGATGCGAGGATCCGGCCGGTCTTCGGATCGAGGGCGACGATCGCGCCGCGCCGGCCGCCGAGGGCCGCGACCGCTGCCGCCTGCACCTTCGGGTCAATGCCGAGGACGACCGACCCCGGCTCGGTGCGCTCGCCGAGATAACGTGCCTTCCACTGGCCGAGCAGATCGGACGGGTCCTGGCCGATGAGCGACTCCTGGTACGCCCCCTCGACGCCCGACGCGCCGTACTTGAACGACGCGTAGCCGATCACCTGGGCCAGCGAGCGATCCGAATACCTCCGGCGATAGGCATCACCATCCTGGACCGACTCTGCGAGCACCCGGCCGGACGAATCCACGATCTTGCCCCGCGGCCGATCACGGACCGCCGCGATGAGCCGCGGATTGAACGGATCCGCATTGAGCTCGGTGGCCGCGACAAGCGACCAATACCCGACCCCGATCGACGTCACGAGGAACGCGATGGCGATCGTCAGTGTGAGACGGCGGATGTTCGCCGCGATCGTTCGCTGACTCACGGCTGGAGACGATCCGTGAGTGGTGTGCGGTGATGGCGGCTGGCGGGTACCTCACGGCCGAAGGCCGGTCCGAAGGAGCGGGCACCGAGTCGGACGCACGTGACCGGCGAGCTCGGGAGACATCTGCCAGCCGCTGACGCAGGCGCCCGGCCCATCACCGTCGAACCCGCGCCGTGATGTCGCTGACTCTGAGCAGCAGCGCGCAGAGCATGAAGTTCGTCACGAGCGAAGATCCGCCGTAGGCGACGAACGGGAGCGTGATGCCGGTGAGGGGAATGAGCTTGGCGTTGCCGCCGACGATCACCAGGGTCTGGAACGCGACGATGAACGACAGACCCGCTGCGAGCAGCTGGAGGAACGTCGTCGGCGCGCGGAGCGCGATGAGCATGCCGCGGTACACGAAGACGAGGTAGAAGGCGAGGAGGGCGAGCGCGCCGATGAAACCCACCTCCTCGGTGAACGCGTCGAAGACGAAGTCGCTCCACACCACCGGGATCCGTTCGGGCATGCCGGCGCCGAGGCCCGCGCCGAAGAGGCCCGCGTTCCCGAGCGAGAAGAGGCCCTGCGTGAGCTGGTAGGCCTGATCGAACCGGAGATCGCTGTTGAACGGTGCGAGCCAGACATCGACGCGCGCCGCGACGTGCGCGAAGGCGTGGTACGCGGCGAAGCCACCGCCGACAAGGAGCGCCAGGCCGATCAGGACGTAGAACGGCTCGCCGGTCGCGAGGTAGAGCATCGCGAGGAAGATCCCGAAGAACAGCAGGGTGGCCCCGAGGTCCTTCTCGAAGACCATCACGAGCATGGCCACGAGCCACATGGCGACGATCGGCAGGAGATACGGCACCGGTGGCACGGGGATCGGGCCGAACCGCCGTGGCGGCGTGGACAGCATCTCGCGGTACTCCTCGAGGTATGCCGCGAAGAAGATCACGAGCGCGATCTTCACGAGCTCCCAGGGCTCGAACTGGGCGACGCCGGTGATACCGACCCAGATACGCGCGCCGTTGATCTCGCGTCCGATGAACGGCAGCAGCGGTGAGATCAGGAGAAGCACACCGATGAGCGCCCACGTGTACTTGAACCGGGCGAGCACCGAGAGATCGCGGGGAATGAGGATCGTGATGCAGAACGCGCCGGCCGCGATGACAAGCCAGGTGAGCTGCTGCAGCAGCAGCGTCGGCGCGAGGCGCTCGACGAGCACGAAGCCGATCCCGGTCAACCCGACCGCGAGCGGCATGAGGAGCTGATCGCCGCGGAATCCGACCGAGATGAGGAAGACGTGGAGCGCGCCGAAGATCGCGAGGACGACGACCGGGACGGCGATCTCGTACCACGCGAACCGGCCGGAGGCCGCGGCCACGACGGCGACGTAGCCGGCGAGGCTGAGCGCCGCGACCCAGATGAGCAGCCGCAGCTCGGCAAGCCGGGCCACCGGGCGGACGCGGATCATTGCGCGCGCTCGAGACGGAGCGCGATGCGTCCGACGGCGACCTCGTCGCCGTAGTGGAACCGCTCCCGGTCCCAGATCCGCGAGCCGTTGAGCACGGTGCCGTTCGTGCTCCCGGCGTCTTCGAGCCACCACTCACCATCGGCGAAGCTCACGATCGCGTGCTTCGCCGATGCGGCCTCGTCGTTCAGGACGATGTCGTTGCCCGCATCGCGGCCGACGCTCGAGACGGCGCGGAGCGGCATGCGCTCCCCGACCCGGGGGCCGCCGCCGTGGCTGCGCGTGACGACGAGTGCCGCGAGCCCGACCTGGCGCGCCGCGACCGCGGTCCGCTCGTCCGCGAGCGCGCGCTGCAGCGCCCGGAACGAGCGGATCAGGAAGAGATAGAGCAGGACGAGGAACGCGATCCGGACCGCCCAGAGGATGACGGCGAAGGTGATCTCCATCAGCCCTCGAGGCGGACGAGCAGCTCCGCTCCGCCGATGGTGATCCGGTCGTCGTCGGACAGGACCATCTCCGCGATGCGCCGCCCGTTCACGAACGTGCCGTTCGTGCTCTGCAGGTCGTAGAGGGTGTAGCGGCCAAGGCGCAGGCGGACCTCCGCATGCCGGCGTGACACGCGCCGGTCGTCGAGCACGATGTCGTTCTTCGGGTCGCGGCCCACCGTGATCGGATCGGCCGTGAGCGGCACCTCGCGTCGCACGCTGCCTTCGCGCGCCACGATCACGCCTTGCGGCGCGCGCGGCCTGGCAGCCCGCAGCGCGTCACGATCGAGGACCATCGTGTGCCCGGTCTCGACGGAGCCGAGGCGCTCGGGCTCGTTCGCCGGCACCTCCTCGCCGGACGCGTCGACGAGCGCGCACGCGACCCGAAGATCGCCTGGCGAGATGTCCGCGTCCTGCTCGAGCTCGACCGTCGGGTACGCGAGGAGGGTGAAGCTGCGATCCCGGGCGGCGCCGAGGACCGCTTCGGCGAGGTCCCGCTCGAGGCTCCGCTTGTACTGCTCGAACTGGACGTAGTCCGAAGGCGACAGCGACACGAGGTAGCTGTTCGGGACGAAGGTCTTGGCAAGCGAGATCGTTTGGTGCGCTTCCATCGCGCGGATGACCCGCTTCGCGATCTGCACCGGCTGCAGCCGGGCGCGAAACAGCCGGGCGCTCCAGCCTTCGATGACCCGGCTGGCCATCGCTTCGAGCCGCTCAAGCATCGCGGGCCTTCACGACCTCCGCTCCGATGAGGATGATGACCGCCGTCACGTAGATCCAGGTCAATAGTCCGGCAGCGAACGCGAGCGCGCCGTACGCCTCGAAGATCCCGAGCCCGCTCGTGAGGAAGCCGAAGGCGACCTTGGCGATCTCCCAGAGCACGGCCGATACCAGCGCCGCCTGGCGTGCCGCCCGGCGCCGTACGGGCCGCCTCGGCGCGAATCGGAACACGAGGTAGAAGAACCAGAACCCGAAGCCGAGCCCGACGAGGGGCGAGACGAGCTGGAACAACAGGCGGACGCCCCGGAAGCCGGTGCCCACCAGCGCGGCGGCCAGCAGCTGCACCCCGAAGCTCACGGCGAACGACGCGATGGCGAGGACGAATACGAGGATCACGAACAGCGTGCTGTTGAGGCGTTCGCGGACGAACGCGCGGCGCCCCTCGCGCCCGAGGATGTGGGACATCGCCGTGTCGATCGACCCGAGGATCGCCGTCACGGTGAGCAGCGTTCCGATGAGCCCGAGGCTGAGGGAGAGCGCGCGACCCTGCACGAGCTGCCCGACGAGCTTCGTTTCCTGGCCCGTGGCCGCCGGCAGGAGGCCGCCCACGATCCGCGCGAGCTCGAGCTCGGCCTCCTGGGTGCCGTAGACGAAGCCGAAGATGCCGATGATCAGCGCGAGCAGCGGGATGAGCGCGAAGAAGATCTGATAGGCGATCGCACCCGCGAGGAACGGGCCATCGTCGGCGAGGAATCCCCCGACGACCCGCCGCGCGATCGTCAGGATGCGGCGTCCGCCTTCGATGCGCCGCGGCTCTTGGTCCCGCCCGCGGGCTTCGCGTCGGTCGCCGGTTTCGCCTCGGCCGCGGGCTTCGGTTCGGTCGCCCCCTTGGATCCGGCCGCGGGCTTATCAGCGATCTCTTTCGATACATCGCCGGATACATCGCCAGCCTTGCTCTCGCCGCCGTCCTTCTGCGCAGGCCGGCTGTCGGTCTTGTACCAGCCGCCGCCCTTGAAGACGATTGCCGGCATCGCCATCAGCTTGCGCGGTCGCTTGCCGCAGCTCGGACACTTCTCGAGCGTCGCGTCCGTGTACGACTGGACGGCCGAGAAGGT
>Ga0075425_100009940_pt1 | contig 10132 bp, 6 predicted proteins | sample SoiMethybrSBSTD4_FD_75300 | JGI IMG/M metagenome (GOLD analysis project Ga0075425, IMG submission 75300) | Bulk soil microbial communities from a Populus tree surrounding site in Tennessee, USA - Soil MetaG P. TD hybrid SBSTD4 | ecosystem: Environmental > Terrestrial > Soil > Tree plantation...
CCCGGACAGCAAGCGGGATCTCCCGGTGGGGGTCACCGTGATCACGGCGGACGACATCAGGAAGAGCGCCACCTCGGACCTGGCCGAGATCCTCGCCCAGTTCGGCCTGGTCCACGTGCGCGACAACAGCGGCTCGCCGAACAAGCAGGTCGACCTGCGCGGCTTCGGCATCACCGGCGACCAGAACACGCTGATCCTGGTCGACGGCATCCGCCTGTCGGAGAACGAGCTCGCCTCGGCGCAGCTCAGCGGCATCCCGCTCGATTCGATCGAGCGCATCGAGATCCTGCGCGGCAGCGGCAGCGTGCTCTACGGCGGCGGCGCGAGCGGCGGCACGGTCAACATCATCACGCGCCGCGCCCAGCCCGGCGAGGCCCGCAGCTACGGCGCGGCGCGCGCCGGCGGCTACGGCACCGCGGAGCTGCGCGCCGGCACGCGGCGCATGGGCGAGGGCCTCGGCTTCTCGCTCGACCTGTCGAGCGAGAACACCGACGGCTACCGGCGCAACAACGAGTACCGGCAGACCAACGTCGTCGGCACGCTCGAGGCGCGCGACGAGCGCTCGCGCGCCTACCTGCGCCTGGCGGCAGGACGCCAGGACGCGCACCTGCCGGGCGCGCTCGGCGAGGCGCAGATCGCGGCCGACCCGCGCCAGCGCGGCGCGGTGCTGGGCAACGCGAGCCGCGACGACAACGCGCTCACGCTCGGCGGCTCGACGCTGCGCGGCCGCGACGAGTGGGCCGCCGATCTCTCGTACCGCAGCAAGGAAGCGCCGGCGCGCTTTCCCGGCTTCGAAGTGAAGACGCACGTCGACACGCTTTCGCTCCTGCCGCGCGGCAAGCTGCGCTTTGGCGCTGGCGCGCGCGAGCACGACCTCACCGTCGGCGCCGATCTCGAGCAGTGGGACCTCGACAGCCGCAGCAACTTCGGCTCGCGCACCGGCAGCCAGGACAACCTGGCGGTGTATGCGCAGGCGAATTTCTGGGCCACCGACCACACGCGCCTGGTCGCCGGCGGCAGGCTGCAGCATACCGATGTCAGCCTGGCGCCGAACCGGGACAGCCACGACGTCTCCGCCTTCGAGTTCGCGGTGCGCGAGCGCCTGTCGGGCGGCTGGTCGGCGTACGGCAAGCTCGGCACGAACTTCCGCTTTGCCACTTTCGACGAGATCTGCTTCGCCGCCTGCGCCAGCCCGCTGCTGCGGCCGCAGACCGCGCGCTCGGGCGAGTTCGGCGCGGAGCTCGAGGCGGGCGGCACGCGCTTTCGCGCCTCGGCCTACGAGTCGCACCTGCGCGACGAGATCTACTTCAGCCCGCTGCTGTTCGACAACATCAACCTGTCGCCGACGCTGCGCCGCGGCGCGGAGCTCGAGGCCGCCACGCGCGCCGGCAAGACGGTCGAGCTGCGCGGCGCGCTCGCCTTCCAGCGCGCCTATTTCCGCAGCGGCAGCTACGGCGGCACGGACGTCACCGGCAAGGAGGTGCCGCTGGTGCCCCATGTGATCGCCAGCGCCGGCGCGAGCTGGTCGATGACGAGCGAGCGCCGCCTCAATCTGAACACGCGCTACGTCGGTCGCCAGCGCTACGACAACGACCAGGCCAATACCTTCGGCAAGCGCATGCCGGGCTACGCCCTGGTCGACGCCAAGCTCGAGCAGGGCGCCGGCCGCTACAGCCTGGCGCTCGAGGTGAGAAACCTCTTCGACAAGCGCTACTACAGCTACGGCATCTGGGACGGCGCCAACAGCTTTTCCGCCTACCCGCAGCCGCAGCGGGCGCTCTATCTCTCGCTGGCCGCCCGACTGGATTGAGGTAACCTGCGCGCATGTCCGGTGCCCGACGCCTGCGGATCGCGATGGTGCGCCAGCGCTACAGCGCCTATGGCGGCGCCGAGCGCTTCGTCGCGCGCGCCCTGCCGGCGCTGGAGCGCGCCGGCGCCGAAGTGACGCTGATCGCGCGCAGCGAGAGCGGCTGGGGCGCGCGCAACGTGCTGCGCGTCGACCCGCCCTATGCCGGGCGCCTGTGGCGCGACTGGTCGTTCGCGCGCGGCGCGCGCGCCGCCTGGCGGCGCGAGGCCTTCGACGTGGTGCAGTCGCACGAGCGCATTCCCGGCTGCGACCTGTACCGCGCCGGCGACGGCGTGCACCGGCGCTGGCTCGAGCTGCGCCGCGCCACCGCCGGGCTGCTCGAGCGCCTCGGCATGGCCCTCAACCCCTACCACCGCTACGTGTGCAACGCCGAAAAGCGCATGTTCGAGCACCCGCGGCTGCGCGCGGTGGTGTGCAATTCGCGCATGGTGAAGGACGAGATCCAGAGCCGCTTCCGCGTCGCGCCGGAGAAGCTGCACGTCATCTACAACGGCGTCGACCTGGCCCACTTCGACCCCCGCAGCCGCGATGCGGCCCGCGGGGCGATGCGCGCCGAGCTCGGCTGCCGCCCGCGCGACACGCTATTCCTGCTGGTCGGCTCGGGCTTCGCGCGCAAGGGCCTGGACGCGGCGATCGACGCGCTCGCCGCCACCGCCAACGAATCGCTCTGGCTGCTGGTGGTCGGCAAGGACGCCGAGCAGGCGCGCTTCGAGCAGCAGGCGCGCGCCGCAGGGGTCGGCGCGCGCGTGCGCTTTCTCGGCGCGCGCGAGGATGTGCGCCCGATCTACGCCGCCGCCGACTGCTTCCTGCTGCCGAGCCGCTATGACCCTTTCCCGAACACCGTGCTCGAGGCCTTCGCCATGGGCCTGCCGGCGATCGTCAGCTCGCGCACCGGCGCCGCCGAAATCATCGAAGCGGGCGTCAATGGCTGGGTCTGCGAAGCCGACGATGCGCCGGGCATCGCGCGCCTGATGCTCGCCGCTGACGCCGCGGTGCGCACCGAGCGGCCGGGTCAGTCGGCGCGCGCCACCGCCGAGCGCTTCGGCATCGATCGCATGGCGACGCGGCTCACCGACCTCTACAGCGCGCTGACGGCGGGGGCCAAGGCCTGATGCAAACCAGCCGCGAGCTCTACCTGCGGCTGCTGTCCTACGTGCGGCCGCACGCCAAGGTGTTCGCGCTGGCGGTGCTCGGCATGATGGCGGCGGCCGCCACCGAGCCGCTGCTGCCGGCGCTGATCAAGCCGCTGCTCGACGCCGGCTTTTCTCCCGCAGCGGCCAGCGCGCAAACGCCACTGTTCTTCGCGCTGGCGATCGTCGCCATCTTCCTGCTGCGCGGCGCGCTCACCTTCACGTCGTCCTACAGCCTGAACTGGGTGGCGAACCGGGTGGTGCTGGACCTGCGCACGCTGATGTTCGGGCGCCTGATGCGCCTGCCGACCCGGTTTTTCGACGACCACAGCTCCGGCGTGCTGCTGTCGAAGGTGGCGTATGACGTCACCAGCATTACCCTCGCGGCGACCATCACGCTGACCGTGATCGTGAAGGATTCGATCGCCATCATCGGCTTGCTCGCCTGGCTGCTGATCCTCAACTGGAAGCTGACGCTGGTGACCTTCGCCATCGTGCCGCCGATCGCCTTTTCGGTGCGCCTGATCTCGCGCCGCATGCGCGGCGCGACGCGGGAAGCGCTGCGGTCGACCGGGGATATGGTGCAGGTGCTGCAGGAGGCGATCGACTGCCACAAGGTGGTGAAAGTGTTCGGCGGCCAGGAGCAGGAGGCGCAGCACTTCCGGCGTGTCGCGCAGCGGCTGCGCGGCTACCAGACGCGGCAGAACATCGCCGAGGCGCTGACCACGCCGATCACGCACATCCTGGCCGCGATTGCGCTGTCGGTCATCGTCTACATCGCCTTGCAGGACTCGCTGTCGCATCGCACCTCGGTGGGCGAGTTCGCCTCGTTCCTCACCGCGATGATGATGCTGCTCGCGCCGCTCAAGCGGATCACCGAGATCAACAATCCACTGCAGCGCGGCCTTGCGGCGGCCGAGAGCGTGTTCGGCGTCCTCGATACCCCCGAAGAGGAAGACCGCGGCACGGTGCGCCTGGGCCATGCGCGCGGCGAGGTGGTCTACGAGAAGATCGGTTTTTGCTACCCGACGCGCTCCGAGCCGGCGCTCGCCGACATCGACCTGCACGTGCGCCCCGGCGAGACGCTGGCGCTGGTCGGCACTTCGGGCGGCGGCAAGACCACGCTCGTCAACCTGCTGCCGCGGTTCTATGTGCCTTCATCGGGCCGCATCCTGCTCGACGGCCACGACGTGCAGACCCTGACGCTGGAGAGCCTGCGCGCCAACATCGCCCTGGTCAGCCAGGACGTGGTCCTGTTCAACGACACGATCTTCGCCAACATCGCCTACGGCACCATGAACGGGGCGTCGGAAGCGCAAGTGAAGGCGGCGGCCGAGGCGGCGCACGCGCTCGCCTTCATCCGCGAGACGCCCGAGGGCCTCAACACGCAAATCGGCGAGAACGGCCTGCGCCTCTCCGGCGGCCAGCGCCAGCGCCTGGCGATCGCGCGCGCGCTGCTGAAGAACGCGCCGTTGCTGATCCTCGACGAAGCGACTTCCGCCCTCGACTCGGAATCCGAGCGCCAGGTGCAGGCGGCGCTCGACACGCTGATGCGCGGGCGCACCACCATCGTCATCGCCCACCGCCTATCCACCATCGAGCGCGCCGATCGAATCCTGGTGCTGGAGCGCGGGCGCATTGTGGAAAGCGGCCGGCACGCCGAATTGCTAGCGCGCGATGGCGCCTACGCCAAGTTCTACCGCATGCAGGCTGCAGGACAGCGCGCCGCCGCCTAGCCGGCGAGCCGGCGGTACTCGGCGATGCCGCCGGCGGCCTCGCCGAGATAGGCGATGCGGCCCTCGTTCAGCACCAGCACGCGGCGGCACAGGCGCGCGACCGCCTCCATGTCGTGGCTGGTGAACAGCACCGTGCCGCCGCCGACCGCCAGGCTGCGGATCTTGGCCTTGCACTTCTCCTGGAAGCCGGCGTCGCCCACCGCCAGCACCTCGTCCACCAGCATGATCTCGCAGCGCAGGTGCGCGGCGACGGCAAAGGCGAGGCGCATGAACATGCCGCTGGAATAGTGCTTGACCGAGGTGTCGATGAACTGGCCGACGCCCGAAAACGCGACGATTTCGTCCTCGCGGCCGCGCACCTCCGCGCGGGTCATGCCGAGGATCGCGCCGCTCAACAGGATGTTTTCCCGGCCGCTGAGGTCGGGGTGAAACCCGGTGCCGACCTCGAGCAGCGCGCCGACGCGCCCGGCGAGCGCCGCTTCGCCCGCCGAGGGCATGGTGATGCGCGCGAGGATCTTGAGCAGCGTGCTCTTGCCCGAGCCGTTGCGCCCCACGACGCCGAGGACCTCGCCCGGCGCGACATCGAAGGACACGTCCTGCAGCGCCCAGAGCGACTCGGGCAGGCCGCCGGCGGCGGGCGTCGGCCGCAGCAGGCGCCACAGGCGCTCCGACAGGGTGCGCGGGTGGCGCAGCTCGTTGACGGCGTAGAGCTTGCCGAGTCCGCGGACCTGGATGGCCGGTGCGCTCATACGACGTCGGCGAAGCGCCCTTCGTGGCGGCGGAAGAACCACAACCCGGAAACGAGCAGTAGTGCCGCGACCGCGCAGGACACCGCCACCATACTCGCGGGCGGCGGCTGGCCCCCGGCAAAGGCCCAGCGGCTGGTCTGCACCACGACGACGATGGGGTTGAGCGCGTAGACCTGGTCGAACATCCGCGGCAGCAGCCCGAGCGGGTAGAACACCGGGGAGAGGAACATCCAGATCTGGGTGAGAAAGGGCAGCAGATGTCCGATGTCGCGGTAAGGCACGTACAGCGCGCCCAGCCAGAGCGCCAGGCCAAGCACCGTCGCCGCCGCCAGCAGCAGCGCGGGAATGAAGGCAAGCACGCCGAGCGTGGGGGCGATGCCGTACCACAGCATGAACACGATCATCAGCGCGAGCACGCACAGCAGGTCGAAGAATGCCGCGCTGATGGCGGCGAGCAGCAGCAGGATGCGCGGGAAGTAGATGCGGGTCACCAGGTGCGAATTGATCACCACGCTCGCCGCGGCCTGCTGGAACGACTGCGCGACGAACTGCCACACCAGCAGTCCGCTCAGTGCGAAGGCCGGGAAGGGCTGGTTGCCGTCGGTCGGCACGCCGACCAGCAGGCCGAAGATCACCGTGAAGACGAAGGCGAGCAGCAGCGGCTGCAGCACCGCCCAGGCGACGCCGATCACCGTCTGCTGGTAGCGGACCTTGAGGGTGCGCCACACCAGCACCGCGAACAGGTGCCGGTAGCGCCACAGCTCGACGACATCGAGCAGCGGATGCTCCTGCGTGGGACGAACCACGAAGCCGGCCAAGCGCTAAACTCCCTGTTTCACTCTCCGCGCAACTATAGCGAGTATCCATGAAAACTTCCGTCATCGGCCTGGGCAAGCTCGGCGCGCCGCTCGCGGCGGTGCTGGCCTCCAAGGGCCACGAGGTGATCGGGGTCGACGTCAATCCCGACTTCGTGCGCGCGCTCGCCGCCGGGCGCGCGCCGGTGGACGAGCCCGGGCTGCAGGAGCTGATCGGGAAGAGCGGCGGCCGGCTGAGCGCGACGCTCGACTACGAGACGGCGGTGCTCGGCAGCGACGTGAGCTTCGTCATTGTGCCGACGCCGAGCGACAGCCACGGCGGCTTCTCCAACAAGTACGTGCTCTCGGCGATGGCGGCGATCGGCCAGGCGCTGCGCAAGAAGCGCGGCTACCACGTGGTCAACATCACCTGCACGGTGATGCCCGGCGCGATGAACGGCGAGATCCGCCAGGCGCTCGAGGCGGCTGCGGGGCGCAAGCTCGGCGATGAGCTCGGCCTCTGCTACAACCCGGAATTCATCGCGCTCGGCAGCGTGATCCGCGACATGCTGCGGCCCGACATGATCCTGATCGGCGAATCGGATGCGCGCGCCGGGCAGGTGCTGGAAGACCTCTACCGCGCCACCTGCGACAACAACCCGCCGGTGCGGCGCATGAACCTGGTGAACGCGGAGATCACCAAGATCTCGGTCAACACCTACGTCACCACCAAGATCTCCTACGCCAACATGCTGGCCGAGATCTGCGAGCGGCTGCCCTCCGCCGACGTCGACGTGGTGACGAGCGCGCTGGGCCTCGACAGCCGCATCGGCGTGAAATATCTCAAGGGGGCGCTGGGCTACGGCGGACCCTGCTTTCCGCGCGACAACGTCGCCTTCGGACAGCTGGCGCGCGCGCTCGGCGCGCGCGCCGACATCGCCGAAGCCACCGACCGGCTCAACCGCCACCAGACCGGGCGGCTCGCCGCCGCCGCCGCGCGCCTGCTCGACGGCCGCAGCCGCATTGGCGTGCTGGGCCTCGCCTACAAGCCGGGCACCTCGGTGATCGAGGAGAGCCCGGGTGTGGCGCTCGCCGCGCGCCTGTCGGAGGAGCGCTTCGAGGTCTACGTGCACGATCCGATGGCGCTGCGCAGCGCGATGGCAGTGCTGCGCGACAAGGTGGTGCCCCTGAGCTCGGCCGAGGAATGCATCCAGGCGGTGGACGCGCTGGTCATCACCACGCCGTGGCCGCAATTTGCGCAGCTGCCGCCGGGCGCGTTCGCGCGGGCCGGGCGCCGGCTGCAGGTGCTCGACTGCTGGCGCATGCTCGATCGCGAGAGGATCGGCGCCGTCGCCGATCTGCATTATCTGGGCATCGGCGGCGCCGAGCCGTCCTCCCGCATCCGCGCCGTCAAGTCGTGATCGGCAAGGACGACCTGGTCGTCGTGACCGGCGGCGGCGGCTTCATCGGCGGCCACCTGGTGGCGAGCCTGCGCAGCCAGGGTTTGCGCCGCCTGCGCGCGGTGGACGTCAAGCCTTTCGCCCAGTGGTACCAGCGTTTTGCCGACGTCGACAACCAGCAGCTCGATCTCAAGGAGAAGGACGCGTGCTGGCGCGCCACCCAGGGCGCGCGCTTCGTCTACAACCTGGCCGCCGACATGGGCGGCATGGGTTTCATCGAGACGCACAAGGCCGACTGCATGCTGTCGGTGCTGATCAACACCAATATGCTGCGCGCGGCGAAGGAGATGCGGGTCGAGCGCTTCTTCTACTCCTCGTCGGCCTGCGTCTATGCCGCCGACAAGCAAACCGACGCCGCGGTGACGCCGCTGAAGGAGGCCGATTCCTATCCCGCCATGCCGGAAGACGGCTACGGCTGGGAGAAGCTGTTCAGCGAGCGCATGTGCCGGCACTTTACCGAGGACTTCGGCCTGCAGACGCGCGTCGCGCGCTACCACAACGTCTACGGCCCGTTCGGCACCTATGACGGCGGGCGCGAAAAAGCGCCGGCGGCGATCTGCCGCAAGGTGATCGCCGCGCTGCTCGGCGGCGGCAAGGAGATCGAGATCTGGGGCGACGGCGAGCAGACGAGGAGCTTCATGTACATCGACGACTGCCTGGTCGGCACCCAGGCGATCATGAACAGCGACATCCTCGAGCCGCTCAACCTCGGCAGCGACGAGCTGGTGAGCATCAACCAGCTGGTCGACATGGTCGAGGACATCGCCGGCGTCCGGCTCAAGCGGCGCTACAAGCTCGACGCGCCCAAGGGCGTGCGCGGCAGGAACAGCGACAACACGCTGATCCAGGCGCGCCTCGGCTGGGCGCCGGGCATCGCGCTGCGCGACGGCATGGAAAAGACCTACCGCTGGATCCATGACGAGATGAAGTCGGGCTCGCGCGAGCGGCGCGCGCTGTTCAGCGCCTGAGCGGCGCGCGCGTCGCGCCTTGAAGGCGTTCCTGCAGCGCAAGTTCGCCGGCCTGCTATGGCGCATCGAGCGGCGCGTCGAGCGCGCGCACCCGCTGTCGGGCGTGTGGCTGGACGTCGGCGCGCACCGCGGCGAGATCAGCTTCCCGGTCGCCGAAAAGCACCCGCGGCTCCAGGTGCACGCGTTCGAGCCGAACGCGGATGCCGCGCGCCGGCTCGCCGGCCGCGTGCCGAACTACCACGTGCATGCGGTTGCGGTCGCCGAGCACGACGGCGAAGTGGACTTCCACCTCAATGCCTTCGAGGCGGCGAGCTCCACGCTGGCCCTAGACCCACGCGGCCTCGAGCACTGGTCGGGCGGGGAGGCGCTGAGGGTCGAGCGCACGCTGCGCGTGCCCTGCGTGCGCCTCGATACCTTCCTCCACGGTCGCGGAATCCGCGAAGTCGACTGGCTGAAGGTCGACGCGCAGGGCGCGGACCTCGCCGTGGTGCGCTCCCTCGGCGCGCGGCTCAAGGACGTGCGCCGCGTCACGCTCGAGGTGCAGACCACGCCTCAGGCGCTCTATCAGGGGTCGGCCGGTCGCGCCGAGGTGCTCGCCTTCATGCAGCAGGCGGGATTTGTCCTCGCGCACGCCGAGCTGCAAAGCCGCGGCCAGGAACAAAACCTGAGCTTCGAGCGGCCGGGCGCGGCGCGCGGGCGCGGAACGCTCTCCTGGCTCGACCGGCTGCTGCTGCTGGCGGCGCGCGCCCTGGCGCGCACGCAACCGCTCGCGCCGGCGCCGGGCTGGCGCTTTGGCGCGGACCTGGACCTGGACCGGCTCCCGGTGCGCCTGCGCAAGTGGATCTTCTGGCATTTCGAGACGCTGGCGGTCGAGGCGCCGATCGAGCTCGGCTGGCATCTCGGCCTGCGCATCAGGCTGCCGCTGGGCGCCGACGCGGCGCGCTGCCTGTTCGTCGGCGGGCGCATCGACCCGAACGAATTTGCCTTCCTCGACCAGGTGCTCGCGCCCGGCCAGGTGTTTGTCGATGTGGGCGCGAACCACGGCCTGTATTCCCTGTTTGCCTCGCGCAAGCTGGGCAGCAGCGGCACGGTGCTCGCGGTCGAGCCGAGCGCTCGCGAGCTCGCGCGCCTGCGCGAGCATGCAGCGCTCAACGGCGCGGCCAATATCCGCGTCGCCCCGGTGGCGCTCGGGGCGGTGCCTGGCCACGCGACGCTGATGATCGCCGACGGCCGCCATGCCGGGCACAACACCTTCGGCCTGTTCGGCCACGGCGGCACGCGCTGCGAGCTGGTCGCCGATGTGCCGGTCGAGCGCCTGGACGACCTGCTCGCGCGCGAAGGCCTGCAGCACATCGACGTTCTCAAGCTCGATGTCGAAGGCGCCGAGGCTGCGGTCCTCGACGGCGCGGGCCGCACCCTCGCGCAATC
>Ga0075425_100009941_pt1 | contig 10132 bp, 5 predicted proteins | sample SoiMethybrSBSTD4_FD_75300 | JGI IMG/M metagenome (GOLD analysis project Ga0075425, IMG submission 75300) | Bulk soil microbial communities from a Populus tree surrounding site in Tennessee, USA - Soil MetaG P. TD hybrid SBSTD4 | ecosystem: Environmental > Terrestrial > Soil > Tree plantation...
CCAGAGGATGATGGAATTATCTGGAGGGGCGCTCAGCGGCGGCGCCAGTCGAGCGTCGAGGTCTTCGACGTCGACTGGCGCCTCGAACACGAATCACAAGAGAACGCGTCTAGCGCCTGTCGGCGCCGCCGCGCTCGTCGTCGTCTCGGCCCTTGTCGTCGTCCGCGCGGTTGGCGCTGCCGGCCGTAACCGTCCGATCGCGCGGAAGAATCGTCCACGAGAACGCGATCGAAGAGGACGCACCGTCCGGCGCGGTGTAGGTCACGGTTATCACATAGGGAGAGCCGGCGGCGGCGCCCCTCGCCACGCGTCCGCGGATGACGCCCTTCTTGTCGAGACGGACGCCGTCCGGAAGATTGACCGCCGAGAACTCACCGCGCAGCCGCTCGTCGGCCAGCCGGAGCTCGACCTGGTCCCCTTCCTGGTTGATCTGCGGTCCCGGGTTCACGAGCGGGCTTCCGGCCGGTGCCGCCGGCGCGATCGTGAAGCTCTGCGACACCGGCGGCGCCGGGAGGTAGTTCGCATCGCCCGTCTGCGACGCCGTGATCGTGCAGGCTCCCGCGGCGGTGAGCGTGACCAGGTTGCCGCTGACCGTGCACTGGCCCGTGGCGCCGAACGCCACCGGGTTGCCCGAGCCGCCGCCGGTCGCGCTGATGGCGAACGGCGCGTCGCCGAAGGTGCGGTTGGCGAGCGCGCCGAAGACGATCGACTGCGCCGCCTTCGCGATCCCGAACGACTGCAGCACGTCAGTCGCTGCTGCGAAGTTCAGGTTGCCGGCCTGCGATGCCGTCACCGCGCAGCTGCCGGCGCCGGTGATCGTCACGGTGTTGCCGCTGACGCTGCAGTTGCCCGCCGCGCTGAAGCTCACCGGGTTGCCGGACCCGCCGCCGGTCGCGCCGATCGCGAATGGCGCGTCGCCGAAGGTGCGGCTCGCGATCGCGCCGAAGACGATCGACTGCGCTGCCTTCGCGATCGCGAACGATTGCGCCGCGTCAGTCGCTGCCGCGAAGTTCAGATTGCCGGCCTGCGATGCCGTCACCGCGCAGCTGCCGGCGCCGGTGATCGTCACGGTGTTGCCGCTGACGCTGCAGTTGCCCGCCGCGCCGAACGTCACCGGGTTGCCAGAGCCGCCGCCGGTCGCGCCGATCGCGAACGGCGCGTCGCCGAACGTGCGGCTGGCAAGCGCGCCGAAGACGATCGCCTGTGCGGCTTGCGCGATGGTGTTCGACACCGTCCCGCTCGCGTCGTTGTAGTTCGCTCCACCGGCGAAGCTCCAGCCGTCGGCGGCATACGCGCCGGCGTCGGTGTGTGTCGTGCCGGCGAGGGAGAGGAAGCCGCTCAAGTCCTCGCCCAGCACGCCGGTGGCGGCCGCGGTCGCGGTATGCGCGGCGCCGTCGTAGGTGACGCTATAAGGTGTCACCGTGATCGACGCCCCTGCCTTGCCGACGACGAGGGTCGCGCTTGCGGTGCCCTGGTAGTTCAGATCGTCGACGGTCGCGGTGACAGGATAGCTGCCGGCGTTCTGCGGAGTGCCGGTGAAGCTCAGAACGACGGCCAGCCCCGCCGGCGCCGTCGAGGTCGAGACCGTCTTGATCGCACCGTCGAAAGTCTGAGTCAGCGTCGCTTCGCCAAAGCTCACGGTCGCGTCTCCCTTTCCGATCGTCGCGTTCTGGATGACATCGGCCGCAGGCTCCCAGTCGGCGTCGCCCCCCTGCGAGGCCGTCACCTGGCAGAAGCCGGTGCCGGTGATCGTCACCGTCGCCCCCGCGACGCTGCAGGCGCCGCTCGCCTGGAACGCGATCGGCAGCCCCGATGTGCTCGATGCGGTGAGATCGAACGGCGCGTCGCCGAACTTGAACGGCCCGGCGGGCAGCGTGAAGCTGATCGCCTGCGCCGTCTTCACCTTCTCGAACGGCACCAGCATCACGGGATGCCGTACGCCGTTCAGCGTCGCGGTCGCGACGATGACGCCGGCGTTGTTGATCGCTGCCGGCTCGTTGACGCTCCACGCGGCAAACGGCGTATCCAGCAGCGGAGTGAGCTCGGCGAGGGCGCCGTTCTGATAGATAAACCCGCGGCCGGCGGCGGAGCCGAAGCTCGCGCCGATCACCTGGCCGCCGATGTTCACGCCGTACGCCTCGCTTCTCAGATCGCCCGCCAGCACGCCGAGGTCCACCGCCGTGTGGCTCGCGTCGTTCCGCCACAGCACGGCGTGCTCCGACGCAGCGATGCCGTACGTCCTCCCGACGGCCCGGCCGTCGTCACTGACGCCGAAGGCCTCGGCCGATCCCAGTCCCGCGGGGTTGGCGAGGACCACGAGCGAATGCGACGCATCGTTGCCCCACAACCCGCCCTGGTTGCCGACGAGATCGCTCGCGACCTGCCCGACGGCGACGCCGAGGCTGTTGACCGCGAACACGAACCCGCCGCTGAAGCCCGTGTTCGGCGTGCCCGCTGCCTTGGCCAGATCATTGCGGGTGTAGCGATCGTGGCGCGCGTCGTACGTCCAGAACACCGGGTCCCACGTCTCGGTGGCCGGGCTGCCGACGGTGCTGAAGTTGCCGAAGATCACGCCGTCGTCCGTGACGCCAAACGCGCCCTGGTAGCTCCCGCCCGACCCGTCGATCCCGATCCACACGCCCGCGCCGCGCACCAGCGCCTTCGCCTTGAGATCGCCGTCGTCGCCATCGCCGACGATTTGGCCGGCGGCGTTGATCCCCAGCGCCCGGGTAAATGTGCCGTTCTGCCACTTGCCGAGGTTCTCCACCGTGCCGTCGCTATGCCAGCGGACGGCGAAGGAGTTGAGCTCACCGGCGCCGCAGTAGCCGACCACGTCGCCGCTGGCGTTGATCGCCGTCGGCACGCAGCTGGTCTGCGCGGATGAGATCTCGGTGAGTGGGACGACGCGATAGCGCACCGTCTGGGCGTTCGCGGTAAAGGGCGCGGCCAGCACGGCCAACGCGACGACGGCCAGGGACGCGCGGCTCGACCACACGACCTTGAGCGCTGGATGGGGGGCGAAGGAGGCGAAGATAGTCTTCATACCGCCCGATCCTGCGGGTTGGGGAGTTCGTTCACCAGTCGGAGAAATACGGAAGCGGCGGGGGGAAATCCGGAGGTGGGTGTAGGGGATCTTCGAGGAGGCAGGGGAGGCGACTCATGCGCGAGTCCTTTCACGACCCTCCCGGCGATCGCGCCAGACTTCCGAGTGTCCGCACTGCGGCGTCCAGCCGCGGCGTCCACGGGTGACCGCAATTCAGCCGCAGGCAGCTGCGGTGGCCGCCGCTCGCCGAGAACAGCGGGCCGGGCGACACGCTGATCCCTCGCGCGAGGGCGCGCTCGGCGAGATCGAGGGCGTCGATGCCGTCCGGCAATTGCGCCCACAGCACGAATCCGCCGCTCGGGCTGGTGACCCGCGTCCCCTCCGGGAAGTACCGCGCGACCGCGTCACGCGCCCGCGCGACCTGGTCGCGATACGTTCCGCGCATCCGCTTCAGGAACTGGTCGTAGCCCCCCGACCCGAGAAATGCCGCCACGGCGAGCTGGGGCAACGTCGGCTGCGCGAGCGTGGAGGCGAGCTGCAGCTGGCTCACGCGCGCGTGATAGCGGCCGGCCGCGAGCCAGCCGACGCGGTAGCCCGGCGCGAGCACCTTCGAGAACGAGCCGCAGAGGAGCACGCCGCCATCGCGATCGAACCGCTTCGCCGGAACCGGACGTTCCGCGTCGTAGTGCGCGTCGCCATACACGTCGTCTTCAATCAGCGGTACACGATGTCGGGCGAGCAGCGCCACGAGCACCTGGCGCGCCGCCTCGGGCATGGTCGTGCCGAGCGGGTTGTGGCAGACCGGCGATGCGACGACCGCGGCGATTCGATGGCGGGCCAGCGCTTCCTTCAGCGCGTCGAGGCGCAGGCCATCGCGCGGATCGGTCAGGATCTCCACGGCGCGCAGGCCCAGCGTCTCGAGGATCATCAGGGTGCCGAAGTACGCGGGCGACTCGACGGCGACGAGATCGCCGCGGTTCGTGACGGCCCTGAGCGCGAGGTGCAGCGCCTCGGTCGCGCCGCAGGTGACGAGAATGGCGTCCGGTGTCAGCGTACCGCCCCAGTCGACGGCGCGTCGCGCGATCTCACGGCGCAGCTCGAGCCGTCCGGGCGGAAAGGCGTAGCTGTTGGCCTCGGCCGGCGCGCGCCGCACGTGCAGTGACGCAAACCGGGCCAGCTTGCGCGCGGGCAGCAGGCCCGACGAGGGACAGGCGGCCCCGAGCGGGACGAGCGACGGATCCTGGGCGCCTTCGAGCACGCGCATCGCGAGAGCGGCGAGGCCGACGCGGACGGATCCGCGGCGCGGCGCGGCGGCGAGCGGCTCGGGGACGGAGCGCACCGCGGACGGCCTGACGAAGAAACCTGACTGCGGCCGCGCTTCGATGTAGCCGCGGCTCTCGAGCAGGGCGTAGGCCTGCAGGCTGGTCGTCAGGCTCACCCCTTCCCGGCGGCTGGTCCGGCGCAGCGACGGCAGCCGATCGCCGGCCCGGAGCGTCCCGCGTTCGATGAGCGTGCCGAGGCGGCTGGCGACCGCCGAGTAGCGGGTCAACTGTACTCCTGTCAGATTCCTGATACTGTAACTGTTCTCTATGCGGGCGCACAGTCTACCATTCGCCTCATCACCCTGGAGGTGCGCATGCGTCTGTGGTCGGTACTGATCGTTCTCGTCGCGGGGTTCGCGTTGCCGCAGGCGAAAGCGGCTTCGGATGAAGACCCGGCGGCGATCCGGCAGGCCATCCTCGATTACGCGGAGGGCTATTACGGGCACGCGCCGGAGCGGATGGAACGCGCGGTCTCGCCGCTCCTCAACAAGCGGGGGCTCAATCTGCGGCCCGGCGTGGCGATCCTGCAGCAGAACGCGGAGATGCTGATCGACGCGTGCCGCGGGAACGCGCCGCGGCCGGGACCGGCCGATCGGAAGATGACCGTGGAGGTCCTCGACGTCCAGTCCGAAGTGGCGTCGGGGCGCGTCTTCAGCGTGCAGTTCAACGACTACATCCATCTCGTCAAGCGCGGCGGGCGGTGGCAGCTGGTGAACGTGCTCTGGCATCAACCGCCGGCGGCGGCCGGCGCGCCCGATGCGTCAGCGGCGGCTCTGAGTGTGGCCGGCGACTTCGCCGCCGCGCTGGCCGGCACGGATGGGCAGGCCGTGTCGCGGGTGCTCTATCCGTCAGCCGTCCTGCGCCAGCTCGCACCGGGACAGGACGGCAGCCGCATCGTCCGCGACATGAATCCTGAGACGCTGGTCGCGATGCTCTCGAGCGGTCAGCCATTCCTCCAGGCGAAGCCAGCCGACATCAAGACCACCGTGCTGGGTGTAGACGGCGATCTCGCGTCGGCGAAGATTGCCACGAGCGCCTACACGTGGTACCTGCATCTCGGACAGATCGCGGGTCGCTGGCAGGTCGTCAACGCGCTCGGCTACCGCACGCCGGCGCCGTGACGCGCGCCGACGACTCAGCCGCGCGAAGATTCGCAGCCGAGGCCCGTTTGCGCGTACGATGGCCCATGAGCACGCGACGGAACTTGCGGATCAAGGGTGACCTCACGGCGGCGGAAGACCTCACCGTGGATTTCGCCATCGACGGCAGCGTCGACCTCCCGGGCAATCGCCTGGTGGTCACCGAGGATGCACAGGTGAACGCGACGGTGACGGCCGCGTCGGTCACAGTCCGCGGCCATCTCGATGGTCACATCGTCGCGGACCGGCTGGAGCTGACCTCATCCTCCGTCGTCAACGCCGGCGTCGTGGTGACGCGCCTGGCGCTGCACGATGGCGCGCAATTCACCGGTCCGGTCAACACCGAGCGGGCGAAGGCGGCCGGCACCGTCGCCCGCCACCGGCAGAAGACGTCTCCCGCGACGTAGCGGGGCGGACGATCGGCGTCTCGCGCCGATCCGGTCTAGTGCGGATGCACCAGGTTCTCGATGGCCAGGATGAACGCCTGCACGAAGGGGGCGCCACCACTCAGCAGGTTCGCGCGCGTCATGTAGTCCATCGGGATGTCCGGCCGCACGCCGATGTTCTCGACATACGGCGCGGGCGGAAAGTCGGACGTGGTAATCACCTCCCCGCGGTTCATCAGCGACACCGTGACCCGGAAGATGCTCTCGGTGAAGGCCGGGCCGTTGAAGGCGACGACGCTTCCACCCGCGCCCATGGTGCGCCAGCCGAAGATCGGACCGCGGCGGTTGCTCTGGAGCAGCGCCGGCAACATGTCGCCGCCGGAGGCGGAGAACTCGTCGGTCAACACCATCAGCGGCTTCGCGTACGCGCCCGCGACCGGCTCCAGCTGCAAGCTGCCCGTCGCATTGAGCGAGACCGCGGGGCTGCGGCCGCGATTCTCGTTGAACGCGGCGAGCACCGCGTTGTAGTTGGCCTCGAGGTTGGCCAGCACCGTCGGCGGTGTGGCCGGGTTCAGCCGCGCATTCGTGAGCTGCGCGGCGAAGCTGAAGAGCCACGCGGCCGTTGACCGGATCTCGAATCCGATCGTGTGAAACGTCGTCGGTATCAGGCGCTGTGCGACCGCCTCGACGAAGGCGACCGATCCTCCTGGATTGCGCATCACGTCCACGATCAAGCCGTCGGTGGTGCCGCCGAACAGCGCCACCGCGCGATCGAGCTGCGCCAGGGCAATCGCGGTGCTGGGCGGCGACATCGACGGGATGCGCACGAAGCCGACTCTGACGCCGGACGCCGTTGTGAAGCTCGCGAAGAAATAGAACAGCGGCTCGCCCGGGCGGACGATGCACGTCGCACAGACTGTATTGAGATCGGTGAATCCAGCCGGCAGCGCGAAGATCGGCGAGCGCGCACCGAAACCGAGGACGGAATAATAGTCGGGCGAGACGCTCGCATTGAGGAGCGGACGTATCGGCTCCATGTAGGCCGGCAGCGTGTCGTCGGACGGCCCGCGGTCCCCGACTTTGAAGATCGTCGCGCCGGCGGTACTGCCTTGCGGCAGGCCGGCGTTGATGTCCAGTCCGTCCGTGGCGAGGAACAGGCGCCCGTTGCCCCGCACCGGGCTCGGCAGCGGGCCCTGCGACAGCACCGGGATGCCGATCTTCGTCCAGGGAATGGTGAACGTACTCGTCACTCCGGTTGCCGCCAGCCGGATCGCCATCGCCGACGTATCGCCAATCTGGAAGGCGTGCGGCATGATCTGCTGGCTGCGGCTGACGATGCGCGACGCCGCCGTTCGAGCCGTGCTGCGCGGATTGGCCGAGATCGCATATTTCCTGAACGCCTCGATCAGCGCCTGGACCGGGCTGCCGTCCACGGAGATCACTTCGTCGCCGACGACGAAGGGAAACTGCGCCTGCGGCAGACGCGCCCGGTTGATGGAGTCGATCAGGACCTTGCCGTCATAGATGTCGAGCGTCAGCGGCAGCGAGGCGCTGAACGTCGTCGGGAAGGCGATGAGGTCGTGCGCGTCGTTGAGCGACGCGACGTATTCGATCAGGGCTTCCTGGAAGTCGAGATCGTCGGAGTGGGCGATGCGCTGCAGCCATGGCGTCAGGCGCAGCAGATCGAAGCCCTGGACGTCGCGTTTCCATTCGTAGGGACCGTAGTTCTTGGCGTACTGACTCGCCAGCTGGGTGAGATCGGAGTTGCGCTGATCGCGCGTGAGCGCGTCCTGCGCACGAGGCGTGGTCGTGAAAAAGGTGACGAGCAGCAGGACTACGCCGATGCGTCGCATGCGGTCCTCCTATTCCAAGCGCGGTGAAACACCTCGGGTGAGGACGTCACGCTACTACTTGGGCATGCGGCGGGCAAGATGCGATGTGAGGCGCCGTCGATGTCGTGGCGTTTGGGAAGTGAAGCCACATCGACGTCGCCGGTCAACTATTCCCGCAGCGCGCGGGCCAGTTCCAGCGTCGCCGCCCGCCGCGCCGGCAGGACCGTCGCGGCAATCGCCAGGAACCCGACGATCGCGGCGCTCGCGCCGAGCACCAGCGGATCGTGGGCGCTGACGTCGAACACGTAACCGGCGACCAGCCGGCCCGTCCACCACGCGACGACGATGCCGATCGCCATCCCGATCAAAGCGACGCCGGTACCCTCGCGCACAACCGTCGCCAGGATCTGCGCGCGCGTGGCGCCCAGCGCCTGACGGACGGCCATCTCGCCGGTGCGCTGCGAAACTACATAGGCGATCACGCCGAACATCCCCACCGCCGCGAGCAGCAGCGCGGCGAGGCCGAACCCAAGCATCAGCCACATGCCGAGACGTTCGCGATCGAGCGATGCCGCGACGACGGCCGGGACGGCCCTGGCTTCGATCGCCAGGCGCGGATCGACCCGCCGCACTGTCGAAATGAACTCCGCGCTATGCCGTTCCGGCGAGCCATCGGCGGTCTTCACGACGATCGACGCCCGCACCGGGATGAACTGCGAGAACGGGACGTAAACCACGGGCTCGACCGGACCGGAGAGCGCCGAATACTTCACGTCGCGCACGACGCCGACGACGCGGACGTAGTCGTCGACGAACGTGTTTCCTTCCCTGTGTCCGTGCAGCCCTTTAATCTGCTCGCCGATCGGACTCGCGCCGCCCAGATTACGCTTCGCAAACGCTTCGTTGACGACGCCGACCGGCTGGGTGTGCATGCCGTCCTCGCGGATAATCGTCCGTCCGGCGAGCAACCGGATGCCCATCGCCTGGAAGAATTCCGGCGTGACCAGACGCAGCCGCGCGTTCGGGCGCCGATCCACGGGCACGTCTGGATGCGCGACCATGTCGACGAACACCGTCGAGTCCCACTCGTGTGCTCCGAGCGGCAGCGACGATGTCGCTGCGACTGCTGTCGCGCCGACGGCGCGCAGCGCCGTTTCAGTCTGATCCCACCACGCGTTGCGCCGCTCCTGGAACGGCGGTTGCGGCTGCGGCAGCGCAACATCGAGGACGAGCAGCCCGCCAGGCGTGAACCCGGGATCGAGACTTTCGAGATTCTGGTAGCTGCGCACGAGCCGGCCCGCGCCCGCGACGATCGCGACGGCGACGGCGATCTCTGCGACCACGAACGCCCCGAGCAGCCGCCGCGTCTTGCGCGAGCCGCGGACGCTCCGGCCCGTTTCGTTCATCAGCGACGTGATGTCGGTGTCGGCCATCCGCATCGCCGGGACGATGCCGATCAGCACGCCCGTCACGCCGGCCACGAAGGCGACGAAGGCGATGACGCTGAAGTCAATCGAGAGCGATCCGAGGCGCGGCAGCCGGCCGGCCCCGAAGCGCAGCAGCAGCTGGATGGCGGCGTAGGCGAGCGCGCTGCCGGCAACCGCTCCGGCGATGGCAACGACCACCGATTCGCTCAGCAGCTGGGCGATGATCCGGCCGCGGCTGGCCCCGAGCGCGGCGCGCAGGGCAACCTCACGCACGCGGCTGGTCGTCCGCGCCAGCATCAGGTTGCTGACGTTGACCGCCGCGAGGACGAGCAGCAGCGCCGTCGCGCCAAAGAGGATCAGGAGAATCGGCCCGAGGCTGCCGACCGTGGCCTCGAGCAGCGGGCGGACGGCGTACGCTCGTCCGGTCTCCTGCTCCGGGTATTTCTTCGCCAGGGGCATGAAGGTCTGGTTCATCCGTGTCTGCAGCTGCGCCAGCGGGACGCCCGGCCGCGCGCGGACGTAGCCTTCATAGGCGTGCCCGACGGTGAACGGGAACCAGGTGTTGGTCCACAGGTCCGTGCCGGTCGGCACGTCGAAGCCGGCGGGCGCGATGCCCACCACTCGGGAGGGATGCCCGGACACGGTGATCGACTGACCGACGATGTCGGGTCTGCCGCCGAAGGCGTTCTGCCACAGCGCATGCGACAGCACGACGACCGACGGCGCGCCGCGAACATCGTCGTCGGCGTTGATCGCGCGGCCGGTCCGGACCGGGACGCCGAACAGATCGAAGAAGTGATCCGACACGGCGTAGGCGACGATCTGCCGTGGTTCGGCATCGGTGCCGAGCGTGCCGTCCAGTCGGATGGTGCAGGCGACGGCTGACACGACATCCGTCTGCGCTGCCACGGCCGCGAGCTCCTCGGTGCCCACCAGTCCCATGGTGAAGCGGCCGTCCGGGAAGTAGGTGCGAGCGGAGTAGA
>Ga0075425_100009942_pt1 | contig 10132 bp, 8 predicted proteins | sample SoiMethybrSBSTD4_FD_75300 | JGI IMG/M metagenome (GOLD analysis project Ga0075425, IMG submission 75300) | Bulk soil microbial communities from a Populus tree surrounding site in Tennessee, USA - Soil MetaG P. TD hybrid SBSTD4 | ecosystem: Environmental > Terrestrial > Soil > Tree plantation...
ACGATCCTCGGTCAAAGCGCGGCCATTCGGACGCTCGAGCGCGCGCTCGCGACCGGCAAAGTCCACCACGCCTACCTCTTCGAGGGGCCGAACGGCGTTGGCAAGGAGATGGCGGCATTCGCTTTCGCCCAGGCCATGGTCTGCACGACCACGCCGCCGGGGGGGCAAGCGCATCGAGCCTGCGGGACGTGCGGTGCATGCACGCGGGCCGTGACGCGATCGAACGACCCGCCGCGCGTGCCACTGCACCCCGACGTCGTCATCCTCGAGCGCGGTCTCTACCCTCCCGAGGCGCTTCACCGCGCGCGCCCCGAGCTCCAGGACATTTCGGTCGATCAGATCCGCAGACTCGTGCTCGAGAGGGCGAGCTTTCCGCCGCACGAGGGGCGCGCTCGCGTTTTCATCATGAGGCGCGCCCACGAGCTCTCCACCTCCGCGGCCAACGCGCTGCTCAAGACGCTCGAAGAACCGCTGGGCAACACTTACTTCGTTCTCTTGACCGATCGCGGAAATGAGCTGCTCACGACCATCCGATCACGAACGCAGGTGGTTCGCTTCGCGCCGTTGCCCGAGTCGCTGGTGCGATCGATTCTCGAGAAGAAAGGCGTCCCGCCCGAAGCCGCCCAGCTCGCCGCAGAGCTCTCCGGCGGAAGCGTCGCCACCGCGGTCGCGCTCGCCGACGTCGACGAAACGAAGGAGCGCCGCGCGTTCATCGAGGCGGCGCTCGGCGCTCTTCATGGCACGGGCCTCGGTGCGGCCGTCGCGCTCTCCGACGCGCGCGCACGGGACAAGGAGACGCTCCGGGACAGACTCTCGGCTCTCTCCGCACATTTCGCCGGCATCGGGCGCAGCGTCGTGGGCGAGGATCCCGATCGGGCGGCACGCGCTGCGCGAGGCCACGGTGTGGTTGCACTCGCCATCGACGAACTCGAGAGAAACGGCTCCCCCGCTCTCGTGCTCGAAGCCATGGTGGCGAGATTGAGGCACGAGCTATAGTAAGGATCCGTGCGCTCTTTCTACGTCCTGCCTCTCGTCATCGCAGGCGCAGCGTCGTCTGGACAGGGCGACGATGTGCTCCACCTCCCGCCCGTGCAAGTGGCGCTTCGTATCGATGCGCCCGATCCGGCGGGACCGTGGAAAATGGTGGTGACGAACAACGGCGACGTTCCTGTTCGGTTCGCCGCCGATGGCCGTTTGCTCAGCTTCGAAGTGCCGAAGCCCGAAGATACGAGCGCGCCCGCCGCCAAGAAGAAGGCGAAGTCGCCACCGATCGTGTGCAAGCTCCCGCCCGCGCTGCGGCCAACGGGGGTCGTCGAGGATCGAGCGGTCCTGCTCGGCCCAGGCGCCCGCTACGAAGAGGTCGTCAGTCCGGCCCTGTATTGCTTCAGCCAGACCTCGGCCAAGGCGCTCGTACCAGGAACGACGGTGACCGCGAAGCTCGGCTTCGCGGGGCCCGCGATCCGCGCAGGCAAGAACGCTCCGCCGGCGCCGCCCTTCATCGCCGAGCCGGCGGTTTCGAACCCCGCCGTTTCGCCGATCAAAGAGCTCGTTTCGGAGCCGCTCGTGCTTTCAGCCGCGGCGGCGGTCACGTCCGCGGCGTCCGAGCCGGCGAAGGAGGAGGGCGACCCCAATGCGCCGCGCCTCGAGCTCACCGCACCGGCGCGCGTCGACACGGACAACGAACTTACCGTCGGGATGACCCTCACCGTGAAGAACGTGGGCAAGCGGCCGACCCTGGTGCATTTGCGGCGCGACAACCTGATCTTCGAGGTCGACGGGCCGAGCGGATCGGCGCATTGCGGGTTTCCGGCCGAGCAACGCCGCGTGCCGCGCGAGGCGCTCGGGTCCCTCGCGGCAGGTGCTTCGCGAACCATCGACGTATGGGTGGGCGAGATGTGCTCGGACGTCGTCTTCGACCGCCCCGGGCTCTATAGGGTGTGGCCGAGCCTCACGTTTTCGAGGCCGAGCGAGGCGTCGTCGATCAAGGTCTGGACCGAGACGGTGACGGCCAAAGAGCCCGTTTTAGTTCGCGTGAAGGAGGGCAAGCTCCCCTTTTACAACTCTCGGCCGCAGGTGTTCGACCCCCCGCGCTGACCTAATGACGATGCCCGAAGCTGCCGTTCGCTACCCCGTCACGATCGAGTTCGACGTCCATTGGGGCGACATGGACGCGTTCGGGCACGTGAACAATGCGCGCTACTTCACCTGGTTCGAGTCGTGTCGCACCGCCTATTTCATGCGCATCGGGCTCAGGGTCGGCGGACCCTCTTCGCTCGGACCGATCATGGCACATATCAGCTGCGACTATCTGTCCCCCATCGTGTACCCCGCGACCCTCGTCTGCGGGGCGCGCATACCGAAAATCGGCAACACGAGCTTCTCGATGGAATACGCACTCTGGCGACGGGATGCCCCGGCCGATCTCTGTGCACGCGGCGAGAGCGTCATCGTGCTGATGGACTACACAACGATGCAAAAGATCCGCGTCACCGACGACTTGCGCCGCGCGATTGCGAGCGTACAGGCCTGACGTAGCGAAGCTACACCGGGATGATCCCGCGGCGCCTCTTGGGGCTATCGACCCGCTTGTTTTTGGCGAGCTCGAGGCCCCACACGATCGCGCGGCGGGTGTCGCGCGGGTCGATGACCTCGTCGACGAGACCCCATCCCGCGACTTTGTAGACGTCGATCCGTGCGGCGATCTCGCGTACCAGCTCTCGTTTGGCGTCCTCGGTCGGCTTTTCGTCGCCGAAGAGCTTCTTCCCGAGGATGCCGATCATCCCCTCGGCCCCCATCACGCTGATCTCGGCAGTGGGCCAGGCGACGATGAGGTCGGGCTCGAACGCCCTACCGCACATCACGTAGTAGCCCGCTCCGTAGGCTTTTCGTACGACGACCGTGATTTTCGGCACCGTAGCGGCGCTCATGACGTGCAGCATCTTCGCGCCGTGACGGATGATGCCCTGTGCCTCGACCTTGGTGCCGACCATGAAGCCGGGGACGTCCTGCAAAAAGACGAGCGGCAACTGGAACGCGTCGCAGATCTGGATGAAGTGCGCGGCCTTGTCAGCCGCGTCGATGTCCAGAATCCCCCCCAACCAATTGGGCTGGTTCGCGACAATCCCCGCCGGCCGCCCCCCGAATCGCGCGAGGCACGTCACGATGTTTCTCGCGAACCTCGGCTTGATGTCGAGGATGTCGCCATCGTCGACGATGGCGCGGATGAGGCGGTACATGTCGTAGGGCTTCTTGCTCGATTCCGGCAAGAGCTCGGCGAGGGCTTCCTCTCTGCGATCGACCGGATCGGACGTCGCGCGCACCGGCGGCAGCTCGTCCGAGCTCGACGGAAAGAACGAGAGGTACTTCTTCACGGCCGCGATGCAATCGGCGTCGTTGGCGAACTCGCCGTCGCCGACACCGCTCACCTCGCTGTGCAGCTTCGAGCCCCCGAGCTCTTGCTCGCCGACCTCCTGGCCCGTGACCGCCTTCACGAGCGCCGGTCCGCCGAGCGCCATCGACCCGACGTCTTTCACCATCGGAACGTAGTCGGCGAGGCCCGGAATGTACGCGGTTCCCGCGGCGCCCGGTCCGACCATGGCGGCCACCTGAGGCACGACGCCCGACATCGCGACCTGCTCGCGAAAGAGATGTCCCGTCCCGGCGAACAAGGAGACCGCATCCGGGTGGCTCGAATCGGCGTCGATCCGCGCGCCGCCGGAGTCGATGAACCAGACCATGGGACACCGCCCGCGCTCGGCCATGTGCCTGAGACGCGTGACTTTTTCCTCGCCGGTGTAGCCGATGGTTCCCCCCTTTACGGTGAAGTCGTAGGCCGCGGCGCAGACGAGCCGCGCGTCGACTTGGCCGAAGGCGCAGATGACGGCGTCGGCGGGCGGCTTGTCTTGCCCCCCCTGACCGGAAAACATGCCCATTTGCGTGCCGTGCATCCCGAGCTCGAAATAAAGCCCGTCGTCGAAAAACATCGCGAGCCGTTCGCGCGCGGTGAGCTTGCCCCGTCCGTGCTGCTTTTCGACCTTTTCCGGCCCGCCCATCTGGCGAATGGATTGCCGCCTGGCTTCGAGGTCTTGAATGAGCCCCTTCATGTTCATGAAGGCGACCCTGGAGAGCCGTCGGCGGGGTCGAGGCCCAGGATCTGGCGCGCCTGCTCGACGGTCGCGACCTTGCGACCGACGTCGCGCACCATCCGCACCGTGACGTCGCAGAGCTCGCCGTTCGACGAAGCCATGCTCCCGTCGGGAAGATAGAAGTTGTCCTCGAGCCCGCACCGCACGTTGCCCCCGAGAACGAGCGCGCTCGAGATCATCTTCCACCCACAGCGCGAGATGCCGATGACCTCCCACTCGGATCCCCGAGGCATGACTTTTGTCTGTAGCTCGAGCGCCTCGACCAGAGGCGGCAAGCCGCCGAGCACGTTGACGATGAAAGAGAACTGCAGCGGCGGTTTCAAGATGCCCATGTCGAGGAGCGGCCAGATACCGTGCGTGTGCCCGACGTCGAAGCATTCGAGCTCGGGTTTGACTCGAGCCTCGTTCATCGCCCGAAGCAGCTCGATGATTTTTTCGTACCGATTCGGAAAGACCATGTCGAAGACGAACGCCTTCTTCTGGCTCGAGTACTTCGAGTAGTTCATCGTACCCATGTTGAGCGCGGCGATCTCGGGGCGGCTCTTCGTGATATAGCCGCACTGCTGGGATACGTCGTCCTCGAGCGTGCCCGTCGAAAAGTTGAGGAGGATGGGGCAGCGCGCTCGCACCTCTTGTCGAATTCGTTCGAACACCTCGGGGGCGAACGTGGGCGTGCCATCGTCGTTGCGAGCGTGAATGTGCACGACCGATGCGCCCGCCTCGTAGGCTCGACGCGCCTCTTCGCCGATCTCGATCGGCGTATATGGTAACCCGGGGCAATGTTTTCGGTCAGCGAGTACACCCGTCAGGGCGCACGTCACGACGCATAGATCGGGATCGCGGGCCATCGTCACCTCCCCGCCTCGCGGCGGACGCCCGCATCGAACGGGCCCTTCTTTTCGAGATCGCGCAATTCATCGAGGTTCGCCCGGACGCGCGGATCGGTCGGGTCGATCTTCTGGGCGCGCTCGAGCGCCCTCTTCGCCTCGGCGCGGTCACCCTTCTGCGCCAACGCGGTCGCCAGGTTGATCCAGGCGGACACCAGCTTTTCGTCCAGACGGATCGCCTCTCGATACTCGGCGATGGCGCCGTCGAGATCGCGCTTTTGTTGGAGCGCGTAGCCGAGGTTTGAATGCAGCGCGCCCCGGTTGGGGTCGACCGCGATCGCGCGCTTCAGAACGGACACGGCGCGATCGACCTGGTTGTCGGCGAGCAGAGCCGTGCCAAGATCGCTGATCGTGCGCGCGTCCCGCGGGGCGATGCGCACCGCGCCTTCGTACGCGCGAACCGCCTCCGCGACTCGGCCCCGCATCAAGAGAGCCGTCCCGAGGTTCGTCTGGCGCGGCGCGCTGCCCGGATCGAGCTCGGCGGCCTTGCCGAGCTCCGTCAGCGCGTCCTCCGAGCGCCCCGTCGCGAGAAGCGCGACGCCGAGACCCGAATGAGCCTCCGGATCGCGCGGCGCGAGATCGACCGCCTTTCGCAGCGTGACCATCGCCTCGGCGGCCTTGCCGAGCATCAAGAGCGCGCGGCCGAGCTCGGTGTACGCCGGCGCGAATTGCGCATCGAGCTTGATCGCTTGTCGAAGCTGCGACGCCACTTTCTCGAGCACGGGGTGCTTGGGCGCCGCGTTGTAGTCGGTCGGCAAGTTCGTCTTGGCGATCGCCACACGCGCGAGGCCGACGAGCGGAGCGGCATCCTTCGGAGCGAGACCGGCGGCCTCCCGGTACTTGTCATCGGCAAGCGCGAAGTCGTCGGCGTCGTAGGCCGCGTCGCCCGCCATGAGGGCGCCGTCGGCCGGGGACCCCGTGCCGCGCGCGAGTTTGGTGGTCGCCGGCAAAGGAGCGGGCGCCTCGGGCGCTTCCGAGCTGGCCCGCGAAGAGACGGGCGGAGCCTCCACCTGGAACGTGGAAGCAGCGGCGTCCGCCTGGACGGCCGTGGTCTCGCCCGACACGGCCGGTCCCGCGGCGGGGCGGGGCGGCTCTTTGGGCTCGCCACCCGCGCCGACGCAAGCCACCAGCATGCACGATGCCGCCCCGCGCAGTAAGACTCCAACGTTCATCCGAGGCGACGGCCTGGAGCGCATGATCTAGCCCGAGGACTTGCCCGAACGCGATGTGTGCTCTCGGCCGTCGTACCGCACGATGGTCGGTTTGCCCTCGACGATCGTCGCGACGCTGACGGGCCGTTTCCAAATGCGCACGAGCGAGCGAAGCGTCTCCTTCGCATAGTCAGCCCGCAGGTCGACCCCCTGGTGCTCGTGCTTCAAAAGGAGCTCGCCCCGATTCTCGAAGTTCGCGTCCTCGACGTAGATGAAGGGGTTGCCGGCGTTGGTGAGCTGGAACAAGAGCTTCTCTTTGATCTGCCTGAACTCGCGCGAATCGATCTCGTAACGCTCGTTGCGATTGGACCAGGCGAAGCTGAAAAGCTTGTGCTCGCGGCAGAACTCCGGCGTCAAGAACTCGTCGATGAAAGTGACGTCGCTGTAGAGCGCCCGGACCTCGAAGATCTTCCGGCGCCCCAGCCCCAGCCGTAGATCCCAGTGCTTCTTCGCCTCGAGGGAATCGCACTCCTCCCACTCGCGCCCGAACTGCCCCTTGTTCCAGCGGTCCTCGATGTGCCGGAAAAGCTCGACGCCGAGCTTGTACGGATTGAGGCGCCCTTGCGACGTCGCCAAGACCCCCGCGTTGTGATCGGCGTAATCGATGATCTCGGACGCGTCGAGCACGCGCTCGGTCATGATCTTCGAGTGCCAGAACACGGCCCATCCTTCGTTCATGATCTTCGTCTGCATCTGCGGAAAGAAGTAGTAGGCCTCCTCACGGATGACCGCGAGGACGTCCCGCTCCCAGCGCTCGAGAGGCGCATGGTTCAAGAGGAACATCAGGACGTCGCGCTCGGGGCGCTCGGGGAAGCGCTTTTCGCGCTCGCGCTCTTCTTCGATCTTGCGCCTCTGCTCCTCGATGTACTCCTCGGGGTTGATGAACGACTCCATGTAATCTTTCGAGCGAAGGCGCGGCACTTCGATCTCGCCCGGCTCTTCCTCGGGAGATTCCTTGTGGCGCCCGAGGAATGGCCCCCACGGATCGATGAGGTTCTCGAGCGACAAGCAGTGGTCGATGAACTCCTCGACCTTCTGGATGCCATGCCTCTCGGTCGCGCGGCGGATGCGCGCGCCGTGGTTGGCCATCTTGTCGATCCAGCGACGGTTCGGATCGTAACCCTCGACTTTGCGCACCGGGTCGATGCGTCCGGTCGCGTCGAGATCGGTCGAGCGAAACGTGAAGTTGTTCTTGAAGAAGTCGACGTGCCCGCACACGTGGGCCATGACGAGCTTTTGATCGACGAGCGAATTGCCCTCGAGCAGGTAGGCGTACGAGGGGTTCGAGTTGATGACCATCTCGTAGATCTTCGAGAGGCCGTACTCGTAGCTCTTCGCGAGCTGCTCGTATTCCATGCCGAAGCGCCAGTGGGGGTAGCGGTTCGGAAATCCTCCGTACGCCGCGATCTCGTTCATCTGGTCGTACGTGAGGATCTCGAAGATGATCGGAAAGAAATCGAGCCCATACGAGCGGGCGATGGATTCGATCTTCTGCTGTTCGGCTCGGAGGTACTGGGGAAGGGACGTCTTGAGAGCGAACTCGGTCACGTCACTTCCCCTTTCCCAAGAACTCCTTGATGGAATTGACGATGGCGTCCTTGTCGCGAATCTCGCTGGTGACCAGACGATCTTCCTTCGAGAAAAGCTCGCGCAGGTCCTTGATGAACTGCCCCGAGCCGTAAGGGCTCTCGACCTGCCCGTAGCCGAACATGTTGACTTGCGGCAAAAGCTTGGTTTTCAAAAGCTCGACGCAGGTCAAGGTGTCGTCCATCGACCAGTTGTCGCCGTCCGAGAAGTGGAACGGATAGATGTTCCATTCCGACCACGGATAGTCGTCTTCGATCATCTTGAGGCACAGCTTGTAGGCGCTCGAGATCATCGTACCGCCCGATTCGCGCGTGTGGAAGAACGTGTCGCGATCGACCTCGCGGGCCACGGCGTCGTGGATGATGTAGCGGCTCTCAAGCCCTTTGTATTGGGCTTTCAGCCAGGTATCGATCCAGAACGACTCGATGCGCACGATCTCCTTCTGTTCGTCGCCCATCGAACCCGACACGTCCATCATGTAGATGATGACCGCGTTGGCGACGGGCTCGACGTCCGTCTTCCACGAGCGGTATCGCTTGTCGTCCGGGACCGGCACGACGATGGGCCTATCCGGGCGAAATGTGCCCGCGGCGATCATGCGTTTCAACGCCTCGCGGTAGGTCCGCTTGAAGTGACGGAGCGACTCGGGGCCGACGCGGCGTATCCCCGTGTACCGGTCCTTCGCGCTCGTGATCTTGCTCTTGCCCTTGTCCTGAATGTCGGGCAGCTCGAGCTCTTCGCCGAGAATGGCCGCGAGCTCGTCCAGCGTCACGTCGACCTCGAGCACGTGCTCGCCCGGATCTTGTCCTGCCTTCCCCTGCCCGTTCTCCTGTCCGTCGTCGCCGCCGACCGGATCGCCGACCTCCCCGTCCCCCTGCCCCACCCCCCCTTGCTGCCGATCGCCGAAACGAAAGCGAGGAATGTCGATCTGCGGAATCGGTACCGATACGAGATCTTTGCCTTTTCGCCCGATGAGCTCCCCGTGGGAGATGTACTTGCGGAGGTTTTGCCGAATTTTGCCGCGGACGATGTTCCGGAATCTCGAGTGGTCCTGGTCGATCTTGAGGCTCATTCGGGCAAACTTCATTCTAGCAGCCAGATGGCGGAAAACTCGAGGGGCATCTGGTACCGAGGTTTTGCCTACCCCGGCTCGCCGCGAGCTTGCGCGGCCACCTTGCGTTTTGGCCGCGACGGCTATCGAAGACCCATGGACCTGTCGGGTCTCGGCAAGCTCGTTCTCGTGTTCGGTCTCGCCCTGGCTGGGCTCGGCGTGCTCTTGATCGTCGTCGGCAAAGGCCTTCTGCCTCACTTGCCGGGCGATCTGTCGTTCAAAGTGGGAAGCGTGCGGGTTTTCTTTCCGCTCGCCACTTCGATCTTGCTATCGATCGCGTTGACGCTCCTCTTGAATCTCTTTTTCAGGAGATAAAGGCTGGCGCCAAATGGGCTTGGAGCGCACGCCGGACGCCGCGTCCTCTTCGTTCGGCGCGGCGCACGACCGCATCGGCGGGTACGATGGGCGAGGGGCGATCATATCGGATAGCTGGTCGAGCAGGCCCAGCGTATGGGCTCTCGCGAGCCTCACGCGAAACGTATCCGACTCGGGAACCTCGCGACCGAGATCGGTGAGAAGCTCTTCGATCTGCGCCGCCAACGCGCGGGCCTGCTCGAGCAGATCCTTCGCGCTCATCGAGTCGCCTCGAACGCTTCGAGAGCGGTTCTGTTTGGCTTGGTCGTCGAGCGCCATCGCCATGTCATTCCTCCGACCGGTGAAGACGACCGTCCCCTTGGTGAGCTCGGCTTGCCTCCGAGAGGCCGTCGACTTTGCCGCTCAACCTTGCACACTTTCGCACGCCGACGAGACGATCCAAGGGCGCATATCGCGCCTAACCGTTAGTTCAGGTGCGTCGACCTCACCTGCTTTGTCGGCATCGATGTGCAAACAGATCGAGCTGCTCGTCCGCCACTTGCCTCATCCCCTTTTTGGTTTGTCTCGTACTTCGCCTTTGGCTTGCTTCGGACATGTTTTCGCCCACGGCGGGGCGGCGAAACGTCGCCGCCGTGCAAGGCTCGTCCGGCTGAACTCGCCGAGACCGAAGCCCGAGGCGCTCGGCCGTTCGTTCGAAAAGGCGGGTCACGGCCTCGGCATACACCCCCTCGCCCGTTTGGCGGATGCCGAAGCGCGGATCGTTGAGCCTGCCCCCTCGGACTTCCCTCGTGCGGGCAAGAATGCGCTCGGCGCGGAGGGGCAGCTCGCTCTTGATCCGTTCCTCGAAGACCTGCTTCACGGTGCCCGGCAAGCGCA
>Ga0075425_100009946_pt1 | contig 10131 bp, 3 predicted proteins | sample SoiMethybrSBSTD4_FD_75300 | JGI IMG/M metagenome (GOLD analysis project Ga0075425, IMG submission 75300) | Bulk soil microbial communities from a Populus tree surrounding site in Tennessee, USA - Soil MetaG P. TD hybrid SBSTD4 | ecosystem: Environmental > Terrestrial > Soil > Tree plantation...
TCGAAGCTTACCGGAATAAGGAAGATGGCCAGGATGGATGCAGCAAGCATCCCGCCGATAACAGCGGTGCCCAGTACACGCCGTGAGATCGCACCCGCGCCGGATGAGGTCCACAGCGGAACGCATCCGAGGATGAAAGCAAATGCTGTCATGAGGATTGGGCGCAGCCGCAACTTGGCGCCGAGTAATGCTGCTTCTTCCGCCGATTTGCCCTTGTCATATTCCATCTTGGCAAATTCCACAATCAGAATGGCGTTCTTAGCAGCCAGTCCGATCAACATGACGAGCCCAATCTGCGCATAAACATTGTTTTCAAGGCCCCGCATCCACAAAAACAGAAATGCGCCGAAGACCGCGATCGGCGTTCCCAAGAGAACGCTGAATGGTAAAGACCAACTTTCGTATTGCGCCGCCAGGATGAGAAATACAAACAATAAGGACATGCTAAAGATCACCGTCGGCGAGACTCCTTGGGAAGCCTGTTTCTCCTGATACGACATACCCATATAGTCGTAGCCCATTTCCGACGGCATTGTTTGCGAGAAGGTCTCTTCCAAAGCCTTCATCGCCTGTGCGGAGCTGTAGCCGGGCGCAGCGCTGCCGTTGATCTGTACGCATCGATAGAGGTTGTAGCGGAGTGTGAACTCAGGGCCGGCGGTAGGTTTGATTTTGGTTAAAGCGCTCATTGGCACAGCTTGCCCAGCATCATTGGTTATGTAGAACTGCCCAAGGTTTTCCGCTCGAGTGCGGTAGTCTCCCTCGGCCTGCACATAGACTTGCCATTGCCGCCCGAAGCGATTGAAGTAGTTCACCAGCACTCCGCCCATGAAGGTCTGCAGGGTTTTGTAGACATCTGAAAGTTGCACTCCCTGAGCAATCGCACGCGGTCGGTCCACATCTACGTACACTTGTGGGGCAGCCGGAAGAGCGGTCGTGCTTATGCCTGCTAATTCTGGTCGCTTACGCGCCGCCGCGAGGAATGTCTGCAGGTTCTGAACGAGGAATTGTGGGTCCTTTCCAGCACGATCTTCCAGCATGAAGGTGAAGCCACCTGCGGTACCAACTCCAGGAATTGCAGGAGGTGGAAATGAGAAGGCGACCCCCGCAACGATCTTTGAAAGCTCCTTGTTTAGGTGGACTTTAATGGCCTCATACTGCTCTTCGGGAGCTTTGCGTTCACCCCATTCCTTGAGCGTAATCCAATAAAAAGAGCTGTATGTATTCTGGGCGCCACTCAACATGCTGAAGCCGAGTACTGCCGTGACCGCATGCACCCCTGGCGTCTTCAAGATCATGTCTTCAATCTTGCGAGATGCCTCATCATTGCGCTGCAACGAGGCTGCGTCAGGCAACTGCAGACCTGCGAATACGTATCCTTGATCTTCATCTGGCAGAAAACTATGAGGCAATCGAGAACCAAGCAAGCCTGCCAGGATCGCGATCCCCAGCAGCAAGAGCATGCTGAAGCCCGCCTTACGGATAAGGCCACCGCAGAGACTTACATAGCCATCGGTGGCTCGACCGAATACCCTATTGAACCAACGAAAAAAAGCACCCAGCGGTCCTCGGCTTTCCTTCTTTGGACGCAGCATCAGCGCGGCCAGGGCAGGACTCAACGAAAGCGCATTGAATGCCGAGAAGATCACTGAAATGGCAATGGTGATAGCAAACTGTTGGTAGAGCCGGCCAGTGATGCCAGGAATGAAAGCGGTGGGCACGAAGACGGCGGCCAAAATCAGAGCAATCGCAACAACCGGGCCCGAAACTTCCTCCATTGCCTTGTAGGCAGCGTCCTTGGGGGACATGCCATGCTCGATGTGGTGCTCTACAGCTTCCACCACCACAATGGCGTCGTCCACCACAATACCAATGGCAAGTACCATCCCAAATAGTGAAAGCGTGTTGATAGAGAACCCGAGGAATGGGAAGACACAAAAAGTAGCGATCAGTGAGACCGGTACCGCCAGCAGCGGAATTAATGTCGTACGCCAGCCCTGGAGGAAAATGTAAACGACAATGATGACGAGTACGATGGCCTCGAACAGCGTGTGTTGGATCTCCTTCAAGCCTTCTGTCACTGCCAAGGTGGTATCCAGCGCGACGTCGTACTCCAGATCCTTCGGGAATCGCTGTTTGGCCTCTTCCATCAGCTTTCGAACGCCAGCCGCAGACTTCACCGCGTTGGATCCGGGAAGCTGGTAAACGGCCACAACCGCGGCCGGCTTGCCACTGTAGCGCCCAATCAGGTTGTAGGTTTGTGCTCCAAGTTCCAGTCGAGCTACGTCCTTTAGCCGCAGGATGGAGCCATCTGAATTGGCACGAACTACGATCTGACCAAACTCCTCCGCTGATGGCAGTCGACCTTGCGCGCGAACCGCATAGGTAAAATCCTGGCCCTTCGGAACTGGTTCCCCACCAATCTGTCCCGCTGGGTTCACTGTGTTTTGAGATTGAATGGCCTTAATGATCTCTGGCACCGTGACATTAAGCTTTGCCAACATATCTGGTCTTACCCAGCAGCGCATCGCATACTGTCCTGCGCCGAACACTGTGACGCTGGCTATACCGGGGACACGTGTCAACTGATCGTTTAGGTTGATATAGGAATAATTGGCCAAGAAAATGTTGTCATATGTCCCGTTGGGCGAGTACAAGTTGATCAACATCAGTGGGGCAGCGGTAGACTTCTGAACAGTAACTCCGTAGTTGACGACATCAGCGGGCAGCTGCGAATTCGCCTGGTTCGTTCGCATCTGTGCCAGAATCTGATCGGTGTTTACATCTGTCTTGATGTCAAAGTTAACCGTCAGGGTCATCTGGCCATTGTTAGCATTGTTGGAGTACATGTAATTCATGTTGTCCACACCGCTCATTTGCTGCTCAATAGGTGTGGCAACGGATTGTTCCACCGTTAGGGCGTCTGCTCCGGGATACGTGGCTTTTACCTGCACTTCGGGCGGAGCAATATTGGGGAATTGCGCGGTCGGGAGACCGACCATGGCCACCAATCCCGCAATTACCATGAGGATGGCGATCACCATGGCCACGATTGGCCGCCGAATAAAAAAATTGGCCATTGCTTATCCTTTCTGGCCCGTGGCACTTGCTAACCTGGGTTGGACAGGCGTTCCTTCTCTGGCCTTCTGGATTCCTTCCACGATGACCTGCTCTCCTGGTTTCACTCCCTCGTTGATGATCCACATCTGGCCAACTCGCTCCCCAGCTTTCACTGGACGGATGCTCGCCTTACTGTCGGCACCCACCACAACGACCGAATAGGACCCTTGCGTTTCAACCACAGCTCGTTGCGGCACTAGCAGTGCCCCCTTTTGAATGCCAGTGACAACGCGAACGCGTCCGAACTGTCCCGGCCGCAGAAACCCATCCGGGTTGTCGAAAGCGCCGGCGACTCGGATCGTCCCTGTCTTCACGTCCACTTGGCGGTCTGCAAGCACGAGCCATCCTTTAGTTGGGTAAACGCTGCCATCGGAGAGCAGCAGCTCCAAGTTCTTCTTGTGTGGTGTCTCAACCCTCTTGCCCTGACTCGCTGCGTTAATCCTCGCAGCCGCCTTCATGTACTCCTGTTCACTGATCGAGACATACGCCTTGATTGGATTCACTTGGGAAACAGTAGTGAGCACGGTGGTTGGACCAACCAAATCACCGATTTGTCCCTTTGCTAAACCGGCAATTCCGTCCACCAGCGAGCGGACCTTCGTGAACCCGACATTCAACTCCGCTTGATCCACTTGTGCTTTGGCCGCCGCTACGACAGCCTTTGCGGATGCATTCGCTTGGATGTCATTGTCTAGTTGAGCTTGTGGAATTGCTCGTTCTTTAGCTAAGGGAGTATCTCTAGCCACATCGAGGTCAGTCCTGGCCAAGTCAGCTTGTGTCTGAGCAAGCTGTCCCTTAGTTTGTTCGAGAGCAGCCTGAAACGGCCTTGGATCGATTTCAAATAGCACCTCTCCCTGATGAACCACAGACCCTTCTTTATAGTTCTGTTTCATCAGATAGCCAGTTACCTGTGGCTGAATCTGTGCGTTCACAAATCCATCGAGCGTGGCAATCCACTCCCCGTAAATCGGAACGTCTTGCTGGACGACATCAATTACCTCAACTTCCGGAGGAGCTGCTTGCACAGTGACTTCCTTTTTGCCACAGGCGAAAAGTGGCATTAGGAGAAGCAAACCCAAAACTGCGACGGCCGGCGGCATGCCCGTCGTTGAGGCTGGGACTATGGGTTGCTTCAAATCCGCCGTGCACTGTCCATACCGTTGAACTTCAAATTGTGATTGCATTGCCATTACTCCTAAATGATCAGGCTCACACCGTTGCCAACGGTCGAATCAGCTAAGTCGACAGCCGAAAGACACCGTACGATTTGACGCACCGTAGGCTAGGGGCTGTCGTGGGTTACGCAAACTGGCAGAAGTGACAGTTTCTGGCGTCGGGGCCGAGCTCGTGGGCTCGTGCCACTACGTCTGTCACTAATCACAGTTGAAGCGATTGATCGTAAAGAGCGAGTCTCTTTAAAAACTCGCCTTGGTGTACGGCATGAATGTGGAACATTGCACAAATGGAGAATGGTAGTGTCAGCGAGATCTTTCGTACTGTCTTTTGTCATGGCCATGCTGCTTCATTGTTCTGCAATATGCCAAACCGAGGAACTAACCGGAAGGCAACCGAAAATTGCCCTCGTCCTTGAGGGAGGCGCCGCGCTCGGGTTAGCCCATATCGGTGTTCTGCAATGGTTGGAGGAACATCGCATTCCAGTTAGCTATGTGGCGGGAACGAGTATGGGCGGATTGGTCGGAGGCATTTACGCCACAGGTCACTCGCCTGCCTCGATTCGTGAAATTGTGAGCGACATTCACTGGGACGAGGTCCTGCGGGACGAGATTCCCTTTCGCGATCTTTCATTCCGACGCAAAGAAGATGCGGAGGAGTACCCCAATAGACTCGAACTCGGGGTTAAGAATGGAATTCGATTTCCGGAAGGGTTTAATTCCGGACACCAGGTAGGTCTGATCCTTGACCGCATCTCTCTTCCCTACTCGGAAATGAAGAGCTTCGACGACCTTCCCATCCCGTTTGCTTGCGTAGCCACGGATCTCGTGTCCAATAGAAAGCACGTCTTTCGCGAAGGTTCGCTGGCGATTGCTCTGCGTTCCACGATGTCGCTTCCGGGTGTATTCACTCCGGTGAGAACGGACAGCTCTGTCTTTGTCGATGGGGGTTTGCTCGACAACCTGCCCGTGGACGTCGCCAAAGACATGGGAGCCGATCTGGTTCTAGCGGTTCATCTCCAGACGAAGCCGCTCGGGTCCGAAGAGACACTTTCGTCGTTCGGTGTGCTCGGACGGTCGATTTCTGTTGTGGTGGCTGTCAATGAATTGAGGAGCATGGAAAAAGCCGACATTCTCATTTCCGTTCCTTTGGAGGAGTTCAATTCGTCAGACTATGCGAAGAACGATGCCATCATTCAACGTGGTTACGTAGCCGCAGAAAGCAAGGCCCTGCTGCTGTCCCGGTTTAGTGTAGATGAAGCCACTTGGCAACAATATCTCGCCCAACGAGAGACGCGCCGCAAGGATGCACCCATTCCTCAGTTCGTAGAAGTTACAGGAACTCAGCCGGCTCTCGCTGCAGAGATCGAACAAGAACTGGCGAGCAGTATCGGAAGACCGGTGGACACCGACAGTCTTAGCCAACAGCTTACCTATTTGGCCGGCATGGGACGCTATGCGCGACTTGGTTATCGCATGATTGATAAGGATCATGAAGATGGCCTTTTAATCACAGCGGACGAGAAGCAATACGGGCCGCCTCTCATTCGTCCCCTGCTTGTGATTGACGGGTCTGATTACAACCGTGTGCAGTTCTTGATTGGAGCACGCATAACCTTTCTCGATCTCGGAGGCTTCGGCTCTGAGTGGCGAAACGACGTCACTCTCGGCTCTGAACACAAAGTGCAGTCCGAATTTTTCCGCCCTTTCGGTAGCACCTTGCAGTGGTTTATGGCGCCTCGCGCCTTTGCCTCCAATGTTCTGAAGGATTTCTATACCGATAACACTTTGGTCGCTGAGTATCGAGATCGGATGGTCGGCGGCGCTTTCGATGTCGGTTATCGATTTAATCGCGAAAGCGAGTTGAGAGTTGGCTACGAAATCGCTAACCGAAACTTCAGCCCGTCAGTCGGATCAGCAAGTTTCGGCACATTGCACGGCCGGATAGGTACAACGTCGCTCCGCTACGATCTAATCGGGCGGGATGATCCGATTATTCCACGAAGAGGTTTTGATGTCCATTTCCGAACCCAGTGGTACGACGCCAATCCCGGTGCATCATCCGGTTACGCACTGGCCGAGACGAGGCTAACCTACTTCAAACCTCTGAATAAGCCTTCGTCTCTGTTTTTGTCGGGATTTGGAGGTACAACATTTACCCATCACCAAACTGGGTTTCCTCCCTTTTCATTGGGGGGCAGCCGCGACCTGGTTGCCTATGGCACCAATGAATTCCTGACCAATCAGTATTTCTTATTCAAAGCGGGGTACATTCGAAGGTTATGGAACCTGCCGCCATTGCTGGGTGACAACATTTACGCAATCGGCGCCTATGAAATTGCCAAGGTATACGATTTGCCTAATGTGTCTTCCCTGCCTACCGATGTTTCCGGTGCTTTGGTAATAAACAGTATCTTTGGGCCAGTCGTTCTTGGAGGCGCCTATGGCGCAACCGGGCATCAAAAACTCTTCTTCCGGGTGGGCCGGATCTTCTGAACATCGTCACGCACGAGCGCTTGTCAGGTGGAGTTCCTTACTTGGTTCCTTGGAGTGCCCACAAAAGCTAGGCAGATTCTTTATGGCTAAGTAATGTTCCCCCTTCGACCGTTAACCCACTGGCGATCGAGGCGTCGGCAGTTCTGAGGTGGAGGTCTCGCTGCGGAAAAGGTATTTTGATCCCAGATTCCTGCAGCGCTCGAAGAATAGCGACTGTCACGTCGCTCTTAAGTTGAAACCAGGTCTCTTGTCGAGCCGACCAAAAGCGGAGTTCAAAATTCATTGCACTTTCGCCAAAACCCAGAAAAAACGCTTCGGGCGGCCGCGGTTGAAGCATCACTCCTGGGTACGATTCTGCAGTATCGATCAGCAACTTCAGGACTTGTTCCGGATCAGTACCGTAAGCAACTCCAACCGGTATATCGACACGCCGCCACGGCGATGACAAGGTCCAATTGATTACCTGGTTTGAGATCAGGTTGCTGTTCGGTACGATTACTTCGGCACCCTGAAAAGTCACAACCGTGCTCGAGCGAGCTCCTATCCGGCGCACTGTCCCCACCAATCCACTGACGTCCACCGTGTCACCGATGTGAATCGGCCGCTCAAAAAGCAGTATGATTCCAGATACGAAGTTGTTCACGATGTTTTGCAGGCCGAAGCCCAGTCCCACGCCGACCGCTCCGGTAATTATCGTAAACTTATTGAGTTCGACACCAGCGTCGGCTATGGCAGCTAAAGCCACCAGCAGCAGTAAGATGTAGTATGTGACCGTTGAGATGGCGTGTGGAACACCACGCTGCAAGCGAAACCTTGAAAGCAGCAACTTTTTGAGGACAAGTGTGGCGGCCTTCGCCAGGACATAGCCGACCAGTATGATCAGTATGAGGCTCAATGTACCGGATAGGGTGAAATGAACTCTGCCGTAGCCGAGCGGATAATTCATCACCGTTGACAAGCCGCTAGTTACGGCATCGTGAATGGTGAGCAGGTACAGCTCGGATCTCAGCCACCACAGCATCAATAGCAAACCTAAAATACGCACGCTCCGGCGTTCAATGGCGGCAACCTGGTCTTCGAGCAGATCTCGGGACAGCGAACTGTTCAATAGCGTTGTCAAGAGAAGTGCCAAAATACGAGCTACGGTGTAATACGTGGCAGCAAAAAAGGCCCCAAGCAGAGTGGCTAGCCCCAAGACCGAGGCGAGAGCAGAGAACCCTACGACACTCGCAAGGAAAGACACACACAACAGAACGAGTCCAACGTGAGCCCCAATTACCAGGAGGCGAAGCATGGGACTAGTTGTCTGCGAATTGTGTGCTCTCAAAGATCGAGTAAGGCGGAAGAAAACCAGGATTGCGGCAAGAGTCAGGAGCGAAAATAGCCAGCGCTTCACCGCTGGTGGGAAGGGCACAAGTAAACGCACTCCTTCAAGAGCGTTGAAAACTGCCAGTGCATATATTGACTTTTGGAAGTGTGGGTTGATCAATGGTGGAAGAAGCCGCAGCGTCACGACGACACATGCGAGGTACAAGACAAAAGCAACACTTGTGGGGGAAGATGCCGCCAAACCCACCGATCCGAGCAAACCAGCGAGCAAAGCCAATGAAAAGGGTCGCGCAATTACCTCCAAGGCACCCGAAGGAAGTTTTAAGCTATCCGCCGACACCAGATGCTTGAGTTTCAATGCGAATATCAGTCCCAGGACGTAGAGTGTCAGAATGACTAAAATCCGAAACCAATGGGCTCGCAGGAAACCTCGCGCTCCTGCAACGTCTCTATCCATGAATCCCCACATCAAGCGGGTCAGAGGCCGCTCCGAGCCTTGCACATCGTGCATCGCCCAGAGTGGAGGGCTGTCCTGTTGAAGCAGTCGTTGCCGCGCGCGCTCTTGAGCCTCGACAAGCTGTGTCAGAACAGCGGAGATTTGCCGGTCTTGTTGGGAGACGAGATTCTGCAGGGTCAAAACCTGGTTCAATTGCTCCTGGGCTCGCGAGCGGGTTGCTTGAATTGCATTCAACCCACGTGTAATACGAACCAGTAGAGTTTCGATACCTTTGTTGTCTTCTACCAAGCGCAGCGTAGCCTGCCATCGCGAATATTGTTCATCGAGCGTACGGATTTGTCCCTCCAGGTCAGCCGCGCGTGCCGTCAGTAATTTCCGGTCGGCGGCGTAACGTTGATTCAGCAGCCGCAAATATTGATCTTCATCGCGCAACTCCATTGCATTTGGGGCAGCGGCTAGAAACCTTTGGATCTCCGGAATTCGTTCTTTTAACTTCTCGGCTTGCGTTTGGGCGTCGCGATAGGACTCAAGCAAAGCGCCTGTGGACGTGAGTTGCTTGGAAATGTCATCGAGCAAGCGGTCCAATTCCTCGGCTCGCTCAGCCACTTGTGCCAAAGGGATGGGTTGATCCTGGGAAGCTGGGGGCGCGGGCGCTGCTTGTTCCTGAACAGGCGGGGCGTTTTGGGCCCGCGCTCTCGTCGGCAGTACCTGAGCTGTCCCGATCCATGTCGTTAGCACGAAAACCATTGGCAGTAACGTTACGCCTACTTGTGATCTTCCATTCTTGTAAACGAGCCGGGTACCGATGGCGGGAGGAGCGACCCTAGGAAAGCACGCGGGTTTTGTGGCAGCCCGTGTCCTTTCCATACGGATCGCTCCTGGGAGGAATGACGTCTTGAGCACTCACAAATAGTTTGATCGGGTCCAGGGCCGGGCGGGACTGGCAGTTTTGCCAGTCGCGTTGTCAGAACAACCAATTTATCGATCGATATTCGCGGTTGCCGTGCGTCCGGATGCAAGCTTGCTCTGCACCCGCGAAGCACACTCTGCATGAAAGAGTAGTGGGTCTCCTGACAATCCATCATTTCTTCGCGCCGCCCTCGTGGTCGGTCCCGATCCCGAAGTTGCCTGCGTGGTGGCCAACACGCTGCCCGGATGGAAGATCCAGCCCGCCGACAGCAATCCTGCCGCTCTCCAGCTGATCGCGGAGCAGCCCTTCGACCTGGTGATTACTGGAGAAAATTCCTCAGGCAAAGCTGATGTCGAATTGCTTTGACAAGTCCGGCTTCTTCGACCCGACACCCGGCTGATTATTCTCACAAATGAAAGCACGCCCGCCGATGTTATCGCCGCGACGCGAGAGCGCGCCTTCAGTTACTTCAGCAGGTCCAACTCGCCAATAACCCTTCGCGAGATAATTCGCTTAGCCGCGAACGGGCAGAGTTGGGATGAGAGTATTCAGATCCTATCAGCCACGCCTGAGTGGCTTCGCCTCATTACCCGTTGCGACAGGAACACCGCCGACCGCCTGTTGCAATTCTTCCACGAAATCGTTGATCT
>Ga0075425_100009948_pt1 | contig 10130 bp, 22 predicted proteins | sample SoiMethybrSBSTD4_FD_75300 | JGI IMG/M metagenome (GOLD analysis project Ga0075425, IMG submission 75300) | Bulk soil microbial communities from a Populus tree surrounding site in Tennessee, USA - Soil MetaG P. TD hybrid SBSTD4 | ecosystem: Environmental > Terrestrial > Soil > Tree plantation...
TATCGCCCGATCTATCCGCGCCGCTGAAGCTGCCCTCAACACCTGGTATGACAAAGAAAATCTCGCAGCCTGAAAACTTGACTCACGTGACGCAGAAATCTTTTAGTCAAGGACTCTAGTCTAGCGGCGCTTGTGTTGCGGCTCATTGGCTCTGCCATCTTCTACGCCGCATCCTCCGAAATTATGCCGTCCTTTTGCGGCGCTTATTTAGGTTTTCATGTGGATGATCTTTGCCTTGGCGAGACCCCGGGCAAGATGGCCAAGCGCGTCAGCACTTTCCTGGGCCAAACACGAATGCTCATTTGTCCATCGGCGCCCCCAGCAGTCTTGAAGGATCGCGCGAGGCACTCCGGCATGCTTGGTGTGGTTGCTCCCGCGACCGATGCTTCCCCTTCGGTGCTGTTCCGAACCCTGCTTAGGTGCTCAAAATACTGCAGGGAAGCAGTCTTCCGATGCGTTAACGCCTGGATGCCCTCCAGGCTGTTCCCGGAAGACCCCAGGACAAAATACAGCAAATTACGCATATCCTGTTTCACTTGATTGCATTACGTAATCGGAACAAGGCACAGGGGCTGGCGTCAATCCACGCATGAAGCCGTGTCTGCTGCAGTCTATGCGACTATGACCAAGGCGAGGCAGCCATGGGCAAGTCCTATTCGCGCCGTGGCTTTCTTGGCACCGCCCTGACCGCTGGCCTCCTGCCCATCTTGCGGGGAGCAGCGCACTCCGGATCTGCTCTGCCAAAACGACTTGTCGCCGGGACACGCGTGCTCGAGGTGAGCGGCCGGCCGGCCAATGTCTTCGGACTCATCGGTCCGAATGGGCGTCCGGGTATTCGCCTCGCCGCCGGTGAACGCTTCCGTGTCGACCTCGTCAATCAAGCTGGCGCGCGCACGATCGTTCATTGGCATGGACAGGTACCGCCCTGGGCACAGGACGGCTTTCCATGGCCGGAGACCCCGCCGATCGCCGACGGCGCCGTTCAAGCTTACGACTTCGCTCCGATTTCCGGCACCTACTGGATGCACTCGCATCACGGTCTGCAAGAGCAGCGCCTGATGACCGCGCCGCTCATCGTACAAGACGTCGCCGAGATCGGTGAGGACCGGCAAGAAATCGTTCTCATGCTGCACGACTTCACCTTCCGCCCGCCCGAAGAGGTGCTAGCGGGTCTGACCGGCGCCAGCGCAGCTGCAACAGAAGCAATAGTGCTAAGGGCCCAGGAAGCCCCGGATTCCAAAAGTGCGGATAACGCCCCTGAACCACGTGTGGCCGGTATGGCGCCCAAGATGGGGAAGTCTGGAATGACCATGCCGGGCTCGGGCGACATGGTGACGGATCTGAATGACGTTGATTATGATGCGTTCCTTGCCAACGATCGAACGCTAGCCGATCCTGAGATCGTGCAGGTCGAGCGCGGCGGCCGGATACGGCTCCGCATCGTCAACGGCGCCTCCTCGAGTCAATTCTGGATCGATCTCGGCGAACTCGTCGGCTGCGTGGTCGCGACCGATGGCCATCCCGTGCAACCGATTACGAGCAACCGATTCCCGATCTCGATGGCTCAGCGCTTGGACATCCTCATCGATCTGCCAAGAGCTGGCGCGTTTCCGATCCTTGCCCGACTGGAAGGCACCGTTCGGCAGACCGGAATTGTCCTTGCCACGGCAGGAGCGCCAATCCCGCGAGTCCCGGACGGTGCGCAAGTTGCTCCGCCCGTCAACAATTCGCTGGAAGCAAAGCTTACGGCACTTGAACCGCTGCCACCGCGTGCAGCAGATATCGTTCACACGATCGTCCTCGCAGGCAGCATGAAGCCCTATGCGTGGTCCATGAATGGAGAGTATTGGCCGCGGGTGACGCCGTTAATATTGAGCAAGGGGCAACGCGTCGAGATTGAGCTGGTCAACCACTCGATGATGCCGCATCCGATGCATCTGCACGGCCATGTATTCCAGGTGATCGCGATCGATGGCCGGGCGATGCAAGGCGCGGTGCGCGACACCGTGTTGGTCACGCCAAGTATGCACCGTGTCCGAATAGCCTTTAACGCGGACAACCCGGGTCGATGGGCGTTCCACTGCCACAACCTCTACCATATGATAGGCGGTATGTTGACTGAATTTAGGTATCAGGGGATTGCTACCTGACGATCGTCGGCTCGCCGTGTGCTGCAATCTTGGGGTGGTCACTGGGGTCGGCTCAAGATCCCTGAAACCGAAACAGCAGAGCGTCGAGGTCGGGGCCCGGATTTGAGCGCCGTGCCCTTGGCATATTCCACGGGCATCAATGCATCGACGCCAATGTCGGCACCTGGCTTGCCGCGCTTGATGAGGTCCTCTCGAAGGTAGTGTGGGTGGGTTTGGGCGTTAACGTATCAGAGAGCACCGCCATTGCAGGGTTTCGAGCCCGTGCAAAGGGGTTATCGGAAGCAATTTTGAGCACAAGTACCAATTGGCGTCGCCATCAGGGTGACAATAGTTGGTGCACAGAGCGCACCCGTCGCGTTGCTGTGGGGCCATTCGGGTGCTCCTGCACTCGCTCGTTTGCCCTGCCAGCCGCGATGCGGCTGCGGTTTTCCCAACTGGGGAGAGCACAATGTTAGACGGCGTGATGCTGCTGTGGTTCGTGTTGACGGCGCTGGCTCTGTTGTTCGTGACGATTGACATCCGCTCGACACCTGAATCTCCGGTGTTGAAATGGGGGTTCCTGCTGCTGACTACGTATATTGGCGTGGTCGGTGCGTTCCTTTATGTGCTGGGTTGCCGCGAACCGCTGGCTGGGCTTCACGAACGCTACGTTGCGGTACGCTGGCGACAAACGCTCGGATCGACCATGCACTGCGTTGCGGGCGACGGTGTCGGCATTCTCGCCGGCGCAGTGCTTTCGAGTGTCTTAGCGCTTTCCGGATTGGCTGAGGTGATCCTCGAATACATTCTGGGGTTCGCTTTCGGTTGGACGATCTTTCAGTCGCTGTTCATGCGCGATACTGCCGGAGGCTCTTACCAACGCGCGCTCCGGGCCACTTTTATACCCGAGCTGCTGTCAATGAACCTGCTGATGGCAGGAATGGTACCGACAGTAATGATCCTAAGAGCACAAATTTCCTCCGCAAGTGACCCTACCGTACCTAGTTTCTGGTTCATCATGTCGATGGGGCTGCTGGTCGGTTTCATCGTCGCATATCCGATGAACTGGTGGCTGGTGGCCAACGATCTCAAACATGGCATGATGACGGTACGTCCTTTGAGCGCGACTGCTGGCGCACAGAAACATAGTGGTCACGCCGCGATGGATGGTTCCCCGCAGGGCGGATCTTTCATGACGATGGGTTCGGCCGAGGCACCGCAGCCGCCGGTTCCGGTGATGACGCTGCTGTCATTCCTACCGTTAGGGCTCGGCTTGGCCATCGCATTCCTATTTCGGCCGCTGTGAGTTCGCCGTGGCATGGGTAGGATGTTCGCCACGTTTGGTACTTCGTTCGGACAAGAGGAGATGGCAATGGCGAAGGCGTATTGGGTGGCTACGTATCGTTCGGTTTCGAATCCGGATGCGTCTGCAGCGTATGCAAAGCCTGCAGGTCCTGCGATCATGGCGGGTGGTGGCAAATTTCTAGTGCGTGGCAATGCGGTGAAAACTAATGAGTCTGGGATCATGCAACGCGTGGTGGTCATCGAATTCGATAGCGTGGAGAAAGCGGTCGCGGCTCATGATTCGGAGGGTTATCAGGCCGCGTTGAAGCTCCTCGGTGACTGCGCCGTTCGGGATATCCGCATCGTTGAGGGCGTAGCGTAACATAGGTTGGAAGTTGCGGGATTTTCTGCCGAAGGATGTTGCTGCTGGCTGTGAGTGGTGGGAGAAGTTGCAGTGTCATAGTGTCCAGGCGACCATTGCGTGGCGCCGTGCGCGGACTGCCCTCTAGTGCCGAGTGGGGGACGGCTACAGATAGATGGGGTAAAGTTCATCCGCCGAGCCTGGAGGAGGGCTGCCATGGACGAGCATGAAAAGGCCGTGAAGGCTGCCAAGCAAGTGGAGGCCCTTACCGGTTTCTACATCCACTTGGTGGTTTTTGTGCTGGTGAATGTGGCGCTGTTCGCGGTCAACTGGTTGACAACGCCGGAGGTTTGGTGGGCAATCTGGCCGTTTTTGGGTTGGGGCGTTGGCGTAGTGGCCCATGGGTTGGCGGTCTTCGGCAGCACGCCCAAATTCATCACGAAGTGGCAGTTGCGGAAGATCAAAGAACTGAAAGATCGCATGTAGAAGAAACGAGAGCTTGCTGCCTCAGCCATTTTCTGAACTGAAGGGTCATGGAAGTGCGGCGCGGCTGTTGTTTTCATCGAGTACATGATGTTCGCGACTGATGGAACATCCTACCTTCGTGTTGGATTTGAGCGAGGTGGCGATGCTGCGGAGGCAGAAGAAGGATGTAAAGCGGAAAGCGAGCGAAGAGGCAGCGCGCGCCCGGATCTAGCAAAACCATACACGCGAGTGGGGAGCATCGATCGGACTTCGCGACGCTTAGTAGACCCACTGGATGCCCTCGCGTTCGATGGCGAGGTGATGAGGCGGAAATTGAATGAATGGCTGCGTTAACGCTCGCGCGTCCCCGCCTTGATCAGGCCGATGCGAGGACGATGACGCCGAGGATAAAAAGGAAGCTGCCCGTGAACCCCGCGAGCGCCAGGTATCGCTTGGCCCGGGCACGGTCAATGAGCATTTCCGCCGACTCCACGGTGGTGACGGATGGGCAGGTGCACCATAGTTGCGGAAGTGCGCTGGCTCCTTGGAGTGTTCAGTTGAGCTTGAGCTCGAGCTGCTCTGCTACTGCTGGCGCTTGCGGGAGGGGCGCTTGATGGGGGCTATCCGCCAGTCCTCGCGTGCGAGGACAGTACGCAGGTCACGATCGAAGAGCTCGCGATAGGACGGCGAGACTTCGAGCCGGAACGCGTCGTAGCGGTTCTTCACGACCTTGCGCCCAACCTCGCGTGGCGAGACGGCGATGAAGCCCGGAAGCAGCTCACCTGTCCCATCAATGATGGTCCACGCCTGCACCACACCTACCCCATATTTCAAGTTGCTCGGGCGTTGACAACCAAGGCCTATTGCCAGTCTGTGCCAGGCCCGGTCTTGCTGCCTGCCCAAATCCCCACACCGGTGGCGCGTCTGCGGGCGACCCGTTCGCCAAAGCCAAGATCCTCCGGACTGAGCCCGATGTCCGTGAGCAGGCGATCGTCGAGGTGCGCTATGCTCCGAGCCAGGCGGCGACGAGCTGCACGGCGCTTCCATGCAAGGCGAAGCTTCGCGAATCGCGAAGCGATCGCCGCAGGCATCTTCACGGTCGTGCGCTGCCTCGCGTGATACTCGAGAACAGTGCTCGCTCCGTAGGTTCGGCCTGTCATGGGAACCTCCTCTCGACGTACGGGTTCGCATTCACGGTCCAATTCGACATTGATAGCCGCCGCGAGATTTCGCGCTCGAGATCGTCCGTGAGGGTTGTTGCGGAGCGAGCCACGAGAAGACGTGCGATCTGTCGATCTACGGCCCTTTGCCGTGACTCGATGAACGCGCCAAGGACGCGCCGAAAAATTCCCGCCCTCTTGGGGGGCGTTTCGATCTTCGACCGCGCCTCGTCGGCGAAAGGACCGAAATCCCGACGGTGTGCCGCATAGCTCATGACCATCTCGAAACGCTTGAGTTGTTCTCAGCTCTGTATCGTTCATTTCCAGTATATGGTGCCTAAAAAAGACGACGACAAAAGATGTTCTCTCAGCCTTTGCATGAGAAATTCTCGTGCGATTTCGTGAAGGTGGGATGGCTCAGAGACGATGCTGCACCCGTTGAGCGCCAAAGCATTGGCACATGGGAGCCCGCGCGGGTGGTCTCATAACGAGCTGGCACGCCGAACGTAGAGCGAAAGCGGGATCAGTGTCGCGCCAAGCGCGTTCCACCCGGAGGCGGCGCTTTGGTGTGCTCGACGTCTGACACGGGGTAGTGGCGAATATTGCTAGCCCAGCGATGACAACCGCGAACCTCCAACTGATCATGGCCGACAGTGAGCCGGACCAGTTCCGGAGGAAAGGGATCTATCGCGCATAACGCGGTGAAGATGATGATCCAGAAAAACCAGAGGCCCATGAGTCCCTTAGCGCGGCCTCCAACGATTGGTGATGACCGAACGAGTGAAATCAGGTGTGCAATGCCGGCGATGCCACCAAGGGCCACCACACAAGCATGAGGGTGATACCCGTGTCGGCTGCGCAGTTATCGAACCACAGCGGCTTGTAAGCCAGATTGGTCGGGTCCATTTGGTGGCTCGCTTCGTCGCATGCGAATTTTTGCTGATGTGCAGAGCTATGAGTGGCAAAGAGCCGTTTCCGAGCCACCCTTGGCAAAATAGTCATGACGAAACGGGACGCAGCGCAGAGGATGATGCCGATAACGATCCTATGGCCAGGAAGGTGAGCGGAAGAAATGTGACGGCCGTCGTCAATTTCATAATATTGGGACTCCGAGAACAAGGAGGATGGACGGGGGCGGTCAGGAACATTGCGGCAAGGAGGAATGCGAAACAGAGCCCGGAAGCGATGAAGATCACGCGCGCCAGACCGCGACCCTCCAGTTCACCCTCGGAGGTGAAGAGTGCGCGGTAGCGGCGAACCCAATCAGACATTTGGCATCCCTCCTAAGTCGCTGACTATCCCCAATTCGATAGCGTGTGGTGACGGGCAACGCTGTTTCGCTTGGAACGTAGGCCGTTCGCGGTTGTTGGATTGGCTTTGTATTGCCGGGTCTTTCTGCAAACGCGAGGGTAGCCGGCGCGGAGGAGCGGGCCGTCAAGGGAACCCCGCGCTCTGGCGCGGGGGCGAGCTGTGTTCGCCCTTGACTGTTCTCTCGCGCCGGTTTTGGGGACGGTGACAGAGAAATGGGGTAGGGTGGTTATGTTTGAATGTGGCCGTCTGAATGGAGGGGTGCTGTGACGCGGTCGAAGCCGACGGAAGAGACGACCGAGAAGGTACTTGCCGCGGTTCTCAAGGAGGCAGGGGCAAACAATGCCCTCCCCGAGGTGGTCGAGGCTGCTATGAAGACGTTGTTGAAGACAAATCCGAAGGCAGCCCATGCGGCGCTGCGCGCGATGATTGATGCAACGGCTGCGTCATTGCCAGCACATAACCGCAAGAAATTTTTAGAGGAGTTGCTGGGGTTCCTGCAGGCTTAAGGAGGTTGCTGGTGGGTAGAAATAGGATGTTGCTCATCGGAAGCGCGCTCATACTTGTCCTTGTTATCGTCTCCATGTTGTTCGGGCCCGGTGGAGTCTTTGTGCGGTAGGGATCTGGTCAGAGTGATAGTTGCAGTTGCGTTGAGGGAGTTGCTTGGCTGCTGTCATTCCACGCCTCTCGATTGTTTGCTTTAGTCTGTAGGTGATCCATTTGCGACGTTCATGCGGACCGCTTATGCTCAGGCGCTGCGCAGGGGAGCCGGACAATATAGATCTCGAGGATGTTTGGCGGATACGCGAAGAGGAGATCTATCCCTCTCTTTTTGGGTCGCGCGTTCGAGGGATCTTTCCACTGCAAGTGCGGATGTTCACGAGACACTTCGCCAACCAAATGTGGATCCTCGGTGGCTTTCACTATGGCGTACTTGAGTTCGCTCCTAGCGTAACGCGGCATTCGTGGATGTACAGTGCGTCTGGGCTATTCGAAGCCTTGGGATCAATCGCCCGAAGAATTCAATCCGGATGGCGAGTCCAGTGCGGGCGTGGAGTTCACTCTCGCAACAACACAGGTTGGCGATTGATCTTCAATCAACGTTGGCGTTCGACATTCTTCTTTGTGCGGGCCGCTTTCCCGGCAAAGAACATCTCGGCTTGAATGACAAGATACCGCTTCTGGCTCCGTTGAATGGCGACCCTGATGCGTCTTGCGAAACCTAATCATGAACCAGAGGGGATTCCAGCGGCGTTTCAGCTTCCGTATGGAAAGCTGCTTCTGACTGGCTTCACGGCCATCAGCGACGACGAGTTGAAAGAGGCAAAGCAGAGCGGCTCTCCGGGCCTGATTGATCGGCTGAGACTTGCTGGCTTCCACCCCGTCAATGATCCGCGCCGCCGTTCACTCGTATAGCCGAACGATGCTTTTTGGCGACTAGCAGGAAGGCCTTTGGAAGGGCTGGTTATGTTATGTTGAGTTTCTAAGGCGCGGCGGCATTGTCCATGTACAGTCGCACTCCTACATGGGATTGCTTGGGAGTCATGGAGGCGCCGATGGGTTCCTGCTTTAGTCCGTAGGCACATGGCTGCCATGGGCCATGTCCGGAGCTGAGGAGTTACGGACGGCCTGATTGTCACGGCCAAAGTGAACGACGTCGATCCGCAGGCCTGGCTTGCCGATGTGCTGGCTCGCATCGCGGGCACCAGGTCCTTAAGCTCGACAAGCTTCTGCCGCGGAACTGGGCGCGTCGCTCGGGAAGATACCAGCAAAGACGGCCTGACCATCGCTGCCACGTGTGCCGTCGTCGCCATCAGCTACGTCACCAAGCTGAATGGCGAGGAGGAGTATTGGCTACGCGAACTCTCAATGCTTGCATGATTACTGGTGAGGATTGGGTCACCGCCATCACCCAATACGGCATTGATTTCCTGAAGCAGATCGTAGACGACAAAAAGAGCAAACCGATTCCCTCAACGCAATAGCCTTCACCTGCGGCGCTCACCGCAGGAATCGTGATTGGCTGAATTTTTCTGAAAATAACGGAGGGGGATGTGGGATACTCGAGCGAACGTCTGCTGACGCCCCGAGTCAGGCTGCACATTCAGCTCGTGAGCTCATCGATCAATTACTCAAAGGCGTGCGCCTGAAGCGCTCAAGACGACGAAGCGACCCAAACTGGGATCTGATGAAGCAGTGCATGGTAAACTGATCAGGGAAGCTCATGGGCGTCGTCCGGCAAACAAGGCGACGGTGCGAAGCTGTATTCAGGCGAGGAGATTCTTGAATTGGATTTCTGGCTCGATTGAGGATTGTGGGCAGGGGTCTGCGGAAAAGGAACCGACGCCGGGGAGGCGCCGTTCTTTTGATTGGGCAGTGGTGGGAGACGTTCTTCGCCTCCGCGTGCCCTCGCCACGCCGACCTGTGCTCAAGTCGCATCCCCGCTAATCGACGCTCTCGGGCTCGGACACTATCGTATGAAGTGTCCGATCTGTGGTATTTTCGTGGCGGTACTGATTGAGTGGGGAGCGGGTCAGCTCTTTGCGACTGATAAGTCAGGTGAGGTAAGGAAGGCAACTCATGGTGCGGTGCGTGTTCGTTGCGATCGTCGCGATGTTGCTCGGTGCGGGGGCGACGGAGGCGCAGTATGCGCGGCCTGTCGAAGTCGTACCGGCGCGGCCTGTCGCTCCGGCTCCGAGCGTAGTCGCGCCGAGTCCCGGTCTCGCAGCCCCGACACCGCCGGCCCCAGCGCCGACGATCACTAATCCGCCCACTGCCGTGGTGCCAACCCCGCCACCCCCTGTTGCACAAGGCGCTACAGCAAGACCGCGGAAGTGCTGGTGCTACGTTATGAACCCGGCAACTAATTCACGTCAGCGCGCTACGTGCGAGATCAATTGCTGCAAAGGCAGCAATCAGGATGAGCGGTGCTAGCCGGTCGTTTGCTGTGGGAAGGTTGCGATGTTGCGGGAGCGGAAGGAACCGAATGCAAGGAAAAGTATTCTCGAGACGCTCATGCGGAACATGCAGGGCCGCACCACTGAACAGCGCAAGGAGCTGAGGGATGCAAGTGAATCTCAGGCTGAAGAGCATTGAACCGGTACGCTCCGAGCAAGGGCTGGTAATTGCGTACGTCGCATCCACTCAGGAGCTCGGAGAACTTGAACTGAAGATCCAGATTCCCATACAAGCTGATTTGAATTCTGCGGAACAGGAGGCCCGCAAGACCATTGAGGCTTTCGCCGATGGCCTCCGCGTCGCAGCTCAGAGTAGCCCCCTTCGAGAAAAAAAATATCTGAAGCACCCGGGCTGACAATATCAGCGGGACCCGGGGTTGGGGGTGAGGTCATTGTTGAGGGATCAGTCCCGGCGTGCGGGGTTAATGCCGCCAGGACTGAAGCCCCGGTAGGCTGCGGCGCCGCA
>Ga0075425_100009950_pt1 | contig 10129 bp, 3 predicted proteins | sample SoiMethybrSBSTD4_FD_75300 | JGI IMG/M metagenome (GOLD analysis project Ga0075425, IMG submission 75300) | Bulk soil microbial communities from a Populus tree surrounding site in Tennessee, USA - Soil MetaG P. TD hybrid SBSTD4 | ecosystem: Environmental > Terrestrial > Soil > Tree plantation...
GGCCAGCCCTATCCGTTCGCGTTCTTCGCGCCGGAAGGCCGGCTGACTCTGACCGCGCCCATCCGCCGGCTGGAGAACCTCGCCCCGGGTGCCTACGTCCTCCAGGCCGACGGCGTGGAGCCGCGGCCCTTCGAGGTCCGCGCGGACGCGCTCACGACCGTCACGTTGCCCTGAGCCTCGCGGGCGCGAGGGCCGCCCTCGCGCTCAGCGCGCGGGCGCGGACTCGACGGCCTTGATCCACTGCCCGACGAGCGCCTGCTGCGGCCCCGCGGCCCGCACGTAGGCGCGGGCATGGCGCAGGAAGCGGTCGCGGTCGGCGCCGGGGGCGCCGCGCGTCTCGTAGAGGAGCCGCACGATCGCGAAGAGGGTGTCCGCGTCCGCCGGATGCGCGTCGGCGTAGGCGGACAGGAGCGGCAGGGCTTCCGCGGTGCGTCCTCCGGCCAGGTAGGCCAGACCCAGGCGCTGGCGGAAGCGCTCGTCCTGCGGCCAGGACGAGGCCGCCTCCTTCAAGAGATCGACCGCGGAGTCGACCTCGCCGCGGCGCAGGAGCGCGTCCGCCAGGAGCAGCGAGAGGATGGGCGAGCGCGCGTCCTCCAGCATCGCCGTGTTCCAGGCCCCGACGGCGTCCTGATCGCGGCCGAGGGCGGCGGAGGCGGCGCCGAGATAGAGGGTCGCGGGCACGAAGTCGGGCCGCAGGCGGAGCGTGGCCCGGAACTGCTCGGCCGCCCCGGCCATCTCTCCGCGCGCGTACAGCCCGAGGCCGCGCAGGAACGCGACGTCGGCCGACGGCTTCTCGCCGGCGTGGAGGAGATCGGCGACCTTGTCGAGGCGTCCCTGCCGCGCTTCTTCGGTCGCGCGCGAGACCACGGCCGACGAAGGGGGACCGCCCGCGGCCAGGGCATCGAGGGCCTCGACGACGACCGGGGGCGCGAGCAGCGCGCGGCGATCGAACTGCAGGCCGGGCAGGATCGCCGCCGCGAAATTCGTGGGAGCGGACCCGGCACGTGAAGGCACCACCACGACCGTACGCGTGACCTGCCCCATGGGCTTGCCTTCGAGGGACACGACCGCACGCGCCACGTAGCGGCCGGGTGGAACGAGGCTCAGGGAGACGGCGCCCTGGGCCGTGCGCTGCCCGTTCGCGGGCTCGGAGAGCCGCGCGGGCGCGGACACGAGAGCGGGCCCGACCTCGTCCGTGGCCAGCTCGACGGAGACGGTGGCCGACTTCAGGGCGCCCGCGTCGCGCGCCTGCAGGTTCACCAGGCCGATGGCCGCGCCCGCGTCGATGGCCGCCTCCACCCCCGGCCGCAGCGACGCGCCCGGCGCGCTGGGCGGGGGAGCCACGACGAGGTCGCTCACCTCGAACGGACCGATGGTGGTCAGGGTGGCGCGCACGGGATGCTCCACGCTGCCGCGCCGCCCCCGCGCGTCGATGGCGGCGAGCTTGAGGACGTAGCGTCCGGGATCCACGCTCGTGCTGCCCAGGTAGCTCACGGGTCCGTCCGTGGTCGCGACCGCGTCGTCCGCGACGCGCTGGTAGCTGCTGCCGACGACCTTGCCCTTGTCGTCCACGAGCGCGAACCCGACGGCGAGACCGGCGGGGGAAGTGCCGCCTTTCCCGATCTCCGCGCTCACGAGCACGTGGACCTTGCCGGAGGCGGCGTCACGCGACGAATAGGTCGTGACGCGCAAAGGCAGCTCCAGGGCGACCTGCGGGTTGCGGATGGTGGAGAGGAGGAGGTCCTTCTGCGCCAGCGCGGGGGCGGCCATGGGCAAGGCGCGGCGGGCGCGCACGGTCACGCCCGGGCGGGCCACCTTCACGTCGACGGTATGGTCCTTGCCGTCGCGGTCGTTGCCCTGCGGCTCGAACCCCACGAGGTAGTAGCCGGAGATCTCGCGCGCGATGCGCTCGAAGGGCGCGGCCGACCCGACCGTGCTGAAGACGCCGCCCCGGGTCAGGGTGGCCAGCCCGTAGAGGTCGCTGGTGGTGATGGAGGAGTCCTCGAGGACGGTGGCCGGCGCCTCCGATCGCGACGCGTCGGCGATGCCCGTCTCGTCGATGCGGATGCCGAAGAAGGCCACGCGCGCGGCGGCGGCGGCGTTGGCGACCGTGCGCAGCTCGTCGATGCGCTCCGAGTGGAGCCCTTCGGTGATGAGCACGACCGTCTTCGGCCCTTCGACCTGCTGCAGGCCCTGCATGAGGTAGCCGAGGCCCTTCATGGAGACGTCGGACTGGTGACGGAAGTTCGCCGCCACCGAAAAGGCCTCGCCGTGCACGTCGCTCAGGCAGAGCTCGAGCTCCTTTTCGGTGAGCGACGGCGGGCACAGGCGGTTCAGGATGTCCTGGGCCTCGTAGCCGCGGTTGTCTTCGATGGCCAGGGCCTGGGCCAGGCTGAGGCGCGGCCCCGCGTATTGGGCGCGTCCGACGATGCGCTTGAGGGCGTCGCGCACGCGTCCGTGCTCGCTGGTGAGCTCGACCTGCGGCCCGCCCCCGGGCATGGTCACCAGGGCCACCTGGTCCTGGGGGTTGAGCGCGTCCATCAGCCGGTCGGCCGCGCGCAGGGCGTGGCGTCCGACGCCGGGCCGGATGTTCCCCTGATCGACGACGATCACGATGATGCGGCCGCGCCGGATGCCCTCGTTCGTGCTCACCGTGCGATCGGGAGCGGGGGGCGGAGTGGGCGCCGTCTCCTCTTCCATGGCCTGGGACACGAAGTCGGCGGAGATCACGCGGCGCGGGCCCCCGTCCACCGTGATCGTGAAGTCCTCCAGGGCGAGGCCGCGGATGGGCCGGCCCTGCTTGTCCACGACGTTCACGTCGACGGCCACCACGTCGACATCGGAGCTGAAAACCGGACGCTTGGACGGCTCGGGAACGGCGGGACCGGCCGGAGACGGAGACGGGGACAGGGACAGGGACGGGGACGGGGGCGTCTTCGGGCGGGGAGCCGCGCGCAACGCGCCGCCGGCCAGGACGAAGGGAAGCGCGCACGAGAGCGCCACCAACGCGCGCCGTGCCGTCCGGAGACTCGTCATGGCCGGTCCTCCGTGAGGGTGCTGGGCAGGGCGCGGTAGCCCTGGCGGGCGCGGACCTTGCGGCCCGCGCCCTCGACCTCCAGGCGGATGCGCCGCCAGGATCCGTCGCGGGCGGGGTTGCTGGGCTCGTAGCCGAGCAGGTACTGGTTGTCGAGCTCGTCCACGATCTGCGCGAACGCGGGCTCGAGCTCGTCGAGGCGGTCGGTGTGGAAGGCGCGGCCGCCGCTCATGCGGGCCAGCTTCTCGAGCACGTCGCGGAGCTTGCCGTCGGTGGTGGCGCGGCCCTGGCCGATCATGTAGATGGGCGCGTCGTTGACCTCGGCCCGCCGCTCCACGTCGGCGAGGCTGGATCGGCTCGACTGGTCCTCGCCGTCCGTGAAGACCACCAGCACCTTCCGGCCCTTGCGATGCCCGAGGAGGTCCATGGCGCGCATGAGGACGTCGTAGAGGGCGGTGCCTCCCCAGGGGGCGAGGCGGTCCACCGCGCGCAGCCGCGCCGCCCCCTCCGTCTCCCGCCGCGCGAGCGTGAACACGTTGTCGTTGAAGGCGAGCAGGGTGAGCTGGTCGTCGGGACGCAGAGCGCCCAGGAACGCGCGCACGGCCTTGCGCACCTGGGGCATGGCGTCGGTCATGCTGCTGCTCATGTCGACCGCCACCACGACCTCGCGGGGCGTGCCTTCGCCGATGAGGTGGCTGACCGGTTGCGGGGCATCGTTCTCGAAGACGTGGAAGTCGCTCTCGCCCAGCCCGCTCACGAAGCGGCCCTTGCCGTCGGTGACGATGGCGATGACCTGGACCACGTTGACGTCGGCGGCCACGGTGAAGGCGGAGGCGGCCGGAGCCGCGCGGGGGGCGCCCGCGGTCCGCACCGTGGCGATGCGGCGGGCCCCGTCCGTGAGCTCGGCCACCACGCGCAGGACGTGGACGACGTCGCGTCCGCCCGCGTCCCATTCGCACTCGTAGGGCGGGCGCTCGCGGGTGCACAGGGCATCGCCGTCCGCGCGGAAGGAGACGCGCGCGACGCGGGCCGCGATCTCCGCCCCCACCTCCGCACGCACGGTGACGAGGCCCTGCACGCGTTCGTTGGGGGCGGGCGCGACGATGCGGAGATCGCTGGCCGCGCTCGGGGGGGCGTCGCTGCGCAGGGCGGAGGGAGAGAGCAGGGCCAGACCGAACGCGACGGCGAAGGCTCCGGCGGCGGCGCGCGCGGGTCGGGGCGCGCTCACGGCTCGGCCACCGGCGCGAGCGGCCCGCGGCCCACCAGCGCGGCCACGTAGTCCTCCATGCGCGTGCGCCGGAGGCCGCGCGCGTAGCGCGCGACGGCCAGGGCGTCGTCGAGATAGGCCGGCGCCGCCTCGTCCATCAGGTCCTGCACGGCCAGGCCCAGGATCGCGGGGGCCAGGAGCGCGGGAAGCTTCATCTCGGCCATCAGCTCGGCCACGCGCAGGTTCAGGTCGGGCGAGAGGGCAGCCAGCCGTCCGTCCGCGGTGCGCCCGGCCAGCTCGTCGAGCGGCACCGGAGGGGCAAGGCGGGGGCACAAGCAGCCGTCGTCCCATCGCGCGCTGGTGCCCCAGGCCGCCGCGCTCGCCGGCCGCTCGCCTTCCCAGCCCAGCCACAGCTCTTCGCCGAGCGTGAACGCGGCCTCGAAGCGGTCGGGATCGCGGGCGGCGATGGAAGGCAGGGCCCCGCGCCGCCAGTCCCGCAGCCCGAGGGCGGAGGAGACGCGTTCGAGGGCGGCCGGATCGCGGACCGCCTCCGCGAGGCGCGCGCGGCCGCGGCGCAGGCCCTCGGCGATGCGGTCCCGGGTCGCGTCGTCGAGGGCGGTGCGCCGGGCGAGCACCACGCCCTCGGCGAAGGCGCGCCGGTCGGCCGCGCTCAGGAGGGGAACGGAGAGAACGTCGGCCTCGAGGCGCCGCAGGGCGAGGCGCGCCAGCCCCACGTCCAGGCCGAGCAGCGCGCCCTCCGCATGCCAGCGCTGGCCCGGTCCCCCGACCTCCCGCGGTACCGTCCATTCCGGCCGCGGTCCGCCGAGAGGCTGCGGCTCCTGGAAGACGAACCCGTGACGTCGGGCGACGTCTTCGGAGGCGGCGGGCGCGCTCTCCGCCGGACCGAGGGCCGTGGCGTAGGCGAGGTCGATGAGCGTCGAGGCCAGGCGCGCCTCGCGATCGCCCCCCGCGGCCAGGGCTTCCTCCAGGGGGGACCCGCTCTGACGGCGGCGGATGGCGCGCAGCCGCCGGTACTCGGCCTCGGCCGGATCGACGTCGTAGGCGAGGCCTTCCCATTCCAGACGGGTCGCCGCCCCGGCCGGACCCGCCATCGCGCGCAGGACCACCGTCTCCGCGCCCGCCGAAGGGGACAGGCCCAGCCGCGCGGCCAGCCTCGGCACCAGCTCGTGCTCGATCCAGGAGGCGAGGCGATCGCCGTAGCGGCCGTTCTCGAGGGTCAGGCTGCTGAGCGAGCGCACGAGGGCGCCCGCCTCCGCGAGGTCGAGCGAGCCGGCGGCCGTGGCCCGCTCGACGAGCACGAGCGTTCCCTGGAACTGGGCGACCGTCCATTCCGCGCGATCGCCGTGCCCCGCGACCTCGAGCCGTTCCGCGTGGCGCGCGGCCGCCGCGTAGAGGGCAGGGTCGCGGAGGCCCATCCGTTCCAGGGTGAGGACGAGGGCGCGATAGCGGCCGAACCCGCGCAGGGCGGCCAGGAGGTCGGCGGGGTCGGCCTCCGCCCCTCCGAACACGCGCTGCGCGAACGCGAGCATGCCCAGCCGGCTGCGTGCCTGGTTGGGCTCCGCGCCCGCGATGCGCTCGACGAGCCAGGCCGCGTCGGCGGGCGGGGACTGGGCCAGGCGCGCGCGCCACTCCGCCGGCGCCTCGACCTGGTCGTCGAAGGCGGCCTCCCACAGGACCCGCTGGTTGGGCGGAGCGAGCACGCCGTCCGTGGTCACGCGTGCCGTCTCCAGCACCCGCGGGGCGTCCGCCACCGGCCGCGAGAACGGCAATCGGGCCGCGTCCCACCAGGGGTCGGCCAGGAGGAACGACGAGCGCAGCGCGCGCACGCGCTCGAGACGGCGCCTGGGGTCCGTCTCGGTGGTGGCCATCGCGAACCGCCGGTGCGGCTCGTCGAGGCGGTCGATGCTGTCGTAGAAGAAGAACACGCGTCCTTGATCGGCGGTGGCGAGCTCCACGAGGAAGTCCCCCGGCCGCATGACGGAGGCGCCGACGACGTCCTGCCAGAGCGCCGCTTCGGCGTGGCCGCCGGGCACGCGCACGCGCCCGCCTTCCACGCGGAAGCTGGCGGCGAAGGTCGCGAAGGCGTCCGCGTGCCGGCGGTAGATCGTGCGCAGGGCGTTGCCCTCGGAAAGGGCGGCCAGCGTGGGCGCGTCCCACGTGGAGAGGCCGCGGTAGAGCCGGGCCGCCCCGCCATCCACGACGATCGCGTTGAGGATGTCTCGCCGCCGGCCCATGCGATCGCGCCCCAGGATCCGGTCCCAGGCCGCGGAGGAGAGAGGCAGCGACACGTGGTCCCCGGCGGCCGTGGAGGCGAGAACGGGCGGGGGCGCGGGTACGTGCGGCTCCGCGGGAACGAGGAGGACGGGCGCGGCCCCGTCCGCGTCCGCGATGGGCGGAAGGACTGCGGGCGAGGCGGCCACGCTCGCGCCGGCGAAATAGGCGGCGAGCTGGGGCGTCACGCGCGCCGCCGCGCGCTCGCCGTAGGACGCATGCAGGCGGCGCGTGAGGTCCGGTAGGAGGCGCCACGCCTCCGTGGCGGGATCGAGACCGGCGGCCTGCGCCAGCCGTGCCGTGCCTTCGGGGACTCGGACCTCGAACCACGGCGGCGGGACCCCGGGCTCGCCGGCGGTGGCGCGGGCCGCGCCTGGGCAAACGGCCGCGAGGAGGAGGGCCGTTCGCAACGTCCGGCCGGCCATCATGCCTGTCCCGCGGGAAGCCATCCTGAATATTGAACGAGGGAATCGGAGGACGACGCATGATAGCGCAGCCGGAACGGCCGCCATGCGCGGGCGCCGGCTTCTAGGTGGCGTCGCCGGGCGCTGCTCTCACTTCGAAGAAGGGGAACTGGCTCCGGGCTTCCGGGAGAGCGAGCGGTAGTACTCCTCGACGAGGGCCTGCCATCCCGGGGGCAGGTCCTGCGTGCCGGAGAGGAAGAGCTTCTCGCGATCCGGTCCCTCCACCTCGCGCCGCATCGCGAACTCGGCCGCCTTCAGGCCCTGGACCACGGAGGCCACGAGCTCCGCGAGTCCACGCGGCTCCCCATAGACCCTGGGGTCCTCGAACCGCCGCATCTCGCGCAGCGCGCTGTCGAGGCCGGCCGCGGCTCCGCGCTCTCCCGGCCGTCCGTCCCGGAGCTCGCGGCCCAGCGCCTCCGCTTCGCGCGCCCTCTCGCGCAGCTCACGCTGGAGCTGGCGTGCCTCGTCCGGGCGCGGCGCGGAACCGGGGCGTCCGCCGCTGAAGCCCGACGCCGATTGCGAGCCGCCGTCGGAAGCGCCGTCGCGTCCTTGCCCCTCCTGGCGGCCGGATTGGGAGCCGGCGTTTTGCCCCTGTTGCCCCTGTTGGCCTTGCTGACCTTGCTGACCTTGCTGACCCTGCTGACCCTGTTGTCGTCCTTGTTGCCCCTGCTCGCGCAGCCGCTCCTCGACCGACTCGAGACCGCGGACGAGGCCGCGCATGCGCTCGAGCGCGGCCATGCGCTTGTCTTCGCCGGAGGCGCTGGCCGCGCCCGCCGCCTCGCCGAGCTTCCGCTGGAGGTTCCCGATGTCCGTGCCGATCTCGGCTTCGAGCTGCCGCGCCTGCTCGGCCGCGCCCGACTTCACGACGCCCTTCGAGTAGCGGATCTTGTCCCGGAGCTTGCGATCGCGGATCCCGTCCGCGGCCTCCTGGAGCTTGCGGGCCGCGTCCTTGTTCGTGGCGCGCGCATCGCGCGCCATGCGGTCGAGCTGGTTCTCCAGGCCCGCCGCCTGCTCGCCGAGCGCGTCCTTCCTTTCGAGCAGCCGCTCCAACCGCCCGTTCTCGCCGCCGCTGCTGCCCGTGCCCGCACGCGAGCCCATCTCCTGCTCGGCCTCGCCCGCGATCTTCTCCTGGGCCTGGCGCATCTCCTCCGCCGTGCGCAGGGCCTGCTGGACGTCGCGATCGAGGCGGCCCGTACGCTCGTTCTCCAGCCGCTTGCGCGCGTCCTTCAGGCGATCGAGCGCGGCCTTGGCGTCCGCCTCGCCCGTGCCCTGGGCGCCCGTGCTCGAACGGCGCATGGCGTTGGCCGCGTCCTGCAGCCGGCGCGCGGTCTCCTGCATCGCCGGAGACGACTTCTCGCGGGCGAGACGCTCCAGCCGCCGGGCCAGCTCTTCCGTCTGCTCGGCGAGCTGACGCTGGGAGCCGCCGCCGGATCCCCCCATGTTGGGCGGACCGCCGGACTGGCGCCGCATCCGCTCCGCCTCCTGCTCCTGGCGCTGGGCCAGCTCGCGCAGCCGCTCCAGGGCCGCGTCCACCTGGTCGTCGGCCTGCTGCTGCTGGCCGCGCTGCACGGTCTCGTATTGGTTCTTCAGCTTGTCCAGCTCCAGCTCGAAGAGGTCGGCCAGCTCCTCCGCGTTCATGCCCTGGCCGCCGCCTTCGCCTTCGCTGCCGAAGCTGACCTGGACCTCGCGGAAGGCGGCCTCCGCCCGCTGCAGGTGCTTCAGCGCGCCCTGCTCCGGCGTGAGCGCTTCCTTCGCCTTCTTGGCCTGGAGCTGGCCACGGGCGGAGGCCATTTCCACCTGGGCCGAGCGCAGCGAGTCCGCCGTCTTGGCGAAGCCGGAGCCGGGCTCGACCACGCCGCGATTCGCCATGCGCTGGATCAGGGACTGCACCTGGTCATGGAGGCGGCCCTGCATGAGGGCCAGGGTCGCGAGGTCCTCGCCCGTCTGCTTGTCCGCGCCGCGCCGGTCGCGCACGATCTTGAAGGTGGCGGCGATGATCTGCCGCTGCTGGTAGGAGAGGGCCCCGCCGCTGTCTCCGCCCGGAGCGCCCTTCGCCCCGCGCTCCTCCGCCTGCTTGTACTCCTTGGAGAACGGGCGGACCTCCATGAAGTAGATGTCCGTGGTGGTGGTCTGGTGGGCCGCGCTCTCGTCCGCCGCCCGTCCGAAGTACGAAATGAAATCGCCCGGCTCGAGAGACAGCTCCTCCAGGAAGAACGTGTGCCCGGCGGACACGGACTTCTTCCCGCGCCCCTGGTGCAGGACCACCGACTTCTCGGGGCCGCCGTTCACGGAGTAGACGAGCTCCGCGCGGGCGACGCCGTAGTCGTCCTCCGCGCGCATCTCCGTGAAGACCTCTTCGATGGACGTGACCTTGGCGTCGCGGCCGGGCTTGAGGAAGGTCACGCTCGGGGGCTGATCGGCGAGGACGTCGACGGTGTAGTCGGGAGAGCCGGGCGCCATCTTCCCGTCACGGCCGGGAAACGCGATCCGGTAGAAGCCGTCCTTCTGCACGGGGAAGCTCGCCACGAGCGTGCCGTCTTCGGCGAGGGTGAGGGGACGCGCCTCCTCGCCTTCGACCTGGAGGCGGCCGCTCGGGACCTTGAGGGTCGGGGTGACGTGGACGACGACCTCGGTTCCCGCGAGCGCGGCCACGTCGCCGGTGTCCGCGACCATCTGGGGGGACAGGCCGGTGTAGGCGGGGAAGCGGTATTCGAGGTCCACCCGCTTCACGTACGGAATGTCCGCCACGTCGAGGTGGAAAGACGCGGAGCGCACGCCCGCCGCTTCGACGAAGTAGTCGGTGGGCGCGTCCAGGGCGAACAGCACGAAGCGGAACCCGTCCATCCCCGGCTCCGTCGTCATGGGCCAGCGCTTCCAGTCGCCGGCCGGCCCGGAGCGCACGCTCAGCTCGACCGTCTCCGACTCGAACCCCTTGAGGCGCGCGGTCACGGGCTGGCTCCCGCCCTTGGCCACGGTGGCGTTGCCGGGATCCACGTCGATCGCATACGGGTTGGCCGCCCGCACGTTCCAGGGAGCGAAGAGGAACGGCGCGGCGTGGCGCATGAACGCGGGGCTCAGGATGGTCACGGCCATGCCCAGCGCGGCCGCGGCCGCGAGCAGGCCGGAGGCGCG
>Ga0075425_100009952_pt1 | contig 10128 bp, 12 predicted proteins | sample SoiMethybrSBSTD4_FD_75300 | JGI IMG/M metagenome (GOLD analysis project Ga0075425, IMG submission 75300) | Bulk soil microbial communities from a Populus tree surrounding site in Tennessee, USA - Soil MetaG P. TD hybrid SBSTD4 | ecosystem: Environmental > Terrestrial > Soil > Tree plantation...
GCGTCCTGCTCGCGATGTTTCCGGGTCCCGGCGCGCTGGCGCTCGTTCTCTGGATAGGCGCCTACGCGCTCGTCTTCGGCGTGCTGCTGGTCGCGCTCGGGTTCAAGCTCCGCTCGTGGGGTGGGCGCTCCGGCCGCCTGCACCCAGCACACGCGTGATCTCATGACGAGGGGATCCTCGATGGGAACGCAAAAGACGGCAGCGGAACAATCCAGCGTCAGACAATATCTGCGGGAAAGGCTTGTAGAATCCGGCTGCGAGTTCGAGCCGGGGGATGAGCCTGCCCCGTTGCCGATCGAGCGGGACGAATCCGGTGCGCGAAGGACCGGAGAAAAACGCGCTGGTCGGTGAACGTGGCAGGCCCCGTCTTCATCCGCTGTCCGGCTTGCGGTGCGACCAACCGGGTGCCGTCGGAAAAGGTCGCGGCGGGTTTCAAACCCCGCTGCGGCCGCTGCAAAACGGAACTGCACATGGAGGGTAAACCGACGGCCGTCACGGACGCTACGTTCGCCTCCGAGGTGGAGCGCTGGCCGGCGCCGGTTCTGCTCGATCTTTGGGCGCCGTGGTGCGGCCCGTGCCGAATGGTGGCGCCGATATTGGAAGAGCTCGCGGCGGAATACGCGGGGCGCGTTCGAGTCGCGAAGCTGAACGTGGACGAAAATCCCGCGACGGCCGCCCGCTTTCAGGCAGGGAGCATCCCGATGCTGATCATGTTGAAAGACGGCAAAGAAGTAGACCGCCTGATAGGGGCGCAGCCGAAAGCGGAGATCAAGCGTCGCCTGGAGAATTTGACGGCCTGATTCAAAAAAAACATCGAGGAGGAGGATTTATGTTTACACGAGAAATTCCACGCCACGAATGGACGCCGTTTTTCGACGGTTTCAGCACGCTGCATGAAGGTTGGATCGTCATCGTCGAGGTCATCGGCGCGGAGATCGGCGACCAGGAGGAGGCGATCCGCCTGCCCTTGGCCGGTGTCACCGCGGAGGTGAAAGGCGGCGTGGCGCGTATCGAGATCATCGTCGGCAACCGAGCCGATGGACACGCGGTTTTGCGTATCATCGAGACGCCGGAGCACGTCTGGTTCAAACAGCCGGAGATTTCCGGCGATGAGGCGATCGAAATCGAAGACGAAAACGGACTGAAAACGCTGGTCACGTTTGCGCGGGTTCCGATCGGGCAATGGGACCGGCAGCTGCCGGAAGTCTGATGTCCATCGGCTTTGACCGCATACTCGCCGCGGTCGATTTCTCTCCGGATTCTATCGGCGGGGTTCGTGCGGCGGCTGAAACGGCGCGCCTGCATTCGGCGGCCTTGCTCGTTTTCCACGTGATCGAGGCGGAGCCGTCGCCCGCGCCGGCAGGAACCGTGCTCACGCTCATCGAGAAGGCGAACGGCGCGATGGCGACACTCGTCGAAGGACTGAGGCCGACCGTGAACAAGTTGGCATTGACGACCGAAGTGACGACAGGGAACGCCGGCGACGAGATCGTCGCGCGCGCGTGCGACTGGTCCGCGGACCTCGTCGTCTTGGGCGCGAAAGGAACGGCCACGCTCGAGGACGTGATTCTCGGCGGCATCGCCCGCAGCGTCGTCGAGCGAGCGCCGTGCTCGGTCTTGGCGGTGCGCGGGCGGGGAATCCGATGATCAGAGGTGAAACGATGATCGATCCGCATGTGCAGATGATCCGTCCGGTGACTCCGAATGCGGATGGCTGCGAGGACTGTCTCAGAACCGGCGGTGAATGGGTCGAACTGCGACTGTGCCTCATCTGCGGCCACTTCGGTTGCTGCGATTCATCGCCCAACCGCCATGCGCGGAAACTTTTTTACGAGAGCTCTCATCCGATCATCCAGTCCTTCGAGCCGCGCGAGGATTGGCGTTGGTGTTGTCGACGAGAACGAAGTTTGACTGATGCGAAACGAAAGGAGACAAGGCAATGGTAAAAGTAGGATTGTGGGTTCGATTGGAGGCGAAACCGGGGCGCGAGAGTGAGGTGGAGAATTTTCTCCGCCAGGGACTGCCGATCGTCCGGGAAGAGCCGGAGACGACCGCGTGGTTCGCGCTCCGCCTCGGGCCTTCCACGTTCGCCATCTTCGACGTTTTCTCCGACGAGAAGGGGCGCGACGCGCACCTTTCGGGGCGAGTCGCGGCCGCGCTCAAGTCGAAGGCCGGCGAGCTTCTCGCCGTGCCGCCGGCGATCGAGAAGATCGATGTCCTGGCGGCGAAGCTGCCGGAATAAAACGCTATCGAGTGATCGTGAGAATTAATTTTTTCAAGGAGGATTCAGTCATGGCGGATCTAAAGGGTGTCAAAGTGGCTATTTTGGTCACCGACGGCTTCGAGCAAGTGGAGCTGACCGAGCCCCGGAAAGCGCTCGACAAGGCGGGAGCGGCAACACACATCGTCTCCCCCAAGCATGGAAAGGTGCGCGGCTGGAAATTTACTGAATGGGGCGATGATTTGCCGGTAGATTTACCGCTCGAACGCGCCAGGCCGCAAGACTTCGATGCGCTGCTCCTGCCCGGCGGCGTGATCAATCCCGACAAGCTGCGGATCGAGCCGAAGGCGGTCGACTTTGTTAAGGCCTTCTTTCTCGCCGGGAAACCGGTGGCGGCGATCTGCCATGGTCCGTGGACCATCATCGAGGCCGACGGGGCGCGCGGACGGCGCATCGCCTCATGGCCTTCGCTCAAGACCGATCTCCGCAACGCCGGCGCCGAATGGGTCGATGAGGAAGTCGTCGTCGACGACAATCTCGTTACAAGCCGCAAGCCCGACGATATTCCGGCTTTCAATCGCGAGGTGATCGGCTGTTTCACCCGGGCGCGAGAGCAAGCCGCATAACGCAAAAGGAATGATGCAATGCAATTTCGACGCTTCGGTCCGCCACCATACCGTGTGCCGGTGATTGAATAAGAAACAAATTTCCCGCGACCCGGGATCAATTTCTCTGCCGGAGGCAATGACGATGAGAAATACGATGAATATTATCGCGACGCTTCTGGCCGGAGGCGCCCTGCTGGCATTTAGTCCGGCGGCGTTCGGCCAGACGCCCGATGCCGATTCGCGCGCGAAAGTCAGCGACGGGGACTTAAAGGCCTTCGTTCGAACTTACGTTGAGACCCAAAGGCTGCGCGACATCTACGAGCCACAGATACAAAACGCCGCCGACCAAGCCGAAAAGCAGGAGATTCAGAAGCAGGCGGCTGAAGAGTTGCAGGACACGCTGGAGGGGGAGAACCTGACTGTAGACGATTACAACCGGATCTTCAGAATCGTGAACAGCGACGACGGTCTGCGCGTCATCGTGCTCAGGATGATCGAGGAAGAGCGCTCAAACTCGCGGTAGCTTCCTCGGATCGCATTCGTCTCTATGAGGATTTCTCGGAAGGAAACATTCACATGACAGAGCCATGAACCCGCCGGTTTACACCGAGCCGCCGACCCCCCAGTCTGCGAATTTCCTGTGCAGATCGATGCCGACAACGTGGAGGCACGGCTAGAGAGCGGCATCTTGCGAGTTCGTTTCCAAACCATCCGCCGGGCCCCGCAAAATCATCCGGGTCGAGGACTTCGGATCCAGGCTAGGCTTCCTTGAAGGAGATTTTTCTGATCTTCAGCGACTTGATCTTCGATTCCAACGTGGAAGCCGGCAGGCCGAGTTTGGCCGCGGCGCCCAACGGACCGGAGACCTTCCCGCTGCTTTGAGCCAAGGCGGTCTCGATGATTCTCTTCTCCTCGTCCACGAGTCTTCCCGGCAGTGCCGCCCGACGAGAATCCGGACCGACCTTTGCGGCGGAAAGCCAACTCGCATCTACGGTGAAATTCTCTTTTTCACACACGAGCACCGAGCGCTCGATAACGTTTTGCAGCTCGCGGATATTGCCGGGCCACTGATAGGACTTGAATCGCTCCAGCGTCTTTTTCTCTATGCCGCGGAATCTTTTCCCGGCCTTGTCCGCATACCGCTTGAGAAAATGCTCGAGCAGCATCGGGATATCCTGTCTGCGCTCGCGGAGCGCGGGCATTTCGATGGGAAAGACATTCAGGCGATAAAACAAATCGAGGCGGAACCTGCCCGCAGCGGCGGCCTCTTCAAGGTTGCGGTTGGTCGCGGCGATGACCCGCACGTCGATCGGGATCGGCTCCGCGGCACCGACACGCTCAAATTCCCGCTCCTGCAGCACCCGCAAGAGCGCAATTTGCGTCTCGCCGGGCAGCTCGCCGACCTCGTCGAGAAAAATCGTGCCACTATCGGCAAGCTCGAAACGACCGAGGCGACGCTGTTGTGCGCCGGTAAACGCCCCTTTTTCGTGGCCGAACAGCTCGGAGGCGACGAGGGCCGGCGGAATCCCGGCGCAGTTGAAGCCGACAAACGGCTTCCCGGCGCGGCGCGAGCGCTTGTGGATCGCGCGCGCGACGAGTTCCTTTCCGGTTCCGGTCTCGCCGGTGATGAGGACGGTGGTGTCCGCCGGGGCGACCTTGGCGACGCGGGCAATGACCGCCTGCACGGCAGGCGAGGAGCCTACGATCTCCTCCGTACCGGAACTGTAGGGCGATGCCGAGACCATCATCGGTGGGCTGCGTCAGGACGATTAAAAACGACAGTTTTATTGTCCGGCTGGGAGTGCGTGATGGTTTCAGGATAAACGGGCCATACCAAAACACGAACGCTCGCCGATATAAATTTCCATACTATCCGCCACGACCGCGTACAAGATGGCATGCAAAAATTTCACTTTGTAGGGTAAGGATTTCGCGCCGAATAACGGGCACTGCTGAGGATCGCTGCGGATCCCGTGTGTTATCGGGTGGATCGGAAACAACCTCCTATGGTTGCTTTGTCGATTCGGGACTTTGGAGACATCGTCTCCAGTGTCGCTGGTACCCCTAGCTTCTTCCCGTGAGCTTGCGGCCCTGATTTAACACCGCAAAGGAGCGCGGCGCGCTCGGCATCAAGAACCGGTAGCCGTCGGCGACGAGCCGCTCGATGTTCTTGCCGTCGGGATGGGGGTGACCGCAAATGACCTTGTGCTCCTTGCAGATTTGCAAAATACGGTTGATTTCTTTTGCGACGACCGGATGATCGTAATCGCGCGGGTGGCCCAGCTCCTGGCTCAAGTCCCCCTCGCCGATGAGCACGACGCCGATGCCGGGGACCTCTTTCACAATGCGCGGCAGATTATCGATCGCGCGCGTGTCTTCTATCTGAATGACGACCAGCACCTCGCCCTCCGGCGCGAGCGGCCAGACATCGGCGCGCTTGTAATACTCCTGCTGCGTGAGCCCCCAGTAGCGCGCCGCGCGCTGCGGCGCGTCGCCGCGGATGCCCGGCGGATTGGCGATCGGCGCCGTCTGGAGCCGCGGATAGCGGCAGGCGCCGACGGCGTTCCACGCCTCCTCGACCGTGCTGATGTGCGGAAAGATGATGCCGAAAACTCCGATATCGAGCACCTGCTTGGCGATCCACTGGTTCATCTCGCCGCCGTTCGGCGGGATGCGCACGAGCGGCGTCACTTTCGGCGCGAGGCTCTTGCGCTCGACGATCTCGCGCCGGTCGAGCATGAACTGGAGGGCGGTTCTCAAGCCCGTGAAATCGAGCGGTGAGTGCTCCATCTCCAGAGCGATGCCGTCGAGCTCCGAGCCGGCCGTGGCGATCGCGCTCTCGATGTCGACCGGCGTGAAGGCGACGAACGCGGTCTGCCCGGCCTCCAGGGCTTTGATTACGCCATTGAGTCGCGGTATGTCTGACATATTCATGTTCCTTTCGTAAGAAAAACCATCTATAGCAGAGGGAGTTTGCGCTGACAATTCTGACGAGGTGAAGGCATGATCATCGATGCGCACACGCATTACACTTCCGCCCCCCTGGAGCTGCTCGCCTATCGCGCGCGGCAGATCATCGAGCAGGGGAATCCGCTCCGCGCGAAGCTTCAGATCAGCGACGAGACGCTGGCGCGCTCGCTCGAAGGACAGTTCAAGCGCATGAAGGACACCGGCATCGACCGGCTGCTCTTCTCGCCGCAGGCCTCGGCGATGGGCCATCACTTCGGCGCGCCGCTCGTCAGCCGCTACTGGACCGAGGCGTGCAACGATCTCATCGGGCGCATCGCCAAGCTCTGGCCGGAGAAAATCTCGCCGGTCTGCCAGCTGCCGCAGTCGCCGGGCGTGGGCCCGAAGGAATGGGTCGACGAGCTCGACCGCTGCGTGAAGGAGATGGGCTTCGTCGGCTGCAACGTCAACCCCGACCCTGCCGGCGGCAAAGAGCCGCTGACGCCGTCGGTCGCCTCCGAGTGGTGGTACCCGTTGTGGGAAAAACTCGTCGAGCTCGACATCCCCTGTACGATTCACGCGAGCGCGTCGCTCAATCCCTCGCTCCATCTCACCAACTCGTATTACATCGGCTGGCACAACGCGGCCGCGGTCGAGATTCTCAAGTCGCGCGTGTTCAAGGATTTTCCCAAGCTCAAGGTTATCATCCCGCACGGCGGCGGCGCGATTCCATATCAATGGAACCGCCAGCGCGGCATGCACGTGAAAGAAGGACACGAGCCGTTCGAAGAGGCGGCGCGCCACGTCTACTGGGACATGGCGATATACGACAAAGAAGGCATGGAGCTTTTGATCAAGCGGGTCGGCGCCGATCGCGTGCTGTTCGCGACCGAGATGTTCGGCGCCGTCAACGTGATCGATCCCAAGACCGGGCGCAACTTCGAGGACATCGTGCCGATCTTCCAGTCGATCGAATGGCTGTCGGACGCGGACAAAAAGAAAATCACCGAGGAGAACGCGAAGAAAGTATTCTCGAAGGCGTTCGCCAAGTCATAAAAAGAGAAACGCGATGGCGCAAGCGATCGACATCCACCACCACTACGTGCCGCCGGAAGTCTTGGACGAGGCGCGAAGGAGCGGCAAGGCGCTCGGCGTCGAGGTCGCAGACAAAGACGGCCGTGTCGGCCTCGCCTTCGGCGGCGGCAAGCCGCACATGCTCCAGCCGGCTTTGATGGATCTCGAAAAACGTTTCGAGACGATGGCGAAGGGGAGGATCGCTGTCGCGGCGCTCGAAGCCAACACGAACAGTCTCGGCTATCGTCTCACGGGCGAGCAGGGGGAAAGCTGGTGCCGCCTCTACAACGACGGCGTGCAGCAGCTGGTCCGAAAACATCCGGACCGCTTCGTCGCCACGGCGGCCGTGCCGCTGCAGGAGCCGGCGCGGGCGGCGAAAGTGCTGCACCACGCGGTCGGCGATCTGAAATTTTCCGCCGCGTTCATTGGCACCAACGTCAACGGCCGCTACTACAACAGCAAGCACTTCGATCCGTTCTGGGCCGCTGCGGAAGAGCTGGACGTGCTCATCGTGATGCATCCAGAGCACATCGCCGGCGCGGAGCGCATGGGCGAGTACGGCCTCAACGCGGTGTGCGGCAATCCCGCGGACTCGACGCTCTCGCTCGGCTATCTCATTTACAGCGGCGTCTTCGACCGCTTCCCTCGGTTGAAGCTCTGCGCGCTCCACGGCGGCGGATTTTTCCCGTACCACATGGGCCGGTTCGACAAGGAATATTCTACGGGCAAAGGCGTGCGGCCCGCGGACTGCAAGGCGCCGCCGAGCGCCTATTTGAAAAATCTCTATTTCGACACGCTCGTCTACGACGTCGACACCCTCGATTACCTGAGAAGAAAAGTCGGCGGCGAGCGCTTGCTCGTGGGAACCGATTATCCGTATACGCTGGGGGACTGGATGGGTGTGGAAAAAGTCGAGGCGCTCGACTGCGCGGCGGCCGAGAAGGACGCGATTCTCCAGGGCACGGCGCGGCGGCTGCTCAAGCTGTAGTACTATCCTTCTGCAAATCCGAACAGCTGTTTCGCGTTGCGATAAAAAATTCTTTCTTTATCGTCGTGTGAAAGATCCACCTCGTTCATTGCCTTCAACGTCATCGGGAAGAATTCGTCGTCGCGGCCGTTCCGGCCGTGCGGATAGTCCGAGCCGAATAGAATCTGCCGCGCGCCGACGGTTTCGCAGGCGAGCTTGACGAACGAGGCCCGGATCGGCCCGGCGGTGTCGTAATAAATTTTCTTGAAATAGGCCTCGGGGTCGAGCTTGCACTCGACCTTTCCCTCGCGCCAGTTGAGCCGGTCTGGATAGACGAGAATCATGCCGCCGAGATGGGCGGCGATCAGCTTCAAGTCGGGATGACGGTCGAAGACGCCGCTGTAGACGATGCGCGAAATCGCGAGCGTCGTGTCCGTCGGCCAGAGAATCTTTTGGTGCAGCGAGAAGCGGTTCCAGTTCGCCTGGCACGGCGCGTTGGCGGGATGGAGAAAGAGCGGCTTCCCGGCGGCGGCGAGCGCCTCCCAGAACGGCTCGTAAAGCGGCTCGTCGAGATATTTTCCCGCCAGGTTCGTCGGCAGCATGACGCCGTGCATGCGAAGCTCGCCGTAGCAGCGCTCCATTTCCTGCAGCGCGTCATCCATATCGAGCATCGGGAGCCGCGCGAACGCCTTGAAGCGATGCGGATGCTTCGCGTGGGCGGCGGCGAATTCGTCGTTTAGAATCCGGCACAGTTCCAGCGCGCGCGTCCGGTCGCCGCCCTGCTCGATCCTGCCGCCGGTGTTGGAGAGGACGCCGATGTCGACGCCGTAGCGGTCCATGACGTCGAGGTATTCGCGATGATCGAACGCGTGGAAGCCCATGCCGCGCGGGTCGTTCGCCGACTGCTCCGGCACGCGCTCGAGATATTTTCCGGGAAAAGCGTGGAAATGTGTGTCGATGATCATCTATATTTTTTATCCATTTCGGTAAAAAAACCTTCGGTTTCCAATTCCTGAAGAAAACTCAAATCCACGCATTGCTCGGGGCGCGCGCTCTTCGCCTGGGGAAGCTGCGCCGCGGCCATTTCCAGCATGTACTGAATGCCTTTCATGGTCGGATAGGGCTTCTTCGGCGTGCGCTTCAGATAATGGCGATAGGAATATTCCAGCACGTCGCGGTCGTTGGTGCGCATGTATTTCGCCAGGCTCTTCTCCGTCGCCGCCTTGTTGACGAAGATAAAATAGATGCCCTCGATGTAGGCTTTCAAGGCCGCCTTTACAGTCTCGCGATGCGCGCGAATGAACGGGCGCGAGGTCGCGAGCCCGCTGCCCTGGACTTCGACGCCGAGATCGGCCATCTGAATGATCTCGACAAAGCCCGCTTTCGCCGCCAGCGGCGCTTCCGACGGATTGAAAAACGTCGCGTCGACTTTACCCGTCTGCATCGCGGCGAGCCGCTCCGGCGCCGGTCCGGTCGCGATCAGCGCGACGTCCTTCGCCGGGTCGAGATTGAATTTCTTGAAGAGAATCATCGCGGCATTGTGCGTCGCCGTGCCGAAGCCGCTGATGCCGAAGCGCTTCCCCTTCAGCTGCTCGACGCGGTTGACCGTCCCCGGCCGCGCGAAGACGATCTGGTCGTAGGAGTTTTCCACCGAGGCGACGAGCACGTTGTCGTAGCCCTGCAGGTTGGCGAGGATGACGTTGCCGACGGTGACGAGGGGCGGGTCGCCCGAGGCGAGCGCCTGGACGGCGACCTGGCCGCCGCGGAGAAAGATCAGCTCGACGTCGAGGCCGTATTTGCGGAAGAGCCCTTCGTCCTTGGCGATCCAGAGCTGAGCCTGGCGCGAGCTTATCGACGGATAGCCGATGCGGATTTTGGTGAGCGTCTGCGATTCAGTGGCCTGCCAAGAAAAAAAAACTACGAATACGCTCGCCAGCGCTGTCCAGAATAGTTTCATGAGTCAGAGTTGCTCTTATGCCATGCGGTTTTTCCCGTCAAGGAGCCGGCACGCTATCCCGGCCGCAGACGAGCGAATGATGCTTGGCTTCCATGGCCGGTAAATTTATAGTTAGCTGCCATATGAAGAACTCATCAATTTTACTTCTTTTAGCGTCGATTATTTTCTTGGGCGGGTGTGCGGCAAAAAAGGAAGTAGGCGCGATCGGAAATAACGATGGATTTGTAGATGTTAAGGAATTTATTCCTTCAGTTCAGCTGGATATCAGGTATTACACGGCCGATAATTTTGTTGGGTCAAGAATTGACGGCTACGATGCTGCTAAATGCTTTCTAACCAGAGCGGCGGCGGTTGC
>Ga0075425_100009954_pt1 | contig 10127 bp, 7 predicted proteins | sample SoiMethybrSBSTD4_FD_75300 | JGI IMG/M metagenome (GOLD analysis project Ga0075425, IMG submission 75300) | Bulk soil microbial communities from a Populus tree surrounding site in Tennessee, USA - Soil MetaG P. TD hybrid SBSTD4 | ecosystem: Environmental > Terrestrial > Soil > Tree plantation...
GAGCCGCTCCACCCGTTGATCAACATGACCTGCGGTCCGCGAAGCGCCACTGGCGGCCACTGCTGGCTCGCGCCGTCGCGCACCGCCCAATACGCAAGGATTGGCCGGTTCAGCAGCTCGATGAAACGATCGGGGATCTGGCCGCCGCTGTTCCAGCGCTCATCGATGATGAGACCGTCCTTTTTCCACTGCGCCATGAACTGCCGGACCAGCTCGTTTTGGGCATCGACACCCGTGCTCTGGACGTAGATGTAACCGATTTTTCCGTTCGTCGCTTTATCGACGATTTGGCGCCGCTCTTCAATCCACGATCGGAAGCGTAATTCGGTCTCGCTGGTCAAACATTTCACGACAACCTGCCGCGCGCCAGTTGATGACGCCGACGAGTTGACGGTGAGCACGACCGTCTTGTCTCCAAGACCCTGAAACGATGCCCATGGATCCGATTTCGTATCGATCGGGATGCCGTTCACGGCGAGCACGTACTCCCCTTGCTTCACCAGCACGCCAGGTTCGTCGAGCGGTGAACGGACGGACGAATCCCACGGGCCGCCGCGAATGATGCGCTTGATTCGATAGGCGCCGTTGGCCAGTTCCCAGTCGGCGCCAAGAAGGCCAACGGATCGCTGCGGCGGCTGTTCCATGTCGCCGCCACCGTGATAGGTGTGGGACGCATTCAGTTCGCCGATGAACTCACCAATCAGGAAGTCGACGTCCCATCGCGTCACCGCGCCTTCGAGCACTTTGCTGTACCGCTCGCCGAGCGCTTCCCAGTTGACGCCGTGCATGTTCGGGTCGTAGAAGAAATCGCGCTCGAAGCGGTAGACATCCCGGAACATCTGTCGCCACTCGGCGCGCGGATCGACCGGTGCCTCCATATCGGCCGTCACCATCGGCTTCTCGAACTTCTGCCCGGCCTTGATGTCGAGGATCGCGAACTTCTTCTTGCTGATCACCAGCATCTTCTTCCCGTCCGCCGTCACCTCGAACCCGTCCGCATCGTCGAGGACCGTCTTCTCTTCGCGTTCTGCAAAATCGAAGTAGATGACCGCGTTCTTTTCGTCTCCAGAGCCGGTCCGAGGTTGACGACGATAGAGGAGCTTGCCTTTGATTGCCTGCAGGTCGGCATAGTTGCCCCCCTTGGGCGGGAGCACGACCGCGCGTGCTTCGAACCCGTCGAGATCGATGTCGACGTTTGCTGGCGCGACGGCGCGATCGTCCGTCTTCTTTTCCTCGGCCGGTTTTTCTTCGGTCTTTTTGTCCTGCGCCTTGTCGTCCGCCTTCTTGTCCTCCGGCTTCTTCTCATCCGGCTTCTTGTCGGACGGCTTCGCCGCGTCGTCCTTCTTGTTGGTGTCCAACCCCGCGTTCTCGTCGTCGTTGCGAGCGGCGAGCGGCGATTTCACGTCGCGGCGGAGCGGCACAGCGACCAGCTTGGTCGGATTCGGATACGTCCATGTGTTATCGAAGCTGCCGTATACAGGATCGAACTCGCGATCCGACGCATAAAACAGATACTTGCCCTCGGGATCGAAGATTGGCTGCGTGTCGTTGAGATAACCGGTCGTGGCCTGATGGAGTTTGGCGGTCTTCGTGTCGTACAGGAAGATGGCTCGGTTGCCGTCCTTCGTCGGCCTCGAATAGGCGAGCCAGCGAGAGTCCGGCGACCATTCCATTCGAAACGCCTCGAGCGCCGGATGCTCGAGCCACTCCGGACTCTGATCGATTTGGATCGTCTTGTTCGTGTTCCCGTCGTAGATCCGCAGGCGCATCGCCTGATCCATGAACGCGATCTTCTTGCTGTCGGGAGCCCACTGCGGCGGATAGCGGAAGCCAGGGCCGAGCGTTGTGACACTCTTCTCCTGGGCGGAACCGTCGGCGGGACGAAGCGTCAGCTCGTACTCGCCCGTACGATCGCTCCAATACGCCAGCGTCTTTCCGTCGGGCGACCAGCGCGGGTATCGCTCGGCGACGCCGGATGAGCGTGTCACGTTGACGACGGCACCGAATTCGGCCGGCACGGTTAGAACATCACCGCGCGCTTCGAACGCCGCGCGCTTCCCTGTCGGCGACACCGACGCGAACTCGATCAACGATTCGACCTTCGAGGTCTTTGGGCGCAGGGTTGTCAGATCAGTGACGACGTGGACAGGAACTTCCGCGGGCTTTTCACTGGTGAGATCCAGGAGATAGAGACGCCCCCCCGCCTGAAACACGATCGAGTCAGGTCCAATAGAGGGAAACGTGATGTCGAAGTCGTTGAACTGGGTGACCTGACGGACAGAGTTCTTCGACAGGTCGTAGGCCCACAAGTTGTTACGCTCGTTGGCTCCCCGGTCCGAGAGGAAGTAGATGGTATTGTCGCGCCACATCGGTTGACCGTCGTTGGCGGGATTGCTCGTCAGGTTTCTGGTGGCGAACGTCTTGAGATCGAACAGCATCAGATCCGGTGCCCACCCGCCGCGGTATCGCTTCCAGTTTCGGAAGTCCTGCGACATCGGCATGTAGACAAACTGCTTCGCATCGGGTGAGTACGTGCCGAACTCGCCATACGGCACGGGCAGCTTTTCCGGCAGCCCGCCGTCGAGCGACACCGTATAGAACTGGTTGTAGCGTTGCCGGCCACTCTCGCGGCTCGAAGCGAACAGCACGCGCTTGCCGTCCGGCGTCCAGCCAATCACGCGATCGCCCATCGGGTGATAGGTCAGACGTTTGGGTTCACCACCGCTCGAGGGAGCCACGTAGACATCAACGTTGCCGTCGTATGAGGCGCTGTAGGCGATCTTCGTTCCGTCTGGCGAGAATCTCGGAAACGATTCCTCACCGGGTGACGACGTGAGTCGGACGGCTGTGCCGCCTTTCTTCGGAACGAGCCAGATATCGCCGGCATAGACAAAGGCAATCTGATCCTTCGATACCGACGGCTGACGGAACATGCGGGCGTCGATCTGCGCAAATGCGAACGTCGAGCAAAGCATTGCCAACGCACAGAGCGCCGCAATGCGGACGGACTTCCAGGTGGTCATGCAGGTACTCCAGAAATGGCCGAAACATGTATTCTACCGGCCTTCGCGTCAAGTCTGCCAACTGGTGCGCAGGCGCTTTTCCCTTGTCCCTTTTCCCTTTTCCCTTTGTAAGATGCGAGCCCATGAGAATTGCAGATGTGCGAGCAACCACCGTCACCGTTCCGCTCGAGGCGCCGTTGCGGCACGCGAACGGCTGCCACTGGGGACGGTTCGTCCGAACCATAGTGGAAATCGAGAGCGACACGGGACTTGTCGGCCTCGGCGAAATGGGTGGCGGGGGCGAATCGGCGATCGCGACGGTCCTGGCATTGAAACCGTCGCTCGTCGGGCGCGATCCGGCGCGGGTTGAAGAGATGCGTTTCGTGCTCGCGAATCCCACCGCGTCGCTCTACAACAATCGAACGCAGGTGGCGGCGGCGCTCGAGTTCGCGTGCCTCGATCTCCTCGGCCAGTCATGGGGCGTTCCGGTCTGCGACATCCTCGGAGGCCGAGTTCGCGATCGCGTGCGGTTTGCCTCTTATGTCTTTTATCGCTACGCCAACTCCCATGGCCACGGCACGGTGCGCACCCCAGAGCAGGTCGTCGCATTTGCGCGCGCGCTGAAGCAGAAATATGCATTTCGCACGCACAAGATGAAAGGTGGTGTCTTTCCGCTCGAGTACGACCTCGAGTGTTATCGCGCGCTGGCGGCTGCGTTTCCTGGCGATAGCTTTCGTTTCGATCCCAACGCGGTCTGGACCACCGAGCAGGCGATTCGGTTTGGACGCGCGATCGAAGACCTCAACAATGACTATCTCGAGGATCCGGTATTTGGCCTCACCGGCATGAGACACGCACGCGAACGGCTTCGCATTCCGCTGGCGACCAACACCGTGGTCGTCAATTTCGAGCAGCTCGCCGCCAACGTCCTCCAGCGATCGGTCGACGTCATTCTTCTCGACACGACGTTCTGGGGTGGCATTCGCTCGTGCGTAAAGGCCGCCGGCGTTTGCGACACGTTCCAGCTTGGCGTCGCGGTACACTCGTCCGGCGAACTCGGCATACAACTGGCCACCATGCTTCATCTCGGAGCGGTGGTGCCCAATCTCTCCTTCGCTGCCGACGCCCACTACCACCATCTGACTGACGACATCATCGAGGGAGGAAAACTTCAGTACCAGGAGGGGGCGATTCGCGTTCCCGACGGTCCGGGCCTTGGTGTGCGGCTCGATCGGGAGAAGCTGGCAAAATACGCCGATCTCTACCGCGAACTGGGCAACTACGGGTACCATCAGGATCCGGGCCGCCCAGGCTGGGCGCCGCTCGTGCCGAATGACCGCTGGGCCGACCCCAGCGACGACCGGGAGCCCTTCGTTGACTGATCACGCCCGTGCTTCATCGGACAACACGCCGCTCACACGCGTCGAAGACGTGCGCCGGGAAACCGCGCGCCTTGTGACCGACACCGTTGTCTTCGACATGCACACCCATCTCTTCCCGCCCCAGTTCGGTGCGCTCTCGAAGTGGGGCATCGACAATCTGCTGACCTATCACTACCTGGTGGCGGAAGTCATGCGCGCCACCGACGTGAATGCGGAGCGATTTCGCCAGATGCCGCAATCGGCGCAGGCGGACTTGATTTGGGACGCGCTGTTTGTACGAAGTACGCCGCTCTCAGAAGCCACGCGTGGAGTCGTTCGCGTGCTATCCGCGTTGGGGATCGATCCAAACGCACACAATTTGCGGCAAGCGCGAGACTTTTTCCGCGACACGACGGCCGAGCAGCAGGTCGACCTGGTTTTCGAGCGAGCACGGGTCTCAGCCGTCGTGATGACCAACGATCCATTCGATCCATCAGAGGCGGAGTTGTGGCGCAATGGTCGCCCGTCGGATCCACGATTCAAAGCGGCGCTGCGAATCGATCCGCTCCTCAACGACTGGGAGTCGGCCCGTCGCGGACTGCACGCAGCCGGGCACACCGTTGGGCCGCAACTTGATCAGCATGGAATGAACGAAGCGCGCCGGTTCCTCGACGCCTGGATCGAGCGGATGGATCCGTTTTATCTGGCGGTGTCGCTCCCGGACGATTTTCTCTGGCCTGAAGAGAGTCCGCGTGGACAGTTGATCGAACACGTGGTGCTGCCGACATGCCGGAATCATCGTCTTCCGTTTGCGATGATGGTCGGCGTGCGTCGTGCGGTGAATCCCGCTCTCGGCGACGCCGGAGACGGGCTCGGACGCGCCGACGTGTCGGCAATCCACCGGCTGTGCCGCCTCCATCCCGACAATCGCTTTCTGGTGACGATGCTCTCGAGGGAAAATCAACACGAGCTGTGCGTCGCGGCGCGGAAGTTTGCGAACCTGATGCCGTTCGGGTGCTGGTGGTTCCTGAATAATCCCTCGATTATTTCCGAGATCACGCGTGAACGGCTGGAGCTCCTCGGTCCGACGTTTGTCCCGCAGCATTCGGACGCGAGGATTCTCGAGCAGCTCCTCTACAAATGGCCGCACTCGCGCCGCGACATCGCGAATGCGCTCGCCGATCAGTACGTCGGCGTGGTAGAGAATGGCCGCAGCATCACCGCCGCAGAGATCGCGCGCGACGTGCGCCGGCTCTTCTCCGAAAACTTTCTCAACTGGACCGGCCGTTCATCGCTCGTTGCCGCGGCGCCTGCCGTGTCACACTGACTGAAGGACACATATGATCACACTTACGTTGCTGCTCGCGCTGATGGCGAGCCCGCAGGAGACTCAGCAGGAACGCCCCAAAGTGCCGAAGGATTCGATCTTGCTCGTCGTCACGGGCTGCTTGAAAGGCCGCGTCCTCGCCGTTTCCGACGTCCGCCAGGAAGACACACAGAGCGGCCCGATCGTCAAATCGAAGTCGTTCCGTGTCGCCGGCAAGAAAGACCTCATGAAAGAGGTCAAGGAGCACGACGGCCACCTCGTCGATGTCACCGGCATCGTCAAGAAATCGTCGCTCATCGAGCCTGGCATCAAGGTGGGAAAGAGCGTGACGATCGGCGGCGGTGCACCGGTCGCAGGATCAGGCGGCACGACGCCCATCCCACATGAATACATCCCGGTTCTCGACGCCGAGTCGGTGCGGATGCGCGCCAGTAGCTGCGGCAGCGGCGGGAATTGATTGTTGGCGGGGTCTAACCAGCCGGTCTCACCACCGACGATGTAGGGCAGGGTCTTTAGACCCTGCCTTCAGACCGCGCCATCACAGCGTGTTGTAGACCAGCGCGATGAAATCGTTGGCCGAGATCATTCCCTTGCCCCACTGCGCGTCGAATTGAGCACTCGGCTTCGCGGCCTGGACCTGGGCCAGTGTCTTCTTGTCGCGCTTCATCGCCCGGACACGGTCGCGAATCGTCGCGATGACGCGGCGGTACTTCAGCAATCCCGCGTGATCCGATAAAGGCCCGTGACCGGGCACGATCCTGGTACGCGCGTTGGTCATGGCGAGCGCGCGATCGGCGCCTGCGATCATGCCGTTGATGTTGCCACCCGTCGAAACATCGATGAACGGATAACCGCCGTTGTGGAACACATCACCCATGTGCAGGACGTTCGCGCGGGTGTAGTGGACGAAAATGTCGGTGTCGGTGTGCGCCGGCGGCACGTGTGTAACGGCCACGAGCTCGCCGTTCATCGTCAGCGATCGCTTGTCGGGGAACGTATCGGTCGGGAGTCCGGCGGCTGGGGCCGGCTCGAAATGCATGCCGAGTAAATCGTGGGATTGTGTCAGGCGCGTCTTGGTATTGACGTGCGCGAGCACGGACGCACCGGTGTCGCGGAAGTGTGAGTTGTTGTCCACGTGATCGAAATGCCAGTGCGTGTTGACCAGCGTCCGGATCGTGCCGCCGCCGAGACCGTCGAGTGTCGATTTCAGCTGCGGCCACGCCGGCTGCATGAACGAATCGACGACAAGCTTTCCCTCGAACCCGTGAAGCACGACGACGTTGCCGCCGGGCCCCGAGAGCATCAGGAGGCGATCGCTGAGCCTCGTCGTCGTGATCGGCACAGACCCCATCCGGGCACGGAGAGCAGCGATCGCGTCTGCCGGTGCCACCGCGGCTTGCATGCCATCCGCGGATGACCTGGCACCGAGCGCTGGCAGATTCCGAACGACGGCTGCGCCGCCGGCAATCAGGGCGGCGTAGCGAAGAAACTCGCGGCGCGGACGCTCGATCATTCAGAAAGAATATCGCAAGCCTTTATAATCGCGAGGGACATGTACTGGTACTCTCGGCCCGAGACCTACACGGGACCAGAACGCCGCCGGCAGCCTCGATGGCGCCCCCGGCCGCTTCGGGTCATGGTCGCGCTCCTGCTGATCGCGGCAATGTGCTATGGCGCGGCGGTGCTGTACCTCGTCACGCAGGAAACAAATCTCGTGTTCCAGGCCGGCCGAACGCTGGGAGAGGCGCGGCCTTCCTTTCCGTACGAACACGTAGACATTCCTCGGAGTGATGGCGCGCGGCAGTTTGCCTGGATCATGCGTGCCGCCGTCCCGTCTCCGGATGGCGCGCCGTGGGTACTCTTTCTCCACGGCAACGCCGCAACCGTCGCGGCGAAGGTGAACATCGCTCACTATGCCGAATTGAGAAAGCTCGGACTGAACGTGATCGCCCCCGAGTATCGCGGCTTTGGCGGCCTCGAAGGGCTGCCGACCGAGTCGGTGCTCGCCGCCGACGCGCAGGCCGGCTACGACTACGTGCGCAACGTGCTTCGGATTCCGCCTCCGCGACTGGTCATTTACGGGTGGTCGCTTGGATCTGCGGTTGCGGTCACGCTCGCGTCGCAGGTTGAAGCCGCCGCCGTGATTCTTGAAGGAGCGCCATCGTCGGTCGTCGCCATCGGGCAGCAGCAGTATCCGTTCTTCCCTATCCGGCTGATCATGCGAAACCACTTCGACTCAATCACGAGAATCGGCCACGTGCGCGCTCCCCTCCTCTTTCTGCACAGTAAAGAAGATGCGGTCATCCCGATCGCAGAAGGACGCCGTCTCTACAATGCCGCGCCTGGCGACAAGACATTCGTCGAAGTCCGCGGCGGACATGTCGACGCGACGACCGTCGACAGCGAGCGTTTCTACGGCGCGATTCGCACCTTCCTCACCGCTCATCGTCTGCTGCCGAGCGAGGATGGCGCAAGCCGCGCGCAGCTACCCCGCTGACTTGACGAGACGGAAACCAAGATTCGACGAACCGCTGCTGATTTCTGCCTTGCCCCGGCTGCCCACCAGATAACGCGAGCAATATTCTCCGCTGCACAGGAACGATCCCCCGCGCGTCACCCGTTTTCGTGCGCCGGGTTCTTCGGGATCGACGCTCGAGTCAGGCCCAATGGGATTTCTCGCGGCAACATTCGGATCAGCAAACGTGCTGTAGTAGTCAGGGCGATACCAGTCTGCACACCATTGCCAGACGTTACCGCCAACGTCGCGAAGTCCGTAAGGGTTGGCCGGAAAGGCCTTCACCGGTGACGTCTTGAAATATCCGTCGGCGCGATTGTTTGCGTCGGGAAAATGTCCCTCCCAGATGTTTGCCGGCACGTGTCCAGACGGCTTCAGCTCATTGCCCCACGGATAAAGGTTTCGGTCGAGCCCGCCACGGGCGGCGAACTCGAATTCGGCCTCCGTCGGCAATCGTTTCCCGGCCCACTTCGCGTAGGCGACGGCATCTTCGAAGGCGATATGGACGACCGGATGAGTGTCGAGACCTTTGATCGTGCTCGACGGTCCATCCGGATGGCGCCAGTTCGCTCCCGGCACGTAGCTCCACCATTGCGAATAGTCGCTCAGCGACACCGGATGGGAAGGCGGGGTGAAGACAACCGACCCGGGAACCAGCTTCTCTTCCGGCACCCCGGGGAACTCTTTCGGATCCGGTCTTCGTTCGGCGACGGTGATGTATGTCGTCGCGCGGACGAACCGATCGAAGTCCGCGTTTGTTATCGGAGTCGCGTCCATCCAGAATCCGGTGACCGAGACGAGATGCACCGGCGTCGCGTCGGGCATGCCACACGTGTCGCACCCCATCCAGAATTCACCGCCCGCAATCCAGACCATTCCGTCAGGAGCGGGGCCAGGCGCGGGCGTCGTATTGAGCGGGGGACGACGCGCCGTGGCGGGCGCACTCGAGGGGTGCTGATGAGGGTCTGACCCGGGCTTGACCCCGGTCTGACCCGCGTTGGACTCCGGGCGGCAACCGGCGGCGAACACCAAGGCAGTGACGGTAGCGATCGACAGTGCGTCCTTGAGAGTTCTCATAGCACCTGTCCTTCCGCCTGAAGGCGGAAGCCACAAGCTAAAGGGGGAAGCCACAAGCTAAAGGGCGAAGCCACAAGCTAAAGGGGGAAGTTACTCGTAATACTGTCTATACATTCCGCGTCGAAAGAGCCACCCGCCTAACGCCCCGAGCCACTTGAGCGCGTAGTACTTGTATCCGAGATCCATCAGTTCGATCAGATTGCCGTCGAAATCCTTGACGAAGAAGAAGGAGTGCCCCCGTGGAGATCGTTCCGGTTTGCTGACGCACTCCACGCCGCGCGATTGGAGGTAGTCGTACCATCTTTGCAGGTTGCTCACGTCGAAGGAAATGTGGGTCAGGCCGACACGGTTCCACGGAATAGCGGCGGGCGGGATTCTCGGATCGAAGGCGAAGATTTCGAGCACCGCTCCGCCTGGCACGCGAATCCAGCCGATCTTGCAGCTACAGTGGTCGGCATCGATGCCAAAGAACGTCCGGACCCGATCCGGTGGAGTGTCTGCCACACCGACGAGCGGACAACCAAAAACCTCCCAGTAGAACTTGACGGCGCGATTGAAGTTGGAGACGGTGATGCCGCTGTGACTGAAGGAGCGCGCTCTCATAGGTGTGTGTCTTTGATGTGGTCGGCAACACGCAGCGCTTGAGCCGCGATGGTCAGCCCAGGATTCACGGCTGCCGATGACGGAAAGAAGGACGCGTCGACCACGAAAAGGTTTTCGATGTCATGCGTACGGCAGTACGGGTCGAGGACCGACGAGTGTGGATCGGTCCCGAAACACAACGTGCCGCACTGGTGCGTGGTGTTCGTGCTGCCGTGCGAGTGCGTGACCACGAGCCAGTATCC
>Ga0075425_100009957_pt1 | contig 10126 bp, 10 predicted proteins | sample SoiMethybrSBSTD4_FD_75300 | JGI IMG/M metagenome (GOLD analysis project Ga0075425, IMG submission 75300) | Bulk soil microbial communities from a Populus tree surrounding site in Tennessee, USA - Soil MetaG P. TD hybrid SBSTD4 | ecosystem: Environmental > Terrestrial > Soil > Tree plantation...
CTTCCGGCGCGCGCGCATGCGCTCCTCGAGCAGCTCCTCCGCGCGGCGCTTCTGGTCGTCCATCGCTAATTCCCCTCGACCGCGCGCACGAGATCGCCCATCAGGCGACCGACGAAGCTGACCGCTCCGATCGAACGCGCGTAATCCATCCGTCGCGGGCCGACGATCCCCACGTAGCCGACCACGCCGCCGGTGCCGCCGTAGCGGCCGAACACGAGGCTGCAGTCGAGCAGCGGCTCGACCCTGTTCTCCGCGCCGATGGCGACATGGACCTCGCCCTCGCCGATGCCCGGCGGGAGCAGATCGGCGAGGCGGGTGCGGTCCTCGAGCAGCGCGACCATGTCGCGGAGCCGCGCCGGGTCTCCCGCGCCGAACTCCGGCTGGGCGAGGATGTTCTGGATGCCGTCGTAGTACACGTCGCTCGCCCGCGCGCTCTCGGTCTCCGCAAGCAGCCGCGACAGCGCGCGGAGGATCTGGCGCGCTGCGCCATGCTCGAGCTCGACCGCCTTCGCCAACGTTGCCGCGTCGGCGCCATGCATCGTGTCGGTGAGCCGCTGACCGAGCGACCGCAGCTCGTCCGCCGTCGCGGGCTGCTCGAGGTCGAGCAGCTGCTGGCGGACCGCGCCGCCTTCAAGGACGGCGACGATGAGCGCGCGCCGCTCGTGGATCGGGACGGCGTCGATGTGCTTGAGCACGCTCTTCGTCCCGGCGGGTTGCGTCACGATCGAGGCCTCGGCAGTCAGTCGCGCGAGGGTGGACGCCGCGAGGCGCAGCCACTGCGCGCTGTCCTGCTGGGCCTGCTGGAACTGGTGGCTCACGGTGAGCTGCTCCTCGGGCTGGAGCGCGGTGTCGGGCATGAGGCTCTCGATGAAGTAGCGGTACCCGAGATCGGTCGGCACCCGCCCGGCCGAGGTGTGCGGGTGCGTGAGCAGACCGAGGTCCTCGAGCTCGGCGAGCTCGCTGCGGACGGTCGCCGACGACACCGGCAGCGCGTAGCGCCGGACCAGCGAGCCGGAGGCGACCGGCTGCGCGGTCGTGATGAACTCGCGGATGACGGCGCGCAGGATGTCGCGCTGGCGGTCGGCCAGCTCAGGCAAGCTCACGCGTTCCTGGTTGATTTCAGCCAATTAGCACTCTCCCCTCGAGAGTGCTAAGAAGCCTACCAGCGTGAGTGCCGGGGGTCAACGGGTGTCCGAGCCGGGTGCGCCGCATGTAACGGTAAGCACACAGGCATGCGCCGTGCTCGTGCGGAAACCCGCAAATCCAAAGGAGAAGTAGTCGGCCATGTTGACGGAGTTCCGCGCCTTCCTCATCAAGACAAATGTCCTGGTCCTCGCGATCGCGTTCATCCTCGGCGTCGCCTTCGCGGCGGTGGTGTCATCGCTGGTGAAGGACGTGATCATGCCGCCGGTCGGGATGCTCCTCGGCAAGGTCGATTTCTCGAACCTGTACATCAACCTCTCGGGCGGGAGCTACGCCTCGCTCGCCGATGCGCAGAAGGCCGGCGCGGCGACGATCAACTACGGCATCTTCATCAACACCGTGATCGCGTTCATCATCGTCGCGTTCGTGGTGTTCCTCATCGCGAAGGCCCTCATCAAGCCGAGCCCGCCGGAGCGCGAGTGTCCGTACTGTGGGATGACGATCGCCAAGGCCGCGACCCGTTGTGCGTACTGCACCAGCCAGCTCACCACGGTCGCCTAGGGCTCAGGCCGTATGGGGGGTGGGCTCCTCGGTCCGCGACGCGAGGACGTTGCGGACGCGCTCGAGGAGCTCATCGAGCTCGAACGGCTTCGTGACGTAGTCCGCGGCGCCGAGCTCGGTGGCGTAGAGGCGCTCGGAGAGGCCGAAGATCGCCGTGACGACGATCACCGGCAGGTTCCCGATGCGGCCGTCGGCGCGGAGCTCGCGGAGCACACTGAAGCCGTCGCGGCGCGGCATCATGAGGTCGAGGATCATCGCCGACGGATGCAGCTGATCGAGCAGGCGCATCGCCTGATCGCCGTCGCGCGCGAGCTTCGCATCGAGGCCCTCCTCCTTGAGGAAGGTCACGATCGCGTCGCCGAGGTCAGGATCGTCCTCGACCACGAGCACGAGCTGCCGCCTCGCGCGACCAGCCACTAGACCCGGATCTCTTTCGCGAGCTTCTCGGGATCGCGGATCGCGATCTTCCGGCGCCGGATGCTGATGAGGTCGCGGCGCTCGAGGTCGCCGAGGACGCGGTTCACCGAGACGCGCGAAGCGCCGGTGAACGCCGCCAGCTCGTCCTGCGTCAACGTCAGCTCCAGCTCTCCCGACCCGCTCGCCCCGTTCGCCTGAGCGAGGTCCAGCAGATATTTGGCCACCCGGCTCGGGACGTCCAGGAAGATGAGGTCCTCGACCCGGTCCGACAGCCGGCGGACCGTCTTCGCGAGGGCCTCGAACACGACCTTCGTGGCCGCGGGATGAGCTTCCACGAAGGACAGGAAGTCCTCCCCGGCGAGCAGCGCGCAGCGCGTGTCCTCGAGCGCCGTGGCCGTCGCCGACCGGGGGCTGCGGTCGAACAGCGCGAGCTCGCCGAAGAACTCGCCGCCCCGAAGGAGCGCGACGAGTGCCTCCTGGCCGAACTCGCCGGGCAGCGCGATCTTCACCGCGCCCTCGAGCACCACATAGAAGTGCTGGCCCGGATCATCCTTCCGGAAGATCGTGTCGCCGCGCTTGAACGCCTTCTGCCGCATGCGCTCCGCGAGCCCGGCGAGCTCCGGATCGGAGAGCTTCGCGAAGAGCGGGACGCGCTTCAGGTACTGGACGAGCTGCAGGTCAGGCATCGCGGGAACGGTACCCCACTCTTGACGGCCAACGCATCATTGGCGGTCCCATGGACGAGGTGTACATCTCGGGCGCGCTCACGGCGATCGCGGATGGCGCGCGGGCGCGCGTGTTCTACGAGCTGCTCGCGGAGATCGTCACCGAGTGCGGTCTCCGACCGTACCTTCCGCACCAGTCGACCGACCCGGTGGCCGCGCCAGACCTCGATCCCCGGAGCGTGTACGAGATCGATCGGGCGCGCGTCGGCCGCAGCGGGCTCGTCATCGCGTACGCCGGGACCCCGTCGTTCGGAGTGGGCATCGAGGTCGAGATCGCGCGCGAACGTGGGATCCCGGTCATCCTCGTGGCCGAGCGCGACCGCACGGTGTCGCGCATCCTGCTCGGCTCGCCGGCGGTCGTCGACGTCGTCCGGTTCACGGATCTCGCCGCGCTGCGGCAGGCGCTCGGCGACGCGATCGCGCGCGTGACGAAGACCACGAGCGATCAGGCACCGGACGCGGTCGTGCAGCGATTCCTCGGGAGCCTCGGCGCGGCACGCCAGCTCCCGGAAGCTGAGGTCGCGGCGCTCCTCCGGGTGGCCGAGATCGACGGCGAGCCGGCGAGCGCGATCCGCAGGGCGATCGCGGACGGCAAGCTCTTCGGTGCGGGTCTGCGTGACCTGGTCGGCCGCCACGCGTTGCGCGGCGCCGATCTCGCGGCCTTCATCCTCCACGACATCCTGGAGCGGCCGTTCGCGGAGATTGCCCGCACGCTCGGCGCGGACCCCCGCTCCGTGCGCCGGTGGGTGGAGCAGTCCCGGGTCAAGCTGCAGCTGGCCGCTGACGCCGACCTCGCGGTCATAGGACAATGGCTCGTGACCGAGCTCATCGCGCCGCCAACGCGCGCCCTGCAGCTCCGTCTGTTCACGAAAGCAGCGCCTCCGGCGGACGCGTCCGCAGGGCAGGGTGAGAAGAAAGTGGAGAGCCATGAGCAAAGGCCAACGGAAGCAGAAGACCACCGGCAAGCTGGGCTGGCGGTCGAAAAAGGCGAACCACGGGCGTAAGCCCGGGATGGGCCGCGGGAAGCGCAACTAGGCCCGGGATCGACCTCGAACGAGAAGGAGCCGCCCCCTCGGGCGGCTCCTTTGTGTTCGAGGTCAAGCCGCGATCACTTGCGCTTGCGGGTCGTCTTCTTTCGCCCGGTGCTCTTGCGGGCCGTCGTCTTCTTGCGCCCGCCGGTGCTCTTCCGAGCGGTCGTCTTCTTGCGCCCGGTGCTCTTCCGGCCAGTCGTCTTGCGGCCGGTGGTCTTGCGGCCGGTCGTCTTACGAGCCGTCGCCTTCTTGCGGCCGGTGCTCTTGCGCGCGGTCGTCTTCTTCCGGCCGCCGCTCGACGTCGTCTTCCGACCGCCGCCGCCACGCGTGGTCTTCTTGCGTCCGCCGCCGCTCATGCCGCTCGATGCGGGCATCGGCGCCGGCGGCGGGGGCGTGCCCGGAAGCGGTGACGGCCAGCTCGACGCCGGCTCCTGCTGAGATCCAGACCACGTGTCGCCGCGATTGCCTTGTTCCATTGGGTCCTCCACCTGTTGATGCGTCGTGGTGTGGCATACCGCGTTCTTCGCATCGTCGCAAGCGGATCACGATCGATCTCGTCATCTCCACGCGCTACGGAGCGCAACCGCCTTGGGCGACCGACGCGGGATCGCCGAGGGTGAGTGCGATCTGCGCATGCTCGCCGGTGTCGGCCGTTACCCGCAGGACGTACGACCCACCCGCCATCGGGGCCCCGAGGGTTCCCGTGTACACGCCGTAGCGATCGGTCACGGCCCGGAACGCATAGTGCTGCCCCTGCCCGTCGACGGTGATCGCGGCGCTCCCCTGCGGGCGGAAGCCGTAGGCGTGGTAGATCCGCAGTCCGTCGCCTCGCTCGGCTGACACGAGGATCCCCTGGCGGCAATCGCCGAGTGCGCGGCCGGGGAGCTCGATCACGAAGCGAGCGAGCGGCTCGGTGAGGGCGTCTTCGATCGCCGCGGGTGGGGCGACCCCCGCGCCCATCCGCTGCAGCATCGGCACCAGAGCCGCCTGTCCGATCCGCTCGACGAGCACGCGCACCGCCTCTGCGGCGACCCCATAGGCGTGCCCGCCGAAGTCGGTGTTCTCCTGCAGCCAGGACCGTTCGTCCCCGAAGATCGTGAGCACCGCCGGATCGTTCGCCAGGAGCGAGAGGGCCGTGGCCCGGTCGACGCCGAACGCGTCGCCGGCCTCGACGATCGTGGCGAGCCCCTCGTCCAGCCACGCCGGGACCGAGTCGCCCGTGAGCCGGTGGACCGCGACATGGGTGAGCTCGTGGCGGAAGATCGTCGTCCGCCCCGCGCCGAGGATGCTTTCACCGTTGATCGCGACCGCGTCGATCCCGGCGAGCGTCACGCCGCCGGTCTGGCGGGCGAGGAGCCCGGCGGTGTCGGCCGAGAACCCGAACTGCCGCTCGAGCGCACCGGCGAACGACTCGCGTGACGTGAACACGAAGACGGCCGGCGGATCGTCGAACTTGCGACCGAAGTACGACTCGACAGCGGCCGCGTCCTGCACCAGCGTCGCGAAGATCGCGTCCGCGATCGGCGCCGCCATCGAGGTCTCGGTCCACAGATCGACCGAGCCGGTGCCGGCCCTCCTGAAGTCCGCCCCGAGGCGCTGCCGCAGGAGCACCAGCGCCACCTGGCGCTGCAGGACCTCCGCGGATGCGGACCCGGCCGGGGGTGACAGGCAGAACCCCGGCGCATCGGTCGGCGCGAGCTGCGCGCACGCGTCCTGCCGCCGCCCGAGCAAGACCGTTGGGTCGCTCGTGTCCGACGCGATCGGGAGGGCGAGGCAGAACGACGCGAGCGCGACCGGATCCTCGCACGGACGCGCCTGGTCGATGAGTCGCGCCGGCGGAACGTCCGGCGATCGGAACGGCGGCAGGGTCGCGCAGAACGTGAGGGGTGCCGTAGCGCACTGCGCGGCGGCCGGAGCGGGAAGCCGCGGACCGATCCAGACCAGCAGCAGCGCCGCGACGCCGGCGACGACGAGGACCGCGACGAGCTGGGTGCGGCTCAGGTCTGCCGCTCGGCGAGGAGATACGCGCCGACCGCGATGAGCACGAATGGCACGAGGTACGGCTCGATCGACGCGGGAATGAACGACGTCCCGGTCACCAGCCGGCCGGCCGCGACGACACCGAGGAGCACCGCTGGCACGAGCGGCCAGCGACGCTGCGGCGAGAGCGCGAACGCGACGACGAAGCCGATCGCGATCACGCCCACGAACGCCGGCGCCGCGGTCTCCGGACGCATGGCGATCCAGGTCGGGAGCAGGAGCGCGACACCGAACGACACGAGCGTGACCATCGGGATGAGGTACACGTACTGACGGCCGCGCACGTACGAGATGAGGAACGCGACGCCCATCGCGATGAACAGGTACGACGCCGCGTTCGGGACGCCGAGCGGCTGGAGCACGAACGGCACGCCGAGCGCGATGACCACGAGGCCGCCCAGGACGCCGCGACGCCGTGTGGGCGCGGCGGCGGTCGCTGCGACGACGCGCGGCGAGGGCGCTCGGGCGACCTGCGCGCGCAGCGCATCGGTGAGGGCACTCGCCTTGATCGGCTTGGTGAGATACGCGTCGAAGCCGCTCGCGATCCCAAGCCTGCGATCCTCGTCACTATCGTGACCGCTGAGCGCGAGGATCGGCACATCGAGGCCCGAGTCCCGCAGCTGACGCACAAGAACAAAGCCAGTCACGTCGGGTAGGCCGATGTCACACAGGATCGCGTCCCACGACTCGCTGGTCGCACGCTGCCGGCCGCTCCGGCCGGTGAGCTCGCCGACCGCTGAGTGCCCATCTCGCGCGAGGACGGAGAGGAGCATCTCCAGGGTCTGCGGATCGTCCTCGATGACCAGGATGCGCACAGGGCAACGGTACTAGACGATCCGGACGAAGACCTCGTTCGCGACGAAGCGGCCCCGATCGGTCAGCGCGACGCGCTCGCCGCGCCGCTCGATGATCCCGGCGCGGTCGAGACCTTCAAGCGCGTCATCGATCTTCGCGCGCGCGGGTGCGCCGAAGCGCGCGGCGTACGCGGCGAGGTCCAATCCTTCGTCGAGCCGCAGCCCGAGGATCGCGGTATCGATCGCGAGATCCGCACCGTCATCGGCGATCCGCCCAGCACGACGCTCGATGCGCGCGAGGTAGCCGACGAGCCCGCCGGGCTGCCGCGAGCGGCGCCCGCCGAGATGGGAATGCGCGCCGGCGCCAACGCCGAGCCACTCGCCGTTCCGCCAGTACACGAGGTTGTGCCGGCACTCGTGTCCGGGGATGGCCCAGTTCGCGATCTCGTAGTGGCGGTAGCCGGCGCCGCGGAGCATCGCGGAGGCGAGCTCGTAGCGGTCGGCGAGCGCATCGTCGTCGGGCTGCGCCGCCGCGGCCGCCCGTCGCCAGCGTTCGATGGCCGGCCACCCGCTCCCGCTCCAATTCGCCACGCCCTCTTCGGGCTCGAGCGCGAGCTCGAGCGGGTAGGCCGAGAGGTGATCGGGCTCGAGCGCGCACGCAGCCGCGAGGTCGGCGCGCCACTCGCCCTCCGGCTCGCCGGGCCGTCCGAAGATCAGATCGAGATTCACGTCGAGCCCGACCGAGCGCGCCGCGGCGACCGCGGGCGCGATGTCCGCGGCGGTGTGGGTCCGGCCGAGCGATGCCAGCGCGCGCGGCGAGAACGACTGCGCGCCGAGCGAGATGCGCGTCGCCCCGAGCACCTGCCACGCGTCGAGCCGCGCGCGGTCGAGCGTCGCCGGATTCGCCTCGAAGGTGACCTCGTCGGGCCGGAAGTCGAAGCTTCGGCCGATCGCGTCACCGAGTGCCGCGATCTCGTCCGGCTCGAGCAGGCTCGGGGTCCCGCCCCCGAAGAACGCCGTCGCGATGCGCGGCCGGCCGAGGGCCGCGCCCTCACGGGCGATCTCGGTGCCGAGCGCCGCGAGGTAGCGCGAGCGCAGCGCGCTCGTGGCCGGCGCGGTGGCGAAGTCGCAGTACGGGCAGCGCGACGCGCAGAACGGGATGTGCACGTAGAGGGAGATCACCGAATGAGCCCCAAGGGGTCCGGGAGCTCGGCGTCGGCGGAGAGCTCCGCGGTGCGGCCGAGGTCGACGAGCCACTCGCGCGACTCGTACACGAACGCAAGGAGGTGGGCCGGCCGCCAGTCGTCGGCCGCGACGATGCGCTCCTCGCCGAACTCGGGCAGGAGCAGCACGTACGCGACACCGCGGTCGACGAGCCGCGCGGCCGAGACGCCGAGCGAGAGCAGCCGCTCCGGTCCGCCGAGCACGCCGAGCGCGGACTCGCGGACGGGCCCGACCACCTCGGCGAGCCGCGCGTCGGCGCCGTCGGCCTCGACCGAGGCGGCCCGGTGCAGCGCGATGCGGGCGCCCGCGGCGTAGCGGCCCTCAAGGAGGCCACGCGATTCGCGCGACAGCCGCTCCCACACGACCGGCCCGTCGTTCTCGGCGAGCGCCCGAAGGAACGTCGACGCGAGGAGCTGCGTCGGGTGCTCGAACGCGACGCGATACGGCCGCATCACTCCTCCTTGATCCGCAGCACGGCGAGGAACGCCTCCTGCGGGATCTCGACCGCGCCGACCATCTTCATGCGCTTCTTGCCGGCCTTCTGCTTCTCGAGCAGCTTCTTCTTCCGGGTGATGTCGCCGCCGTAGCACTTCGCCAGGACGTCCTTGCGCTTCGCCTTCACGGTCTCACGCGCGATCACCTTGCCGCCGATGGCCGCCTGGATCGGGACGTCGAACATCTGCTTCGGGATCAGCTCGCGCAGCTTCGCGGTGAGCGCGCGGCCCATGGCCATCGAGCGCTCGCGGTGCACGATCATCGAGAGCGCATCGACCACCGTGCCGGCGACGAGGATGTCCAGCCGGACGAGATCGGCCGCGCGGTACTCGCGCAGCTCGTAGTCGAGCGAGGCGTAGCCCTGCGACCGGCTCTTCAGCTGGTCGTAGAAGTCGACGATGACCTCGGCGAGCGGCATGTCGTAGATGAGCATCGCCCGGGTCGGGTCGACGTAGCTCATGTCGGTGAGCACGCCGCGCTTGCCCTGCGCGAGATCCATGATCGGACCGACGTAGCCCTGCGGCACGATGATCGTCACCTTCATCCACGGCTCGCGCACCTCGACGATCGTCCCGGGGTCGGGCAGCTTCGCGGGGTTGTCGATCGCGATCTCGCCGGTGTGCGTGATGACCCGGTATTCGACGGACGGCGATGTCGCGATGAGATCGACGTCGTATTCGCGCTCGAGGCGCTCCTGGACGATGTCGAGATGGAGGAGCCCGAGGAACCCCGCGCGGAAGCCGAAGCCCAGGGCTTGCGAGTTCTCCGGCTCGTAGATGAGCGACGCGTCGTTCAGCCGCAGCTTCTCGAGCGCATCGCGGAGCGCCGGATACTCCTCGCCGAGGACCGGGAAGAAGCCCGCGAAGACCATCGGCTTGGCCGGCCGGTAGCCGGGGAGCGGCGCTTTCGCCGGCTGGCCGGCGAGCGTGAGCGTGTCGCCCACTCGGCAGTCGGCCACGGTCTTGAGGCCGGTCGCGACGTATCCGACCTCGCCCGTCGCGAGCCGTTGGATCGGGACGGCGTTCGGCGCGAACACGCCGAGCTCGAGCAGCTCGGCCTCCTTCTGGGTGGCCATGAGCAGGATGCGGTCGCCCTGGCGGACGCTCCCGTCGACGACGCGCACGTGCGCGACCACGCCCTTGTACGCGTCGTAGTGCGAGTCGAAGATGAGCGCGCGGAGCGGCGCCTCCTGATCGCCGCTCGGCGGCGGCACCCGTTCGACGACGGCGTTGAGGATCTCGGCCACGCCCTGCCCGGTCTTGCCCGACGCGAGGAGGATCTCCTCGTCCTTGAAACCGAGCGTGGTGCGGAGGTCCTCGCGCACGAGGTCGATGTCGATGTTCGGCAGGTCGACCTTGTTGATGATCGGGATGACCTCGAGGCCCTGGTCGACCGCGAGGTACGCGTTCGCGAGCGTCTGGGCCTCGATGCCCTGGGACGCGTCCACCAGGAGGATCGCGCCCTCGCACGCCGCGAGCGAGCGGCTCACCTCGTAGTTGAAATCGACGTGGCCGGGCGTGTCGATGAGATTCAGCTCGAACTTCTCACCGCCCATGGACCAGGCCATCCGGACCGCGCGCGCCTTGATCGTGATGCCCTTCTCGCGCTCGAGGTCCATCGAGTCGAGCAGCTGCTCGCGCATCTCACGCAGGGCGACCGTCCCGGTGAGCTCGAGGATGCGGTCGGACAGCGTCGT
>Ga0075425_100009959_pt1 | contig 10126 bp, 7 predicted proteins | sample SoiMethybrSBSTD4_FD_75300 | JGI IMG/M metagenome (GOLD analysis project Ga0075425, IMG submission 75300) | Bulk soil microbial communities from a Populus tree surrounding site in Tennessee, USA - Soil MetaG P. TD hybrid SBSTD4 | ecosystem: Environmental > Terrestrial > Soil > Tree plantation...
AACCTCGAAGAAGGTGACGTGCTCTTCATCGACGAGATCCACCGCTTGTCGCGCGTCGTCGAGGAGGTCCTGTACCCGGCGCTCGAGGATTTCGTGCTCGACATCGTCATCGGGAAAGGACCGGCGGCGCGGTCGATCCGCATCGACCTGCCACGGTTCACGCTCATCGGCGCGACGACACGGACGGGGTTGCTCACGGGACCGCTGCGTGACCGGTTCGGATTCAGCGCGCGGCTCGACTACTACTCGCCGGACGAGCTCGACGTCATCGTGCGCCGAAGCGCCGGGTTGCTCGGCGTACCGTTGGACGGCGACGGCTCCGCGGAGATCGCGCGCCGCTCCCGGGGAACACCACGCGTCGCCAACCGGTTGCTCCGCCGCGTCCGCGACTACGCCGAAGTGCGCGGCGACGGCACCGTCGACGGTTCGGTGGCGAAGGAAGCACTCGCGATCTTCGAGGTCGACGAGCTCGGTTTGGACAAGACCGACCTGGCGCTCGTTCGGACGATCGTCGAGAAGTTCGGGGGCGGTCCGGTGGGCGTTGGAACGCTCGCGGCTGCGATGCACGAGGAGTCCGACACCCTCGAAGACGTGTGCGAGCCGTACCTGCTCCAGCTCGGTTTCATCAAGCGCACGCAGCGCGGCCGGATGGCGACGGACCGGGCATACGAGCATCTCGGGATGCAACGGGCGGGAGGGCCTACGCTCCTTTAGACTGTCCGGCGCCCGGACCAGGGCACACCGGCGCACGGTATATGGAAGGCCGGCGACGAGCGGTCGAAGGAGAGGACCCCGAGCGTGATCGCAACGCTACTCGCAGCGAGTACTAAAAACAGTTCCGGCAGCGGACTCGTCAGCTTGCTCTTCATCGGCGTCATCATGGTTGTCTTCTACATGTTCATGATCCGCCCGCAGCGCAACCGCATGCGCCAGCATCAGGAACTGCTGGGGGCTTTGGAGGTTGGCGACGAAGTCGAGACCATCGGCGGCATCTACGGAACCATCAAGTCGGTCACAGACAACGACTTCATGATCGAGATCGCGCCGGGCGCGATCGTCCGTGCGTCGCGCGGGGCCGTGCGCCGCAAGGTTTGGGAAGACGCCGAGGACGAACAGGAAGAACAGGAGACGCCGGGTTCGTCCTCATGACGACCGCGTACTGATCGATGGCTGCCTCCTCCGTACGCAAGCGATACCGGACGTCCCTGCTCGTGATGTTCCTGCTCGTCGTCGGCGTGTGGGGAGGGATCGCCGCCGGCAGCGAATGCACCACCACGACGTCGGGCGCGATCGGGACGCCGTCCCCGACGCCGGCGTCGCCGACGATCGCGTCGCCCAGCGCGTCACCCACGCCGACCTCCAGCGCGAGCCCGTCGCCGTCCGCCACGCCAACGCCGTCGTCGTCGCGTGAAAAGAAGCACTGCACCCATCCGTGGACGCCGAAGCTCGGCCTCGATCTGCAGGGCGGCATCTCGGTCGTGCTGACGGCCAAGGGCAACCCCGACAGCGGCTCGATCGACAAAGCGGTCGACATCATCCGCCAGCGCGTGGACGGCCTCGGTGTGGCCGAGCCCGACATCTCGCGGCAAGGCAACAACATCTTGATCCAGTTGCCGGGCGTGAAGGATGAGGCGAAAGCGATCCAGATCATCGGCACCACCGCGCAGCTTCGGTTCCGGCCGGTGCTCGCGAGCTACGCGCCCGGAACGCCGCAGTACCTACAAGCGACGCCGCCCGATTGCGCCGACCCCAACACCTGGCCGGTCGACGACCTGACGAAGCCGGTCATCTTCTGCGACCACGCGAAGGACCCGAACACGAGCAAAGATCTTCCGAAGGATCAATGGCCGAAGCTCCTTCTCGGACCGGCGGCGCTGAGCGGCACCGACGTATCGAGCGCGAAGGCGACGTTGCCGAGCGCGCAGACGGGATCCCTCGCGTGGGAGGTCGACCTGCGCTTGACCGGCGACGGCGCGAAGAAGTTCCAGCAGATCACCGCGAAGCTGGCGTGCAACGCTTCCGGCGACCCCAAACGGCAGTTGGCGATCGTGCTCGACCGCGTCACCGAGTCCCACCCGCAGATGGGAGACACGGTCGCTTGCAATACAGGGATCACCGGCAACACCGCGCAGATCACCGGAAACTTCACGGAGACCGAGGCGAAGGACCTCGAGCTCATCCTCCGCTACGGTGCGCTGCCCGTCGCGTTCGAACCGTCCACGACGACCACGATCAGCCCGACGCTCGGGAAGGACTCGCTCCACGGCGGCCTCATCTCCGGCGCGGTCGGCCTTGCGATCGTGTTCCTGTACGTGCTGCTCTTCTACCGAGGCCTTGGGTTCCTGGTGTGGGTCGGGATCGGGATGCACGCGGCGTTCACGCTCGGCGTGGTGGTGATCCTCGGGCATACCGCCGGCTTCTCGCTCACGCTCGCCGGCATCGCCGGTCTGATCGTGTCGTTAGGGATCGCGACCGACTCGTTCATCGTCTACTTCGAGCGGATCAAGGACGAGGTGCACGGAGGTCGCACCGTCCGCGCCTCGGTCGACCGCGCCTGGAGTAGTGCGTGGCGCACGATCGTCGCCGCCGACCTCGTCACCGCGCTCGCCGCGTTCGTGCTGTACGTGCTGGCGGTCGGTAGCGTGCGCGGGTTCGCGCTCATGCTCGGCCTCGCCACCGGCCTGGATCTGTTCGTGTCGTACCTGTTCATGCATCCGAGCGTGTGGTTGCTGGCGCAGACGCGCGTGTTCAACTCGTCGAAGACGTTCGGGATCGGCCGCGTGGTCGGTGACGCCGGCCTGGCGGCGCCGGTGCCGTCCGGGGGTGCGGACTGATGTTCGCCGGACTCCGGAAGGTCGCCAAAGGCGAGTCGAACATCGACTTCATCTCCCGCGCGAAGGTCTGGTTCGCGGTGTCCGGCGTCGTGCTCGTCGCGAGCATCCTCGGGCTGACGGTCCGCGGGCTGAACCTCGGCCTGGAGTTCAAGGGAGGCACGTCGTTCACCGTCCCGATCAAGAACGGCGCGACGGTCAAAGACTTCTCCGACGCGCTCGACAAGTTCAACGTCGGCGAGGCGCCCGTGCAGATCGCGACCGTGCGCGGGACCGGCCAGCGCCAGGCCGAAGTGCGCGTGAAACACATCGAGGACCGGCAAGTGCTGACCTCGGTCGAGCAGGCGCTGGCGCGTGTCGCCGGGCAGACCGACGCGTCGGGCCAGCCGGACGTGAACGCCGTATCGATCGAGGACGTCGGCCCCAACTGGGGGCGGCAGGTGTCGAACAAGGCCCTGCGCGGATTGATCGTGTTCCTCATCCTCGTCGTGATCTACATCAGTCTTCGGTTCGAGCCGAAGATGGCCGCCGCGGCACTCGTCGCGCTGTTCCACGACCTGATCGCCACCGCAGGCATCTACGCGCTCATCGGGTTCATCGTGACGCCGGCGACGGTGATCGCGCTCTTAACCCTGCTCGGCTATTCGCTGTACGACACCGTCGTGGTCTTCGACCGCGTGCGCGAGAACACCGAAGCGGCAGGCGCCGGCAGAGTCACCTACTCGGACGTGGTGAACCGGTCGGTCAACCAGGTGCTCATGCGGTCGTTGAACACCTCGCTGACGTCGCTGCTCCCGGTCGGCGCGCTGCTGTTCGTCGGCTCCTATCTGCTGCACGCCGAGACGCTGAAGGACCTCGCGCTCGCACTCTTCGTCGGCATCCTCGTCGGAACGTACTCGAGCATCTTCATCGCCTCCCCGGTCCTGTCGATCTGGAAGGAGCGCGAGCCGAAGTACCAAGCCATCCGCACGCGCACGACGACGCGCGGCGCAGCGCCTCCGGCGACCGCGGTTGCTACGGCCGGCGCGTCGACACGCATGACCGACGAGGGCACCGTGGCGACCGAACAGCGTCCGCGTCCATCCCGGCCGACGGGACCGCGCCCGTCACCGCGCGGACGCAAGCGTCGCGGCGGTAAACGCAGGCGCTAGCTCGCCGTGGCGGACAACCTCGAGGAGATCCTCCGCGCGCGGGTGCGAGACGTACCCGACTTCCCGAAGCCCGGCATCGTGTTCAAGGACATCACGCCGCTCCTCGCCGACGAAGTCGCGTTCTCTTCCGTCATCGACGAGATCGTCGTCTCGTTCGGGCGCGGCACCGTCGACAAGGTCGTCGGCATCGAAGCGCGCGGCTTCATCGTCGCCTCGCCGGTCGCGTACCACTTCGGCGCCGGGTTCGTTCCGGTCCGCAAGAAGGGGAAGCTGCCCTGGGAGACCGAAGCCGAGACGTATGAGCTCGAATACGGGGAGGAGACGCTCGAGATCCATCGGGACGCCATCGCGTCCGGGGAGCGGGTTGCGATCGTCGACGACGTGCTCGCGACCGGCGGCACCGCGCTCGCGACGGCACGGCTGATCGAGCAGCTCGACGGCAAGATCGTGGGGATGGCGTTCCTGATCGAGCTGGGTTTCCTCGGCGGCCGGGACCGGCTCAAGGCCTACGACGTATTGTCGCTGCTGACCTACTGAACCCGCGCTACCATTGGTGCCGTGATGCGCGTGCAGCGGCTCCCGGACGGAACGGTGCTCGTCAGCGCCAAGGACCGAGGCGAACGCCGCGCCGAGCGCGTCACGCTGGCACTCCTCATCGTCTGGCTCGGCGTGATGCTGTCGATCACCGAGCCGCACGGCCTGACGCCGCTCGGGTTCGGAGCCATCCTGCTCGCGTCCGCCGTGTACCAGCGTGTGCGCGGCTGGCACGCCGGGCTCGTCACCTGGATCGTCGGTGGGATCTTGATCGGGGTCGGGATCGGCGACCTGTCGTCGCACGCGAACATCCCGTGGTTCGGGATCGCGGTGGTGCTCGTCGGGCTCTGGTTGCTCGCACGAGCCGCGCGGCGCGCCTTCTAGAAACCGGGTTATCTCAGGCGGCCTCCGGCCGCGTCTTCGTCGCTCCTCTACAATCTTCCTATGGAGGAACGCTTCGGCCGTGACGACGCCACGCGGAGGCGGGGCGTCCTCGGGCGGTTGCGCACCGTCGAGCCGACCCCGTCCGCCGGCTTCGACCAGCTCGCCAGGCGTGTGCGCGTCGCGAGCCCGAAGGCCGATCTGAAGCTCATCGAGAAGGCGTACGAGTACGCCGCGCAATCCCACCAGGACCAGTTCCGAGCGTCCGGCGAACAGTTCATCGAGCACCCGCTCGCGGTCGCCGAGATCCTGGCCGACCTCGGGCTCGACACGGTCGCGCTGGCGTCCGCGTTGCTCCACGACGTCGTCGAGGACACTCCACTGACGCTGGCCGACATCGAGGCCGAGTTCGGGCCGCAGGTCCGCGAGATCATCGACGGCCTCACGAAGCTGGACAAGATCGAGTTCCGCACCCGCGAACAACACCAAGCCGAGAACCTCCGCAAGATGATGATCGCGATCGCACGCGACCCACGGGTACTGCTCATCAAGCTCGCCGATCGCCTGCACAACATGCGCACGATCGCGCACCTGCCGCGCGACAAGCAGGAGATGAAAGCGCGCGAAACGATCGAGATCTACTCACCGCTGGCGAACAGGCTTGGGATCCACCAGATCCGGTGGCAACTCGAGGACCTGTCGTTCGCGACGCTGTACCCGAAGCAGTTCGACGAGATCGTCCGCATGGTCGAAGAGCGTCAGCCCGAGCGCGACGCGTTGTTGGCGACGGTCGTGGCCGAGCTGGAGGAGGCGCTGCGGCGCGCGAAGATCAAGGCCGACGTCAGCGGACGACCGAAGCACTACTACTCGATCTACGAGAAGATGATCGTGCGCGGCAAGGAGTTCGGCGAGATCTTCGACCTCGTCGGCATCCGCGTCCTCGTCGACGAGCTGCGCGACTGTTACGCGGCGCTCGGCACGATCCACGCGTTGTGGAAACCCGTGCCCGGCCGTTTCAAGGACTACATCGCGATGCCAAAGTTCAACATGTACCAGTCGCTCCACACCGCAGTGCTTGGACCGTCCGGCAAGCCGCTGGAGATCCAGATCCGCACCCAAGCGATGCACAACACTGCCCAGTACGGGATCGCGGCGCACTGGAAGTACAAGGAATCGAAGGGCGTCAAAGGCGGCGAGGTCGACCTCGGGTGGCTGCAGCAGATGCTCGAGTGGCAGAAGGAGCTATCCGATCCGCGCGAGTTCATGGAGAGCTTGCGCATCGATCTCTACAAGGACGAGGTTTTCGTGTTCACGCCGAAGGGAGATGTCCTTTCGTTCCCGCAGGGCGCCACGCCGATCGACTTCGCGTACGCCATCCACACCGAGGTCGGGCACCGCTGCATCGGCGGACGCGTGAACGGACGGCTCGTCCCGCTGGACTACCAGCTCGAGACCGGCGACACCGTTGAGGTGCTGACCTCGAAGGCGCCGAACGCGGCGCCGTCGCAGGACTGGCTCGCGATGGTTCGGACGCCGCGCGCGCGTAACAAGATCCGGCAATGGTTCTCGCGTGAACGGCGCGAAGACGCGATGGAACGCGGCCGGGAGGAATTGATCCGCGCGGTCCGTCGCGAAGGTCTGTCCATCCAGGAGACGCTGCGTTCCGACGCGCTGGTGATCGTCGCCAAGGAGATGAAGTTCGCGGGCGTCGAAGCGCTCGAGGCTGCGATCGGCGAGGGCCACGTTTCGGCGCAGTCGATCGCGCAGCGCATCGCGCACGAGGTTCTCGAGGAAGAGGACGTGGTCGCCCCGGCGCTGACACCCGTGCGCATGCGACCGCCGTCCGAGCACGGCGTAGTCGTGAAAGGGATCGACGATGTGCTGGCGCGTCTCGCGCGCTGCTGTACTCCGGTTCCCGGCGACCAGATCATCGGCTTCGTCACCCGAGGCCGCGGCGTTTCGGTGCACCGGGCGGACTGTCCGAACGGCCGGGCGCTCGCGCAGGAAGCCGGCCGGCTCCTCGAGGTGTCGTGGGACTCGGCGAAGTCGTCGTCGTTCCAGGTGGCGATCCTGGTCGAGGCGCTCGACCGCACGAAACTTCTGCGCGACGTGACGACGACGATCTCCGAGCTCGGCGTGAACATCTTGTCGGCGTCGTCGCAGACGAACCCGCGGACGCGGACCGCGGCACTGAAGTTCACGCTCGAGCTGGGCGACCCGGCGCACCTGCAGCACATCATCAACCAGGTGAAGCGGATCGAGGCCGTGTACGACGCCTACCGCATGGTGCCGGGCCGGGCCGGCACGCGCGGAGCCCGCTAGCGCGTCCTCGTGCGCGCCGTCGTTCAACGCTGCTCGCGCGCGAGCGTGCGCGTCGGAACCGAGACGCTCGCTGAGATCGGGCCCGGACTCGTCGTGCTCGTCGGCGTCTCCGTGCGGGACGCGGAACCCGATGCGGCGTGGCTCGCGGAGAAGGTGCGTGGGTTGCGCGTCTTCCCCGATGGTGAGGTCAACATGAACCGCTCGATCGAAGAGGCCGGCGGAGCGGTTCTGGTCGTGTCGCAGTTCACGCTCCACGGCGACGCCCGGCGCGGGCGCCGCCCGTCGTTCATCGACGCCGCACGACCCGAGAAGGCGGAGCCCTTGGTCGCCGCGGTCGCGAGCGCGCTGCGAGCCGCGGGCCTGACGGTCGGCGAAGGACGCTTCGGCGCGATGATGGAAGTGGACCTGGTGAACGACGGCCCGGTGACGATCCTGCTCGACTCGGAGAAGGTCTTCTAGAGCGACCCCGGCCGGAACCGCACCCGGGAGCAGGGGGAACGTCCTCGCACGGCGAACCCCATCGGCCATGCGCTGGAAAGGTCCGCTCGTTGCGCTGGCGGCGGCGACCCTGGTCGGATCTCTGGCCGCGGCGAAGCCGGCTGCCGGGCCGCGCCCCCACGGGCCGGTCTGTCCGCTCCGGACGTTCTGCGCCGGCGCCGCCGGAGCGGACATCACCCCGCCCGTCACCACGCCGATGTGGGGGTACACGGCCCGGCAAGGCGTCATGTATTCGGGCACCGACGTCGCCGATGACGTCGCCGCCGGCGTGACCGCGCTCGGATCGGCCGACGTGACCGGGTTCGTCGCCGGGCTGCAGGCGGCCGCCGACGAGCAGTTCGTGCACGACAAGACCGACCTCGACACGGAGGGCTACGGCAAGACGTTCGTGTCGAACCACGGGATCGAGCTGCGGCTGTTCGCGAACGCATTCGTCCTCGAGGGCGCCAACGGGGTCAAGCAGGCGATCGTCCAGACCGACCTCGGCGGGCTGCCCGGCGAGGTGCATCAAGGGGTCGCCGACCGGTTGGCCGCCGACGGCGTGGACATCGACCGGGATCATCTGATGATCGCCGCGACGCACACCCACCAAGGCCCCGGCGGCATCTTCCAGTACCAGGGGTACGCGCTGCTCGGCGGCGACGAGTTCGATCCCCGCGTGTTCGACGCGGTCGTCGGCGGGATCACACGCGCCGTCGAGCGCGCCGACGCCAACCTGACACCGGCCGCGATGGCCTGGGGACAAACCTCCATCGCGAACGCCGGCCGTAACCGTCGCTTATCTCCGCAATGGTGCGAAGACCCGGAGAACGCATGCGACTCCTCCGGACGTCCGACCGCCGCGTCGCCGCCGAGCAACGATCCGCTGTTGACGATGATCCGTCTCGACACCGCGCGCGGCTCGCGCGCCGGCGCCGGCGTTCCGATCGGCGTCATCACGAACTTCACCGCGCACGGCACGATCGGCGGCGATCACAACCTGCTGTTCTCGGGCGACAACCAGGGCTGGGCGACCCGGCTCGTCGACGACGCCATCGCGGCGGCGTACGGCCGCGCGCTGCCCGCAGGCTGGCGCATCGTCGACGCGCTGATCAACGGTGCGCAGGGTGATCAATCGCCGGTCGGCGATGCCGGGCCGGTCGCGTTCCCCCAAGGCGGTTCGCAGTACGCGAGCATGGAGGACGCCGGCCACCGCCAGATGGCGCCCGCGATCCGCCTCTGGCGAAGCCTCGGCGCTTCGCTTCGCTCCGACGCGACGCTCGATTCCCGTTTCGAGTTCCTCTGCTTCTGTGGTCAGGAGCCGGCACATCCGTACGACGGCCCGAAGATCGACAAGAGCGATCCGCTGTGGGCGCACGTGTCGCCCTACTCATCCCTGGGGCAGGGAGGCGTGACGCTCGACGACGGCATGTCTTCACCGGTGGCGATCCCGGCGCAGGGGCACAAGTTCCCCGCTCTCGCAGCCGTCGGGACGAACCCATCGATCGCGCGGTTGCAGGTCATGCGGATCGGCGACCTGTTGATCGCCGGGTTCCCCGGGGAGCCGACCGTCACGGTCGGACGACGCGCGAAGACGGCGCTGCGCGCGCTCGACCCTGCGCATCACCTCTATCGGGACGTGATCATCGCCGGTCTCGCGGACGAGTACGACTCGTACTTCGCGACGCCGGAGGAATACACGGCGAACCAGTACGAAGGCAGCTTCACGCTCTTTGGACCGCAGGAAGCGCCGCTGCTGATCGACGAGCTCGCGGGACTCACGCAACGGATGATCGCGGGCCAGACCGTCCCGTCGTGCGGCTTGCCTCCGGCCGACCTCGCGTTCTGCGCGACGCATCTCCCTCAACCGGATACGAGCGGGCTCGCGATCGCTCCGATCCCGTTGACGCCGGACCCCACGCCGGAGATCGTCGGCGAGCCGCCGACCTCGGCGCGTTGGTTCACCGCCGTGCAGTTCGCCTGGTACGGAGGTTCACCGAGCGCGGAGTGGCGCCCAGACGAAGACCGCGTACGCATCGAGCGCCTCGTCGGTCCGGGACGGTGGACGGCCGTCGCCGGTGACGCACACGACACGTGGACGCTGCTCCGATACGACAAAGTTGGTGGCCGCCATCAGTGGATCGCAGCGTGGGATATCGGTCGCGACGTCGCCGCCGGCACGTACCGGATCCGCGTTATCGGCGCGACCGGGGGAGTGGGAGGTGTGCGCGACCCGTACAGCCTGACCAGCTCCCCGGTGACCGTCTCCACGCCGCGGGTTCCGCTGACGATCTCGATCGGTTCCCCGGGAACGAATCAGGCCGACGTCCGCGCCTTCTATCCGGGAGACGGGTTGCTCGGGTTCCGGAGTCGCGTCGTGTGCGATGGAACGGTCACGCTCGTCGTCGATCGAGGCGGATCGTCGGTCAC
>Ga0075425_100009961_pt1 | contig 10125 bp, 7 predicted proteins | sample SoiMethybrSBSTD4_FD_75300 | JGI IMG/M metagenome (GOLD analysis project Ga0075425, IMG submission 75300) | Bulk soil microbial communities from a Populus tree surrounding site in Tennessee, USA - Soil MetaG P. TD hybrid SBSTD4 | ecosystem: Environmental > Terrestrial > Soil > Tree plantation...
CAAACGCCGTCCTTGTAAGCGACCTTGCAACCGAGACTCTTGCAGATCTCCTTAGCCGGTACGGCTCCCTGCGCTGGGTTGTAAGTCGCCCATGTGCCACTCCAGTCGCCGGCGATCTCGGGAAGCTGTTCTTTCGTCTGGATGCTTTGAGCGTGGGAAATGCAAAGCGTGCTGACTAACACGAGGCATGGCAGAGCCAACCATTTGCGATTTGTCATAATCTTTCCTTTCTGCGACCAGTTTCGAACGATCCCCCAGGAGTGAACCTCCGGCCCTTGCGGAACGGCGAGCGCGTCGTTGAAGGGAACGACAGAAGCTCATCTACTCCTCATAACAACTCGCCCTCCAAGCTCTCCGGGATAAGGTGCGCATGTCTTCTGTACACTGGGTAAAGAAAACGGTCACCGAGTTCTGTCACTACGTGACCGACAGCTCTCTCGAACTTAGCGTGTTCTTCTTTTGGCTCTTGCTGTTGCGATTTTTCCAGCACAAGGAGCAAACGCGACTCAAACTCCTGACACGCTTGCAGCAAATCTTCCGCAAGCGCGCTGCTCGTGAAGAGGTTTGAAGGAGATTCTACGCTGCTCCGCTTCTCCAATGGTGGATCCCCAGGACCATCGTCCAGCAATCGCAACTCGACGACATCCCCAGACGCGAGGTCAACAGCGGGCCACTTGAGCGAGACCGTCTCTGAAGGGGAATTGGTATCGTGGCCCTCCACTCGAAGGCTCAGAGTGCGTTTATTCTCCTTGGGGCGATCCGAGAGATTGAGGTGCGCATTGAGATAACCGGCCCCCGATATCGCGGCGACGAATTGCTTCACGCCGTTGAGCTTGGCTTCTATCCGCATAGCTTCTCCTAACGCAACGGTTTCCAAATCACTTCGAGACGAGTATAACTCTCTGTTCATCCGCGGCTACGGCCTCGAGGATTGCACATCAAGCCATGACTTCATCGTCGCCGAAACAAAATCGGCGGCGTCGTTCTGCACGAAGTGTCCGACGCCCGGCACCGTCACAAGCGTCAGATCCTTCTCGAGCCATTCCCACGTGTGATTGAGCGCACCGTGCATCAATGCTTTGTCGTCCAGCCCGTGGATGAGAAGCACCGGTGGTTTTACCTTGACGACCGGCGACGTGTCTTCAAGGTACGGCGGCGCGGGATAGTTCTGCTTATAGTAATTCAGCATCGCTTCAAAGTCGGAGCGGCGAAAGGCTTCGACGTAATGCTCACGCTCCTTCGGGTCTTTGACCCGGGCGGCCAGCCCTTCAGCGGTCAGACTCCTGGCGGCGTCTTCCTGACGAAAGCGCTGGGCATAAGCCGTGTTGATCTTCTGCTCGTTGTTGTGTGCGCGTTCGTAAGCGACGCCACGGGGATGCGGCAGATTGCAGACGATGAGCCGATGCGTCATCTCCGGGTACTTCATCGCAAAGCCCCACGCCACACGTCCGCCCCAGTCGTGCCCGACAATGACCGCTTTGTCGCGTCCCAGGTGTTTGATAACGGCCTTCACGTCTTCAACCAGCAGGCTCATATCGTAGTTCTCTTTGCCTTTTGGTTTGTCGCTCAGGTTGTAGCCGCGCTGGTCAATCGCCACAACTTGATAGTCCTTTGAGAGCACCGCCATTTGGTGTCGCCACGAGTACCAGAAATCTGGAAATCCGTGAATCATCACTATGAGAGGCGCGTTGGCTGATCCAGACGTTGGACCGAGCATGGCGTAGTGAATCTTCACGCCAGCCGAATCGGCATACCCATGTTTGACGCGATCATAGACGTCTTCAACATCGCTTGCCGACGCCGAGCGAGACAGCCCGATGACCGCGTGGACTGCTGCGATAAGGACGGCAATCAGTGCAGCGAAAGTAGCACTTCGTTTCATTTGGGGAAGCTCCATCCAGGTGATGATCGGAATCAGCTACAACAAAAACGCTGTCAGGATAGTTGCTCCGCGGATGAATGTCTACCTGGGGAGCGTCTACCTGGGAGCGCAGGCATCCCTGCCTGCTCTTTTCTCTCCCGCGACTATCTTTTCTTAAGGAACCGGCAAGCAGGCAAGGATGCCTGCGCTCCCAGGAAAGGGACCCTGCGCTCCCAGAGCAGCAATCCGTCTGACCTCACCGGCGCGTAATAAAGGCTGGATTGCCATTTAGCTACCACTCTCACAACGAAAGAAGGCTCGAACGGCTATGGCCAGTTACACGATCAAACTGACGCGCCGCGAAGGCGTCGCCGAAGGCACTGAGGCTTTCTACTTCGAGAAACCAGAGGGCTTTCAGTTCAAGGCGGGCCAATTCTTACGCTTCACCTTGATCGACCCTCCGGAAACCGATGCCGAGGGAAATACCAGGACTTTTTCAGTTGCCAGCGCTCCTCACGAAGAAGACTTGATGTTTGCAACACGAATGCGTGACACGGCGTTTAAGCGCGTGATCCAGACGATGCCGCTCGGTTCCGAGCTCGAGATCAAAGGTGCTTTTGGCAGGATGACCCTGCACGATGATCCCGCGCGCCCGGCTGTCTTCTTGACCGGGGGCATAGGCATTACTCCGTTTCGAAGCATTGCGCTTGAAGCGGCGCGCGCCGGTCTGCCTCACAAGCTCATTTTGTTTTATTCCAACCGCAGACCCGAGGACGCGGCGTTTCTCGATGAACTGGAGGCATTGCAAACAATCAATCCAAATTATAGATTCATTCCGACGATGACCGGAGCCGGCAACTCACGGCGGCCGTGGAGCGGCGAAACCGGTTACATCAATGCCGGGATGTTGACGCGATTCATAGGCGATCTGAAGTCTCCGGTCTATTACGCAGCGGGCCCGGAAGGGTTGGTGACGGCTATGCGCAAGACGCTTGCCGAGGCTGGTGTGGGCGAAGCCGACATTCGGGCTGAAGAGTTTTCAGGCTATTAATCGACTCTAGGAGGAGATATGCCACCGGTGAGTTTTGACAAAGACATCAAGCCTCTGATCACCGAGACGGATCGAGGGCACATGCTTTTCATGTTCGACCTCTGGTCCTACGGTGAAGTTAAGGACAACGCCGATGACATCCACGATTCTGTGTCGAGTGGAAGGATGCCACCGCCACAGGCAGGGGGACCGTGGTCCAAAGACAAGGTCGACCTCTTCAAGCAGTGGATGGACGACGGCTATCAGCCGTGATCGCCTCTCGTTCGAAACCGCAGGGAAATGCCTTCCTGGTGCCGGTGACGACGCGGAGAAGCTGCGCCTTAGCTACGAGACGGGTTTCTTGCCCCTGCTCCACGGGTCAGGTATGTAGGTATCCGTCGACGGAGCGCCCGGCGCGGGATGAGTCATACGTGTTACCGCCGCCAGGTTGCTTGATTCAAATTCGCCAGGCGTACCCAGGAAAGCCACTCGGCCGTCTTCAAGCAGGATTACTCTCATCTGATTTGCCGGCCCGCCGCTGCCGCCCGCAACACTCTGGATTAATATCTCGCCCGATTGCTGCCTGACCGCGGAGTGGCTCGCCAGATATGGTATCTCGTGAAGCTCCTTTGTGACGTAGAGGGACGACATTTGGTGAATGTCTCGCGCGCGAATCACCAGATCGAGCATGATCCGTGCGTTGATAGGATCGAGCCCGGATGTCGCTTCGTCGAACAGCATGATCTTAGGCCAGCCGACGAGGACTCGCGCGAACTCGAGTCGCCGCCCCATGCCGACGGAAAGTTCTTCCGGAAACTTTTCCATGTCATCTTCGAGTCCAACGAATCTCAGGATCTCGCGGACCGCGCGCTCCGTATCCGCTTCGGGCCATCCGTGCTCATCCAGGCGATAGGCAGTGTTATCGTAGACCGACATCCCGGTAAACAGCGACTGTTCCTGAAATACAATGCCCATCGTCGCGCTTCGAAGCGCCAATAACCCCTGTTCGTCGAGCCCTGCGATTGAATGGCCTTCGATGAACACCTGACCCTCGTCAGGCACGAGCAGCCCGGATGCGACGCGCAGAAGCACCGATTTGCCCGAGCCTGAAACGCCGGTAATACAAATCATCTGTCCGCGTTCGAGTTGGAAGCTCATTTCGTCGAGCGCGCGCTTATCGTCGAAGCTAAGCGATACGTCGCGAAATTCTATCGCAAATTGTTCATTGTTGTTCATGCTAATGATTTGGACTGCGGCGGCAAGTCTTCGCGACGCCGCTTTTTCCTTTTGTGATTCCAAGAAGGTTGACCGAAAGCGGCGTCGCGAAGACTTGCCGCCGCAGTCCAAAAGAGGGCAGAGGCTCTAAAGTCTATGCAACTTCAACTACGAGATCGCTCTCGCGATCAAGAACGCTGCTCCGGCAGCCAGACTTCCGACGAGCGCTGTTTCCAGTGCGCTCCTTATCGGCCTTGCCGTGGTGAATCGACCTTTGATGTAACCAAAGACGAACAAGGCCACCAGCGTCACCGCCACTGAGACCAACAACGCGTCGTGCGCGTCTCGAATGAAGATATAAGGCGCAAGCGGGATCAGCCCGCCTGCCATGTATGCGCCCCCAATCGTCAGAGCGCTTGTTCGCGCGCGTTCGGGCCTGGGCTCCTCGAGCCCCAATTCGAAGCGCATCATAAAATCGACCCAGGCTTTTGGGCGTTCACTCAACGCGTGCACCACCGGAGCGACTTGTTCTTTTGTTAGCCCGTAGCCCCGAAAGACCTGCGCCACTTCTTCCATTTCCTCCTCGGGGATTTCGGCCACTTCCCTTTGCTCGCGGCGTTGCTCGCTTGCGTAATGCTCGGCGTCGCTCTTAGCCGCCAGGTAGCCCCCCAGGCCCATCGCTATTGAACCTGCGGCTATCTCGGCAAGCCCTGCCGTTACGATGATCCCGCTCGAGGCAACTGCCGAAAGACCTGCCGCCAGCGCGAAGGGCACGGTCAGCCCGTCGGACATTCCAATAACGATGTCGCGCACAGTGGCGCTTGCGGTAAAGTGGCGCTCTGTATGGTGTGTTCGTGGCATTCGCGCTTTCTCCGTGATGCTCTTCAGTTTTGGATTCAGACGGCCATGAGATTATCATGGGCGTATCAACGCGGCGACCGCAATCCTGGTGGCGTGTAACTGCAAGGGTCCGGGCAAGAGCATCCGAGCGGAAGCGCAAACAGAACTCGCCTCTTGAACAGATTCACTCGCCGAGCGTGTCATAACATCACGCCAAATGGCCGCACAGGGTGTCGAGCCTTTACTTTCTGGTCTGTCGCGAATATGCTTTCGCAGTCCACATAGCGTGGCTGCGTTTGATAGACCGTAGGAAGCGCAGATAGCCACGTGGTCTTCGGCTCGAGCCGGGTTAATCCATATTGACCTCACTAGGCGTTTTGTCTCGGTGCCGCGGGTGTTATCTAAGCCGGGCTAGCCAGGCAGTCAACGATGCTACTATCGGCTTGGTCAAAGGTTCTCCTGGTCTAGTTGAAAACCACTGCACACGTTGCTGGCATCATAACCCGCGTGCGGAGAGGAAAGACGCATGAAAAGGCACCTGGCTCTTGCCTGGTTCTTACTGGGATCGGCGCTGATCCTGATCCCGATCACCGTTTTCTTGAAGGCTGCGGCGAGCGACTCGATATCGAAAACCGCAGCGCCCGCACTAGCTCGCCTTGGTGATCGAGTAACGGTGCACGCGGAGGGTCGGGCCGCGCCCCGGATCACTCTTGCCGACGGCCGCGAGGTGCTAACGGCCTACGACGGAGATCCGGAGGCTCAGCGGCTGTTGCAACAGAACCTCGTCCAACCTCTCTCGATGGCCTCGTCCGATTTTGACGAGGACGGCGTACCGGACCTTGTCAGCGGATACGCAGCGCCTAACGGCGGGATGCTTACATTGCACCGCGGCAACGTCGATGCGACCTATCCCAACTCGCTCGACGCTCAGCGCCGCAAAGCCGGCGGAACGTTTACAGATGCGCCTTTCCTCTCGCCGGCGCGCGCCTTCGAAACACCGCAGCCGGCTGACTTCGTCGGCTGTGGTGACTTCGACGCCGATGGCCACTGGGACGTGGTGACCGCAGCCAGGGGAGGCAGCACGCTCTACTTCTTCCTTGGGGACGGGCGCGGCAATCTGAGCGCGCCAAGACAGGTCGATCTTCCCGGCCGGGTCAGCGCTCTGGTAACCGGAGAGATCAATCGCGCCGACGGTCTCACCGACATAGTCGTCGCGGTGTCGGGAGCAAACGGTCCGAGAGCGCTGGTGTTTGAAGCGCCGGATGGGGCTCTGAGAGCCAATCCTGAGATTCTCCCGCTTCAAGCCGAAGCCAGCGCGCTCGCGCTCGGGCAGTTCGACGATGACTTCCAGATGGACCTTGCAGTTGCCTCGGGACGCGAGCTAATGATCGTTCACGGACAGGCTCAAAGGCTGTCACCCAACAAAACGAAACAAGCAAAGGCGCTAGAAGCCGTCATCGACCGGCGCTCCTTTCCGTTTGCGATCAAGTCCCTTATCACCGGCGATTTCAGCGGCAATCACCGTGATGATGTGGCGCTACTCTCCGACGATGGAGCCGTACACGTGCTCAGCCGTGCCGCAGTAGCGTCAACCCGCCGCGGACAAAAGTCGCTTCGAGTGCAAGCGTGGCAGGACAAAACTCTACCCGGCGCCTGGCCACAGGCCCGCCTGTTGAATCGAGCTCGTGTTTCGAGTCTGCCGGCGGACAACGTAGTTGTGATCGATTCAACAAACCGGCGACTTCAGATTCTTACGGACGACCGCGTACGGCGAAGCATCCAATCTTCGGCCATAAGTGAGTCGCTCGAAGTAGAAGGCGAACCGATGGCTGTGCTTCCGATGCGGCTGAACGGCGATGCGTTGAGCGATCTGGTAATTCTCCGAAGCAGGCAGGTCGCACCTTCTGTGTCCCTTACGGCGCCTGCGATGACTTTTCCGGTGATCAACACGAACAATTCCGGAGCAGGTTCATTGAGGCAGGCGATTATTGACGCAAATAACAACGCGGGTTCAGACCTCATTACCTTCAACATTGGAGCAGGGGGCCCGCAGTCAATAAACCTGGTGGCGGCGCTAGACGGGATAATCGAGGCCGTAACGATAGACGCAACCACGCAGCCGGGCTTTGCGGGGAATCCTATCATTACGCTGCCGGGGTCCGGGGTCCCCACAGGAGACGGGTTCCTTGTCTCCGGGGGCGGCACGACAATAAGGGGCTTTGTCATAAACGGCTTTCCAGGGGACGGCATTTCGCTCACCTCAATCGGGAACAACATAGTCGAACGAAACTTCATCGGGACGACGATGAGCGGCAACGCCAGCGCGCCGAACGCAGGGAATGGCGTAACCATCGATGGCATAGACAGTAACAGAATCGGCGGGACTACTGCTGCCGCGTCCAACCTCATTTCAGGTAACACAGGTGCGGGATTGGAAATCATTAACGACTCAGTGGCTAACCTGGTGCAAGGCAACTTCATCGGCACCGACGTCACTGGCTCGGCGGCGCTTGGTAACGGAAATTTTGGCGTCGCACTTCTAACAATGGTGTCCAACACCACAATTGGAGGCGTCACAGCCGGCGCACGCAACCTTATTTCGGCCAACAACAATAGCGGCGTTGTCCTCTTTAGCAACAGCACCACTGGAAATCTTGTGCAGAGTAACCTGATCGGCACCAACGCCGCTGGGACGGCCGCCCTCCCGAACGTCGCCGACGGCGTCAGCATCACCGGCGGCACGGTCAACAACATGATCGGAGGCACGGTTGCAGGAGCGGGCAACACCATCGCGTTCAATGTTGGGGCCGGGGTCACGGCCAACTCGGGCAGCGGGAATGCGATTCTGGGTAATTCTATCTTCTCCAATAACTTTTTTGGAATTGATCTCGGCGATGATGCGGGAGTCACGCCGAATGATGCTTGCGACGTCGATCCAGGCCCTAACGGCCTGCAAAACTTCCCAGTGTTGACGTCGGCTAATTCAAATGGTGGCAATACGACCATCGTAGGCACATTGAATAGCACGCAAGGCACCACGTTCAGGATCGAGTTCTTCTCTAGCCCAAATTGCGATCCTTCGGGCAACGGCCAAGGTAAAACTTTTATCGGATCAACCATGGTAACAACGCCCCTCGGGGTTCTTTGCGACGTGGGCATCAATGTCACTCTTCCGGTCTCGGTTCCCGGAGGCAATGTCATAACTGCCACAGCAACAGATCCTACAAACAACTCTTCCGAGTTCTCAGCGTGCGTGACGGTGGTGGCCGGGGGTTGCACGATTACCTGTCCGCCAAATCAGGTGAGGCCGAACAATCCAAATCAGTGCGGCGCCGTAGTGACCTACCCGGCCCCCACTACCTCTGGCACCTGCGGTACGGTGACCTGCGCGCCAGCCTCGGGTTCCTTCTTTCCTCAGGGCACGACCACGGTTACCTGCAACACCGGCGCCGGGCCCAGTTGCGTTTTCAACGTGACCGTGAACGATACTCAGCCGCCTACGATCACCTGTCCGCCGAATCAGTTCGTTTCGGCCACGATACCGACTGTGGTGAACTACCCGCCGCCTACAGTCGCAGATAACTGTCCAGGCGCGTCCGCAGCCTGCATTCCGCCTTCGGGCTCGACCTTCCCTGTTGGCACCACCACAGTCACCTGCACTGCGACCGATGAGTCAGGCAATTCCGCTAGCTGTACCTTTACCGTGACGGTTGGGATCTGCATGATTACCTGCCCGGCTAATGTACTAAGCTTCACTTCTCCGGCCGATACCTCGTGTGGTGCGCCTGTCTCTTATCCTTCGCCGACAACTGCCGGGAGTTGTGGCGCTGTCAACTGCACTCCGATATCCGGATCGTTTTTCGCCGTCGGCACCACGACGGTCACTTGCACCACAGGGGCCGGTCCGAGCTGTTCGTTCACTGTTACAGTCCTGGACAACACTCCGCCGCGCGTCTTCTGTCCGCCAAACATCTCCACGGTAACATTGCCCGGACAGTCAACGGCCCTGGTCAATTATCCGGCGGCGACTGCGACCGACAACTGCACGGGCGCGTCGGTCGAGTGTTCCCCGCCCTCGGGCAGCCGTTTCCCCGTCGGATTCACCCGGGTGACCTGCACCGCAACTGATCTATCTTCAAACACCGCCAACTGTTTCTTTTCCATCACCGTAAGCGACGGCGAACCCCCGATAATCAGGTGCCCGGCTAACGTGACCGCTGTGCCTCCAGCCGGGCAGACTTCGGCGGTTGTGACCTATCCACCTCCCACGGTAAGTGACAACCTTCCTGGTGTGAACGTAGTTTGCTCGCCGGCCTCAGGATCAAGCTTTCCAGCGGGTGTGACTACTGTCACTTGCACTGCCACCGACGCGGGAGGCAACAGGGCGAGTTGCTCTTTCACCGTAAGTGTAGGCGGGCCTCAGGCGAAGGTCACAATCCCGGGAAACAAGACTGTCCTGGAGTTTGCCGCCGATCCTACCCGCAAGGCTCCCAAGCCGAAGAAAAGTCCGTGCTCGCTCTTCACGATCCAGAATATTGGATTTTCTCCTCTAGCATTGACGCTTGAGTCCCTCAGGCGCACGGGCACCGACGTTACCAACGGTCGCATCACTGACCCGAATGATCTCCTTGGAGTAGCCGAGATTGGGAGGAGGTTCTTTGCATTAAGCGTTGTGAACCCAGACAACCCAGACCAGTCGCTTGGCGCGCTCGGACCTGGCTCCTTGCTAACCTTTCAGCCCGGTGAGGTAAAGGCGTTCTGTCTCAGATTCGCTGCGCTAATACCGGGCCTCGCTGGCAAGACGACAGGACTTGCGGCAAGCGACGTCCTCCCAGATCTTCTGACGTCGACGCTCAGCTTTAGGCAGACTGTCGGCGCTAACATTGAAATTCCCATCCTGGCCCGAGTCTCCACCGGGGTTGTGCTTGTCAATCTCGTCAATCCGCGCACGCAGCCGGAGGTTCTCTTCACGCGCAGCGGCGACAACATCACCGTCTCCTACGCCGTGTTCGATTCCAACCTCGACGTGAGCCGGGCGAAGTATGAGTTCGTTGACAGCAGCGGTCAGGTAGTCGCCGGGCCGTTCGAGATCGATCTCGCGGCGCCGATCCGATCCCTCAATCTGGTCAAAGGCCAGAGCTTCAGCGTCGACCAGAAATTCACTGGCGCGAGCAGTAAC
>Ga0075425_100009962_pt1 | contig 10124 bp, 9 predicted proteins | sample SoiMethybrSBSTD4_FD_75300 | JGI IMG/M metagenome (GOLD analysis project Ga0075425, IMG submission 75300) | Bulk soil microbial communities from a Populus tree surrounding site in Tennessee, USA - Soil MetaG P. TD hybrid SBSTD4 | ecosystem: Environmental > Terrestrial > Soil > Tree plantation...
AGGGGTCTCAACTTATGGATCAGCCAAAGAGCGTCGCCGGCGCGGCCGGCGTGTTGCTCGCAAGATTTCACCACCTCGTAGCAAGTAGTCGTGGGGACTCAAACGAGAGAGACGTGAAGACGCTCATCAAGTTGACACTATTATTCGCGGCCATGACATTGGCGTTGGGCAGCGCGGCATGGGCAGACGACCACAAGGAGTGCAGCGACTCCACACTCCGCGGCTTGTACATATTCAACGCTTCCGGATACAACATCGCGGCCGGCGTCGCGGTGCCGAAAGCCATTGTGGAGTTCATTCGCTTCAATGGCGATGGCACGCTTACGGTTCCGGCGGCCACGCGTAGCGTCAATGGCGTGATTGCCCGAAGCCCCGCCAACGGCGTCGGAACCTACACACTCGCTGCTGATTGCACGGGCTCGGTCACGTTTGGACCGCCAGGTCCGACATTCGACGTGTTCGCCGCGCCACGGGCCACGAAGTTCCGGATGATTCAGATCACGGACCCGACGCAAGCAGGGCCTGTGCTGCAAGGGATCGTCGAGAGGATAGCGGACTGACGTAGGTCTAGCGTGACGCCAGTTGGCGACCGCGAAGGACAGTCGCAGTCGCTGACCGGCCCAACAGCAGCCGCTCACCCTCAGAACTCAATTGTCCCGAAAGGGCCACTGACCTTACAAGCCACAGCCTTAGGACCGAGTTCTCGCAGGTACTGGGTGAGACAGAGGAGCGATTTGACGACCGCGCGTCTGCCCAGACTAACATTGAGCACAATAGGGGGAAGTGACGCTCTCGAGGAGCGCCCCAGCGGGCCCGACAACGCCCAAAACTTGGGGTTAGTTGCCGGTGACAGAGTCTTCGCGCGCTTCCTGCAAGGCAGCGCATGACGCAACTCCCCTCGGTTATCAGTATTTCTGGGTCAACTTTCCGCCTAGCAGGATCAATCAGCAAATCTCTAGGGAGCCTTCATCGGAGGTCACAGCTATGACTACAGCGGACAATCGACCTTGCGACACGGCTCTATTGCGTACGCGCCGCGCCTTTCTGCGCCTCAGCGGCGTGGCGGGGGCAAGCGCCTGGCTCACAGCAAACTGGCCGGCGATCGCCGCGGCAGCCCACCACGCCGCGCACTCCGAGGCGAGCGGCTTGACACCGTCGCTGAGCTTCTTCGACGCCGCCGATGCCGCCGACGTCGAGACGCTTGCGGCCCAAATCGTGCCCAGCGGAGCGACGCCCGGTGCGCGCGAAGCTCGCGCCGTCTGCTTCATCGATCGTGCGCTCACGACCTTCTATGCCGGGTGGGCGCCCGCGTTCCGCCAGGGCCTGCGTGAGTTCCAGGCCGGGTTCCGCGCCGCCCGACCTGGGGCGGCGAGCTTCGCAACCGCCGCGGCCGAGGAGCAACTCGCGTTTCTCAAAAGCGGCGATCAGGAGCCGTTCTTCGAGGCCGCCCGCACGCTGACCGTGCTCGGACTGCTGGCCGCGCCGCAGTACGGCGGCAATTACCGCGGCGCTGGCTGGAGACTCATTGGCTTTACGGATCGGATGGTTTTCGAGCCGCCATTTGGCTACTACGATCGTGACTACGCGGGGTTCGTGCCGTATGCGCAGGCGCCGAAGTGAAGACTTTCAGCCCCAGGGAGACGGTCGACTTCGCCGTCGTTGGCTCGGGCGCGGGCGGTGGCGTGATGGCGCGCGAGCTCTCGCAGGCCGGCTTAAGCGTGGTGTTGCTGGAACAGGGGCCACGACTCGGGCCGGCGGACTTTGAGCACGATGAGCTCAAATACATCTTTCTGAACGGCATGCTTAATGACCCTGTCAGATGCCCCCAAACTTTCACGAACGATCCGCGAAAGCCCGCACAACGCACTAGCAACGCGAATGCACTGCAGTACGCACGCATCGTAGGCGGAAGCAGCAATCACTTCACCGCCAATTTCTGGCGCTTTCACGAGATCGATTTCCACGAGCGCAGCGTGCTTGGACCCATAGCCGGGACGGGATTTGCGGACTGGCCGATCAGCTACGCCGAGCTCGAACCCTACTATACGAAGGTCGAATGGGAGATCGGCGTCTCGGGGCTGGCTCACTCGAGTCCCTTCGATCCGTGGCGCTCCAAGCCCTATCCGATGCCGCCGCTGCCGGTGAAGTCCTCTGGCGTGCTCTTCGAGCGCGGCGCTCGCAAGCTCGGACTGCATCCGTACCCCGCCCCGATGGCGATCGTCTCGCGCGCGTACCGCGGCCGCCCGGCATGCGTGCACTGCGGATTCTGCGAGGGTTTCGGCTGTGAGGTGATGGCGAAGTCCTCGAACCTCTATACAATGATTCCGGAGGCGGAGGCGACCGGGCTATGCGAGGTGCGCGCCGAGAGTTACGTCCATCGAGTCGCCCTCGACGCGCGCGGACGTGCGCACGGGGTGCTGTATTTCGATCGTGATCGCAACGAGCACTTGCAGAAGGCGCGGGCGGTGATCCTGTGCGCCAATGGTGCCGAGACGCCGCGCTTGCTGCTTAACTCCGCCAACACGCGCTTTCCGCAGGGGCTTGCTAACTCGAGCGGATTGGTCGGTAAGTACCTGATGTGCAATCAGGGCGCGCCCGTGCACGCGGTGTTCGAGCACGAGCTCAACGAGTTCAAGAGCGTGCAGGTCACACGGGTGCTGCACGACTTCTACGACAGTGACCCGCACCGCGGCTTCTACGGCGGGGGCGGCATCGATGCGCGCATCGACGGGCAGCCGATCTACTGGGCACTGGCCGAGGGAGGCCAGCTGCCGCGCTGGGGCAACGAGTACAAGGCGCGACTCGAGGCCTTCCCGCGCTCCATGCTGTGCATGGGTCACACGACTTCGCTCGCCGTGGAAACCAACAGCGTGACGCTCGACCCCGAGTTGAAGGACGCGTGGGGAGTTCCAGCGCTGCGGGTGACGTACAAGGATCACCCCGACGACATGGCGATGACGCGCTTTCTGCAGGACCGATCCACCGAGATTCTCGATGCCGCGGGCGCGGTGAAGATCTGGCGGGGGGAGGTAGCCGAGACGACCGTCGCGGTGCACTTGCTCGGCACCTGCCGCATGGGTGACGATCCGAATAGCTCGGTGGTCGATAGATATCACCGCACGCACGACGTGCGCAATCTATTCATCTGCGATGGCTCGAGCTTCGTCACGTCCGGCCGCGGGCAGCCCACCATGACCATCGAGGCACTCGCATTCCGCGCCGCAGACCACATAGGCCGCTTCGCGCGGCGCTACGAGATCTAAGGAGCGCTTCGGATTGCGCGGCTGAGCGCGCCGCCGCATGATGCCGTCGCAATCCCACGGCGGCGTGATCTTCCGGAATCGACCGAAATCACGCCTGAGTCAATGATATGGCGACTCCAGGGTCAGCGCAGCTAGGCCCGCCCTAGAGAAAGCACTCTCGACTGACCAGCCAACTTCGGACGGTCAATGTCCCGAATTGCTCGCGAGCGTGAACGGTCCATCAGCGCTCTCCCTCATTTTGAAGCGCTATAACATCAACGGGTTAGAGCGCCGGTCTGACGAGTTTCCCGAGGCGTCTTGCCCGTCCGACGCTTGAACGCGCGCGTGAATGCGCTGACTTCCTCATAGCCAAGCAGCCACGCAATTCGCGAGATCGATAAGTCGGGGTCGGATAAATATTGCCGCGCCAGATCAACTCGCAGGCTCTCAAGAACCGCGGAAAACGTCACGCCCTCCGATGCGAGGCGGCGCGCTGAAGTTCGCTGGCTCAAGCCGAGTCTCGCGGCGATCTCCGACGCGCGCACCTTCCCGTGCGGCAGCAACGGAACAATCTCATTCTCTACTGCCGACCGCAACGTGCCTCGGTTCTTCGGTCGATGTGAAAGAGCTTGCTCGCAATTCGCTACCAAGATCTTGTTCAGGTACGGGTCAGCACTAGTGATTGCGATGTCCTTGATGCTCCCAACGAAAGCCAGTTCATCTGCTCTCGCTCCAAAAGTTATGTGGCCGCCGAAGTATTCAGCGAGTTCGGAACTCCCGCGGTTACTGCGGCGATGCGTGAGCCGCACCCGGCTCGGCACTAGGCGCAGGCCCGTCAACTGCCGGAATAGGCGGATCAGCGCTGTCACAGAGAACTCGATCTGATGCCGATCCGAGTGACGGGCGATACCGACGTATTCGATCACGATCCGAATATCCTCTTCCTCGAGGCACTTTAGCGACAACCCCTCATTAACAATTGAGCAGTAGCGCGCCGCTCGCTGCAGAGCGTCGCCCAACGTTTCAGACGAGGCCGCAACATAAAACAGCAATCCGAACTCTCGAAGGTCAGGTAGCTGCGCGAGGTGAAAACCGAGAAATTCGTCCTGCAAGGCATCCGCGACGAGATTTAAGAAGTGGATCTGATGCTGGACGGGAAGGCGAGCGCCGCTGTCTTTGAGCTGGTGATCGGTCAGTCCCGCCTTCTTCAAAAGCGGCTTTAGCTCAATGCCAGCGCGTCGGGCGCGTGCATAGGCAAGCCGAGCGCTCACCCCTGCGGCAGTCGGTAGCGCGCCGAGAGTCTTGGTATCGACATCACTCACGATCTTCGCGCTCAATAGTTGCGGTTGGCCTGCGCCGACAACACTTTGGCACATGATGACAAGACATGCATGCGAGTTCGCACGTATAAGGGCGCGCGCCGCCAGAAACTTTGGCTCGAGACGGCACTCGGGCTTGCGGCCAGGTCGGGCGCTCGACCCGTGCGGCGGCGTTGCCGACCTTCAGAATCCACATAACCTGTCGTTGCAGTGCTGCCAGCGAGTGTGAGCCGGAAGCCCTTGCGCGCATCTGCGGACCCTCCGCCACCCTCGAATCGATCGCTCAGCGCATGCGCTGCTCGAAGTGCGGAGCGAAGGGCGCAGAGGTTCATGGCCATCGCATATCCGTCACCTCGGCGTAGCAGGTCGCATCCTCTCACGAGGCAATGTTTAATTTCCTGTCAGGTCCGCACACGCACGATATAACACGTATAGTGTGCGCGCTCGGCCGAGTGCGAGCTGAGTTCGCCAGCGTATTCTCGCTGACTATATAAAAGGTATCCCGTTTATGGATAACTCAAAGAGCGTCGCCGGCGCGGCGGGCGTGTTGCTCGCGTGCGTGTTCGCCGTATCCAGTGCGCTTGCTGCCGAACCGGACGGTGAGGTGCGAATGGAAGACGTTAAGTTTCAGGATTTAAATCTCGACAAGGCCGCTGGCGTGGATGCACTCTACAAACGCATTCATGCGGCTGCACAACGCGTGTGCGCTGTCTCTGGACCAGTCGATCTGGGTGCTTTCGCCAATCGGGCCACCGCCAAATGCACCAAGGACGCGGAGGCTCGGGCTATCAAAGAGATAAATCTGCCTGCACTCACTGTGTTTGCTGCGAATCGCTGAGAGCCACACCGGGTCCGGACGAGAACGAACGCCTGGACCCATCATCTTGCGTTCGTCACGGTTTGTGACGGGCTGTCCACCGCTTATCAGTTATCAGAGCCTGACGGTGTGCAGTAGGGGGGCCACGAGTGCTCTACAAAGAGATTACGATCAACAGGACACCCGTCGAGGTGGGGAAGCCATCGGCACCTGGCAGCCTCCTGCGGGTGTTGGGCAAGTTCTTTGCCCTCGCGGTTGTAATCGGCGCGACGATCGGTGGCGGAATTCTCTACACGCCGGGCAAAATGGCCGCGTTGGTGCCGAACGCCTGGCTGTACATGGCAGTGTGGGTGTTCGGCGGCAGCAATGCACTGCTTGGCGCGACGGTGTTCGCCGAACTCGGCGCAATGATCCCGCTGAGCGGCGGTCCCTATCCATTCGCCCGACGCGCGCTCGGCGAGTACGCCGGCTTTATTGTTGGCTACACACAGTGGATGTTGGGATGCGTGGGGATTGCCGGACTTCTCCTGCTGATAGGTGAGTACTCCTACGTGCTGGTATCGCCATTGGCCGGCCAAGCCGTTGCGGTCGCTTTCACGACGCTGACCGTGCTGACCGTTCTGAACTGGCGCAGCGTGCGCGACGGTGGCCGCATCCAAGTCGTGACTACCGTCGCTAAAACGCTCGCGCTTGGCGCGGTGGTAGCGGCCGCATTCCTGATGCCGCATCCGCCAGTTGCGTCGGCCGCCCCGCCCCTGGTTACGCCCCACGGCATCGCGTTGGTCGGGGCCTTCGCGCTGGCGATGCCGGGCGTCATTTTCGCCTACGATAGCTACTACTATCCGATTTTCTTCGGCGAGGAATTGCGCGATCCGGGTCGAGAGATCCCGCGTGCGATATTCCGCGGACTGGCCGTAATTATCGTGATGTACCTGCTGCTCAACGCGGCGTTTCTGTGGGTGCTGCCTATTGCGAGGATGGCGAACGAGCCGTTCGTCGGCGGCGTTGTCGCGAAAGTGCTGTTCGGTGTCCACGGCGATCAGATAATTCGCATCATCGTGATCGTATCGGTACTGGGCACCATCAACGCAATCGTGTTAGCGACGGCGCGCGGGTTGCTGGCGATGGGGCGCGATGGCCTATTCGCGCACCACGTGACCCGCGTCAATGCTGGCGGTAGTCCAACCGTCGCCTTGCTGCTGGGTGCGGTTACTACCGCAGCGTTCCTTCTGTCCGGGACGTTCGGCGCGGTGCTTGGCGTGTTTGCCTTATTGCTGGGGGTGAATCTTCTGCTGATGGCCATCTCATTGATCGTGCTGCGCCGGCGCGAACCGGATGCGCCGCGTCCATACCGGGCTTGGGGTTATCCATGGACCACCTGGGCCGCGATCTTCATCGGAGTGGTCTTCATCGTCACCATTGCGCTAAGCGATCAGCGCAACGGCATGATCGCGTTAGCCATCCTGCTCGCTAGCTATCCGGTGTATTGGGGCACGCGGCGGCTGTTCCAGCTAAAGCGGTGAACGGTAGAATCGGCTCGAGGCATTGAAGGGTGATCGCAAAGGTCAGTTCAGCATCCGCGTGAACGACCAGTGGCGAATTTGCTTTGAATGGCCCACGGGGGCCGAGGGCCCGGTAAACGTCGAAGTGGTCGACTACCACTAGAGGAGCTTATGGCACGTCCTGCAATTCACCCGGGTGAGCATCTCGCCGAGCAGCTCGAGGCGCTGGGAATGAGCGCTGCGGCGCTGGCGCGCCAGCTGAAAGTGCCTACCAACCGGATTACCCATATTCTCAACGGCCAGCGTGCGATCACCGGAGATACGGCGCTGCGGCTGGGGCAATTCTTTGGTACGAGCGCAGAGTTCTGGCTGAACCTGCAGAAGATCTACGAGCTACGCGTTGCCGAGCGCGAGCTTGGTGCGGACATTCGGAAACTGCCGCGTCTGCGAGATCGGGCTGCCTCTAGACGCAAACCACCTGGTCTGGATTCGGCGGGTACGCCGGCGGGTACGGGTGAATTTCCCGCCGCAAGAGTCCCCTGCACAGTCAAGGCGTTACCGCAAAGTGTTCAACTCCGGCCGGGGGCGCCAGAACCCTCGTATCACGCCGTCTCGGGCGAGCTCAACATGCTAGCTGAAGTGTATAAAAACAGGCATTTTGTGGCAGTTCTTGTGCTGTGATCAGCTCAAAGGACGTATCAGCCCGAAAATTGCCGGTACCAGACACGCTGCGGGTTTGCGGGTACGAGACACACGAAGCTCATCGCGCCGCACAGTGACGCTGAGCCACGGCTACGGCGGCGCGCGGGCCACGATACGATGGCGGTTGAGCCGCGCAACCCGGCGAACGCAAGCGGAAAGAGGGGTGTCAGCGACCGACCTGACTGCGCTCGGTGCTGATCTGGTTGATGACCCGGGTTATACCGGGAACAGCGCGCACCACGCTCGCCGCAGTCTCGATATCCCCCGTCGACCAGGCCATCCCGCCGAGGGTGGCGACGCCGTTCACTACGGAAACAGTGATGTCCTTCGAGTAGAGGTCAGCCTGCGCGGTGAGCGCGGCCTGTACGCGAGCGGCAGCAGCTTCATCCGCCGCCCGCTGCGCGGGCGACGTCGGCGGGGCGGTGGTTGTCGCGCAGGCACTGATCGAGAGTACAGCGGCTGCGAGCGGGAAGAGAGTTGCGTTCTTCATCGCTCGGGTTCTTCGATACATGCGGGAGGCGGCCAGCTCAGGTGCCGCACGCCGCATTCAGCACTGGCGAAAGCTCACCAGGCAATGCGTTTGACGTTCCACCAAGGTGGCGATCTGGCTGTTGTGCGAACCGAAACCAGATCGCCTTCCTAGTGACCAGACACGGCTCGGTCCTTCACCAACGGCGGGCAGATGAAGATGGTGCCGCTGATCCTATGTATCGCCAAATTCGGGTTAATTGAGTGTATAGCCCCGACCTTGCATGCAGGTCTTAAAGGCAACGTTGTAGTTAGCCAGCTTTTGCTGGGAGACCGCCAGTTGTTGAGCTGATTGAGCCGCGATCTGCTGCTGGGTCTGCAGCTGCTGATTTGCGGCTGCAATCTCTTCCGCACGACGACGGTGCCATCCTGTCAGCAATCCAACAGCGGAACCGATCGCCGCGCCCCTCCCCGCGTCTCCCGCGATGGCGCCGATGATGGCTCCGCCGGCTGCACCCCCCGCAGCGCCAAGAATTCCTTGGCCTTGTGTGCTCTCCATCTGCTGTACGGCCATCTGCTGAGCCTGTTGGCTCTGTTGCCGCGCTCGAGCAGCTGCCGCCTGTTGATCCTGTAGCTCTTGAGCCGGGTCGAAGCCAGTCTGTTGGCTGGCCCAGCCGTAGCACGCATTCTTGTCCTTCTGTTCCTGCTGAGCGGTCTGCCCTTTGCTTGGGTAGATGAACGGCTCCGCCGAAGTGCTAGGCGTTGCCGTTTGAGCGGACACCCAACCGCCGAGGGTTACGCCAGCCAGCGTCACAAGCGTAACGCGCAAACTGTTGATCATCGATGCTCTCCTCATCAGGTGTGAAGTATTGGTCGAAAGATCATGTGATCCTCTCAAGGAAGCGTTTCAGTGGTAGTGAGGTGGGATACAAGGACCTGAGATCAACGGTGCTCATGCTCATGCCGCAACTTGGCCCCTGGGTGTGCCCAAGAGGTTTCGAAGATGCGAGCTGCTGCCCGCATCCAGCGTGTTCGCTACTCCGGGTGCCTCGCGTCCCGACTCTCAGAGTGTAGAAGTGGAGGAGGCGCTATCCTTGGTTTGTGACGTCAAGGAATTGCGTGGGCGCGACTTGCCTTTCATCCCCCCGGGCAGGGACTGAACCCCGCCCGCATATCGCGCGGCGATGCTTGACATGCTCGTCGGGGTCATTCGATGGGCAGCGCAGCGTGATGCGTAACCAGATTCTGGGCTGCAGACTGAAACAATCTCGATCACTACAGCGGCAGAGTGGAAGTACGTAGCGGGGGTACAAACTGCCCGTCCTCAGGGCTGCAAAGTTGTCGCGCACCCCTCAGGATGACCGGGTCGCGACGCTGTCGCGGCTTTCAGAGCGTGGGCCGCGGACACAGCAGGCGTTCGGTCCGGCCCGTGGGAGAGGGAGAGAGTACGCTCAGCCCACGAGCGCTGTCACACCCGTTCCGGGATTACTCCCGGAACGGGTCGCAGAGCCGCGGTGCGTCAACCCCAGAGCATTCCGCCCTCAGGAGCTGGGCTTTTCCCCCGAGCTGGATTTGCTTGCGTGGGCCTTGATCTCGGCCTTGCAGCTATCCGAGAACTTGTTCATGTCGATACCGGCCTTGACGCAGTCCTGCATCTCCTGGCCGTGAGCGTGACCGCAGAGATCTCGGATCTCCTTCTTGCAGGCATGGTCCATATTGCCTGACGACGACGCCTTGTCTGCCGGCGGCGCAGAGGATGAACTTGGAGCTGTCTGACCCCAAGCGAGTCCGGCGATTGTTAGCGCAGCGACCAGCGCAAGCGATCTGAGTTTCATCGAAGCCTCCTTTATGGTCCTGAACTGCTGCCTCAACGAGAGAGAGCGCATGACCCGCTGGAACAATGTCCTGGCGGCCGGCGGAGCAGGGGCCGGATTGCGGAGCGGTCATTCCAGATGTTCCCGCGTTGCTTATCTCAAGTACGACTCATGCTACGACAATTGGCGAGGCTCCGGCTTTCTCATCGCCATTAACGCGTCGCCTCAAGCTTCGCCACGGACAATTGTCGGGGGCAATG
>Ga0075425_100009968_pt1 | contig 10122 bp, 6 predicted proteins | sample SoiMethybrSBSTD4_FD_75300 | JGI IMG/M metagenome (GOLD analysis project Ga0075425, IMG submission 75300) | Bulk soil microbial communities from a Populus tree surrounding site in Tennessee, USA - Soil MetaG P. TD hybrid SBSTD4 | ecosystem: Environmental > Terrestrial > Soil > Tree plantation...
TCGGGAGAAAGCGCGCGCGATAAGCAGCGCGAGTGGAGGTAAAACCGGAAGCATATACGTGAACAATTTCGATGACCCGGTTGAAAAAAACAAAAACGTAAGGAGCGTCCACAGGAACAGAAATAGCTCAACGCGATAATCGCCCCGTCGCCTCCAGGGGTGGTTCACCGCCGCGCGACAAGCCTGCGCGGCGAAAGCGATCCACGGGAACATTCCTATCAAGAGCACCGGAACATAAATCCACGCATGGAGTCCGCCTTCCTCGGCTCCCGCGTAGCGGCCAAGCTGCCCTACCATAAAATAATAACGGGCGAACTCCGGGTTGCGCGCCGCAACCAGAAAATGCCACGGCCCGGCGATAAGGATGACAAGAGCGACACCGGACAGGATATGCATGCGCTTGAGAACGTTCCATTCGCCGAGCAACGCAATCCACACGCCGATCACAAGTCCGGGCAGCAAGACGCCGAGAAATCCCTTCGTCATCGTCGCCAGCGCCGCAGCGATATAGAACGTCCACATGAGCGCGCGGCGCGCCCGGCCCGGCGGACGCCGCGTCGCCATTAAGAACGCGAGCATGCCCGCACTTAAAAAAACCGTGAATACCGTGTCGACCGCTACGACGCGGCCGAGCGAATAGTAAAGAGGGCTGGTTGCGAGCACGATCGCCGCCAACAGTCCCGTGCGCGCATCGAAGAGCTCGCGGCCGGCGGCGTATATGACGAGGCATCCCAAAACTGCGAAGAGCGCGGGCCAGAATCGCAGCGCCGATTCACTCACGCCGGCGAACTTGATGGCGGATGCTTCGAGCCAGTAAAACAGCGGCGGCTTCTCGAAGTATTTCACACCGTTCAGCCGCGGCGTCACATAATCGCCGGCGGCCGCCATTTCGCGGGCGATTTCGGCGTAGCGCCCCTCGACCGGCGACCATAGCGCGCGGCCGCCGAGAAGGAAGCCGAAATAGATCGCAAGAACAGGAACGAGCCAGAGGAGATCCCGACTGTATCGTGCCGGTGACATTAACGTTCACCCAGCACTTCGCCGCGCGCGAGGCGATACTTTTCGGCAAATGCGGACGCGGGCAGCTCCGTCTCCCCTTCGAGCTGAAGCTTTTGAGCGACGAGCGCGCCGGCGCTTGCGGCCACGCGCACGCCTTTATCGTCGATCGCAAGCACGGCTCCGGAGTCGGCGGCACCGCCTTGGCGATCTAGGTCCGCTTTCCAGACAAAGAGCTTCTTTCCGCGGAGGAAAGTAAATGCGCCGGGGTAAGGATGGGTTACGGCGCGGACGAGATTATAGATTTCCACCGCCGGTCGCCGCCAATCGATCCTGCCGTCTTCCGGGCGCCGCCCGCCGAATTTCGTCGCGAGCCCGTGATCCTGCGGCGTCCGCGGCGCACGGCCTTCGATCAGCAGCGGATACATCTCCGCCATCAATTCGCGCGCCGCGCGCGTGAGCTTTCGATAAAGCGTGAGCGCCGTGTCGTCGAAGTCGATCCGCACGCGCTTCTGCGCGACGATGTCGCCGGCGTCCGCCTTCTCGACCATGTAGTGCAGCGTAACACCCGTTTCGCTCTCGCCGTTGACGATCGCCCAGTTAACCGGCGCGCGGCCACGGTAGCGCGGCAGCAGCGAGCCGTGGAGATTCAACGCGCCGAGCCGGGGAATCGAGAGCAGATCCTTGGACAAGATCCGGCGATAGTAAAACGAAAAGATCAGCTCGGGGGCGGCGCGCCGAATCGTCTCGATAAAATCGACCGAGTTGGGATTTTCAGGCGCGTAGACCGGCAAATTGCGGCGGCGCGCAAGGTCGGCGACGGAGCGGAACCAGATTTCCTCCCGCGGATCGTCTTCGTGCGTCACGACGGCGCCGATGTCCGCCCCGGCGCGAATTAAAAAATCGAGACATTCGTAGCCGAGGTCTTGGTAAGCGAACACCGCGAGCTTCATGACAGCGCATCGAAGCGGCGGAGCGAAATCGCCGGTTCCATTGACAACATCGCCTCTCTATATGAAGCTAATCCGACGAATGGGAATCGACGCAGCGATCCAGTCTTTAGTCGCGAGCGAGATCAAGATTCCGGCGGTGAGAGTCGCGGCGCGCTTCGCCGCCGGACTCGAAGTCGGCGATCAGCTCGCTTCTTTTTGCCTTCTGTTTATCATGCTGGGCTATCTCGCGCAAAAACCGCGGCTCGTCAAAACCTCGACCGCCGCCCTGTTCGCGCTGGCCGCCGGCGGCATTTTGGTGCAAGCCTTCAAGTATCTGATCGGCCGCGCACGACCGGGGATCGGGCTCGGCGAGATGGCGTTCATCGGGCCGCACTTCTCGCCGAGCGGCTTCGATTCTTTCCCATCCGGACACACGACGGCAATGTTTTCTCTATTGGCTGTCTTTTGCCGGTTTTATCCGGGCTTCACCGCTCCTCTTTACGCCGTCGGCTTCGCGCTGTCGGTGTTCGCTCGCGTCGTGACCGGACAACATTTTTTCACCGATGTCATCGGCGGCGCCGTGCTCGGCTCGGCCGTCGGCCTTTTCGTCGCTTCGCGTTTTCGCTGCGCCATCGAATCGCCTCCGGCGGCACCACAAGCGGCGGGTGCGGCTGACACGGAGGTCCGCGCGCTGCGACCGCTGGCGGAGATCCTGGACCTCGCGGTCGTTGGACTTTTCTCGGGAGTGGTTCTGCTTTTCGGCTCCGGGCTCGACTTTTCTTCGGCAACCCTCGGCGTGCTGACGGCGCTTGCCGTCTATTTTCTGGCCCGCCAGCTCACCGGGCGCGATACGGCGCTCTACGCGCCGCTTGTGCTTTCGAGCTGCTTTTTGTTCGTCCATGTCTCGCGCACGCTTCCGGCCGACACGGCCTGGCTGTTTTTCACCACCCTGGCGTTCACGTACTACGCCTATTCGCGGAGGAGCGGGCGAAAGGGCATTTTTCTCCTCGGCCTCGCGTACGCGTCGATCGGCCTCGGCGTCCTCGCGCGCGGCTGGCCCGCGCTCTTCCCGGTTCCGGTTTTCTGGTTCTACGAATACGCGGCAACGAAGGCGGAAACCGGTGCATGGCTTCGCCGCACGCTTCTCCCCCACGCGTTGCTGCTGGCCGTTACCCTGCTGGCCGTCTTTCCGTTAATGGACCGGAGCGTCTTCAGCTTCGCCGGTCCCGCCGGCGACTTTTTCTTCGACGAAATGGTCGCGAAGACCGGCCTGACGCGCCGCGCCGGCAAAGTAATTTACTATCTGCCGCTGCTTGCGGCGGCTTTATTCCCGTGGGGTTTTTTCGCGATCGCCTACTTCACCATCGAAGGCAGGCGGTGGAGCCGCGAGCCGTTCGTGGAGCCCAAAAAGCTGCTGCTTTGGACGTGGGCGGCTGGAGTCGTCGGAGTGTTTCCGTTCGTTGCCGCAGCGTCGCCCCATTCTTTGGTGCTGGCGCTTCCACCCCTTGCGTGCTTGCTCGCGGGCTTCATCCGCCGCGAGCTCGCCGACTCGCCGCGGGCGCTCCGTTTCTCGCTCGGCGCGACGCTCGTTACAGCGGGCGCGCTGGTGATAGCCGGCGTCGTCGTCCTTCGGATCCGGCCCGAATATGCGTCACTGAAACTCGCCGCGCCGTTCGCCGTCCTCGCCTTCTTTCTCGTCGCCGCGTGGTTCCTGCGCGACCGCCGGCCGTGGCCGGGATTCTTCGCGCCGCTCTGCTTGGGCGCGCTCGCTTTTTATTTGAGCGCAATCGTCATCGCGCTCGCGACCTGAGCTATTCGAGCACTTCGCGCACGACGTACCGCGGACGGCGGAGGACTTCCATATAGATGCGTCCGACGTACTCTCCGATAAGTCCGATCCCGATGATTTGAACGCCGATAAAGAATAAAACGACGGCGAAAAACATCCCGCTGCGGTCGACGGGACCTCCAAAAAGAAGCCAAGAAGCACACACGACCAGCGTTGCGATAGCGCCGGCGGCCGCCGCGACCGCGCCGACGATCCCGATGATTTGAACAGGAAGCAAAGAAAAGCCGGTCATCAGGTCGAAGTTGATCCGCATAAGCCGAAGGAGCGTATATCTCGAACCGCCCGATCGGCGCGGCGCGTGAGAGACGGGAACCTCTGCCACCGAACCCGCGAAGGCGTTCGCCAGCGCCGGCATGAAGCTGGAATTTTCGGCGCCGCCGCGCAGGTGATCGACCACCGAGCGGCGGTAGGCGCGCAGCATGCACCCGTAATCCTTCATTTCGACGCCGACGATGCGCGAAGCGATCCGGTTTACGGCTCGCGAAGAAAGCAGGCGGAGCGGGGAATCGTTACGCTGTTGGCGCCAGCCGCCGACCACGTCGTAGCCCTCGTCTATTTTTTCGAGCAGCTTCGGAATTTCCTCGGGAGGATTTTGCAGATCGCCGTCGAGCGTGACGACGACGTCGCCGCGCGCGCGGTCCAAGCCCGCCGCGACCGCGGCGTGCTGTCCGTAGTTGCGGTTGAAGATAATCACGCGAATGCGGAAATCTTGGGCCTGGAGACGCCGCAGAATGTCGGTCGTGCCGTCCCGGCTGCCGTCGTCCACATACACGATCTCGAAAGACTTCCCGGTTTGTTCGAGCACGGGCACAAGACGCGTGTGCAGGGCCTCGACATTCTCCGCTTCGTTGTAAAATGGGACGACGATGGAAACTTCCGTGCGCTCGGCAGCGGATTGCACGGTCGCGATCATGACTCCGAACGCCAACGAATACAAGGCGCCGACAAAAATCCACCTCGGGTTTTTACCCGAGCACAGAATCGTACGTACCGGATCACAAGTTAGTATAAATTTTCTTGACATTGTCTGCATTTAGCGTTTCAATGGCCATGAATCAGGGCGATCTGAAGCTTTTCGCCTCCGCTTCGTCGAACCACTTGAGCCCTGATTGCGTGACCGGGACCTTAGGGGAAGGAGGTTTTAGTGCAGGCCCTCAAGAGATTCTGGTTGTTGCTCCCTCCGGATCCGCTCCCCCTTCTCCATCCGTTGCATCTTCGCTATGATCTTAGGCTCAGGGGTCCTCAAAACGAGCGGCCCGCCAACGATTCCCATGGCTAAGAGGACGATTAGAAGTCTACTTGGCGCCCCATCGGTTTTTTATCCGAACATTTTGATTTTGCATTTTGAGGATCCATTCCGAAAGGAGGAACTATCGGAATGAACCAAGAGTTTGAGTCGCTTATCCGCAAAGACCGCGACCTCGTCAAAGCCCGGGCCTGGAAGGGCAACCTGCTCGGCTATCTGGAAAAGGTTAAGGAAAATCCCTCGATCACCAAGCTCGCCCACGCGCGCATGTACGACAACGTCATGCGTCCCGGCGTCGGTGACATTCAGGAGACCAACGATCCGCGGATCAAGCGCCTTTACAAAGACGAATCCGTCAAGGTCTATAGTTTCTTCTCCGATGAATTCTTCGGCATCGAAAAAACGATCGCGCAGATCGTGCGCTACTTCCACGCCGCTTCGCTGAAAGGCGAAGAGAGCCGGCAAGTTCTTTACCTCATGGGGCCGGTCGGCTCGGGAAAAAGCTCCCTCGTCGAGAAGCTCCACCGCGGGCTCGAAGAGAGCAACCCGATCTTCGCCATCGAGAGCTGCCCGATGTTCGAGGAGCCCCTGCATCTCATTCCGCGCCACCTGCGGAAGGAATTCGAGAAGATGCTGGGCGTCCACATCGAAGGCGATCTGTGCCCGGTCTGCCGCTTCCGCCTGAAGTCGGAATTCAACGGACGCTACGAGGAATTTCCCGTCGGGACGATCGAGTTCTCGAAACGCGCGCGTGTCGGGCTGGGCGTGGTGCCGCCGGTCGATCCGAACAATCAGGACACCTCGGTCTTGATCGGCAGCGAAGATATCTCGAAGCTCGACCTTTATTCCGAGGGCGATCCCCGCGTCCTCGAATTGAACGGCGCGCTGAATATCGGCAACCGCGGCATGGTGGAGTTCATCGAGGTATTTAAAAACGAAATCGAATATCTCCACTGCATGATCACGGCGACGCAGGAGAAGGTCATCCCGGCGCCCGGCCGCCACGGCCTCGTCTATGTCGACACGGTCATCGTCGCGCACTCCAACGAGGCCGAGTGGCAGAAGTTCAAGGCCGATCACACGAACGAGGCGATCCTCGACCGCATCGTCGTGGTCAAGGTGCCTTACAACCTGCGGCTGTCGGAAGAGATCAAGATCTACCAGAAGATCATCCGGCATTCAGACTTCAGGGCGCATGTCGCGCCGCACACGCTCGACATCGCGTCGATGTTCGCGATTCTCTCGCGCCTCGAGCCGACGAACAAATGCGACTTAGTGACCAAGCTCAAGCTCTACAACGGCGAAGAGGTGGTCGAAAAAGGCCGCACGAAGAAAGTCGACGTGGAAGAGCTGCGCGAGGCGACGAAGCGCGAAGGCATGAGCGGCATCTCGACGCGCTTTATCATGAAGGCGCTCGACAACGCGCTCTCCGACAACACGGCCGGCAATTGCATCAACCCGATCAATGTCCGCGAGGCGCTCATCAATATGGTGAAGGAGGCCGACCTGCCCGACGATACGCGCAAGCAGTATCTCGAATTCCTGCAGGATACGCTGCACAAGGAATACCTCGAGATGCTCGAGAAAGAGATCACGCGCGCCTTTGTCTATTCCTACCAGGAGCAGGCGGAAGCGCTGTTCCAGAACTACCTCGACCACGCGGAAGCCTACGTCAACAAGAGCAAGGTGAAGGACCGCAACACGAAGGAAGAGCTCTCGCCCGACGAGAGCTTCATGAAATCGATCGAGGAGCAGATCGCGATCATCGGCTCGGCCGCCGACGGCTTCCGGCAGGAAGTGATCGCGTACCTATGGGCCGCGAACCGCCGCGGCGAAAAGATCGATTACGGCAGCTACGAGCCTCTGAAAGAGGCGATCGAGAAAAAGCTCATGACCTCGGTGCGGGACATCAGCCGCATCATCACGAAAGCGCGGACGCGCGACGAAGAGCAAAGCGATAAATACAACGCGATGGTGAAGAACCTCCTCGATCACGGGTATTGCCCCAACTGCGTCGACGTGATCTTGAAGTATGCGGCGAACAACCTGTGGAAGGATTGACGGGCGGCGTGCGCCCCGTATCGCAGCATGAGCACCGTCTTTCGCTCCTACGACTCCTCTTCCGGCCAGCGAAGCGACCGCTGCGCCGGGGACCGGCAGCGCCATCGTGAGAAAGTTCACGAGGCGATCCGGCAGAACATCGCCGACATCATCTCCGAAGAGTCGATCATCGGCAAAGACCGCGACCGCATCATCAAAGTCCCCATCCGCGGCGTAAAAGAGTACCGCTTCGTCTACGGCGACAACGCTCCCGGCGTTGGCCAGGGCGGGCCCGATACCCAGCCTGGCCAGGTCATCGGCAAAGGCGAGCAGGGCGGCGACGGCCAGCAGGCCGGCGATCGTCCGGGCGTCGACTACTACGAGACCGACGTCGCTCTCGACGAGCTCATCGACATGATGTTCGAGGACCTCGAGCTCCCCTACCTCGAGCGCAAACATTTGCGCCAGATGGAGGTCGAGCAGCTCTACAGGCGGAAAGGCTACCGCAAAAAGGGAATTCGTATCCGCCTCGACAAGCGGCGCACGGCCGTCTCCCGCGTCAAGCGCAAGAAAGCCGTGCAGCGCGCCGACGCCTTCGCGCTCCGGCCGCAGCGCTTTCCGTTCCATAAGGACGATCTGGTCTACCGCCATACCGTCACACAGATCCGCCGCGAGTCGAACGCGATCGTCGTTTGCATCATGGACACGTCCGGATCGATGGACACGATGAAAAAGTATCTCGCGCGGAGCTTTTTCTTCCTTCTCTACCGGTTCGTGTGCACAAAATATCAAAACGTCGAAATCGTCTTCGTCGCGCACCATACCGAAGCGACCGAGGTAACCGAGGACGAATTCTTCCACAAGGGCGAAGCGGGCGGGACGTTCATCTCTTCCGGCTATCGCAAGGCGCTCGAGATCATCGAGCAGCGTTACCACCCGTCGCTGTGGAACGTGTATGTCTTTCATTGCTCCGACGGCGACAACTTCGAGTCGGACAACACCGCGGCGCTTCAGGCCGCCAAAGAGCTCGCCGCCGTGTCGAATTTGTTCGGCTACGGCGAGATCAAGCCGCTCGGGTCGGGTTATTACGGCAGCAGTATGATCCAGTTCTTCTCGCAGCTTGCTGCGGAAAACTTCCAAACGGTGCAAATTCAGCGCAAAGAGGACATCTGGCCCGCCTTCAAGGGCTTTCTCTCGCGCGAGCGCGCGCGGGACGACGCCGCCTGAACTCTCCGCCATGCCGGCCGGCTTCACCATCCAGGAGCTCGAATCGTGGAACGAGCGGATTGCGGCTCTCGTCGAAAAGTTCGGCCTCGATCCGTATCCGCAGGAGTTCGAGATCTGCGACCACGAGCAGATGCTGGCCTACATGGTGTATTCCGGCATGCCGTCGCACTATCCGCACTGGTCGTACGGCAAGAACTTCGAGAAGCTGAAGACGCTGTACGATTACGGCGTAAGCGGCCTGCCGTACGAGATGGTGATCAACTCGAACCCGTCGATCGCCTATTTGATGCGCGACAACTCGCTGCTGCTGCAAGTGCTCACGATCGCCCACGTCTACGGCCACAACGACTTTTTCAAGAATAATTTCACCTTCAAATCGACGCGGGCGCAATACACGATCGAGACCTTCAAGGCGCACGCCAATCGCATCCGGCATTACATCGAGGACCCGAGCATCGGCCTGGAGAAGGTCGAAGCGATTCTCGACGCGGCGCACGCGCTGTCGCTCCAGTGCCGGCGCAATCTCGCCATCCGCAAGCCGTCTCAGGAAGAAGACGTCGAGCGCCGGCTCGCGGAATCGGCGCCAGCTCCCGATCCGTTTCATTCGATTCACCGGCGACAGGATTACATCGCGCCCGACCTTAACCGCGTGCCGCTTTATCCCGAGGAAGATCTCCTGCTGTTCATCCGCGATCACAACCCGCTTTTCAGCGACTGGGAGAAGGACATCCTCACCATCGTTCACGAGGAGGCGCAGTACTTCATCCCGCAGATCGAAACCAAGATCATGAACGAAGGCTGGGCGAGCTTCTGGCACAAGCGCATCCTCGACTCCCTCGAGCTGCCGCAGGGCATGCAGCTCGAGTTCGTCGTGCGCCACAACCAGGTGCTGAGCCCCGCGCGCGGCTCGATCAACCCGTATCATCTCGGCATGAAAGTATGGGAGGATATCGAGGGGCGCTGGGACAAGCCCGCCTTAGACGAAAAGCGCGACACCGGCGCCAAGCCGAAGACCGGCAGAGAAAAAATCTTCGAGGTGCGCGAGGTCGAGCGCGACGCCTCGTTCCTCCGCCGCTATCTCACCGAAGAGCTCATCCGCGAGCTCAATCTTTTCGAATACCAGAGCCGCGGCGGCGATCAGGTGGTGGCGCGAGTCGCGGACGACGACAACTGGCGCGCCATCAAGGAAACGCTGATCAAAAACGTCGGCACCGGCACCATTCCCGTCATCAAGATCGAAGACGCGGATTTCAACAAGAACCGCGTCCTGTTTCTACGCCACTATCACGACGGCCGCGATTTGCAGCTCGAATACGCGGAGAAAACGCTGCGCTATCTGCACCGGCTCTGGAGCCGAGAAGTCGTCCTCGAAACCGAGGTCAACGGCAAACAGTCGCTGCTCTGCTTTGTCGACGACAAGCTCACGATCAAGCCGGTTCATTAAATCTTCCGTTGCCAGTTTCCGCCGTCGTGGTTTATGATCGGATCGATCTAAACCGCGAGTTTTGCATGGCCGACCTCGACCGCATCCAAGCCTGCGTCCTGAATCCGATCGATCCAAGCGCCCTTCGCTCGCGGTGGGTTGCGGCGGTGATCGGCGATTCGCCTTCGCGCTATAGCAAGAGTCCGTCGCTGTGGAATGCGGCGTTTGCAGCGCTTCGAATCGACGCGCGCTACGTCGCGCTCGACGTCGAGGCAAGCCGGCTCGGCGATTTGCTGCGGGCGATCGGCGAATCACCCTCAGTTCTGGGGCTTAACGTCACCGTGCCGCATAAACTCGCGGTGATCGAATACCTCGATGAGTTGGACGAGAGCGCGAAGTCGACTGGTGC
>Ga0075425_100009969_pt1 | contig 10122 bp, 7 predicted proteins | sample SoiMethybrSBSTD4_FD_75300 | JGI IMG/M metagenome (GOLD analysis project Ga0075425, IMG submission 75300) | Bulk soil microbial communities from a Populus tree surrounding site in Tennessee, USA - Soil MetaG P. TD hybrid SBSTD4 | ecosystem: Environmental > Terrestrial > Soil > Tree plantation...
CTCTTGCAGAAGGCGAGCATCGCCATGCACTGGGCGAATTCGAGCAAGTCCGCCATATCGCTCTACGACACTGCCAACGACCGCACCAGCCGCGAAAACCTGATCCTTCTCGGCGGTCTACCCGACGCCATCGAACGCGGCGAGTTACAGGTCTGGCATCAAGCTAAGATTGCTCTGGCCACCGGCGAGGTAGCGGGGACCGAGGCGCTGCTGCGCTGGAAACATCCGCAACGCGGCATAGTGCCGCCCGGGAGCTTCATTCCGCAGGTGGAGGAAACCACGCTGATAAATTCGGTGACACAGGTCATGATCGCGGCGGCATTCGCGGACGCCGGCAGCTGGCGCGCCGCGGGTTACCGGTTGCGCATCTCGATCAATCTCTCCGTGCGCAACCTGCTCGATCACATGCTTCTCGACGTACTCGAGCAGAATGCCCGGCGCAATGAGCTTGAACCAGCCGACATCGAGCTGGAGATTACCGAGAGCGCCGTCATGGTCGACCCTGACCACTGCATTCGCCTCATATCGTTGCTGCGCGACCGCGGGTATGGCGTCTCCATCGACGATTTCGGCACCGGGCATTCCTCGCTTGCCTATTTGCAGAAGTTGCGTGTGTCGGCTCTTAAAATCGATCAGGCGTTCGTAAAGACCCTTGCTTCGGATTCAAATAATCAGAAGATCGTTCGCGCCATCCTGCACCTTGCCAAGTCACTCGGGCTCGAAACCATCGCCGAGGGAGTCGATGACGAGCGTGCGGTCACGCTCCTGCGTGAATGGGGCTGCGACTATGGCCAGGGATATGGTCTGCACCGTCCGGCGCCCTCGCAGGACTTCCTGCGCTTCGTTGACGAGCGAAAGCGTGCTCAGCGGTAAGTTTTGAGCTCTGTCAGGCCATTTTGAATCTTGAATAGTCTTTCACACTTGTAGCGAGAGAAACTCATCGATCGCTCGGTTTACTTCCGCCGGGCGCTCGGCGAAGGGGAAATGACCGCAGCCTTTTAGTTTCACGTAGCGGGAACCCGGAACAGCCTGATGGATTTCCAGCTCGTATTCCGGTGTCTTGGCCCGATCATCGATACCACGGATCAAGAGCAGCGGCGGCTTGAGCGTGTGAATACGATCTCGCACGTCGAAATGATCGATTGCGACAAAATCACGATACTGCGATAACGGGCCGACCCTGCGGTGACATTCAACGAGATGCTCACCCAGCTCCGGCTCCATAAACAGGAATTGATGCCGCATGAGTTCCAGCCATTGTCGGTAGAATTCAGGATCCACTGCAGCCTTCTCGCGAAGCTCAAGAGCCGCGGGCGCTCGCTCACGCGGCCGCATGCCCGTCGTCATCAACACCAGCGCCTTGACCTCGTCGGGATAATCGAGACCGTATTGGAGCGCGATGCAACCACCTAGCGTATAGCCCACCAGCACCAACTCCTTCCGTTTGCCTTGAGACCACAGCCAGCCTCTGAGCCAATCGGCATATCGCTCCACGCTAGCGCAAGCGGTTCCTTCGGGATGCCCCGGCAACGTTGGCGCAACGCTACCCGGATAATATTTGAGCTGGTAAACGAATGATTCGGCGCACCCGCCGGCGCCAGGTCCGTGAATGAAAACCATCTGTGTCATAAGTTTGTCCGGCTCCCGTGCTTCTGCTCGTCTAAGGCTACGCGCACAATTGAATCAGCTCTCTCACATCAGCTAACTGATCGAGTCCGTGCACCCGATCGCGCACGTGACGCGCTCGGTCATGTCCGATGACGGGTTCGGCGTTGGCCAAAAATTTGGCTTCAATCTCAGCGTCGCTCATCGGATTGTCCGTGGTCCCGCTGGCGTGCTCGATAAAAGTTCGGTGCCGCACACCATCGACGATGACTACCGCCTCTGCCTGATCGCTGCGCAGTGACTCGTCCACCGTAACTTTTATCCTCTGCCGCAGCGCGACTACGGCCGGGTCGCTGGCGCGCTCATCCGTGTACTGCGGGATGCGCGCGGCGGCGTCAATCCATGCAACGGCTACACTGTGATAGACGCTGAATTTCGATTGAAGACCTGTGCCGGGAGCCTCGAGGCCGGTAACAGAAATCACCAGGGGATTGACGCGAAGCTCGATCGCTTCGATGCGCGTGGGATCAACGTACGCCTGTGAGCGTATTGCGATCACCGCATCGATCACGGGATGCTTAACCACGCCGCAGGCGTAAGGTTTGTGTCCGTTGCGCTCGATTTCCCAGCGCATGCCCAACTCGCGAACGAGCTCGTGAGGCGCCGCCACATCGCTGTAAATGCGGCAATAACCGCGTTCGCCTTCAATGATTTCCAGCGAGCCGTCGAAGCCGCGCTCGGAGAGGAGAGCAGCCAGCACGCCGCTCGATGCTGCCTTGCCGGCGTGAAAGGATTTGCACATGGTGCCGCGATTTTGCTGCATGCCTCCCGACTGGGTCGCGGCGATCGCCATCGCGTAAGTCAGCTGTCTGGGGTCCAGTCTCAGTAGCCTTCCTGCCGCCACAGCCGCGGCGATGCTGCCAAGAGTCCCCGTCAAGTGCCAGCCGCCCTCGTGATGCCCCGGCGCCGTCCGGCCGCTGCGTACTCCCGCTTCAAAGCCGACCGCATAGGCCAAGAGAAATTCTGCTCCGCTCACCAATCCTCGCTCGGCCAGTGAAAACAGCGCCCCAAGGGTCGGCGAGCTCGCGTGCAGCAGAGTGCCGCCCATGTGAGTGTCGTCGTAGTCCAGGAGGTGCCCCGCCTGCCCGTTGGCGATCGGCGCCTCGAGGAATCCGAGTTTTAAACTGCGTCCGAACACCGTCGCCTGGGGTTTGCCTCCACACTCTTGCAGCACCGGGAGCAAGCGATCGAGTGTCGGATGCCTGCTCCCAGCAAGCGCGCAGCCCAACCAGTCGAGCACGCCGCGCTTTCCTTCATCGATCGCTTTTTTCGTCAGGTCGGAAAATTGCGCCGCTGCCACATGAGAGCAGAATTTTTGCGTCACTCCGACGATTTCTTGAGTTGCTTCGTTCACGCGTTACCTCATTCACCGAATCGTAAACGTGGGCTCGCCATGACTTACTCTACTCGTCGATCCGATTGCAATCGGACCAGAGGCAAGCCTAACACCGATCTGCACTGTGTGTGACTCTGGTAAAACGAGCTAAGAAAATCGCAAACTGTTTATTCACGACGACGTAATACAAACTCTAGACAGCGGACCTGATGTTGGATAATGCTTCGACAAAGAAGGTTCTATGGTAACGACAAACGTGAAAACCGACGTGATCGATGCGGACGCTCATGTGGTAGAGAATGAGCGCGTATGGGACTACCTTGACACCGGCGAGGAAAAATATCGCCCTACGTTACTGGCCGAACCAGGCAATTCCGAGCGGCAGCATTGGGTTCTCGACGGCGAGGATCTCGGCCCCAAGTTTCCTTCGCCCAACGAGAAGCAATCTGAAGAGCATCTCAAACGGTTCGGCCGGGAAGTCAAAACTCCGGTGGAAGCCCGGGAGCTTGGTGATGTGAGCCCAACGGCTGAGGCACATGGACGCGTTGGGGATCGATGTGCAAGTGCTCTACAACTCGCTTTGGCTCCGGCCGTTCACGCGCCGCCCGGAAGTGGAAATCGCGCTCTGTTGGAGCTGGAACCGCTGGATGGCGGATGTCTGGAAACTTGGCGAGAACCGTTTGCGCTGGAGTTGCGTCGTTCCGGCGTTGACCCCGACCGAAGCTGCGCCGCAAATTCGCTTCGCCAAGGAACATGGCGCCGTCGGTGTCTGCGTGCGCCCCTTCGAAAGGGGCAAGCTGATGACTGCCCCTTTTTACTATCCGATCTATGACGAGGCGGAGCGACTGGACATACCGGTGACCGTGCACATTGCCAACGGCAACCCAGATCTGTTCAATTTGCTGAACAATGAAGCCGGCGGCGGTTTCTCGACATTTCGAGTTCCGACCGTAACCGCATGCTACGGGCTGGTCATGAGCGAGATACTGCGAGTCTTCCCGAAGCTGCGCTGGGGTTTCATCGAAACTTCGAGCCAATGGGTGCCCTGGGTCATTCACGAAGCCGTGCGGCGCTCCTTAGGGGGCGAACACCCGGTCTCAAGGAATTGCTTCCGGGACTACAGGATTTATGTTTCAACCCAGACAGATGACGCCTTTTCTTATGTGATATCTTACGCGGGCGATGAAAATCTCGTGATCGGTACCGACTACGGCCATGGCGATACCTCGAGCGAGCTCAACGCGATTTCCCGGTTCAAAGCGATGGAGGGCCTCAATCCGGAGGTCAAACGGAAAATTCTTTCCGACAATCCCAGACGGTTCTACGGGATTTGAAGCATCCTCATTTGCCAGAAAATTTTATCTTTTTGGAGCGGCTAAACAGGGTCAGTCACTTGTCCCCAGCCACTATTCGCCAACATTGTGTGCGTTAGATGCGAGGTCAAAAGTAAAAACTTCTTTGCGCAGAGACGGAGAGTCGTTGTTAGATTACGGTGAGTTGAAAGCATGAATCTGAATCGTCGTGAACTGCTTAACAGACCGGAGAAATTACCCTGCTTATCCAGTTCTCCTGCTTGGCCTTGGCTGCGGTGGAGCGGGAATCGTCCCGCGAGGCTGCGCGTTGGGTAAATCATTCCTTAAACGGGGTGGCAGGTGTCCACGCGGAGGCCGCGTTACAATAGTAGGTGTTTGCGTCACGCCCACCGCGATATTGCTATCGCTATAATCCTGCCGCAAACTGTTAACAGCCTCGCTTTGAGCACGTAAATTGTCAGATAGCTGATCGATACTTTTTTCCAAACTCCCAATCCTGTTATCAAGTCCCACGCTTTCGCTGCGAACGCGCGAGTCTGCGATTTGCTGATCGCTTACTTCCGAAAGCGTTTCCCTCTTGATGATCTTGCTGCCAACAGGCGGGGCGCTGTTTGAAAGGACCAAGTTACCTTTAGAATCTTGGTATATGAAATAGTCTCCGGCATCACTGTTCTTAATCATCGCGACCGCAATGAACCAGCACAAAGAAAAAATCACCTTCAAAGTTGCATGGGCGTTGATGCTTTTCATAAACGATCTCCTGGTTGATTAAGTTCGCAATTGTTGATTCCAATTCCACCTTTAGTTGTGTTTGATCATGCCATTGTGACAACACCAACGCAAAGGGCATCGTCAATCCGAATAATGGCAACTCATAAACACCGTAGCTAGTCTCGTGAAGTGTCGTGGGTCGCGCCATCAGACCGCGAGCCACGTCTCATGTATACGTCTAGGGCACTCGTTGTAGCGGTTGCCAATTCGTGGAGGAGCCGATATTCGGGTTGTAGCTGGAGTTGTCCGACACGATGTACTCGCCGAGGGCATTTGTCCACGCATGGCCGTAACCGCCAGGCAACTGAATCGGCTGATTGCTTACAGGATTGTGGTAGGTCTCCACGCCCCGAGTGTATTCGCTGAAACGTCGGCTAATGCGATCATACGAGGCCTGTTGCTGCTCCCACGCCTGTCTGTTCGTCGCCGTAATCTGATTATTGATTCCGGCAATGTAGCGGCTCAAATTGCCGGCATTCTGAATCGATTGCATGACATTCGCCTTCCACATTTGCCAGACCTGGAGGTAGGCGTTGTACCATTGCAAGTTGATCCGAGTCGAAGAGACAATCGCCTGCATGAGCTTAGTCTTCTGATCGAGCTGACCGCGCTCGGCGCGGATCGAGTAGAGCTGCTCCGGCGACCAATATACCGAATTGACTGCGGGCGCAGACGTGTAGCTGACCACACAGTAGACATCTTCTTCCAGTTGCTTTCCCGCCAAACTATACGAGTACCGGAATCGACCGGCGCGCGTCTGCGACGGCATGCCCGGAGTTTGCGCGGCCTGCGCCACAGCCGGCAGTTCGCCGCCTCCACTCGGAGTTGCAGAGCCGACCTGACGGCGGTAGCGCGGCATCACAATCCGCGAGACAAATGTCTGGGGATCCATCGCGGGCTGCAGCTCGCTGCCAAGGTAGTTTGAGCCGATATTAAAGCCATAGCCGGGATTCGCCTGCGCGAACTGCTCAATAGGCAGAAGGTTCAGCTCTTCGGAGCCATTGGGATTGTAAATGCGCAGCACGGCAGTGGCGAGAATCGCACGGTCGTGCCGCCAGAGTATGCCGCCCTCAACGCGCCAGTCCGCAGGGACCAGCAGTCGTAGAGCTTCCATATTGTTCAACTGGGGATCGCGGACCGAGAACGGTCGAAAGCGGATCATGCCAGTCGAAGAGGAACCGCCAACCGGGGGCGCGGACCCGGCGGATTGCGCCGGAGCTTCTCTTTTTCCTGGCGGCGTTGCGCTCGGTGCTGCCCTCGGTCTGCCCTGTGGTGGAACGAACGGCGCAAGCGCGACGCTCATGGTTTGCTGCCGACCGGATCGAAGCACGAGAAGCTCGACCACATCTCCGGAACTGCGAGCGCCGATCATCTGAACCAATTGGGCTGCGCTCGCAATCGCCTGTCGATTGGCGGCGACGATGATATCTCCTGTTCGGATACCAGCTTTTTCCGCCGACCCATTCGGCAAAACCTTTTGCACGAAGGCGCCCTGCAGTCGTCTCTGAGTCTCCTCAAGGTTTAACTCGCGCAGCATCACTCCGAGTGCAGCCCGCTGCGCCGGTTGCGCTCGTGCAACTGGACAAACGGAAACGGCACCGATAACAAAAATAAAGCAAGCAAGAATTCTCAATTTCATAGAGTTCGCCATTGGAAGGTCAGGCATGAGGTTACTGATTAGTCGCGGCGCGTCGACGCCGGAAAGTTTCCTGAACCAACGACGAAACTCGGGATGTTACAGATCACTCGACACCCAACACGCGTTTGAGGAGGCCATGGGCAAGTTTCGACCCGGGCAGATCTACGCCGACTTCACGTGCTATCTCCAGCGCGGGCGATAAGCTTGCGGCGAAGACCTCGGCGCGCTTGGTCTGCACCGCTTTGGATTCTTCCGGCCGTTTGAATTGCTGCCACACATCGAGCACGTTGCTTTGCCCCGAGCTGACGTGCAGGACTTCTTGAAACTTTTTGAAGTTGAGCCCGGTTTTGCTACAAAGCAGCTCGCTCTCATGAGCTGCGACCATGTTCAAGCAGACGACAACTTGGATGAGCATCTTCGCCATCGCGCCCGTGCCGAGCTCGCCCAGATGAAAGATATGCTTTGCCGAGGTGACAAACACCGGACGGCATTTTTCTAGCAGCTCGGCATCGCCGCCCGCCATATAAGCAAGCCGCTGCTCTTCGGCGCCTTTTTGGCCGCCACTCATTGGCACATCGATCACTCCGACTCCCTTTGCGCGGCAGAGCGCGGCCAGTTTGCGCACGGTCGCCGGCAGGATCGTGCTGTGAATCGCCACGATCGCGCCGGGCCGCACGCCATGAATTACACCGTGCTCTCCGGCGACGACCTGCTCCGCCTGCGCATCGTCGACAACCGCAATTTCGATGATCTCGCTTTTTTCGGCGACTTCCCGGGGCGATGCGGCAATTTTGGCGCCGAGCGCTGCGAGCGCCTTGCACGGTTCCTTGCGCAAATCGTAGACCGTGAGCTCGAACCCGCCTTTGACGATGTTTGTCGCCATCGGCTGTCCCATCGAGCCCAGACCTATAAAACCAATTCTGGATTGCATCGGTTCATCCTCTGTGAGATTTGCAGCTTTCATACTGCGTGAGTTTAGTGTCGCTAAGTCGCCGCTGCATCGGCAGTTATCCTACCGCTCTCCCGGCGTGTCAAATCGCGCTTCGGGAAAAACGTTACGTTCAGTTTGAGTTCAAGGGCATTGCACCGATCGAGAAAGATTTCTCGCATTCGCCAGCTGTATGAAAGCTCATCTTGCCCGCCAATTTGTCATCTCGAAACGGAGTGAGAGATCTTGCATTTTTAACTACATAAAAAGAAAGATTTCTCGGCTTCGCCTCGAAATGACAAGTATTCACACGGTCTGTCGCTCGAAATGACAAAGTGACCGACCTGTCACCCCGTAAACACCGAGTCCCACCGAGACGGCGTAGCGCCAATTGCAGACGAAGCCGTGACCGGGAAACACATCTCGCTTTTTCGTGCGCTCGGTTGCAACGAGAGGTTTCGTGACTTACTGTCGAAAGTCGTCTCACAGAAACAAGCAACAGGAGACTGAATAAATCAATGCGATTTCGTAAACGGCGCACATGGGGACGAGCCTTGCTCTCGTTTGTATTCGTCACCGCGCTCGCCGCCGGAGCGGAAGCCGCCCGGCTCAGACTTTCGGTTCCGGTTCACGGCGTCTCACACGTGGCGTTTTATGCCGCCAAGGAGAAGGGTTACTTCCAGGAGGAAGGTCTCGATGTGGAGGTGATCCTGATGAGCGCTCCCATCGGGATTCGTGCGCTGATCGCCGGCGATGTCGATGCGAGCACGGTCGGTGGATCCGCTCTGCCGCCGATCTTTCGCGGCGCTCCCCTGCGCATGGTTTTCATCAGTTTTGAAAAACCCACCCATTGGCTTTACGCCAAGCCCGATATTCGAACCGTCAAAGATCTCAAAGGTCGAAAGGTCGCCATCGACGGCCTGGGCGGTACGTTGGAATCGCTGCTGCGCTCGGTGCTCGAGAAAAACGGACTCGAAGGCGGGCGCGATGTGCCGTTCCTGGTCATCGGGACTCCGCCGGGCCGCTTTATCGCTCTCAACAGCGGAGCAGTGGACGCGAGCCTCTTTACGTTTCCGCTCAACTTCAGGGCCGAAGAGGCGGGCTTCCGCGAGCTCGTGAACTTCGTCAAACAAGATATCGTATCGCTCACCGGGAGCATCGTTGTTCGTGAACCGTCCGATCCGGCGCTGGTGGAAAAGTTTGTGCGCGGCACCGTCAAAGGGCATCTCTACGCAAGAAACAATCGCGCCGGCACAATTGCGATTCTCGCGCGTGCCCTGAAAATCAACGAAGATCTCGCCGCCAAGACCTACGATGCCGCGTTGCCCGGAATGGTCGCCGATGGCAGCATCGGCGAAGAAACCCAACGCAGAGTGATCGACGACGCGCGCAAATCGCTCGGCATCAAGGAAGCTATTTCACCGGAGAAGGTTTTCAGATTTTCCACGGTTCACAAAATCAACGCCGAGCTCAAAGCTCAGGGTTGGAAACCCGCTCCGTGAGCGAAGGAAGCGCCTATGTTGAGCCACGAAGAAAACGAGCTCGTCACCCGAACCGGCGCGGGCACTCCGATGGGCGACGTCATGCGGCGTTACTGGATGCCTGCCGCGCTCGCCTCGGAACTGCCGGAGCCCGATTGTCCGCCGATGCGCGTCAAATTGCTCGGCGAGAAATTGGTGGCGTTTCGCGACAGCCAGGGACGAGTCGGACTGATCGATGAATTCTGCGCCCATCGAAGGGCGTCGCTTTTCTTGGGCCGCAACGAAGAAAGTGGACTGCGCTGCGTTTATCACGGCTGGAAGTACGACACTCAAGGCGTCTGCCTGGATATGCCGAACGAGCCGGCGGAGACCAATTTCAAACACGCGGTCCGGCTGAAGGCGTACGCTACCGCAGAATTGGGCGGATTGATCTGGGCCTACATGGGGCCTGCGGAAAAGATGCCGCCGCTGCCCAAATTCGAATGGACGCAGGTGCCGGAAAATTACCGCCACTTGTCGAAGATGTGGCAGGAGTGCAATTGGCTGCAGGCTCTCGAGGGCGCCATCGACAATGCGCATGCCGGATTTCTGCATCGCGCATTGACCGAGGCGACGACAAGGGCCGGCCTCAGAGGTTATTGGGAGAACTCCCAGGCGCCGCGGCTGGACGTGCATTTGACGGACTACGGATTCATGTACACGGCGACCCGAGCTTTGCCCGGGAACGAGAACTACGTGCGCGCCTACCAGTACGTCATGCCGTTTCACCAGTTCTTCCCGTCGCAGATCGCTCACAGCGGCAGTGCCGCGAAGCTAAAAAAACCGACCGTGCGCGGCCACATGTTCGTGCCGATGGATGATGAGAACTGCATGGTCTACAACTGGACTTACACGTTTGCCGATCAACCGCTGAGCGAAGCGGACAGTGAACAGTTGGGACGCCACATCGGCAGCGCCCCCGAAGAGCTGACGGCCGATTTTCGCAAGCT
>Ga0075425_100009970_pt1 | contig 10121 bp, 9 predicted proteins | sample SoiMethybrSBSTD4_FD_75300 | JGI IMG/M metagenome (GOLD analysis project Ga0075425, IMG submission 75300) | Bulk soil microbial communities from a Populus tree surrounding site in Tennessee, USA - Soil MetaG P. TD hybrid SBSTD4 | ecosystem: Environmental > Terrestrial > Soil > Tree plantation...
GCCCCGCTGGCCCGTCACGCCCCGGAGTTGGATCTCCAGCGCCGGGTCCCCTGGCCGGCTGGCGTCCACTGCGGCGGCGACCGCGACTCCCGGCACCTCGCTGGCGACCCGCGGCAGTCGCCGCGACCACGCCTCCACCAGGGGAGAGGTCTCGGGATCGACGACCGGCTCCTCCCCCAGCGGTTGCTCCAAGGTGAGCTTGTAGCGATAGGGCACACAGTCGACCTTGCACACCAGATAGTCGAGGTCGGCGGCGACGTCGAGCGCCTCTCCCCCGGCGCGCCGCGGCAGCGCCGGCTCCCTGGCGGCGGGCTCTTCGGGCGGCGTGTCAGAGGAAAAGAGGGCTGCGGTTGCGGTTCCCGTGAGGATCTCAGTCCGCACGGGGTAGACCACCTCGCCCTCGTAGCCGAACGCCACCAGGCCGCCGGGAAGCTCGAAGCGCTGGGGCGTGGGCCAGAGCAGCTCGGGTTTGCCCAGGACGGCCGCGGGCTGAAAGGTGACGACGGGCGGAAAGCCGGCGTCGCCGCTGTTCTTCCAGTAGACGTGCCAGCCCGGCGCCAGCTTGAGCTGCAGCCCCAGCCAGAAAGTGCCCTCGCGGGGCCCGATCAGCCAGGGAGTGATCAACCGCACGCTCGACTGCGGGTTCTTCGCCCACCGGCTGGCCGCGCTCCGCGCCGGCAGCGGCGCCAGGAGAAAGGCCAGGAGCGTTGCGGCGACGAGCGGACCCTTCTTCACCGTCCAAGCCTAACCCAGGGGATTGAAGATAGGATTCCCGAGATGGGATTTTACCGAGAATTTACTGCGCGGCCTCGACGCCGGGAGGGCCCGGACGGCGGGGAAACACCATGCGCGTCTACCTTACCAATCTCGGCTGCAAGCTGAACCAGGCGGAGATCGAACGCCTGGGGCGGGAGCTCACGGCCGCCGGCCATCAGATCGTCGAGAGGTTGGAGGAGGCAGATCTCCACGTCGTCAACTCCTGCACCGTCACGCAGAGCGCGGCGCGGGAATCGCGCCGGGCCGCCGGCAGGGCGATGCGGGCGGGCCGTCCGGGGCGGATTCGCACCGTGCTGACGGGCTGCCACGTTTCCGAGTCGCCGGAGGCGGCGGCGCGGATCGCCGGCGTCGATCTCGTGGTCCCCAACGCCGAGAAGGACCGTCTCGTCGCGCGGGTCCATGAGGCATTCCCCGACGCCGTTCCCGGCGCCGGCCGGGAGCTGCCGGTGCCGTACGTGCCGCTGCCGTTCGGCCACACGCGGGCGCTGGTCAAGGTGGAGGACGGCTGCAACATGCGCTGCTCTTTCTGCATCATCCCCTTCACCCGTGGACCGCAGCGGAGCCGGCCGCTGCCGGAGGTCGTGGCGGAGGTGCGGAGCCTCGTCGCCCAGGGGCATCGGGAGATCGTGGTCACCGGCGTGCAGATCTCGGCCTACCGCTGGCAGGGGGTCCGTCTCGCCGGTCTGGTCCGCGAGCTGCTGGCGGCCACCGACGTCAACCGCCTGCGACTGACCTCGATCGCCCCCTGGGAGCTCGACGACGAGCTGCTCGACCTCTGGGCCGACCGCCGCCTCTGCCGCCATCTCCACCTCTCGCTGCAGAGCGGCGCGGATGCGACCTTGCGCCGGATGCGCCGCCCCTACCGCGCGGACGACTACCTCGCGCTGCTGCGGAAGGCGCGGGCCGCGATTCCCGGCGTCGCCGTCACCTCGGACGTCATCGTCGGCTTCCCCGGCGAGACGGCGGCGGAATTCGCGGCGAGCCGTGCCGCCGTCGAGGCGGCCGGCTTCGCCAAGCTCCACGTCTTCCCCTACTCCCCGCGGCCCGGAACCGAAGCGGCGCGGATGCCGGGCCAGGTCCCGCCCCAGGAGACGAGGGCACGGATGGATCGCCTGCTGGAGGTGGCCCGCCAGGCCGAGCGCTCCTTCCAGCGGGCCCACCTCGGCAGCCGCCAGGCCGTTCTCTGGGAGAGGCCGAAGGAGGGTCTCGCGCAGGGGATGACGGACAACTACCTGCGCGTCTTCAGCGAATCCCCCGCGGCCCTCTGGAACCAGATCGGCGAAGTGGAGCTGACGGAGCTCGCGGAAGATGGCGTCTGGGGACGGGTGATCGCCTGAGACGCCGGCCCCCCGGGTGGGCGCCAGGCCGTGCTAGCATCCAGCTCCTCACAACTCTTCCGCGGATCTTTCGTAGTAGTAGGCGAAGGCTTCCCCAACCAAACCCCATGAAACCCATGCTTGAATCCATGACCAATCCCCGTTTCCGCTTACAGTCCCCCTTCCTGCAGAAGGTGCGGGGCCGCTTCGGCAAGCTCGGCTTCCGGCTGCTCTTGCTGCTTCTGCCGTTGTTGTTCCTGCGGGCCTGCCTGTTCACCTACGTGCCGCCGGGCCAGCTCGGCGTCCGCCAAGTCTCGTACGGTCCGGGCAAGGGCTTGCAGAAAGAGCCGGTGCCGCCCGGCTATCGCCATGAGGTCGCCGGTTACGAGCGGGTCCACACCTTCCCGCAAGACATCCAGGTGGTGGAGTTCACCAACAACCCGGCGGAAGCGTCGGCCGGGCATCGCCAGCTGCCGGCCATCAAGGTGCCTACGGTGGACGGCTATCCCGTCGACGTGGACGTGACGGTGCTGTACCGGATCACCGACCCGTTCAAAGTGGCCTCGAAATTCGGCTTCGGCAGCGTCTACGAAGAGGCGGTGGTCACCCGCTTCACCGATCCGCTGGTCAAGCGGTACCTGGGCGAGCTGCGGGCCGAGCAGTTCTATCACGAGGCGCGCCTCGCACAGGTCAAGGCCTTGAACGCCGATCTCTCGCAGCGCTTCGCGGCGAGCGGGATCAAGTTGATCGACATCCTGATCCGCCAGTACGACTATCCAGAGACCTTCCAGGCGCTCACCGAGCAGAAGAAAATCCAGGACCAGTCGGTGCTCGCCAACCGGGCGCTGGCGGCGCAGGCGGAGGTGCAAACGCGGCTCAATCGAGTGAAAGCCGAGGGGCAAAATCTGATGAACGTGAAGACCTCGGAGTTCAACGCCCAGATCACAGCGATCAACGCCCAGAAGGACCTCTACGAGCGGCAGAAGCGGGCCGAGGCCGACCTGCTGATCAAGACGGCGGAGGCCAACGGCACCGAGGCCATCAACCGCGCCCTCGAGGGCGCCGGCTCGGCCAAGCTCCTGAAGCTCCGCCGCGGCCTCGCCCTGCTCAACGCCATCAAAGGACCGATCTACATCAGCGAGGACCCCACGGACCTCGGACGGCTCAGCTCGGAAAAGCAGTGACGAAAAAGGATCGATGCACCATGAAACCTTACGGCATCGCGATCGCAGGATTGGCCCTCACGGTCCTTCTTCTCGCCGGGTGCACTCCGCACACCACCGAGGCGACGGAAGTGGGCGTCAAGTTCAACAAGCTCACCCACTCCTTCGAGGTCAAGGACCCGGGGGCGAACTACTTCTTCGTCCCGATCGTCAACGACTGGAAGACGTACGACATCTCGCTGCGCAACCTGGTGATGACCGCCGATACCAGCTCTGGCGACCGCCAGGGCAAGGACGATCTCCGCTTCAAGACCCGCGACGGCAACGACATCGAGACCGACGTGACGGTGCGCTGGCGGATCGACCGCACCAAAGTGGGCTCGCTCTGGCAGAAGGTAGGTCCGAGCACCGACGCCGTCCAGGAGCGCCTGGTGCGGCCGCAGGCGCGGGCCTACATCCGCGACGTCCTGAACCTGCTCAACTCGGAGGACTTCTACAACCCGACGAAGCGCTTCGCGGCGGCCAACGCCGCCACCCAGCGGCTGGGCGAGCATCTGCAAGGCGACGGCGTCATCGTGGAGCAGGTGCTGCTGGGCGACTTCTCCTTCAAGCCCGACTACCAGCGCCTGATCAACGCCCGCAAGGAGGCGGAGAAGACGGCCGAGAAGCTGGAAGCCGAGATCCTCGCCACCCAGGAGGAGAACCAGGCGAACCTGCAGGCCAAGATCGCCGAGCTCACCGAGGGCCTCACCCAGGCGCAGGGCAACTTCGAGCAGGCCAAGCGCAACGCCGACGCCTATCTCGTCCAGCGTCAGCAGGGGGCCCAGGCCGTCCTCGCCGAGAAGACCGCCGTGGCCGAGGGCATCCGCAAGGAGCGGGCGGCCCTGAACAGCAGCGCCGGCGACGCCTACGTCAACCTGCAGCTCATCGAGGCGCTGCAGAAGAAGGAGATCCGCCAGATCCCCAAGCTGCCCAACGGCAACGTCATCATCGACGGCAACAAGCTCCTGCAGCAGCTCGGCGTGATCCGCTACGAGATCAATCAGAATCAGGAGGCGCCTCCGCAGTAGAGGCGAAAATCCATGTTGAACCTTGCGGGCTCATCCTACGATTTCGGCAACGTCCTGTTCGCCGTGCTCCAGGAGTGCGAGCACCAGCGGCGGGCCCTGCTGCCCAACGAGGCGGAAGGACGGCTGCGGGAGATCGCTCGCGCCAAGCTCGCCGAGATCCGCGAGAGCTACGCGGAGTGCGGCGGCACCGAAGGCTACTGGAACGACCTGGAGCAGGAGGTGCTGGAGACCACCCTGCCGCAGTACATCCCGTCGGCCGTCGAGCAGAACCGGCTGGAGAAGAACAACTACGACCTCTGGCGGCACGGCGACCCGGTGTCCCGGGCCGCCTTCGGCCTCCTCGGCCTGGTGATCGGCGGCATCATCATCGCCATCCCCTGGATCCCGATCTTCGAGGACGCTTTCGCTTTCGCGCTGGCGGCCGCGGGGTTTCTCTATCCGGAGATCAAGAAGACGGTTTTCGATTACCGCCACGCCCGGCTGCTCAACCGCCTGATCGTGGAAGCGGAGAAGTACCAGCGCAACCACAAGATCCACTACGTGAGCGAGGCGCGCCTGCAGGCTGAGCTGGACGAGGTGGGCGCTGCCGCGCGGACCCCCACGCCTGGCAAACAGGGCAAGGTCCTGGACCATCCGGCGGCGCCGCGGGAGAAGGAGCGGGCGTAGGAGGACCTCATGGCTTGCCGTGTGGACGATAGGACGCCGCCTCCTGGAGATCGCGGAGAGTCGGCTGCAGGCTGTCGTGGAGGACGCACTCGATGACCGCGCGGACTTCCGTCGCCACGTCCATCTCCTCTTCGCCCACCAGCATGGCGGTTTCCTGAGGAGGCACCGGGAGCCTTTCATGAAGAGATTCGAGGCGGGCGCAGAGGGTGCCCAGCAGCTCGATGATCTCCCGCAGCTCGGCCTGCGCGGCGGCTTCAGCGTCGGTCATTCTGCTATCCCTCCATCGCAATAGACGCATCGAGCTGCCGCGCCCCGTCGGCTCCTGGGGCTTCGGGTCCCGGGGTGTCAGGTCCCCGAGGGTCCAGAATCGGCGGGTCACCTCGCTGCATCGAGGGCAGCCCGTCAGCAGATGGCGGACGATTTCGCGAATCGCGGTCCGCGGCAGCTGGCCTTTCAGGAATCGTTCGAGCCGCGGGGGATCGGGGTGGCTCCCGCCGTCCAGCGGTCTCGCTTCCTTGGGGACGATCGACATCGGCGCGCGCTCCTCTCCTGGAAGAGGCTATGCCCGGCCGGCATCATCGCAAAGCGGAGTCGGGCTCTCTCCGGTTCTCCTGGAAGGCAAGTTCTCTTTTTCTTAGTTCCTTTCCAGCTAGATCGGTAGTAGAGTGGAATTTACCGTCCAGATGTCACCCGCTAAGGGAGTTGCGGCAACCTTGTATTCAGAGGAAGCGACGAGACATAGCCATGCCCCGATCGATTCCCCCCGAGTTGAGCGTGGCCCTGACAACCCTGCGCCGAGCGCGGGGATGGACGGCTCAAGATTTAGCTCAGGCGACCGGCGTCTCGACGAAGATGATCTCGGTCTATGAGATCGGCCGGAAGGCGCCCTCGCGGGAGAGGGTAGAGAAGATGGTGGCGGCGATGGGGTACGGCGTCGAGGCGATCGACCTCATCCTCCTCGGCCTGAAGGAGGTCGCCGGTGTCGCGGGGGCCCCCCGCTCACCCGTGGATCCCACGTCGGATGAGCTTCGCAGGATCAAGCAGTTCGCAGCTCGGGATGGCCTGGCGGTGGTTGAGCTGATGGTGGATCACTTGGTCCAACTCGTTCGAAATCGCCGGGCGCGGCAGGCCCGTTGTGAAGCGGCGCGATTGTGGGCTCAGCTCCGTTCCGTCGGTGCCGCAGAACGTCGGCGACTCGTTGAAAGCGCTCCGGAATTTCACAGCTGGGCCCTGGCAGAGAGACTGTGCCACGAGAGCGAGGACGCTGCGGCGGACCGGGCCGATCGGGCTCTTGAGTTGGCTTCGCTCGCCTGCCGGGCAGCCGAGTTGACACCTGGCGAGGGCGCCTGGCGTTCTCGTCTCCAGGGCTATTGTCTGGCCTTCCTCGCGAATGCCCGGCGAGTCCTCGGCGACCTCAGGGGTGCGGAGGACGCTTTTGGAAGCGCCAGGAGGCTTTGGGCTGCGGGAGCTGGGTCGGACGCGGGTTTGCTTTCAGAATGGCGGCTCCTGGATCGGGACGCATCTCTACGCAGGGCTCAACGCAGGTTCTTGGAAGCTCTGGGCCTTCTCGACCGCGCTCGGGCTATGGCGCCGCGGGAAGCTGTGGCTCGAATCCTGGTGAATAAGGCTGTGGTCCTTGAGCATATGGGAGGATCCGAACGCGCCATCGAGGTGCTGCACGAGGCAACGCCCTTGATCAAGGGACGGCGAGAGAGCCGGCTCCGGTTCGGCCTTCGTTTCAACCTAACCGTGAATCTCTGCCATCTAAATCGATATGTGGAGGCCAAAGAATCGCTGCCAGAGGTGAGGGAACTGGCGGTCGATCTGAGGAATGAGCTGGACCTCTTGCGGGTGGTGTGGCTAGAGGGAAGGGTCAGTGCCGGACTCGGTTGCATCTCAGAGGCACGGGCAGCCTTCGAGCAGGTACGAGGCGAGCTTACTACGCGTGAGATGGCGTACGATTGCGCGTTGGTCAGTCTAGAGTTGGCCATATTGCACCTGGAGCATGGAGGGACTGAAGAGGTTCGCGCTCTCTCGGGCGAGATGGTATGGATCTTTCGCTCGCAGGGCATTCACCGCGAGGCCATGGCGGCACTCGAGCTATTTCGGCAGGCTGCTGAAAAGGCGACGATCAACACCGCGGTTGTTCGACGCCTCGTCCGGTATCTCTACCGAGCACAGTACGATCCAGGGCTGCGGTTCGAGGAATGAGGATCCTATGCTACAAGCAGAATAGGCCTCCGGGATCGATTGAACAGCCCTCCTCGGCATTGCTCTTGTAAGTCCCTGGACCCTGCTTGGGAGCCGGCTGGCAGAGAGGAAAGCCGCCCGGATCGATGGTGCAGCCTGCTTTCGTCCACCGTTCCGTCAACCACCCCCACAGATGGTGGGCGAGATCCGGAAGGGTAGAAACGGTCGGCCTGACTACTTGGCCGGAGCTTGGCGGATTTTGCCGGACCGCGGCCGCGCACCAAGGCGTGGCGAGGGTGAGGGAGACCACCACGGCGGCGAGCGTACGGCCTAGGGAGGGGCGGGGCATGGCGCAGCTCCTTTCGTGGATGCGGGATCCCGGCCTGGCCTTGAGCGGCAGACCGGTTGCCTCTGCACGGAATAAGCGTGCTGGGGTAAGGTAGAAAAATCTACCCTAAAATCCAAGTCTTCTGAAGAGGGAAGAGAAAGATGAGCGAGCACACCCACCCGGAGGACCTGAAGCTGCTGGTCCGCTTCCTGCGCTCTCTCCGCGACTGGGGGCAGACGGAGCTGGCGGCAGCGGCGGGGGTGGACTCGAGCTCGATCTCGCATTACGAGACGGGCAAGACGGTCCCTCCCCGCCGGACTGTCGAACGGATCGCCGCCGCCGTGGGCGTGCCGATGTCCCTGGTGGACGCCTGCCTGCTGCCGGCCATTGTGGCGGCGCGTGCTGCGACGGCCTCCTCCGGCAGCGACTCCGAGGACCTGACCCAGGCGGCGGCGGAGCTCGATCAGGCCCTCTCCGGCATGGGCCGCTCGGCGATGGCGGCGTTCCTGGCGACGCTCGACGAGGAGGAACGCGAGCCCTAGAAAGGACAGCAGGGGCGGCAGGGACAACCAGCCGCGCATCCGATTCCACCCTGATGGCATGGAACGTGTTACGTTGAGAGGGGCGCGGCGGGCCCTCCGGCCAGGGCCGGTGTGAGGTCTGCCGCGCGGGCCGGAAGGGAGGTTCTCGATGCCCACCGGAATCGGGTTGATGGGGCTGGGGCGGATCGGCAGGAACATCTTCCGCATCCTCTACAAGAGCGACGACCTGCGGATCGAGGCGGTCAGCGACGTGGCGGACCCTGCCGCCCTGGCCTACCTGCTCCGCTTCGACACCATCCTCGGGCGCTTTCCCGACGAATTGAGCAGCCGCGACGGCCATCTCTACGTGGCCGGCCGCCAGGTGAAGATGATCCAGGAGGAGAAGGGAGCGCAGACGGTGCCCCCCTGGGGCGACCTCGGAGTGGACGTGGTGCTCGAAGCGACCTCGAAGTACCGCACCCGCGCCGAGGCCGAGCGCCACCTGGCGGCCGGGGCCAAGCGGGTGATCCTCTGCTCGCGCCCCGCCGATCCGCCGGACCTGACGGTGGTCATCGGCGTCAACGAGGACCAGCTGCGCCCGGAGCACCGCATCGTCTCCAACGCCTCCAGCACGGCCAACGCCGCGGCCCCCCTGATCAAGATCCTCCACGACGCTTTCGGCATCCAGCGGGCGTTCCTGACCACGGTCCACGCCTTCACCAACCAGCAACGGCTGGCCGACGTGCCGGCCGACGACCCGCGCCGCGGCCGCGCGGCGGGCGAGAACATCATCCCCCAGGAGACCAACTCGGCCGAGGTCATCACGGGCCTGTTGCCGGAGCTCGCGGGCAAGCTCACCGGCCTCGCCATCAACGTGCCGGTGGCCAACGGCTCGGTGGTCGACCTCGTCTGCTGGCACGACCGGCCGGTCACCGTGGAGGCGATCAACGAGGTGGTCCGCACCGCCGCCGGCAGCGCCCGCTGGAAGCGGGTCCTGGCCTACGAGGACGATCCCATCGTCTCCTCCGACATCCTGATGACCGAGCAGTCGGGGACGTTCGACAGCCTCGCCACCATGGTCCTCGGCGAGAACGTGTCGAAGACCCTGACCTGGTTCGACAACGGCTGGGGGTACGCCCACCGGGTCGTGGACCTCCTCCACTGTTTCCAGAAGCTCGACCGCGCCGGGAAGGAGGCGGCATCATGAGCGTCAAGATCGGCATCAACGGCTTCGGCCGCATCGGCCGCAGCGTCTTCCGTATCCTCTCAGAGCGCGACGACATCGAGATCGCGGGAATCAACGACCTGTTCGAGAACCAGCAGCTGGTCTACCTCCTCAAATACGACTCCGTGATGGGCGTCTTTTCTCATGAGGTCTCGGCCGACGACGACTTCCTGTACGTGGACGGCCGGAAGGTCGCCATGACCGCCGAGAAGGACCCGGCGCAAATCCCTTGGGGCGATCTGGGGGTCGACGTGGTGATCGAATCGACCGGCGTCTTCACCAAGCGGGAGCAGATCCAGAAGCACCTCGACGCCGGCGCCCGGAAGGTGATCCTGACCGTGCCGGCCAAGGACGAGATCGACGCCACCATCGTGGTGGGAGTCAACGACGACACCCTGAAACCGGAGCACCGGCTGGTCTCCAACGCCTCCTGTACCACCAACTGCCTGGCGCCCATCGCCAAGATCCTCCACGAGCGGTTCGGCATCCAGGAGGGGTTCATCACCACCGTCCACGCCTACACCAACGACCAGCGGCTGGCCGACGTGCCGCACAAGGATTTCCGGCGCAGCCGCGCGGCGACGCAGAACATCATCCCCACGACGACCGGCGCCGCCCGCGCGGTCGGCAAGGTGCTGCCGCAGCTCAAGGGCAAGCTCGACGGTATGGCGATGCGCGTGCCGGTGCCGGACGGCTCGATCGTGGATCTGGTGGCCAAGCTGGACGGCAAGCCCGGAGTCGATGAGGTCAACGCCGCGGTGCGCGAGGCGGCGGAAGGGCCGCTCAAGAGAATCGTCGAGTACAGCGAGGTGCCGCTGGTCTCGACCGACATCATCGGCAACCCGCACTCCTCGATCTTCGACGC
>Ga0075425_100009971_pt1 | contig 10120 bp, 7 predicted proteins | sample SoiMethybrSBSTD4_FD_75300 | JGI IMG/M metagenome (GOLD analysis project Ga0075425, IMG submission 75300) | Bulk soil microbial communities from a Populus tree surrounding site in Tennessee, USA - Soil MetaG P. TD hybrid SBSTD4 | ecosystem: Environmental > Terrestrial > Soil > Tree plantation...
ACGCCGGAGGAAGTGTCGATTGGATCCGATTTGATCAGGAAGCAATCGCTCGAGTCGTTTGCGCACGTGGTCATGAACCTGGACGAGTTCCTGTATCTGAGGTAAACGCGTCGCGCAGCCCTGCACGGCTGCCGCGGCAGCCGTGCAGCAGGCCTGAAGGCCTGCGCCACGGGGCGCCGCCGCCCTACTACGTCGGGTCGGAGCAGATTTATGTCGCATCGCTGCAACCGATATTTCTGGGACCGCCGCGAGTTCTTGTTCCGATCCGGCGGCGGAATCAGCGGGCTGGCGCTTGCCTACTTGCTGGACCGGCACGGGCTGCTGTCGGGTGAGCAGAACGCCGACGCCGACCCGTGCGCGGCCGCGGCAGTCGGCGTCAATCCCTACGCCCCGAAGCCGCCGCATTTCGCGCCGCGCGCGACCGCGGTGATCTCGCTGTTCATGGGCGGCGGCTGGAGCCAGGTCGACACCTTTGATCCGAAGCCGGCGCTCGCCAAGTACGCCGGCGAGCCGATCGACGGCAAGGTGCAGGGCGACGTCATCGTGCGCCAGGGATTTCCCGGTCCGCTGATGCCGAGTCCGTTCACGTTCGAGAAGTGCGGCCAGAGCGGGATCGAGGTGGCCGACCTGTTCCCGCATCTCGGCCGCCACGTCGACGACATCGCCTTCCTGCGCTCGGTGTACGGCCGCTCGAACGATCACGTGCAGGGCACCTACGAGATGCAGACGGGCCAGATCAACCTCGGCTTTCCGAGCGTTGGCTCGTGGGTCACCTACGGTCTCGGCTCCGCCGCGTCGAGTCTCCCCGCCTACGTCGTGATGACCGACGCGCGCGGCGGGCCGCTCGGCGGCCCCAACGACTGGGGCGCCGGCTACATCCCCGCGGCGTATCAGGGCACGTTGTTCCGCTCGACCGGCGATCCGATCGTCGATTTGAAACCGCCCGCCGGCCTGTCGCCCGACGATCAACGCGCCCGTCTCGACGCGCTCGCGAAACTGAACGAGCTCGACATGCAGAAGTTCCCGGGGAACAGCGAGCTGGCGGCGAGAATCTCGTCGTACGAGCTCGCCTATCGGATGCAGGGGTGCGCGCCGAGCGCTGTCGACGTCGCCAGCGAGTCGGAGGCGACCAGGAAACTGTACGGCCTCGACGACAAGGTCACCGAGCCGTTCGGACGGCAGTGTTTGATGGCACGCCGGCTGGTCGAGCGCGGCGTGCGCTTCGTGCAGATTTTCGCCGGCGGCGTCGGCAACCAGAACACCGACACGTGGGACGCGCACGAGGACATCAAGACCAACCACACGCAGCACGCCGCGGAAACCGATCGGCCGATGGCCGGACTGCTGACCGATCTCAAGGCCCGCGGCCTGCTCGACAGCACGCTGGTGATCATGCATTCGGAATTCGGCCGCATGCCGATCTCGCAGCGCGGCGTCGGCCGCGATCACAATCCGGGCGCGCAGACCGTGCTGCTCGCCGGCGCCCGCATCAAGGGCGGCCAGGTGATTGGCTCGACCGACGAGTTCGGCTACAAGGCGATGGAGCAGCCCATCTCCTATCACGATCTGCACGCGACCTTGCTGCACCTGCTCGGGCTCGATCACACGAAGCTGACCTATCGCTTCAACGGCCGCGATATGCGGCTCACCGACGTCTACGGCACGTTGATTCCGCAGATTGCGGAGACCTAGCCCGTTGCAGACGGAGCGCGAAGGCATTAGCCGAGCGATCCACGAATATCCGCTATGAGACAGCTGCTCCTCGTCGCGGTGCTGGTCGCAACGCTGACTCCGGCAGCCGTCGAGTCGCCGTCCGCCTACGTGGAAATCAAGGACTGGCCGAAGCTGCCGGCGGGCGTCGAGCTCGGCGAGGTGCCGGGCGTCGACATCGACGGACACGGTCACGTCTTCGTCTTCCATCGGCCGGGCCGAGGCTTCGAGCCCGACGCGACCGAGTTGCTCACCGCGCCGGCGATCCTCGAGTTCGACGGCGACAGCGGCAAGCTGCTCGCGTCGTGGGGCGCCGGGATGTTTCTCGTGCCGCATGGGATCACGATCGACGGCGACAACAACCTCTGGCTCACCGACGTCGGCCTGCAGCAGGTCTTCGAGTTCTCACACGACGGCAAGCTCCTGCTGACGCTCGGACAGCCTCGCGTCGGCGGCTGGGACGCGACCCATTTCAATCAACCGACCGACATCGCCATTCGCAAGGACGGCTCCTTCTACGTGTCCGACGGCTACGTGAACAGCCGCGTCGCGCTCTTCGATCCACGCGGCACGCTGACCAGGGAGTGGGGTTCGAAGGGAAATGGCGACGGACAGTTCAGCAATCCACACGGCCTGGCCTTCGGTCCCGGCGGCGACATCTTCGTCGCCGATCGCGAGAACTCGCGCATCCAGATCTTCGATGAGCGTGGAACGTTCAAGCGACAGTGGCTCGGCGCAAAGGCCACGGGCCGCGTCTTCGCCGTCGCGGTCGACCAGGGCGGATCGATCTACGTCGGTGTTCGCCGCGCCGACTACGACCCGCCGTCGAACGGCGTGCTGAAACTCGATCGCGACTGGCGGACAGTCGCGTCGATCGGCTTCGGCGCGGCCGGCGATCCGGTGTTCAACGCCGTCCACGATCTCGCCGTCGCCCGCGACGGATCGATCTACATCGCCGAAACGCGCACCAAGCGCGTCGTCAAGCTGCGGCCCCGCTGAGCCGCCACGAAGACACGAAGGCACGAAAAATTTCGATCGACTACGATCGCGTCGCTCAAGCGGCGTGTGACATGGATCTGCGCCAGACATTCGTTCTCGCTAACGAGTTCAAGGAGGGGGATCTCCTGGTCGGCGGCACGGCCGAACCTCGGTTGCGCGACGAGGCACGGCAGGCGATCGGCGGCCTGCGGATTGCCGACATCGCCGCGGCGACATTCGTCGACGACGGCGTGACCGCCGCGCTTCGCGGTTCGCTGAACCGGCCGGCGCTGGCCGAGATCTTGCCGCTGACGATTGCCGCGCTGAAACAGATCCTCCTACGGCCATCCGCCGCCGACTGGCTCCGCTCGTATCGCGACGGGCTGCCGAGCGAAGCGATCGCCGCGGTCGCCAAGCTGATGACCGCCGACGAACTCTCGACGGTCGCGCGCGCGATCTGCAATCCGCTTCCCGGCGACGGTGTCGCGATTGGCGGGCCCGGCCATTTCGGCTCACGGATTCAGCCGAACAGTCCCGGCGACGACGAGGACGAGATCCTGCTGTCGATTCTCGAAGGCCTCACTTACGGCTGCGGCGACGTCATCATCGGTTTGAACCCGGCGAGCGACGACGTCGAGACGATCGTTCAGCTCGAGGATCTGCTGCGCCGCGTCGTCGAGCGCCTGCGTCTGCCGACGCGCTACTGCGTGTTGTCCGACATCGTCAAGCAGACGCGGGCACGCGAGCGGGTCCGGGTCGACGTCGGCTTCCAGAGCCTCGCGGGTACGTCGAAGGCGCTCGCCGGGATGGTCGCGCTCGACGTCGCCGGCATTCGCGATCTGGCGCGCGGCTTCCGCGGCAACTACTTCGAGACCGGACAGGGGTCGGCGGTCACCAACGGCACCGCCGAAGGCGTCGACATGGTCACGCTCGAAGCCCGCGCCTACGGCGTCGCGCGGCACATTCGCGAGGCGACCGGCGCCTGGACGATCGTCAACGACGTCGCCGGCTTCATCGGGCCCGAAGTGTTCAGGACGCCGGCGCAGCTGGAGCGTGCCTGTCTCGAAGACATCGTCATGGCCAAGCTGCACGGCTTGACGATGGGCCTCGACGTCTGCGCGACGTTTCACATGGCCATTCCTCCCGGAGCGTTGCAGGAAATCACGCGTCGCATCGTCGAACGCGGCGCGCCCGCGTATCTGATGGCGGTCGCCGGCAACGCCGATCCGATGCTCGGCTACCTGACGACGTCGTTCCGCGAGCATCCGCAGTTGCGGCAGCTCTCGGGCCGTGGGGTCACGTCAGCGATGAGCGCGCGCCTGGCGGCGCTCGACGCCTCGTCGGCGCCGTCGCTGTACGCGGCGTACGTGAAAGAGGGCGGCGACGATCGCACGACCGACCAGCTGCGCGCCGAAGGCGCCGCGAAAATCGAGCGGCTACGCACGAACGGGTGGGATCTTGGCAGCGGGGGCGATGCGGCGGCGGCGCGCGTCGACGCGATCTATGCACAGGCGCGGCAGGCGCTGTACGCGGTGCTCGATCCGAACGTGATCGGCGCCGTCGCGCCGCGTCACGTTCGCGTCCGGACGCGGGCGCGCGATCGCGACGACTATCTCGCACACCCGGCCTCGGGCGAATCGATCTGCGGCGAGGACGTCGCGCGCATTCGCGGCGCGCTCGCGTCGGCAGGCGGGCGCCGTCCGCAGCTGCAGATCGTGGTGTCGGACGGCCTGAACGCCAACGCCGTCAACGAAAACGCCCGCGCGATCCTGCCGCCGCTGCGGCGGGAGCTGGCCGCTGCCGGCCTGCACGTCAGCGACGTCGACGTGGTGATCGACAACGGCCGCGTGCGCGCCGGCTACCACGCCGGAGCGATCGTCGACGCCGATGCGATCGTGCATTTCATCGGCGAGCGGCCTGGCACCGGCCTCGACACGCTGTCGGCGTACCTCACCTACGGCCGCGACGCCGCCGGGCAGCCGCGCTGGTCACCCGATCTCGATCACTCCGCGACGACGGCGGTCTGCGGCATTCATCGGCGGGCCAGGCCGCCGGCCGAAGCGGTGGACGAGATCGCGCGGCTGCTCCGCCGCATCGTCGAGACCCGCCGATCCGGTGTGGCGCTGCATGAGTGATCGCCGGCGAGAATCGGCCGTTCGTAGCGCATCCCTTCAGGGCTGCCCGCGCGGCGTTGGCAAGCCTGAAGGCCTGCGCTACGTGAGCCCGCTGGCAGGCCCGAAGGCGCTGCGCTACGTGAGCGCCGCGCGATGACGCCCGAAGGCTCCGGGTCGAACGCCGAACGACTGCGAGACGACACGCGCGAACTGAGCGCGCTCGGCTATGCGCAGGAGCTGTTCCGCACCATCGGCGGCTTCTCCAACTTCGCGATCTCGTTTTCGATCATTTCCATCCTGACCGGCGCGGTGACGCTCTACTCGCACGGGCTCGTGATGGGTGGGCCCGCCGAGATGACGTTCGGGTGGCCGCTGGTCAGCCTCTTCACGCTCGCCGTCGCGCTCAGCATGGCGGAGCTCGCATCGGCAATGCCGACCTCTGGCGCGATGTACCACTGGGCGAGCCGGATGGGCGGCACCGGCTGGGGCTGGTTCACAGCGTGGTTCAACATTCTCGGCCAGCTCGCGGCGCTCGCCGGCATCGACTATGGCTGCGCACTCTTCGTCACGCCGCTCATCGGTCTCTCGCCAGCGTCCGAGAGCGTGCTGCTCGTGTATGCCGCCGTGCTGTTCTCGCACGCGGCCATCAACCACGTCGGCATCAGGCTGGTGGCACGGCTCAACGATCTCAGCGTCGTCGTCCACGTCGTCGGTGTGGTAGCGATTGTCGGCAGCGTGTGGCTGTTCGCGCCGAAGCAGCCGGTGTCGTTTCTGCTGACGCGCGTCACGTCGAACACCGTCGGCTGGCCGTACTGGTGGGCGTTCGTCGTCGGCCTGCTGCAGGCGCAGTGGACCTTCACCGGCTACGACGCCTCGGCGAGCGTGTCGGAGGAAACGATCGATCCGCGGCGGCGGGCGCCGTGGGGCATCGTGATGGCGGTTGTCGTCTCGAGCGTCGTCGGCTACCTGCTCCTGATTGCGTTGACGCTGGCGATCACCGACATCCCGAGCGTCGTCCACGCGCGGGACGCGGCCGGCAACGACGTGCCCGCGGTGATCGCGATCCTGAGCCGCGCCCTTGGCGACCGTGCGGGGGCGCTGACCGCGGCGCTCGCGGCGGTGGCGATGTGGTTCTGCGGCCTGTCGGCGGTGACCTGGACCTCGCGGGTCATCTATGCGTTCGCGCGCGACGGCGGCATGCCCGGATCGACCGTGCTGAAGCGCGTCAGCGCGACGCACCTGACGCCCGCCCCGGCGATCTGGCTGTCGGTCGCGATCGCGTTCGCGGCGACGATCAGCGCCGGTACCTATGCCGTGGTGACGTCGATCAGCGTGATCGGTCTGTATTTCGCCTACATCGCACCGGTGTATCTGGCGTGGCGGGCGCGAGGATCAACCGTCGAGGTGCCGAAAGGTCCCTGGCATCTCGGACGATCGGGTCCGGCGATCAATCTTGCAGCGATCGCGTGGGTCGTGTTCATCACGATCATCCTCGCCATCCCCGACAACTTCCGGGCCGGCAAGACGATCGCCGCTCTGACCGCCGCGCTCGCGGTGTGGTACCTGGCGGTCGAGCGCCGCCGGTTCGCCGGCCCGAAGTTCGACGACGTGCGTCTCACCAGCGGGCAACATTCCGAGCGGGCGGTCGAGGCGCGAGATCTATAATCGCCGGCACTTCGGTTCATTCAGTGAGGATCACGTGGGCGCATCAACGCTACTGTGTGCCGTTCTTGGTCTCGTCCTCGGAACACCGATCGCCGCGGCGGCGCAGAGTCCCGGCGCGGCGCCGACCGGCGACTACTCGCCGGCCGATATCGCCTACGGCGCGCGCATCTACGACGCGCAGTGCACCACCTGCCACGGCGCCAACGGCGATGGCGTCGGCGGCGTCAACCTGCGGAGCGGCACCTTCCGCCATGCGATCACCGATCAGGACCTGACGCGGGTGATTCTCGGCGGCATCCCCGGCACCGGGATGCAGGCCTTCAAGTTCGACCCGGCGGAAGTCGGCGGCGTGGTCGCGTATCTGCGCAACATGAACACGATCGATCGCGGGACGGCGAAAGTCGGCGACGAGGGGCGCGGGCGGACGCTCTTCGAAGGCAAGGGCGGCTGCACGAAGTGCCACCGGATCGGCGCGCTCGGATCGCGCGTCGCGCCGGACCTGAGCGACATCGGTGCGCTGCGGAGTGCGGGTTCGCTGCTCCGCTCGATCACCGATCCAACCAGCCAGATGATGCCGATCAATCGGCCGGTCCGCGCCGTGCTGCGCGACGGCAAGGTGGTCAACGGCCGGCGGCTGAACGAGGACACCTACACCGTGCAGCTGATCGACGACCAGGAACGGCTGCTGTCGCTCGACAAGAGCGAGCTTCGCGAATACAAGATTTCGACGACCTCGCCGATGCCGTCGTTCAAGGGGACGTTGTCGGCCGACGAGCTCGGCGACGTGGTGGCCTACCTTCTCTCACTCAAGGGGCGATGATCATGACGCGACGATCGACTGCCGTCCTCGCGCTGCTGCTGGCGACCGCGGCCTCCTACGGCGTGCACGCCCAGGTCACCGCCGATCGGCTCGTCAACGCCACCCGGGAACCGCGCAACTGGATGATCTATTCCGGCGGCTATTTCAGCAATCGCCACAGCCTGCTGACCCAGATCACGCCGGCCAACGCGAAGGATCTCGAGCTGAAATGGATGTACCAGGCGGCCGTCGCCGGCGCGTGGCAGACCACGCCGCTGGTCGTCGACGGCGTCATGTACCTGACGCAGCGTCCCAACGACGTCGTCGCGCTCGATGCGAAGACCGGCAGGGTGTTCTGGATCTACCGCCATCAGCTCGACCCGACGCAGATCGTCTGCTGCGGCTCCAACAATCGCGGCCTCGCGATCCTTGGCGACACGTTGTACATGGGGACGCTCGACGCCAACCTGATCGCGATCGACGCGAAGAGCGGCCACCCGATCTGGAAGACGCGCGTCGCCGACAACAACGCCGGCTACTCGGTCACGCTGGCCCCGCTCGTCGTCAAGGACAAGGTGATCGTCGGCGTCGGCGGCGGGGAGTACGGCATCCGCGGATTTGTCGCCGCGTTCGACGCGAAGACCGGCCGCGAGGCGTGGCGCTTCTACACGATTCCGGGTCCGGGCGAGGCCGGCTTCGATTCATGGAAGGCGTGCCCGCCGGACGAGAAGCCGTACTGCGATTCGGAAGCGTGGAAGCATGGCGGCGGATCGGTGTGGGTGACCGGCTCCTACGATCCGGCGCTCAACCAGACCTACTGGGGCGTCGGCAACGCCGGCCCGGACTGGAATGCCGATCAACGGCCTGGCGACAATCTCTACACCGACTCGGTGGTCGCGCTCGACGCCGACACGGGCCGGCTGAAGTGGCACTACCAGTTCACGCCGCACGATCGGTACGACTACGACTCGGTGCAGGTGCCGGTGCTCGCCGACATCACCTGGCGGGGCACGCCGATCAAGGCGATGGTCTGGGCGAACCGCAACGGCAACTTCTACGTGCTCGATCGCGAGACCGGGCGGTTCCTCGTCGGCAAGCCGTTCGTGAAGGTGAACTGGATGGACACGTTCGACGAGCGCGGCCGTCCGCACCAGACGATTCAGCCGGCCGGTCAGCCGACGTGGCCGGGGAACCAGGGCGGCACCAACTGGTACTCGCCGTCGTTCAGCCCGCACACCGGGCTCTTCTACGTGTCGGCGTGGGAGAACTACGCGACGATCTTCGGCGGCACCCCGGTCGAATACCAGGAGGGGCGCAACTTCGGCGGCGGCCAGAACCGCAACTACCTGCCGGTACCCGGCGCGCCGGGGCTGCCGGGACTGCGCCGCGGCCCGATCAACAACTGGACCGAGGCGGCGGCCACTGGCGCGGTGCTCGCGCTCGATGCGTCGACGGGCGAGCAGAAATGGCGCTATCCGATGACTGACGTGACCGACAGCGGCATCCTGACGACTGCCTCCGACGTGCTCTTCACCGGCGGCCGCGAAGGATACTTCCACGCGATCGACGCGCGTAGCGGGACGCTTCTCTGGAAGACGAACCTCGGTGCGCAGATCGTCAACGGTCCGATCAGTTACGAAGTCGACGGCAAGCAATACGTCGCGGCGATCTCGGGACTGTCGCTGTGCGTGTTCGGGCTCCGGCAGTGACCGTGTGGATCGACGGAGCGCGAAGGCTTCAGCGGAGCGTTCTGACGCTTGCCGGTCTCCTCGTCTCTTTCTCCTGCGGCTGGCTCGCGGCGCAATCGGCGAAGGCGCCGGCGCCGGTCGTCGCCATCACGAGCGCCGACGTCGATGCCGTGCTGAAGCACACCGGATCCGAGGGCGCCGGAACCGATCGACAGATCAAGGTCGCCGACCTCGGCGCCTATCGGCTCGGCGTCGGCGTGCTGCACCGCGGGCCGACGCGGCCCGGTGCGCCGATCGGCGCGATCAGCCATAGCGAAGTGACCGAAGTCTTCTACATCGTCTCGGGCGCGGCGACGCTGGTCACCGGCGGCACGGTCGAGAACGAGCAGCAGTTCCCGCCCGAGACGGAATTTGTCCGCCTTGCCGTCGGCCCGAGTTCTGGCGGCACGTTCAAAGGCGGCGATCGACGTCACGTCGCGCCGGGCGATGTCGTCATCGTCCCGGCCGGGACGCCGCACGGGTTCGACGACATCGCCGAACAGATCACGTATCTCAGCCGTCCGCCCGGATCTGAACGGTGTGCTGCCGCCGAACTACGTGCACCCCGCGCTGCGCAAATAACCCGAACGCTTGCGGAGCGCGAAGGCTTCAGCCGAGCGATCAGCTGGACCGTCGTCGCGTGCCCGCGAATCGTTTCCCGCGAATCACGTTTTCAGCGGTTTTCTGTCGCGTGAGTCACGCGACTTCTTCGCGGCGCTACTCGTGACCGCGCAGCGCGCGCGCCAGTGCTCTAAAGTGGAACCGTGGAACTTGTCACGACGCGAACGGTCCGCCGCACGATCGTGGTTCGCGACCGGATGCAGCAGGGATACGTCTACTACCTCACGCAGCCGGCCGGTCGCAACTTCGCGCCCGAGTTCCGGCCGCAGCTGACACCGAAAGAGATGCTCGCCCTCGGTGTGTTCGGCGGCAAATACATGACCGACTGCACGGACGAGTTCCCGGACACTTGGTTCGCGCGCGCCAGGCTGAGCGCGGAGCGCCGCGATCCCCGGCTGAACTGCTTCGGCGTGAACGCCTCGCAGTCGCTCGCGGTCTGGCGGCGCAACGGCTGGATCCACCCGCAAGACCCGCGCGGCTGGTTCCAGTGGTACTGCCGCTACTAC
>Ga0075425_100009972_pt1 | contig 10120 bp, 6 predicted proteins | sample SoiMethybrSBSTD4_FD_75300 | JGI IMG/M metagenome (GOLD analysis project Ga0075425, IMG submission 75300) | Bulk soil microbial communities from a Populus tree surrounding site in Tennessee, USA - Soil MetaG P. TD hybrid SBSTD4 | ecosystem: Environmental > Terrestrial > Soil > Tree plantation...
ACGATCCTTCCCATCACCATCGGTTGACCCAATGCCCGCAATTGCAGGAGCTGCGGACCAGATTGAAGGTGAGCCACCACGATACCTTGGTCGCGAGTATTCACCCGCGGGATACCCATGCTGACCCAACTGGCGATTGTTGACTGCGCCTGCGCTGTTCGTGCTTTTGTGGAGCACGGGATTTATCGGTGCCCGCTACGGTATGCCGTACATCGAGCCGTTGACTTTTCTGGCCGTACGGATGGGTTTCGTCCTCGTCATCATGGCGGGAATCGCGCTCTTGGCCGGTGCACGGCGGCCGAATGCAATTGAGATCGGCCATAGTGTGGTTGCAGGCTCGCTGGTGCATGGGCTTACCCTCGGAGGCGTGTTCACCGCGATCAGTCAGGGGGTACCTGCCGGCATTTCCGCACTGATCCTCGGGCTGCAACCGATCGTGACTTCGACACTCGCTAAGGGCTTCATGGGCGAGCAGATCACGCGGCTGCAATCGGTCGGGCTTGCGCTGGGGCTGGTCGGAGTTTTGCTTGTCCTGCACGACCGCAACATCGTACTGGCGGGCTCTGTCCTCGGCTGGGTTGCAAGCTTCCTCTCGCTGATCGGCATTACGCTAGGTACGCTGTACCAGAAGCGCTATTGCGGCGGTATCGACTGGCGCGCCGGCAATCTCGTCCAATACGTCGGCGCGGGAGTGCTATTTACGCTTGGCGCTGTTGCATTCGAAACGCGCGAAATCCATTGGACCAGCGAGCTGATTTTCGCGATGGTCTGGCTAGTGCTGGTCGTGTCGATCGCAGCCGTTGCATTGCTGTATTGGCTCATCCGCCGCTCCGCAGCGACCGGGGTTGCAAGTCTGTTCTATCTGGTGCCGGTCGTGACTGCCTTGTTGGCCTACATTCTCTTTGGTGAGCGCCTGGACTCGATTTCGATACTTGGGATGCTGATCTGTGCCAGTGGCGTGGCGCTCGTCAATCGTGGTATTGCAAGGCCTGCCGAAGCGTGAGGTTGCGCAGCCGGAGTGAGAAGCTTGGCTCCTGGCGCTCCACCACACGGTACCCGCCATCGACCAAGGGTGCGAATTCGTTGTGGCCTGAGGTCCATTGCGGTTATCGCGGGTCTATTGCGGCCGCGTATCGCCTAGCCGCCAAACTATACGGGCGAATTCTCAAGGGAGAAAACCCAGGGGACCTGCCAATTCAGCCGGCCACCAACGTCAAAATCTACACAATCTCAAGGCGATGAAGCCGCTGGGCATCTATATGAAGAACAGCGACCGTGTTCCATCGCCGCTTGCATCCATAGTCTGTCTCATTGGTCGAGAAACCGAGCAGCAGGTGCACGGACAGACAAAGCCCAACCATCTGATTTGACGTTCGTTTTCTGACCATTTCCCCCGGAGGGTGGACGGCGCTCGACGTGTCTGACCCATTGCGAAACTCGGTGAGGGACACCCAGTGCAGCGCAGCACTGGACGACGAACGCGTGTCACCTCGGCCCGGATCTCTGTTGGAGTGGGTGTATGCAAACACTTGCGATGGTCCGCATTTTTTATCCTAATCAATAACCACGATTAAGGCGTTGCCCCCGAAAAGAGGAAACACTCGGTGCCGAGATAGAGTGTGCCGAAAGACCGGTTTCGCCCCGTGCGCGAACGTAGCGGTCGTGTCGGTGGAGGTGCAGGCGCTCGGGACACCTCATCCGGCTCGATTTGGCGAATTGGTAGGTCGAAACGGCGGCAACACAGCAAGCCCGCTACGGGAGACGCTCCATGGCCACGATCGACACCACCCTTCCACCCCTGTCCGAGTCCGATCACGGCGTACAGCTGCGACGCGCGATCATCGCCAGTACCGTCGGCACGACTATCGAATGGTACGATTTCCTGCTCTACAGCACGGTGACCGGTCTCGTCTTCGGCAAACTCTTCTTCCCGCATTCTGACCCCCTCGTCGGCGTGTTGGAGGCATTCGCCATCTACACGGTGGGGTTCATCGCCCGGCCGATCGGCGCCGCGATCTTTGGCCACTATGGTGACCGCCTCGGCCGCAAGGGGGCGCTGATCGCCACGTTGCTGTTGACTGGGCTTGCCACTGCGGCAGTCGGCCTCGTACCCACCTATGAGCAGGTCGGCGTCTGGGGTGCCGTCATCCTGACGATCATCCGCTTCATCCAGGGCGTGGGTGTGGGGCGGCTCGGTACTGCTGTCGATGGAGTGGGCGCGGACCAACGCGCACCGAGGCTTCATCACATCCTGGCCGCAGCTTGGCGGTCCCGCGGGATTGCTGCTAGCCAATGTGGCGGTGCTGGTGTTCAGTCGTATTTCCGGTGACCAGTTCCTGGTCTGGGGCTGGCGCATCCCGTTTCTGCTCAGCCTCGTGATGATTGCCATCGGGCTCTACATTCGGCTCGGCATCATGGAGACCCCGGCGTTCCGCAGAATCGTCGCTGAAAAGCGCGTTGAGCGTGTCCCGGTCATCGAGGTGATTAAGCGTCAGCCGCGGTCGATCATCCTTTCGGCGCTGGCGCGGATGGCCGAGCAAGCGCCGGCCTACATCTATCTTGCCTTTGTCTTCGCCTACGGCACGCAGGTCATCCATCAGGATCGCGACTTCCTGCTCAGCTCTCTCATTGTCGCCGGCATCATCTCGCTCGGCACGATCCCGTTGGCCGGACACTTGTCGGATCGAATCGGGCGCAAGCGCATGTACCTGATTGGCGCGGTCCTGACTGGGCTGTTTGGCTTCGCGTATTTCGCAATGCTAAACACCGCGATCCCGGCGGTGGTCTTGCTCGCCATCGTGCTGTCATTTATACCGCACGACCTCATGTACGGTCCTCAGGCGGCGCTGATCGCAGAATGCTTCACCCCGCGGCTGCGGTACAGCGGCTGCTCGATCGGCTATCAGCTCTCCTCGGTCATCTCCGGAGGTCCCGCGCCGCTGATCGCCACAGCGCTGCTCGCCCTCACCGGATCGGGCTACGCGATCGCGCTCTATATTCTGTTCTGCGCGATCGTCAGTATCGTCGCGACCGCCCTGATGCCCGACTACACCAACCGGGACATTTCCGAGGAGCACGACAAGCCTTGATCGACCTCTCACCGGACATCTGAACCTGGTGGCACTTTTGCGCGCGTGTTAGCTTGAGCGTGACAAGCAAAGGCCAACCTAATGCCCCCAAACAATCAAAATGGCGGCGGTCCGTGGAGTCAGGGGCCTTCCGGGAGGCAGCGCAATCAGCCCAATCGGGAAGAGCTTCTGAAGCGCGGTCAGGACAAGTTAAGGCAATCGATCCCCGGCGGCTCCGGAGTGCCCGGCTTGTTCATATTCCTGGCGGTGGTCGCCTTGGGGGCCGTCATCGCCTTCTATTCCTTCACCTTTCGTGTGAACCCAGATGAGATCGGCATCGTCTTGTACTTGGGCAAGCCCGATCGCCAGGAGTCGCCGGGCCTACACTTCCGCCTGCCTTATCCGGTCGAGGAGGTCTACTTGCCCAAGGTAACGCGCCAGAACATCATCGAGATCGGCATGCGTTCGGGTGGGCCGGCGCGCGGTGTGCACGAGGTACTGCCGGAAAGCCTGATCCTGACGGGCGATGAGAACATTGTCGATATCCACTTCGTTGTTTTCTGGCGCATCAAGGACGCGCAGAAATATCTCTTCAACATTCAGAATCCCGAGGTAACCGTGAAGGATGTGGCTGAGAGTGCAATGCGCGATGTGGTCGGGCAATCCAACATCCAGCCGATCCTGACGGGCGCGCGCCAGAAGACGGAGCAGGCCGTGCAAAAGCTGATGCAAGACGTGCTCGACCACTACGGTGCCGGGATCAGCGTGGATCAGGTGCAGCTGCAGAAGGTCGACCCGCCAGCGCAGGTCATCGACGCTTTCCGCGACGTGCAAGCGGCACGCGCTGATCAGGAGCGTCTGCAGAACGAGGCGGGTTCCTATGCCAACCGAGTGGTGCCCGAGGCGCGCGGCGAGGCAGAGCGTATTCTGCAGGCGGCCATAGCCTACCGCGAGCAGACGGTTGCGGAAGCCACCGGCCAGACGGCGCGCTTCCTAAAGGTCTACGAGGAGTACAAGAAGGCGCCCGAAGTGACGCGCAAGCGGATGTATTTGGAAACGATGGAGCGCGTGCTCGGCGGCGCCGACAAGATCATCATCGACAGCAAGAGCGGCCAGGGTGTCATGCCATTCCTGTTGCTCGACCAACTGCAGAAAGGCAAAGAGGGGAGCAAATGATGCCGCGCTACGAAATCTCGCCAGCGACGGGTACCAGCGACTCAATTTGCGGCGTTCGCGTACTGCCCTAGTGGATGCCCTTCGGCGCTGCGGGAATTGCGCTGCTCGGAGGTCCAAATGGTTACCATCGCCTTTCCGGTGACGACAATTTACGATGTTATGGACTACGTAGCCGCATGGCGCAATGTGCCTGCCGAGGTGCCGTCGGTCGCGTTACCTCCAGACTTGCCCGGACCTCTCCGCGATCTGCACCTGAGATTCGGACTCTTGGGCACGCGAGCAATCAGGGTGCAGCGTCGCCGCGGCGGAGATTTGGACTGGCAGGAAGGAATTTTTGTCAATCAAGACTTTTTAGTGCCCGCATCGTACTTCCCAAGAAGCACCTTCGTCGCGAAGACCGGCGACTTGCAGAGGCAAAAATTGCTGACATTTGTGTATGAGAACCAGGGTTGCTGGTATCTGCACGTACCATTAAATGCCGATCATGATCCGCCGGTTCTCATGAGTGAAGATCTAAAGGCGATGAAGGGTTGCCAGCAGGTCGCAAACAAGCTGAGCGAATTCCTGGCTGTGTTTGTATTGCGAGAAACAATAATGGGAAGCCCTTTCCTTTGGGCACGCGGCGGGGTGCTAATCCTATCGAGCTTCAAGTCAAGGCTGAAGCCGCTCCTGATTGGGGCTAGCTACGTGTATCCAGAGTTGAGACACGACTTCTACATCGATGAGGCGGGCACGGTGTTGTTTATGCATGAGCCCAATTGTGACAACACTTGGATTGCATCACTGTCTTCCAACCTTGACTCGATAGTGAACGATCGCGCGGACGTTCAGCAAATCAATCCTCGATGAAGGCAGCCGAAACAGCGGCAACGATTCATCTGCACTCGCAAACGACTTGGGCAGGTATCGGGGGTACAGGAGACCAGCCAGACGCAGTGATGCCACGATCGTCCTTGACCCCTTTTGGACCTACTCTACTTGCGCGGATTACAATGCACCATTTTGCTGAGCGCTGTGTGCGAGAACTGATAGCCTGCCCCCCGGCTTCGAGGAGAGACGGCGGCAGTTCATTGTGCTGTTGACCGGCGTGCTGCAATGCCATCGGTAACAGATCAAGATTTAATGCAGCTAAAGGCGACCAGGCGCCCATTCGTCGCCGATCAGGGTTTTTCACTCACGTGTCTCAGGTTTCACCCCGATCAGGATTGGCGCCGTTTCTTCGTTGCAGCGAAACTCTCCCCCAAAGCGGGGCTTGTCAGAGATGACGGCCATCGCACTGGTGCGGGCTTGGTGGTCGGCCGAATCTCAATCGGCGATCGTTGAGTTGAGGAGGGAACGGCAAGTACAGCGAGGTGATTCAAGAAAAGCCATGGGCGAGAGCGATTGCACGAGATCCTTGATGAGCATCGCGGGGTGGCTCAATGAGCTCGACCTCGCTCAGTATGTCCCCGTCTTTGCGGAGAACGCCGTCGACATCGACGTGCTGTTCGACCTAACCGACACGGATCTCGAAAAGATGGGAATCCCGCTTGGCGACCGCAAGCGGCTGCTTAAAGCTACCGGCGCATACCAGCAGAATTCCTCATCCCAAACGAACATAACTGTTGCAACAACTGCATCGCATCCGGGGGCTGAGCGACGGCATCTCACTGTCCTGTTTTGCGATCTTGTCGGTTCGACCAGCATTGCGGCCGAGCTTGACCCCGAGGAACTGAGCGGCGTCATTCACCGGTTTGAAGATACTTGCGCCGGCGTGATCGAGCATTTCTGTGGCTCAATCGGCAGATTCATGGGGGATGGACTACTTGTCTATTTCGGTTATCCGCAGGCTCACGAAGACGATGCTGAACGCGCGGTACGGGCAGCGTTGGACATTGTTGCGAAGGTGGGGCAGCTCCGGCTTCCCTCCGGCGCGCCGCTTCAGGTCAGAGTGGGCATCGCCACAGGATTGGTGGTCGTGGGGGAGACCATCGGCAAAGGATCGGCGCAGGAGCAGGCAGTCTTTGGGGAGACGCCAAATCTGGCTGCCCACTTGCAACAATTGGCCGCTCCGAACTCGGTTCTTGTCGCCGCGAGCACACACCAGTTACTTGGTGGCGCGTTTGTCTGCACGGATCTTGGCCGTATCGCAGTCAAGGGAAATTCGAAGCCGGTCGGTGCCTGGAGGGTCATCGGTGAGTGTGTGGTGGAGAGCCGGTTCGACGCGATGCGGCCGAAGCGGCTTTCACGTTTTGTTGGCCGTCAAGAGGAATTGAACCGACTATTCAATTATTGGAAACAGGCGAAGCGTGGCACGGGTCAGGTCGTATTGCTGTGCGGCGAACCAGGCATTGGCAAGTCGCGGATCAGTAAGATGCTCTTGGACTCCATCGCAGACGAGCCGCATGTCAAGATTCGCTACCAATGCTCACCGCATCATACCAACAGTCCCTTCTTTCCCGTCATCAATCAGCTCGAGCGTGCAGCAGGCATCGAGCGTGAGGACTTGCCCGATACCAAATTGGACAAGCTCGAGGCCATGCTATCACAGGCCGGTAATGCAAGCCTTGGTGACGCCCCGCTCTATGCAGCGCTCCTGACGCTCCCGTCCAGTGCTCGCTATCCCGCCCTGAAGCTCACCCCTCAGCGGCAGAGAGAGCTCACGATCGCGGCGCTGTCCCGTCAGCTTCTCGGCCTTGCCGATTACCGGCCAGTGCTCTTCCTAATCGAGGACGCACATTGGATCGACCCTACCACTCTCGAGGCAATCTCCCGAAGCATTCCCCTGATCAAGACGGCACCGGTATTTTTGCTGATTACATTTAGGCCAGAGTTTATGCCCCCGTGGCTCGACCAGTCGCACGTAATGATGCTGCGGCTCAATCGACTGCCGCGCGAGCAGGTCGGCGCCATTGTCAGGGACGTGGCCGAAGGCAAAGGGCTGCCTCCGGACGTCTACGACCAGATTATCTGCAAGACCGACGGCGTGCCGTTGTTCGTTGAGGAGCTCACTAAGACCGTATTGGAATCGGGACAGCTGCGTGAGGTTGGCGACCGTTACATCGTCAGCGCACCGCTTGCATCACTTGCGATTCCGGCGAGTCTGCACGATTCATTGATCGCCCGTCTCGACCGGCTCACTGCTACTAAGGAGATTGCACAAATCGGTGCTGCGCTGGGGCGCGAATTTTCTTATCGGCTGCTCGCCGCTGTCGCGCCGATTGGCGGCCCCGCCTTGGAGGCCGCACTTGCTCACCTCGGTGCGGCAGAATTGATCTTTACCCGCGGCGAGCCGCCAGCTTCGACGTACATCTTCAAGCATGCGCTCGTGCAGGAAGCAGCTTACGCGAGCTTGCTGCACAGCAAGCGCGAGCGACTCCACGCCCAGATCGCCGATGCGCTGGAGAAGCACTTTCCAGATATTATCGAATTGCATCCCGAGCTGTTGGGCCATCACTTGGCCGAGGCTTGCCTAACCGGGCGTGCGATCGAATACTTTCAAAAAGCAGGTGAGCGCGCGATCCAGCGCTCGACCAACCTTGAAGCAATTGGCCACTTGAAGCGCGCAATCAAATTGTTCCGATCGCTTCCCTATAATAAGCAGCGCTCGCACAAGGAACTCGAACTGATCGTATTGCTCGGCCAGGCTATGATCGCGGGCCGCGGCTATGCAGCTGCGGAGACCAAGGAAGTTCTCCTGCACGCCAAGGCACTGATCGATTACTCCACAGCTCCTGCGCCCAAATTTTCGATCCTGTACGGAATTTGGGCGTGCCAATACGTCGGTGGCGAGGCGGCCTCGCAAAGGGATTTGGCGCTGGATTTTGTCAACGAGGCCGAGCGTCATGGTGACAGCGCCGCTCTCTGCCTGTCGCATCGCGCGCTTGGCACGACCTTTGTCACCATGGGCGAGTTCGTCACCGGTCGCCAACACCTCGAGCGGGCGCGCGCACTCTATAACCCAGATGAGCCTTCCCAGCACTGCTATCAATATGGGCAGGACATCGGCGCGACCGTGCTCTGCTACCTCTCGTGGGCGCTGTGGCACTTGGGATATGTCGATCAAGCGTCGGAGGTAGCCGCGCAGGCAATGGCGCACGCCGGCAAGGTGTCGCATCCACATACGCAGGTCTATACGATCTGCCACGCTCGCGGGATGCTCGACATATTCCGCCGCCAACCCGAGGAGACGCCATCCTATGCTGGCCGGGTCGTTTCGCTTTGCGAGGAGCATGGCTTTCTATTCTGGGTTGCGGCTGGGCGCATTCTGAGCGGCTGGGCTGCAACTTGCCTGGGCGAGGCGGACAGGGGTGTCGCGCTGCTTCAAGAGGGGCTGGCAGCATGGCGGAACGCCGGAGCGCGCTTGTGGCTGCCGATCTTTCTGGCCCTTGAGGCCGAGGCTCGAGCCAAGGCAGGTCATTGCGATACCGCATTGCAAGTCATTACAGAGGCACTCCTGATTTCGGAAGAGACCGGTGAACGATTCGCCGTCGCCGAACTCCTGCGCATCAAGGCTGGCCTCCTCCTGGCTACTGGTCGCCCGACCAACGAGGTCGAGGCTTTGCTCGTCAACAGCCTGCAGATCGCTGGTCATCAGCAGGCGCGCTCCTGGGAGCTGCGCACCGCATGTGATCTGGCTCGTCTTTGGCAGCGCGACGGTCGCGGCGCGGAAGCTCTGCGGTTGATAAAAACGATCTACGCTCAATTTACCGAAGGCTTCGATACCCCAGATCTCCGGGACGCCGAAGCTCTACAGGCCGAGCTGCAGTTGAGCGAAAGTAGACGATGACGTTAGGTGCAGCGATCGCCGATGGTGCTCAATGCTGGTATGTCACCGTTTCGACGCCAAGACCCTAGGGGGGAGCCCGCTGCAACTCGCCCGCGCCGACGAGGTCATCGAGTGAGTGCCATCGGTTACTGCAGTTGCTTAGTGCCGTTATTGGCACTGACCCATTTCACCGCGCTGCAGCGATTCCGTCTGTTATGTGAGGAATTTCTGCCGTGCGGGCGAGGCCACCGGCATAGCTCTTCGTGACCCAGACCAGCCCTCGCCTTACCCACCATGTTGCGCCACGGAACCCGCTGCAGTGCTATTCTTTGGACAACTTCTTCGCCTCTCGTAACCGCTGGCCGCTGGTAGGGTCATGGCATGAACCTTCGGATTAAACGCCGCTCCTTTCTTGCCAGTCTCGCGGCCACGGCCGCCAGCTGGTCGCGCGCTGCCGGTGCCCAGCAGATGGCGTCCGTGCCGTTGATTGGTTGGGTCAGCAGCCGGTCGGAGACCGAGTCGGCATCGGTGCGCGCTTCATTCCACAAAGGACTCGCCGAGGCTGACTTCGTAGAAGGACAGAATGTGGCCGTCTTGTATCGCTGGGCGGAGGGGCGTTACGACCTGTTGCCGGCGCTCGCTGTGGAGCTAGTCAATCGCAAGGTCGATTGCATCCTCGCTGCCGGAGGGCCGCCAACAGTCGTGGCGGCAAAGGCCGCAACGACGAGTATCCCGATCGTCTTTATTGCCAACAATCCGGTCGAGCTCGGCATTGTGGCGAGTCTTGACCGGCCTGGCGGGAATCTGACCGGGATCGGCCTGCTCGTCGCCGACCTTGTCGCCAAGCAGCTTGAGTTCTTGAAAGAGGTCGTGCCTCAAGCTAGTGCGCTCGCCTACTTGCAAAATCCCAAGAGCCCGACCGCTGCGCTAAACGAGGGTTCGGTTCGCGACGCAGCGCGTTCTCTCGGTATTAAGCTCAATGTAATTCATGCCAGCGCCGAGGTTGAGTTGGACAAGGCGTTCGAGGCGATTGCTGCGCTCGGTTCCCGCGGCGTTATCGTCGAAGGCGACCCATACTTCGACAGCCGGCGCGAGCGCATCATTGCGCTCGCCACCCAACACTCTGTGG
>Ga0075425_100009973_pt1 | contig 10120 bp, 6 predicted proteins | sample SoiMethybrSBSTD4_FD_75300 | JGI IMG/M metagenome (GOLD analysis project Ga0075425, IMG submission 75300) | Bulk soil microbial communities from a Populus tree surrounding site in Tennessee, USA - Soil MetaG P. TD hybrid SBSTD4 | ecosystem: Environmental > Terrestrial > Soil > Tree plantation...
GCGAGAGTTTTCAGCAGAAATCCGCCGAAATCATCCTCGCCGACGCATCCGATTAGCTGCACCGAAACGCCCCATCGCCGCAAGGCGAGAGCACAATTCGCTCCGACGCCGCCACAATGAAGCTCCAGCCGTTCCGTTAAACATTCCTGACCCAGCTCAGGCCAGGATTTCACGCGGGCAATGATGTCCGCGTTGATGTCGCCAAGAACAACGATTTCCGAGCTGTCCTGTGTTGGCTTGCGCATCGCGGGGAATCTTAACACCACGATGGACTTCAAAACGCAGCTTCACTTAGCTGCGAGTTTGCGTAACCGCGCGTTTGTGGTAAGACCAAGGTTTCGCGAAGGAGGAAGTGTGGATTCGCTGATTTCTGTCCGCTCCGACATCGCCGCTGCCCTAGCCGCCAACGCTCCTGTAGTTGCGTTGGAATCCACAGTGATCGCGCATGGACTACCCCACCCATACAATCTCGACACGGCTCTCCAGATGGAAGCTGCTGTTCGCGCAGCCGGGGCACTCCCTGCGACCATTGCGGTTCTCGACGGGCAGCTCGTGGTAGGTCTCAGCGAAGCGCAAATCGCCTTCATCGCCGAAACCGCCGATGTAGCCAAGGCCAGCAGCTCCGATCTTGCCGCGATCCTTGCCTCCCGCCGGACAGGAGCCACGACCGTCGCCGCCACAGTCTACATCGCCGCACGCGCTGGCATAAACATCATCGCCACCGGAGGAATTGGAGGCGCGCATCGAGGCAGCGAAAACACGTTTGACGTCTCAACTGACCTTACCGAGCTCGCCCGCACTCCTGTAGCTGTCGTTTGTTCAGGCGCTAAGGTCATTCTTGACTTGCCGAAGACCGTCGAAATTTTGGAGACCATGGGCGTCCCGGTCGTAGGTTATTCAACCAACGAATTCCCCGCCTTTTACTCGCGCGAAAGCGGCCTGGCTCTCCAGCATCGCGTTGACACTCCGGATGAAGCCGCCCACTTGATGTGCGTTCACTGGGATCTGGGCAGGCTGGCGCAAGGCGCTACTAGCGCGGGCCTGCTCATCGTCAATCCTCCGCCCGCCGAGAAAGCACTGCCGCGCGACCAAGTCGAAGCTCTAATCTCTAGTGCTGTGGCAGACGCGGAAGCCTCTGGGATTCGCGGCAAATCAGTGACACCATTCTTACTGAAGCGACTAACCCATTACAGCAGTGGCAAAACCTTGCAAACCAATATTGCTTTGCTTATCGCTAACGCCGACCTCGCCGCGCGCATTGCAGTATCGTACAGCGATCGAATGCAGAACGAGGGGGCACTCTGACCGGTTCGCGCTGATCGATCGTCGTTTATTTCGTTAGCGTTGCAACCTCCTGGTTTGCACCTGAATGCTTGCTTACGTGCTTGCCAAAAATCTGAACCGAGCTGCAGACGGCCTTCAACAGGTGCTCCAAGACGCAATGGAATTGGATTGCTGCTTTGAGTGACCAGTCTGCCTTTGCTTCATCTGCAGTTTCGATCCATTCACTTACGGCGATAGACCGTCTTCCCTCCCACCATTGTCCATATCACCTTCGTGTCTCTGAGCTCTTCCGGAGAGACCGTTAGCACGTCTCTATCTAGGAGAACCAGATCCGCCTCCTTTCCGGGTGCGAGGGAGCCGATGACGTTCTGTTGATTCATCGCGCGCGCAGAGTTTCGAGTGTAGGCGTAGAGCATGGCTTCGCGAGGCATTCGTTGAGACGGATCCAGAACCCCTTGCGGACCTTTGCGGGTCTCAGCTTGATAGATGGCTTGGAACACGTTCGCGCTCGACACGGGCCAATCGCTCGCACCTGAAATGACGGCACCATTGTCGAGAAGGGATCTCGCCGGATACTGCCATTCGTATAGCGAAGGATCTAAGTGCGGCTTGACAAGTCCTATCGTGTCTTCTCCGGCGCTCGCCCATAGAAGCTGCAGTGCGGCGACCACGCCCAACTCTCGAAACCGGGAAAAGTCCTGGGGGTCTGCGAACTGAACGTGCGTAAGCGTGTGCGGTAGTCCGCTGTTCCCGTTTGCTTTGCGGGCCTTTTCGATTCCGTTGAGAGCCTCTTTGACTGCGAGATCACCCAACGCATGCACGTGCACGATGAGCCCCTGCTTGTCGGCGGCAATCACCAGCTCCGCGAATCGTGCTGGTTCGAAAAGCAATTCTCCGCTTTTCCCGGAATTGCGGTACGGCCTGGTCATGGCTGCCGTTTGCGAAGGATACTCAACGACACCATCGGCAAAAATCTTCACACCGGAAACGGTAAGGTGAGGAATGCTTTTGAACTTTTCCCGCAGTCTTTGAACGTTCGCCAGTTCTTCGGCAGGCTTTCGGGCGAAAACTTGAGGGAAGGCGACGACGTGTGCCGTCAGCTCTCCACGCTCCGCCAATTGCCGATACGTCTCGAGCACGGATTCATCCGCTAGTGGATCAAGCCACGACGTAATTCCGAGACTATGGTTGTAATCGAGCGCCGCGCGCCCGCCTTCCAGAAGTTGTTCCTTTGTGGGTTCCGGCAAGTTTTCCTGGATCTTTCGCAATCCCGCGTCGACTAGAAAACCATTGGGTTCAAGGTCGGCGTCAACACCGTAATACTGGCGATCGTTTGCGGCCAGATGCTGAATGAAATCCTTTGTGATTCCCGCCCGCCGCAGCATGACGCGATTCGCCCATCCCGTGTGGTAGTCGCTTCCTGAAAGGTAGACAGGAAGATCCGCGTAGATTCCGGTGCTGAAATGAGCGTTCAATTCCTCCGTTTTGGACCAAAGAGCCAAGGGCATACCGCTGATCGATAGCACGTTGCCCCGCATTCCTTTTCCGCCTTTCTTCGCCTCAGCAACAAAAGTGACGAGGTCCTCAATGGATTGCACCTTGTCACCGACATCGGCAAAGATGAGAGAGAGTCCACCCTGAATGGAATGCGTGTGACTGTCGATGAATCCAGGAAATAGCCATTGGCCGTGAAGATCGACACGTTCGGCCTGCTTCCCAACCATCCTCTCGACATCCACCCGGCTGCCGACCGCAACGATTTTGTCTCCGCGAATGGCCACCGCTTCCGCGTAGGGGTTCTCGGGCTCAGCCGTAAAGATTCTGGCGTTGTAGAAGATGCGCTCGACTCCGTCGTCGCTTACCACGCTCGTCGCAAACAGCGCACCGGCAACCGCCAAGACAAGCAACGCAAGATTGTGACAAAATTTCATTTCAACACCTCTCTTCTTCAGGCTTGTGCCCTTGATGCTTGAGGTCGAGCGGCGCTGCTGCATGAAGTCCCGGCCAGCGCTCGGCAGCGGCAGCGCCTTGTCAGGCCGCAGAGAGCGCACTGATCGTAACGTAATATCCGTCCGGATCGTGCCGAGGGACGAGAGAGCGTGCCCTTTGAAGCGCCAGGTCGAAATCATCGACACGGAAGAACAACAGGAGGGCAGATCGTTCGAAGTGCGAAAGACCGCCTCTGAAGAGGCGATTTATCACGGACTAATCGGGCGCTAACAAGCAGTTAGCGAATACTCTCTGGAAATGCGGTCCATGCCATCATTTGAAGTCTATCGTGAGAACTGTAATGTCGTCCTGTTGCCCCTGCCCGCGGGGCTGCTCTGACCAGCGTGACAACTCGTCGAGCAAACCGTCTGCAAAATGATCTACTGCCAGGCTGCGGTTGTTTTCCATAAACTTGATGAACCGTGCTGTCCCAAATTCCTGTTCCGACGGGCTCTTGGTTTCAGGGATTCCGTCGGTGTAAAGAACGACCCGATCCTCGGCTTGGACGGGCAATTGCAAGGAGGCATAAGTTGCTTCGGGGAACATGCCAAGAAATAAACCGTTCTCGGTCACTGCACTCACTGTTCCCGCAGATTTGCGCGAGAAAAGAAGAGGGGGATGCCCCGCACCGGCGTAGGTCATCAACTTCTTTTCCATGTCGACAAACGCGTAGGCTGCCGTTACGAAATTGCGCTCAAACTTCCCACATAGTGCTTGATTCAGGCCGGACAAAACTCGTTCTGGCTCAGAGGCATGGGCGGCCTGAGCGGTTAGAGCCACTTGAAGCATAGAGGCGATCAGGGCAGATGGCAGGCCATGTCCAGATACGTCCGCGACAAGGATCCCCACGCGCTTATCGTCCACGATGATGAAGTCATAAAAGTCACCTGCTACCGAGGTCATAGGAAGATAGCGGGCCACGATGTGGAGTCCCTGAATTTTCGGAGTATCGCGCGGCAGGATAGAAAGCTGAATCTGCCTGGCCATCTCCAATTCCAGATTGATTTCTACGAGCTGACGCGCAATTTGTTCATGCGCTTCGCGAAGCATCAGGTGGGTATGCACACGCGCTTTCACCACCGCCTCAGAAAATGGTTTGTGAACGTAGTCTACGGCGCCAACCGCGAATCCCCTGGTCTCTTCCTCCGTGCCCGTTTGGCCGGTGAGAAAAATGACCGGGATATTCTGAGTGTCTGAATTGGCCTTTAAGCGACGGCAGACTTCGTATCCGTCCATGACCGGCATCATGACATCGAGCAAAATAAGGTCCGGCTTGTCTTCGCCGGAGGCTATGGCCAGAGCCTTCTCTCCATTGGTGGCGACTTTTGTCTTGTAAGTGTCCTTCAGGGCTCCCGAAATTACGCCGATATTGATGGGGGTATCGTCGACAATCAAGATTGTTTTTTGTGGCGGTGCTTTAGCCATAGTTTCACTCCAATTTGAGAGACAGGCGAGCGGCAATGCGAGAAAGAGTATTGAGTGCCGCCTCGAAATCGAAATTGCCAACCAGATCGGTGAGAGCAGTAATCTCCGATTGGGTCAGCACCTTAGACAACCCGGGTCGAGCCTCAAGTATGAAATCCGAGGCATCGCCATCGTCATTCTTCAACAATGTTTTCAGTCGCGTCAGAGGTTGGACTACGCTGACTGGGTCCCCGGCGTTCGCGGCATCCACCACCTGCGCTACGTCCTTGCCAGGCAAGGCCGCCCGTATGGCTCCAACTACCACATCGAAGGAATGTGCAAGCTGATGGAGTGTCTGCTCAACGTCATTTCCAGTACTGAGGGCATCCTCCGCCTTAGCGGCAACTTCCGCCAGCGAGGTCGCGCCGAGATTAGCAGCAGCGCCCTTTAGTGAATGAGCCGCGCGGACGGCGGTTGGGGTATCACCAGAGGCCAGCGCCGCACGAATTTCCTCAATGCCACCAGCGGATGGTTGCGCAAATTTGCGCAATAGTGACTCGTAGCGCTTACGATTGCAGCCCGTTCGTCTGAGGGCCGATTTGGTGTCGACGCCAGCGATCTCCAATGGATTGGAATCAGGCGGCTTGGCAGTTGCGGGAAAATTCGGTGCCGAGGTGGCAACCGGTATTGCCGGTATGCCGCCATTGCGCGGCTTAATCCAGCGCAGAAGCACAGCAAAAAGTTCATCGGGATCGATGGGCTTGGCAACATGGTCATTCATGCCAGCCGCGATGCAGTTTTCGCGATCTGTGGCCATTACATTGGCGGTCATAGCAACAATTGGCAGCGTGCGCAGCCGCGGGTCAGACCGTATCACCTTCGTTGTCGTGATGCCGTCCATCACGGGCATTTGCATGTCCATCAGCACTAGGTCGTACTTGTTCTCGCCCACCATCTGCACGGCGACCTCCCCGTTCTCTGCTAGATCTATGGACAGATGAGCGTCCTCGAGCAGCCCCAATGCGACCTCTCGATTGAGCTCATTGTCCTCTACCAGCAACACTCTTGCGTCACGCAGCCGACCAAGATCATGGGCAGATCCAACGGGAGCGTCGTAGACCTTTTCCCGTCTCGCTCCTAAGGCTTCTATGGCAGAGTCGAACAGCATGGAAGGGGTGACCGGCTTGATCAGGACGTTGGCGAAGGCGTTTTCCTCGGCTTGCTTCAGAACTTCCTCGCGGCCATAGGCTGTCACCATCACCAATTGGGGCTGCGCGGTCAGGTTGGGTAGCGCGCGAATGCGTTTGCCGGTTTCAATACCATCGATACCCGGCATTTGCCAGTCGACAAAAACGATCTCATAAGGCGCGCCGATTTCAGCGGCATGCTGGACCATCTCGATTCCTTCTGGGCCAGACGGAGCCTCATGCACGACAAACGTCATGCTCTCGAGCATGCTCGACAATACTGCGCGAGCTTGCTGATTGTCGTCGACGATCAACACGCGACGGCCGCGGAGGTCGGAACGGGCAGTGCGCCGCGATGAAATTGCACCGTTACCTAGCCGTGCGGTGAACCAAAACGTGCTTCCTTTTCCCGGTTCGCTGCTGACCCCAACATCTCCGCCCATCATCTTTGCGAGTCTCTTGGATATCGCTAGACCGAGCCCGGTTCCCCCGTGCTGACGCGTTGTAGAGGTATCCGCCTGTTCAAAGGCCTGAAACAAACGCCCCATCTGCTCTTCGGTGAGGCCCATGCCCGTGTCGCTGACCGAAAAACAAACCAACTGGCCATTCTCATCTTTGTCCTGGACCCGCGCTTTGACGACAATGTCGCCGCTCTCGGTAAATTTGACAGCGTTGTTGCAGAAATTGATCAGAATCTGTCCCAAGCGGAGGGGGTCGCCTTTGAGTTGCGTTGAGACACCGGAATCGATGTCGAAGATCAGTTCCAACCCTTTGGCCGACGCTTTCTCGGAGATCAGATTACTGACGTTCTCCAAAACCTTTTCCAGATCGAAGTCGATGTTTTCCACGGACAACTTGCCAGCCTCGATCTTCGAAAAATCCAGAATGTCATTGATGATGCCGAGCAAGTGTTGTCCGGCCATCTGAATCTTTCGAACATAGTCCCTTTGCCTGGGATTGAGGTCGGTCCGCAATGTCAAATGCGACATGCCGATGATGGCATTCATCGGGGTACGGATCTCGTGGCTCATATTGGCAAGGAAATCAGCTTTAATTCTGGTGGCCTCTTCTGCCACCTCTTTGGCTTTTCTAAGTTCCACTTCCGATGCTTCGAGCGCCTGGTTGATGGCTTCAAGTTCTTCCTTGCGGGTGGTGATCTGGCGTTCAGACACGGCCAGGGCCTCAGCTTGAGCCCGGGTCTGCCCGAGAAGCTTTCTAGTTTCAAGGCTGCCGGACAGGATTTCAGCGCTTAAAGCAACGGATGGCAGGAGTGCATCGAGTAAAGCCCGCTGCCGCTTGGATAATGAAGCGACCGGAGCCAATTCAATAACAGCGGTAACGAACTCTTGATTGATTACCGGCAGAAAGAGGAGTTTGCCGGGCCTTACGGTGCCCAAGCCAGCAGATATTTGGACGTTTTCTCCAGCAGAAACTTCGAGTTGCCGCTTCTCAACCGCAGCTTGCCCCGCGAGTCCCTCGCCCAGTCCAAACTCGCGCGGACTGCCCTCGTTACTGATCGCAAAAGTACCGACACGCAGGAACCGCTTATGAGACTCGTCAGCGACGTAGAAGGCAGCGTAGATGACGGGGATGGATTCCGATAAGTGTGACAGCAAAGAGCTCGCGAACCCCGTAAAGTCCTGCACTGCTTGCAGACTCCGCAACGTCGACGTCACCTCGCTCTTCACCCAGCTCTGAATTTCGCGTTCTCGAGCGCCTAGTTGGAGAGTCCGTAGTGCACGGCTGATCTCTCCAATCTCGTTTTGGCGATCAAGAAAGGATATGGATTGGTCCAGTTTCCCATCGGCGAGATCTTGGATGTGGCCCTGCAAGGCCAACAGCTCTTGAACTACTTCGGTTTGAACGATATAGAACGCAGCGGCGAAGGATGCCAACAAGCCAAAGCCGATGACCAACCATGTGAGCACAATCGCCTGATGGGTTTTGTTAGTTAGTTCGGCGGACTGCTGGTCCACAGAGATGCTAATCTCGTCAACTATATCGGAGATTGCTTGTCGTCCGCGCTGCAATTCAGCATCAATACCCCCGCGCATCAGATTCATGGATTTGGTATTGTCGCCGACTAAAGCTGCGGCACGGACAGCCCGGGAGTTGGAAACCGCACGATCAAAGATGGTCTCGGCTGAAGTGATCTCCTTGGCACGATTGGGAGATTGACGTACCGATTCAGCGATCAGTGCTTGGTAATCGGCGTAAGTTTTGTCCAGTTCGTCCTCGATCGTGTGCAATTTATCGGGGTTCACCTCGGCAATATCCGTGTATAAGAGCTGACCAAATAAAGCCGCCAGTGCTTTTGCCCGGGTCAAGTTCTTAAGTGTCCGAACATCCTGGTCAAGCAATTCACTGTAACGAGTATCAATACGCTTACTTTGGATGGAGGAATAAAGGCCTGATATGACCACCATCAGGGCCAGGGGAGCCATAGCCACCAGTAATTTTCGTCGGAGTTTGAGATTCGTTAAGAAGTTGATCATTGATGCGCACCAAGCGACGATCTCTCGACTAATGCTTTGATAGGGCCATAAACTCGGGTTTGGTCAGCCTTGTGCCCAGCCGCCCAGTCGAACGCTTGCTTATGTGGAGCTCCATCCTGTTCCGGGGATACGGCGGCTCTAATTGTCAAAAATAACAGATAGTGGTTAATCCGACATCTCCTGTCTGTTGCTGTTCCAAAGGCTTTCTGTGCGATTCCGGTCTTTACCGCCATATACTCCGATTTCCTTCCTTGGAAACCCTCAGGGCACGTTTCTGACGCAATTTCGGCCGTTCAAAACAGCCGCACCTCCGCTACCGAGAGCCAGCCTCGTAGCGCCGGTGAGGCGGACTGAGGGGGCTCTATCGGCGGAACAAGAGAGGGAGGGACGGCAAACTACGTCAAAGTTTCATTTGGTGGATGTGTTATGCCTCTGACGGTAAACGGCATTGTGAGAGCACCAAAACAACCAACAAACGGTTGGCAACAAGAATTTTGAACAAACGGCTATCGGAAATTGTCGAAGGCAAGTTCAGCCTGCCGAAGTCTAATGCACCCAAGCCCGAAAAAGCCTGCGGAAGATTTCCTTCAATCCATCAAGCATGAAAATACCAGGGAACGTTATGCATCATCTGTACTGAATCTTCGCGCGCACTTTGCTAATACCCATCTTTCGGGAATCACTTCAGAAAAAAATCGATACCTTTAAACAATCACGTCTTTCGGAAGGGATCCGAGCCGCCACGGTGAATCGTGACCTGGCTGTGTTGCGGCGGATGCTAAGAATCGCAGAAAAAACGCCGATTTGTGACTCGTTCGCCTTTCAAGGGCGTTTGTCGGGGAGCAATTTGCTCCACCAGAGCAGTACTTCCCGTTTGCCCGTGACACGACCAGGATAATCGAAACTCCGCGATAGGTTACCTATTGGAATGGGCGATCAGACGGCAAGAGCCGCCCTGCGGGGGAGCGAGGTCGAGCGGAGCTGCTCGATGAAGTCCCGGCCAGCGCTCGGCAGCGGCACGCCTTGTCAGGCCGCAGAGAGCGCACTGATCGTAACGTAATATCCGTCCGGATCTCGGAGCGAGAACTCCTTGGTTTGCGTGTTCGGATTCACGTGTGGCTCCTCTTCGAGCCGAGGGACGAGAGAGCGTGCCCTTTGAAGCGCCAGGTCGAAATCATCGACACGGAAGAACAACAGGAGCCCGTTGCCGGGTGTCCCATGATCGGGGCTCATCAATGAGGGATGCTCGTGGGCGCCCCACACGTGGAGGCAGAGCAAAACAGTTCCATCTGAATCGAGGATTTGCCCAAAGTAGTCATGGGCAGGAAGGGTTGCCGGCTGACCGAACAGCGTCTGGTACCATTTGAAGCTGCCCGGCACGTCGCCTACCCCTATGATCGTCCACGTGCGCTTCATCGGGTCTCCCTCTGCTGGACTAATTCTTGTTTAGACCGACATGGATACAACCGGTTATCCCAGAACTTGGCGTACTATTTTGAGCCGATAGAGACAGGACTATTTCTGGTTCCCTCTGCGAGGTTGGGGCGTCTCGCAACGAGCACGCGACGGGTGGGTACTACGAGCCCGCTAACTTCTTCCTCGCCACGAGACGGGCAAACGCGTTCGTCGGACCATGGCTGTTATTGGCCATCACCTTGCCGTAATACTCCTTCGCACTCGCCGCATGGCCCGCCTTCTCATGGGACTGCGCGAGCAGCATCAGAATGAACGGATCTTCCTGGTTCGCTTTCCCTAGTTCAG
>Ga0075425_100009975_pt1 | contig 10119 bp, 6 predicted proteins | sample SoiMethybrSBSTD4_FD_75300 | JGI IMG/M metagenome (GOLD analysis project Ga0075425, IMG submission 75300) | Bulk soil microbial communities from a Populus tree surrounding site in Tennessee, USA - Soil MetaG P. TD hybrid SBSTD4 | ecosystem: Environmental > Terrestrial > Soil > Tree plantation...
AAAGAGTTCTTAAGGCGCCATCCGGCTGAAATCAGCGTAGGCCAGGCACAACGGGTGCTGATTGCAATGGCCATTCTGCATGGTCCATCGCTGCTGATTGCTGATGAACCCACCAGCGCGCTTGATGCTATTACGCAAGCGGAAGTACTTGAGCTGTTCTCCAGCCTGAACCGCAAGCTGGGCATGAGCATTCTTTATATCTCGCACGACCTGTTGTCAGTCTCATCTTTGTGCCATCGCATCGCTATCGTGAATGAAGGCGAAATCGTGGAATGTGCCACGCCGCAGGAGATCTTCTTCACGCCCAATCATCCATTCACCAAACGGCTGGTAGCTGCTCTGCCATCACTGCCACAGCCGGAAGAAAAGCCCAGCGGGGCTTACGCGTAGGTTGTTGCTCTTCACACTGTTTATTTTCTTTAATCACTTGCAGAAGCATCTTCAATCCTGATCCAAAATGCCGTTCCGGGTTTATTTCAAGTAATGAAAGGGTTCTCTCACCGCTCCGCGGGATTCGGGATAAAAACCGGGGTGCGACAAGCTGTCACCATCGTGTCACTCCTCCTAAACTAATGTACTTACAGGACTTATGTCATTATTCCCACCCAAAACCCAGGACTCTGCCGACAAAGTGTCGCACTCATAGCCCCAATTTTACAAAGTAAGTCATTGTGAACAAATGACTTATGGATTCAGCCACTCTGGTTCCCGGATTGCAAATAAGAAGGCTGAGGTGGAAAAACTATGTCTCCCAAATTCAGAATTATGGTCTTCGTGCTTAGCTCAACCTTTGCAGCACTGGCTGGATTCACCCTCAGTTCAGCCCAGGCGCGGCATGTTCTCAGCACGATTGCCTCAGCAGTTTGGGGCTCCTAGGGAGCACGCCTAACTGGCCGTCCTGGTCTTCCGGGCAAGATGGCCAGCAGGTATCTACAAACCAGGTTGGAGTTTAAGGAAGAAGATGAGCTTAAAAACACATATAGCAGCCGGGACAAAGGCGCAGCACACGCGATCCTTGCCTTTGTTTCTCTTATCGGTGCTATTGGTCCTGGCCACAGTGCCAGGATTTGCCGCTACTCATCAAAACACCGGCAAGGTCCATGAAGTTGTAGGGCAGCTTCAGGGACACAATATTGCCTCTGATATTGGAGATTTCCCAATCAATCCTGATGGCACAGTAGATGTGATCATCCAGTTCAACCAGAAGTTCCAGTCAAAGCACCTGGCCATGATGAGCGGCCAGGGTGGCAAGCTGAAAGCCAGCCTGGAACAAATTAACAGCGGTGCTTTCCGGATTCCTGTCAAAGTTCTAAGGTTTCTGGAAAACCATCCCGACATCGCTTATGTAACTCCTGATCGTCCGAATACGCCGGCATTCGATGCGGTGACTTCGGCGGCAGTAACAGCCGATATCGCCAGGCAGCATTTTGCATTGGACGGCAGCGGCGTTGGTATTGCCGTGATTGACAGTGGTGTTTACAGCCACGACGATCTGCAAACGAGCACCGGCTCCGGTTCGCGCATCGTTTATAGCGAAAGCTTCGTTTCCGGCGATACGCGCACCACCGATCTCTACGGACACGGAACCCACGTGGCTGGCATCATCGCCGGCAACGGTAAAGATTCGGCCAGCGGTTATCCCTCTCAATATGCGGGCCTGGCTCCGAATGCCAATATCATCAACCTGCGGGTGCTGGACGCGAATGGCGGCGGCACTGACAGCGCGGTGATCGCGGCCATTCAGCGCGCCATTGCCCTCAAGAGCACCTACAACATCCGGGTCATGAATCTCTCGCTGGGACGCAAAGTCTTCGAGTCTTACACGCTCGATCCGCTGTGCCAGGCGGTAGAAGCAGCTTGGAAAGCGGGAATTGTGGTGGTGGTGGCGGCCGGAAACTCAGGCCGGGACAACACCTACAGCACCAATGGATATGGCACGATCAAGGCTCCCGGCAACGATCCCGCAGTCATCACCGTAGGTGCAACCAAGACTTACGACACGATGATACGCACCGATGATACAGTGGCCAGCTTCAGCTCCAAAGGTCCAAGCATGATAGATCATGTGGTAAAGCCGGATATCGTGGCCCCCGGCAACCGCATTGTTTCGCTGCTGGCGCCGAACAATACCTTGCTTTCGCTCAATTCCGCGCTCAGCCTTGTGCCCACTGTTCCGTTAGATGTGTGCTCGGTGAACCTGCTGGGAATTACTGTGTGCACCCAGGATTCCAGTTCCAAGTACATGCGTCTCAGCGGCACCAGCATGGCCACGCCGCTGGTCTCGGCGGCGGCCGCATTGATGGTCCAGAAAGACCCAACGGTTACTCCGGACATCATCAAGGCCCGCATGATGAAGACCGCATGGAAGAATTATCCGGTCAATAGCTGGGCTTACGACCGGCTGGGAAATTCTTATTTGTCGCAGTATGACGTTTTTACCATCGGCGCTGGCTACCTCGATATCAATGCCGCACTATCAAATACTGACATAGTAGCCGGTGGCGCACCTTCACCCAGGGCGGTGTATGACCCAGTCAGCCACAAAATCAGGCTGGTGAGAGGTTCTCCGCTCATAGGCACCACCGTGGTTTGGGGATCATCGGTGGTTTGGGGTGAGTCAACAGTCTTTGGCGGAAACGCCATTCTCTGTGACTCAGTGGTCTGGGGCGATTCAGTGGTCTGGGGCGATAGCACTCTCGCCGGGTTCAGCGTAGTTTGGGGCGATTCAGTGGTTTGGGGCGATAGCATGGTGGCCCTTAGCTCCGGAGAGGATGGTGAGAACTAACATGAAAAGTTCTGCTGGCATCTTCATCGCTCTTGTCATTCTCGCGGGATTCGCTGTACTCGGGAATGCTGTAATACATGCTAGTTCCACTGACATAGTGCGTTTTGTTGTGTTCCTGGTGATCGCCTGCATTGCGGCACGGTTCAAGGTGAAATTGCCGGGCTTGACGGGAACCATGTCAATGAATCTGCCGTTCATCCTGGTGGCCGTAGCTGAGATGAACGCCGCAGAAGCTTTGACAATAGCTTGCTTTTCGACACTGATACAGTGTCTGCCCCGCGCCCAGAAGAAATTCAATGTGGTGCAGGCCACCTTCAACTTCAGCAATATGGCCCTGGCTGTAGGCGCAACCCGCCTGCTGTTCGCCGATTCAGCTCTTGGCGCTCACATCGGATCGCGCTCATTGCTGTTGGCGACTGCCGCAGCCGGGTTCTTCGTGGTAAATACCATGCCCGTAGCCATCGTCATTGCTCTTACCGAAAGCAGAAATGCGCTCCGCACCTGGGCGGGAATATTCCAGCTTTCGTTCCCATACTTCGTGGCCAGCGCAGGAATTGCCGGTTGCGTGCTCACCTTAAGCGCAAGAATTGGCTGGCAGGTGCCAGTAGCGGTGCTTCCGCTTATGCTGGCAATCTTCCATTCTTACCGGCGCTACTTCTCGGTGGTTGCAGCTGCGCTAGCTGCAAAGCCGGTCGGCAGCGTTGGCAGTACAGCCGCCAGCGCCAGCGCTTAAATTAACTTTCAACCATCAGGTAGAGACGTTGCTGAACGTCTCTACCTTTTGTCTTCGCAGGCGTAAATATGGCTGGCAGCGCCTTTTTGCTTAACAATGTAGTACTAACTTTGGATTTCTTCTTTTTTCACGCAAATTTTCTTCGTCAGCATTGGAGCAACAGCGGGGAATCCGATGACCCGATTTTTCAGATCACCCGATCTGCCGATCACCGGATCACCCGATCTCAAAGCTTTGGTTGTGGCTCAGCCGCGTATGAATCAGTGTGATCAGTGGTGAGTTTTTTGGTTTTCTCTGCGCCTTCAGCATCCTCTGCGGTTCAACAGGTTTGGGTTGTGGCTCCGCCACGCTGCCTTTTCAATTTTGGCAATGCTGGTCCCGTTTACAGAACCAGCGCGTTCGGCATACACTTTCTGGTCTTTCTGACTCTCCCTGGCAAATGAGGTGTAGCTATGTTTTGGAAACAGACGTTCGCAGTCGTGCTTTTGGGGGTTATCACAGCGGCAGCGCAAGGCGCTAACGGTGCTGGACAGAAACCCTCCAAAGAAAACTCAACCGCCAAAGTTACCAAGAGCGGTGGGCACGCGTCCGCCGCATCCCCACAGTCGAAGCCGATAGTCCGGCCAAAATCTTTTGACTTGACCGCTATGGACAAGAGCGTGAATCCGTGTGAAGACTTTTACGAATACGCCTGCGGTGGATGGCGCAAGAACAATCCTATTCCCCCGGACCAGTCAGGATGGGGCCGCTTCAGTGAACTGGCTGAATATAATCGCGAAGTCCTCCACAACATCCTGGAAAAAGCCGCGGCCAATGATCCCAAGCGCAGTCCCATCCTGCAGAAAATCGGGGACTTCTATGCTACCTGCATGGATGAAAAGACGGTGAATGAAAAAGGGGCGGCTCCCCTGAAGCCCGAACTGGATCGAATTGCGGCTATCACAACGAAGGATCAAGTCATCGAAGCAGTTGCCTATCTGCATTCGCTGGGAGTGAACGCGTTGTTCAATTTCGGCGCACAGCCTGATCTGCACAACGCCAGCATGGAGATCGCCGGTATTGGCCAGGGTGGCCTGGGCTTGCCCGACCGGGACTATTATCTGGCCCAGGATCCCAAATCACAGGAAACCCGCGAAAAATACCAGGCGCACATTGCCAAAATGTTTGCCTTGCTGGGCGATGATGCGGCAGTTGCGCAAAAGGAAGCGCAGACCATTCTTGGCATCGAAACCAAACTGGCCCAGGCCGCCTTTGAGCGCGTGAAAATGCGCGATCCAAAAAATCGTGACCACAAAATGACGGTGGCGGACCTGAACGCATTGGCGCCGAACTTCCAGTTCCAGCACTTCTTTGTGGCCGCCGGTGCGCCTTCGTTTACTGAGGTCAACGTGGTCCCGCCGGATTTCTTCCAGCAGGTGAACGGCTCCATCAATGAGGTGCCGGTCGAAGACTGGAAAGCTTATTTGCGCTGGCACGCTCTGCGCGCCGCGGCCCCAAATCTTTCTGAGCCGTTTGTGCAGGAGAACTTTGATTTCAGCGGCCGTTTTCTTAGCGGACAAAAAGAACTTCAGGCCCGCTGGAAGCGCTGCACACAGGAGACTGACCGTCTGCTGGGCGAAGCCCTGGGACAGCCTTACGTGCAACAAACATTCGGCGCGGATGGCAAGCAGCGCATGTTGCGCAATGTGGACGCTTTGGAGAAGGCCCTGGCCGAAGACATCCAGCAACTGGACTGGATGACGCCGGAGACCAAAAAACAAGCCGCAGTAAAGCTCCAGGCCATTACCAACAAGATTGGCTATCCGGACAAATGGAGGGATTACAGCACAGTGAATATTGTGCGTGGTGATCTTCTGGGTAATGCGCAGGGGGCGCGGGCTTTTGAAGTAAAGCGCAACCTCAACAAGATCGGAAAACCGCTGGACAAAAAAGAATGGACTATGACGCCGCCCACCGTAAATGCCTACTACCAGGCGGCAGAAAATGACATCAACTTTCCCGCCGGAATTCTCCAGCCTCCATTTTTTGACAAGGACCAGGATGATGCGGTGAATTTTGGGGGCATCGGCGTGGTGATTGGCCATGAGTTAACGCACGGATTCGATGACCAGGGCAGCAAGTTTGATGCTGACGGTAACTTCAAAAACTGGTGGACACAAGCTGACCGTCAGGAATTTGAGAAGCGCACCGGTTGCCTGGCCGATGAATACAGCTCGTTTGTCGCCGTGGATGACCTCCATGTCAATGGCCGTCTTACCCTGGGCGAGAACACGGCCGACAATGGCGGCATACGCATTGCTCTCAGAGCGTTGCATAATGCCATGCTGGCGGATGCGAAAAATCCTGCTAAACAAACCAAAGGCGGATTTACGCCTGAGCAACGGTTCTTCATCGGCTTTGCCCAGGTCTGGTGCTCGAATCGCACACCAGAAGCTGCGCGCTTGCAGGTTAAAACCGATTCCCACTCGCCCGGTGAATTCCGGGTGAAGGGCACACTACAAAATAATGAGGACTTTGCCAAAGCCTTCAACTGCAAGGCTGGACAAAAAATGGTGAGCGCTAACGCCTGCCACATCTGGTGAAGGCGTCCCACATTTATTAACACAAGGCCTGCATTCCAACCGGATGCAGGCCTTTATGCTGGATTGCGATCACAAGGCGGATATCGCGGGTTGCAGGCTGATCATGTTCTGCCCCGTTGGGCCGGATTTCTTGCGGCGCACGGCGTACTGATAGGCTTCGTCATGCTGCCGGCCAATCGCAGTAATGTTGCGGGTCTCGAGCATGTACGTTCGTCCAGCTGCGGCCAGCGCTAAACGGAAATCAGGGTTGCGGCCCAGAAAGGCCATGCGATGGCCCAGATCTTTTACATCATCTTCTTTGAACCAGAGGCAGCCTCGGCCATCCGGACTGCAATCGCGATTGCGGGCCACATCGGCGGCCAGCAGGGGTTTGCCCAGCCACAAGCTCTTCACGCATATTTCATTTGCCTGGCGCGCAATGACAGGATCAAGAGGAGTTTCTCCAGTAGTGATTACCACGTCTGCGCTTTGCATCACCGCGGCCGCATCCATCTCTTCCACGACAAATACGCATTTAGGGATGCCGAACCGCTCCGCGTAGGCCCGAAGGGTCTCGGCAACTGTACCCGCAGCTTGAATCAACAATGTCGCATCGGCCAACTCATGGGCGACAAGGGCAAACGCTTCCAGAACTGCTGCCAGTGCATCGGAGAGCTTATGCTGCTCGGCGCCGTTGCCCCAGGGCACGAAATAAGTGACTGTATGGCTTTCAATGCCAAATCGTTCGTGAAGAAAACTGCTTGCCAATAAAGGATTTTCAGATTCAATCTCCAGCGGTTCCGGGATCAGGAAGATACTTTCAGGGACGCCCCCGCGCTCTTCGACTGCTGCTTTCATTCCTGAGGAATGGACGATAACCGCTTCGGCATGCGAAAGGATGAATTGTTCCGCAACTCTGAAGGAGCGGGCCATCCAACTGCCTTTGTCGCACTGCCCGGCGGAGATGGCTAATTCTTCAATGCAGGCAGCCGCGTCATAAACCACACATGAAAAATTTCTGACCGCCGCCATGCCTGAAGCAAAGGAGTGGGCATGAATGATATCGGCGCTGCTTTCGGGGTCGCACTCCAGCAACGACTTGCGCCAGTTCCTTACGTCCTGCCAGGCCCGCAGCAAGGAAAGTGTTTGCCGCGATTCCGGATTTTTCTGCGTCAGATAGACTTCGGCGGTACCAGCGCCCTGCGGGGTCACAATGTACGGGCGCATGCCCGCGTTGACCTGGCCTTCCACAACTGCCAGAACATCGCGTGCATATTCACATGCATGAATCACGCGCCAGTTTTTAGGCTTGGTTTTGGGCACACCCGCGATTGTATCCGGCCGGTTGCCGGCATTTACCGACTTTTCAGTAATGGGAAGGCTGGTAATACTCATGGAATCAAGAAACTTCTTTTTTCTGTTCCCCGGCCAGCTCTGAGTACAAAATAACCTGATTGCGTCCACTGTGTTTGGCCGAATACAGCGCAGCGTCAGCAAACTCAATCAAGTCGCGCTTGAACTGGGCATCGGTATCATAAACCGCAATACCGATACTTATGGTGAGATGCTGAACCGTCTGCGGTGAACCAGCAAAAAATTTGGCTTGTTCCACCGCCCGGCGCAGGCGCTGGGCCACATAACGGGCTCCGCTTTCCGTGGTTTCAGGAAGAATAATTACAAATTCCTCCCCTCCATAGCGTGCCACGGTATCCACTTCGCGCATGTCCTTCATGAGAATAGAGGCCACGTCGCGCAGCACCTGATCGCCTACATGGTGGCCGAAGGTGTCATTGAGCTGCTTGAAGTGATCAATATCAATCATCAGCAGCGCGAATTTCTGGCGTCGGCGCTCGGCGCGTTTGAACTCCAGTTCCAACTGCTGCTCGAAATATCCGCGAGTCTTCAGGCCCGTCAAATAATCGGTAAAAGCAAAACGCAGCAGCCCTTCATTGGAATATTCGCGGGTCAGCAAGTTCTCCGCGACCAGCGAGAGTATCCACAAAAGCTGCGCGTCTTCCTTATTAAAGCTTTCATAGCCTTTACGGAACAGCTGCATGGACCCCATGACCCGATTGCTTACGAAGAAAGGAATGGCAAGCGCAGCATTCGCGCTCAGCAAATCCAGCAGCGTATCCGCCTGGAAATTGTGGCCCTGGGTGACCAGCAAGGGACGCGAATACTTGGTGGCCCAGAAATTCAGGATATTGCCATGTGGCATGCCGTCCAGGCGGCTGATCTTCTCCTCAAATCCGCGCAATATTCGAAGCTGGACCTGCTCCTGGCTTTCGTCCCAGAAGTACACCAGTGCCTTATCGAACGAGGCAATTTCCGCGGCCATGTCACACATCATGTTCAAAGTGGCGTCAAGCTGCATCTGCAAGCCAGTGAGCATGCTCAGCCGGAGAATTACATTCAGGTGGGCCCAGCGTTTTTGAATTGTGTCTTGACTCAGCTCGGAGAAAACCTGCACCACAAACCGTTCTGGGGGACAGGAAGCGGGTTGCGGTACTTCATGGGCCGACATGGGGGAGCGTTTCCTCAGCGGTATCAGGGCTTAAAGACACGACCAGCCGCAATTATTCCACTTGTGAGATGCCGTTTCCCGATCTCAGGAGCGCCTCACAATACCCGGAAGGGCTAGGTCTTTCGTTCATAAGAAGCGGCAGCAGTGGAGCAAGTGCGGGCCCGATGACCTGCTGACCCGATTCTCAGGACACCTCGATCCCGCTCTACGGAGTCAACCCGGATCACCCGATCTCAAGCTTTGGTTGTGGCCCAAATCTTCTGGTTTTTTAATTTATTCCATTTCGCCCTCATTCCTTTTGTTCTGAAAAAAGAGCGGCAAAATTTAGCTTTAAGCCATAGAAAATAAAGAGTTAACCAGAAATTATCAATGGTTCTTTAATGAATCTGCCACCCCCTAACCGAATTATATGGAGAACAAATGAGAGAAGTTTCAAAAGATAATGCACAGCGCCTGTTGCATTTATTACCACATCGGAATACGATAGCAACTTACGCCGGAAAACCCGCCGGCTGGTGGTGAGCAGAACTTGCCCATCGCTTCCTTCGCATACTTAGCCCGTTCAACAACTCAATAACCGGCCCTTAATGTTTTCCAAACAGGAGAGGCATCCAATGGCATGGTACGCATACTGCATTACTGAGCAGCAGGCATTCCAGGGCAGCACCCGTGCGCGTCGTCCGTTTCCCGTTGAAGGCTTAAAAGGTATTGGCGATACCCAGGCTTTTGGTTATCCCAGTGGCGATTTTGCCGTCATAGTAAGCGAGTATGTCCCCGTTGGCGAGCTAGGGCAGAAAGCCCTGCTGCAACATGCGCACGTGGTAAGTGAATGCTTCAAGCGCACCACTGTGTTGCCATTTCGTTTTGGCACCGTGTTTGACGATGATGAGGCGTTGCGCCGGGCCGTGCGCCTCAACCGTAAGGCCTTTACTGAAGGTGTCTCCAAACTTAAGGGCAAAGCTGAAATGCACCTCAAATTGCTCATAAAGGACGGCTCCTTGCGGGAGGCCCTGCAGGAAATCGAACTCCCCTGCACCGTAGGCAGCGAATACCTGACCAAGCTGCGCGAGAAGGCCGCCCGCCAGCGCGAGCGCCAGACCAAAGCGCGCGCTCTCTCCGTCCAGGTCCACAAGATATTCGATCCTCTTGACCAGGATGTTTGCTGCCGCAAGGTGGATTCAGGCGGCATGTTGATTGATATTGCTCACCTGATTGAACACAAACAGGTGGAGAAATATCAAAACCGCTATCAGATGGCTACCCGTCACCTGCCGGGCGTGGAAGTGGTGATGAGCGGGCCCTGGCCGCCCTACCACTTCATCAGCGGCAAAAAGGCCTGATTACAAGTCCATAAATGGGTTCTTGCGCTCGCTTTTAAGGTGCTTTGCCTCAAAGTCGGGAGCCGTTTGCCTCATTATGGCAATTGCAAATTTTTGGCAATCCCCAGAGCTTTTTTGGGGCAGCTTTGCTGCATGAATCTTGTCAAAATAAGGAAAAGAGTAGAATTCCAGGTCCT
>Ga0075425_100009976_pt1 | contig 10118 bp, 7 predicted proteins | sample SoiMethybrSBSTD4_FD_75300 | JGI IMG/M metagenome (GOLD analysis project Ga0075425, IMG submission 75300) | Bulk soil microbial communities from a Populus tree surrounding site in Tennessee, USA - Soil MetaG P. TD hybrid SBSTD4 | ecosystem: Environmental > Terrestrial > Soil > Tree plantation...
TCCGTGTCCCGGACGACGTTCTCGTGGGGCGTACCGGTGCCGGGCGATCCGGCGCACGTCATGTATGTGTGGTTCGACGCGCTGTTCAGCTACTTGACCCCCATGCTGGCGTCGCCGGATCGCCGCCCGTTCTGGCCGGCGAAACTGCACGTCGTGGGCAAGGACATTCTCCGGTTTCACGCGGTGTATTGGCCGGCATTTTTGATGTCCGCGGGGCTCGAGCTTCCGGAGCAGGTCTATGCCCACGGGTTTCTGACGTTCAACGGGCACAAGATGTCGAAGACGCTGCTCAACGTCGTCGATCCCATCGCTCTCGCAGGTGCCTTCGGGGTCGACACGATCCGCTACTACCTGATGCGCGCCATCGCGTTCGGGCAGGACGGCGACTTCAACGTCAAGGAGCTCGTCTCACGCTACAACGCCGACCTCGGTAACACGCTCGGCAACCTCTGCAACCGGGTGCTCAAGCTGACCGGCGGGACGTTCCCCGAGAAGGGGGAGCCGGAGGAGCTCGAAAAGGAGCTGTACGCCGGTCTTGCGGCGAGTGCGCGAGCGGCGTCCCGGGCGTTCGACGCCGTGCAGCCGCATCGAGCGCTCGAAGCCATCTGGCAAGTTCTCGGCGCGACCAACCAGTACATCGACCGCGCCGCGCCGTGGGCGGCAACCAAACGGGGCGACGCGCGGCGGGCGGGGACCATTCTCGCGACGGCACTCGAGGTTCTCGAAGCGGTGAGCGTCATGACATGGCCGGTCATGCCGAAAAGCTCGGACGCGCTCCGAGCCCAGATCGGCCTCGGCGCTGTCGCCACCGGATCGCGCGATCTCTGGCCTTTCGAACCGCCGAGGGGGCGCGCCGGCGAGCCATTGGGGACGGCGGTCCCACTTTTTCCGCGCGTCGACGCCGACAGGGAGAAGGAGCTCGTTGCCAAGCTCGGTCTCCCAACCGCGGTCGAAGACGACGCCGCGAAGTCCCCGACGGGGGAAACGGCTGCCGCGCCTGCCCTCGGAAAACCGCCGGCCCCGGCAACGCTCGCCTACGAGGAGTTCGCGAAGCTCGACCTGCGCGTCGGCGTCGTCCTCGAGGCAAAGCGCGTGGCCGGCAAAGACAAGCTTCTCTCGCTCGCCGTGGACCTTGGCGAGCCCGAGCCACGCCCGATCATCGCGGGATTGGCCCTCTCGTTTCGACCGGAAGAGCTCATTGGCACGCGGGTGGTCGTCGTTGCGAACCTCGAGCCGCGCAAATTCGGAAAGGACCTCGTCTCGCGTGGGATGTTGCTCGCGGCTGGGCCGAGCGAGGGGCTGAGGCTTGCCACGGTGGACGCGTCCGTACCCGCGGGGACGAAAGTCAAGTAAGCGCCCCGAAGCATCAGCGCGTGCGAGACGTGATGCGGTCGATGACGAGCGGTTTCGGTCGTGGAGGCCGCGGTCCGATGCGGAAAGCGCGAAGAACCTGATCGGCGACGGCGGGGGACGGCGTGCGAACGTGCAACCGGGCGAGTGGTGCCCCCTTTTTCACGGCCTCGCCCGGCTTGGCCAATATTTCGATACCGACCGCGGGGTCGACCGGATCCTCGGCACGCGCTCGACCGGCGCCGAGCGCCATGGCAGAAAGACCGATTTCTCGCGCGTCGATCGTGGCGACGAAGCCGGACCGTGGGGCCTGTACGCTCATCACGAGCGGTGCGCGCGGCAAACGAGAAGGGTCGGACACGACGCGGGGGTCGCCACCCTGCGCTTCGATGATGCGTTCCATCGTGCGAGAGGCCGATCCATCGCGAATCGCGGTCATGAGCTTTTCCCGCGCCGCGCGCCGGTTCCTGGTGACCCGCGCGAGGAGCAGCATTTCCTCGCCGAGCGCCACCGTGCACTCGAGCAGATCGGCGGGAGCCCGGCCGGCGAGAAGATCCAGCGCCTCCCGCGTCTCGAGAGCGTTGCCGACGCACCGCCCGAGCGGGCTCGACATGTCCGTGATGAGCGCGACGACCCGTTTTCCCGCCCGGGTTCCGACCCGCACCAGCGTCTCGGCCAACTTCCTCGCCCCCTTGCCGTCCTGCATGAAAGCGCCGCGCCCCACCTTGACGTCGAGCACCAGGCCGTCGATCCCCTCCGCGAGCTTCTTCGACAGAATGCTCGCGACGATGAGCGGAATCGATTCCACGGTTGCGGTGACGTCGCGAAGCGCGTAGATGCGCATGTCGGCTGGCGCGATCTCGGATGTCTGCCCGATGAGGCACGCCCCGACGTCGCGCACGATCCGCTCGAAGTCGCGCCCGTCCATCTCCGTGCGAAATCCGTCGATGCTGGCGAGCTTGTCGAGCGTCCCTCCGGTATGCCCCAAGCCGCGTCCCGAGATCATCGGAACGAAGACGCCGCAGCTAGCCACGAGTGGTGCGAGGCAGATGGATACCTTGTCGCCGACGCCACCGGTCGAATGCTTGTCGACTTTCGGCCCGCGAATGCTCTCCAGGGTCATGACCTTGCCGGAATGGAGCATGGCTTGCATCAGGGACACGGTCTCGGCGTCGGACATGCCGCGCAAGAACATGGCCATGAGCATCGCGCTCATCTGGTAATCGGCGACCGTCCCCTCGACGTACCCCGAGACGAACCCGACGATTTCGTCGCGCGAGAGCTCGCCGCCGTCTCTTTTCTTTTGGATGACGAGGGTCGGATTCGTTCCTTGCCTCGCCGTCATCGGGTCTGGCTTACTCTTCGCGCATCGCCGGTTCTAGTCCGTTGTAGAGTGTCGGACGCGAAAGAGAGGAGCACGATGGTTCTTTGGCGAAGGATGTACTGTGCCGCTGCGTTCACGTTGGTCGTGGGTTGCTCGAAGTCAGGCTCCGACCAAGCCGGCGGAGTGGCGTCCGCCGAGCCGCCGAAGCCGAGCGCGGCGGTCGAGCCCCCCCAGCCCGACCCCGCTCAGCCTCCCGTCGCGGCCGCGACGGACAGCGCGATACCTGCCGCCACGGCGAGCCCGACCGCGAAATCGACGGTAAAAGCGGGAAAGGCGACCGCGACCGCGGCCCCGACCGCGACGGCGACTCCAGCCGCGACCGCGGCCCCGACCGCGACGGCGCCGCCGACCGAGACCGCCGCTGCGACCCCGACGGCGACCCCCGCCCCCAAGGCATTTGCCTGCGGCGACAAAGGGCAAACGCCCTGCCCGACACAAAAGTGGATGAAGGCAAACATGGCCCCCGCCGTCGCCAGCGAAGACGCCCACGCTCTCGCCAAAAACCTCGAATACGTCGCGGCCCGCGCGCCGGCCGGGATGCCGAATTGGGGGCCGATCGCCAAGACGGGGGCCACGAAGGCGACCGCGGGAGACATCGCGGGCGCGAAGGCGTCTTGCAAGGCCTGCCACGATCAATACAAGGCGAAATACAAAACGGAAATGCGCGACAGGCCGTTCTGAGGGGGCCCGTGGTCCTTCGCCTTCAGCGTCCCGCTTTATCCTCCGCCGCCAGGGTGGGTCGTCCGCGCGGGCGATTCACTCAGCACCGCCGCATCGACAAGCTGCGCCTGTTGCTCGAGCACCACCCCAAAGGGATGACGCTCTACGAGCTCGCCGAGGCCATCGGGGTGACGCCGCGATCCATGCGTCGCTATCTGAAAGAGGTCTCGTCGGCCCTCGAGCTCGAGCCGGTGCCGACGCGTGCGGGCGGGGCCAAGAGATGGCGCGTACGATCGGGCGAGCTGCCGAGAAAGATCGAGCTTCGTCGCACCCAGGCCTACGCCATCCTGGCGGCGCGCCGGCTTTTCGAGCCGATGAAGGGTTCGACCCTTTACGACGAGATCGAAATGGCGACGCAGCGCCTTCTCGCTCTGGCGCAAAGACCGGGACGCGGGCCCAATGCGGGCCTCGCCGACGCGAGGCTCGAGCAGCGGTTTCTCTACCTGCCGGTCGCGCCCAAGGACTACGCGACCAAGACCGAGGAGCTCGACGATCTCTTCCAGGCCGTAGCCGATCTTCGTCCGCTCAGGTGCCGTTACAAGAGCGGAACGCGCGGGGGCGAAGAGACGATCGTCATCCACCCGTACGCGATGGTCCTCTACAAGGACGCCATTTATTGCGTGGGATTGCACACGGGGCGAGGGGAAATCCGGACGTTCCTTCTCGATCGCATGCGCGACACCGAATCGAGCGCCCTCGACCGATTCGAGTTGCCGGCGGATTTCAAGGTCGATGACTACTTCCAGGGGGGGTTCGGCATCTGGCGTGGGTCGCGCAAGATCAAGGTCGTCATCGATTTCGACGCCGCGGTGGCCGAGCTCGTGCGCTCGCGTCGCGTTCACGAATCGCAAAAGCTGGCGACGCTCCCCGACGGCTCGCTACGTCTTGCCATGACCGTCGGTGATCTCACCGAGCTCACTTCGTGGATTCTCGGCTGGGGAAAAACGGCGAGGGTCGTGGAGCCGGAGGGGCTCGCCGCCGCGGTGCGAAGCGAGCTCTCGGCGGCGCTCGCGCGTTACGGGGCGGATGGCCGTGACGTCCACGACGGCTTTGGCGCCGACCGTCGAGCACAAGAAGGCGTTCGGCGGAGCGCCCGCCGGCGCGGAAAGGGTTGACTTCTCTCGGGCGGGGTCAGACTGTTTGTCGGAGGGCGGGGGGCGTGGGAAGTTATAGGCGGTGCCATGGAACTTTTGAGGCTCAAGGGGGTGCCGAAAGATGCGAACAACGACGATGGCGTCACTGCGTTGAAGGCGCCCGTCGATCCCACCAGCCTCGTGCACCAGAAGCTCCGTGCCGGTCCCTTCTGGCAGAGGGTGCCCGCCTACGCCGGCGTCGACGAAGAAAAGTTTCTCGACCATTCCTGGCAAGGTAAAAACTCGATCACGCGGGTCGAGAAGCTCCTCGAGAGCTTGCGGGGCGTGGTTTCGGACGACTTCATCAAGGATGCGGCGGTCGGCTTTCAGCGTGCGCCGATGAGCGTACGGGTGACGCCCTACATCATGGCGCTCATCGACTGGGAGAATCCTTACACCGATCCGCTGCGCACGCAGTTCATCCCGCTGGGCTCGCGCCTGTTGCCCGATCACCCGAAGCTCGGCCTCGACTCGCTCCACGAGCAAGCGGATGCGCCGGTGCCGGGTCTCACCCACCGCTACCCGGACAAGGCGTTGTTCCTCCCGCTCAATACGTGTCCGGTGTACTGCCGGTTTTGCACCCGCAGCTATGCGGTCGGCGTCGACACCGAAGAGGTCGAAAAGGTCGAGCTTCGGGTGAGCCCCGAGCGGTGGCAGAAGGCATTTCGTTACATCGCGTCGCGTCCGGAGCTCGAGGACATCGTGATCTCGGGCGGCGACGCCTACAACCTGCGCGCGACCCAGATCATCGAGATCGGCGAAGCGCTTCTCGCCATGCCCAACATCCGCCGGCTGCGCTTCGCGACCAAAGGGCCGGCGGTGATGCCGCAGAAGATTCTCAGCGACGTCGCGTGGACCGATGCGCTCACCTCCGTCGTCGACAAGGGGAGAAAGGTGCACAAAGAGGTCGCGCTGCACACGCATTTCAATCACCCCGAAGAAATCACGTCAATCACCCAGGATGCGATGAACCGGCTCTTCGAACGGGGCATCACGGTGCGAAATCAGAGCGTGCTCGTTCGCGGCGTCAACGACACCGTGCAAGTCATGAGCCTTCTGGTCAAGCGCCTCGGGCACATCAACGTGCACCCGTACTACGTCTACATGCACGACCTCGTACAAGGCGTCGAAGACCTTCGAACCTCGCTCGACACCGCGCTCGTCATCGAGAAGCACATCCGAGGCATCACGGCCGGTTTCAATACGCCGACGTTCGTCGTCGACGCGCCGGGCGGCGGCGGAAAGCGCGACGTGCACTCCTTCGAGCACTACGATCGCGAGACCGGCGTCAGCGTGTTTACCAGCCCGAGCGTGCATTCCGACGCGCACTATTTCTACTTCGATCCCCTCCATCTGCTTTCTCAGGAAGTGCAGAAGCGTTGGAAGAGCCCAATCGAGCAGGACGCGATGCTGGCTACGGTTCTTTCACATGCGAAGGCCCAGGTTCGAGCGAGCATTCGGCCGGGCCCCACGAGGCCGAGGTAGCGTGCAGCCCGACCGAATCGATTTCGGGACCCATCCTGACCGCTATCGACACTGGAAGCTATCGTTCCCCGATGCGTACGGCGGCGACGTCGCGCGACTCGCGCTCGACGTGAAGGAAGACGCGACTCAGAGACCCGGCTACCAGCTCAAGCTCAACTCCTACGATCTCGGCGTCGACATCGAGCTCGCCGACGCGCTCTCGCGCATTCGTTTCGAGCACCCGGCGACGCGCGCTCTCGTCATCACCAGCGACAAGCCGCGCATCTTCTCGTCGGGAGCCAACATCTACATGCTTGCCACCTCGAGCCACGCGTTCAAGGTGAACTTCTGCAAGTTCACGAACGAAACCCGCATTTACCTCGAGGAGATGAGCCGAGAGAGCGGGATACCGAGCCTCGCTGCATTGAATGCGACCGCATCGGGGGGTGGGTACGAGCTCGCGCTCGCGTGCGACGAGATCGTTCTGGTCGACGACGGGTCGAGCGTCGTCAGCCTGCCCGAAGCCCCGTCACTCGGCGTCTTGCCGGGAACGGGCGGTCTCACCCGCCTCTCGGACAAGCGCCGGGTGCGCCGCGATCTCTCCGACGTATTCGCGACGCTCGCCGGCGGCGTACGAGGCAAGCGAGCCGTCGAGTGGCGCCTCGTTGACGAGACGGCCGGCAAAAGCCAGTTCGAGGCGGCGGTCGCGCGCCGGCTCGAGGCGATGAAGGGGCGCGCGCGCGACGCGAGCGCGAGAAAACCGATTTCGTGGCCCGCGCTCGAGGTCGAGCGCAACGAGGCGGGCAGCGACTACACGTTCGTCAAGCTCCGGCTCGACGCTGCGAAGCGCGTCGCCCGGATCACGTTGCAAGGTCCAGGCGCCGGAGAGCCGACGACGCTCGACGCCGTCCACGAAAAGGGCGCCGCGCAGTGGGCGCTCGCCGCTTTCCGCGAGCTCGACGACGCGCTGCTCGATCTGCGCTTCAACCATCCGGCCGTCGGCCTCCTTTTGATCGAGACCGAGGGAGACGTCGATCGGGTCTTGTCGGTCGATCGCGCACTCGCGTCGCTCGCCGAAGACCCATTGGTCAAAGAGATACTCCTTCACATGCGACGCGTCTTGCGGCGGCTCGACGTCACCTCGCGCAGCATCTTCTCTCTCATCCGCCCCGGATCGTGCTTCGCAGGCTCCCTTCTCGAGCTCGCGCTCGCTTCCGACCGCGTTTACATGCTGGACGGCGATCCTCGCGCCAAGCTGGCGCTCTCCGCGCTCAACCGAGGGTCGCTCGCGAACTACGGCGGGCTTTCGCGGCTCGAGGCTCGCTTCGCCGGCGAACCGGGGCGCGCCGAAGAGCTCGCACGCACCCTTCCAACGCTGGAAACCAGCCAGGCGGTCGAGAAAGGCCTCGTCACCTTCGCTCCCGACGAGATCGACTGGGAGGACGAGATCCGCGTGGCCGTCGAAGAGCGGACGAGCCTTTCGCCCGATGCGTTGACCGGGCTCGAACAAAACGTACGCTTCGGTGGCCCCGAGACGATGGAGACCAAAATCTTCGGGCGGCTGTCGGCATGGCAGAACTGGATTTTCCAGCGACCGAACGCGGTGGGGGCGTCCGGCGCTCTGACGCGGTACGGTAAGCCCGAGAGGCCCGAGTTCGATTTCGGAAGGACGTAGCCATGTCCGACGTCATCAACGACGACAAGATTCCGAACAACGTCGACCTGTCGAGCGACAAGAAGTTGCAGCGCGCCCTCGTCGAATGGCAGCCCAAATACCTCGCGTGGTGGCGCGAGATGGGGCCCGAGGGCTTTCAGGCTCACGACGTTTTCCTACGCACCGCCATCTCCGTCGACAATGCGGGGTGGGCTCACTTCGACTACGTGAAGATGCCGGACTACCGCTGGGGCATCTTTCTGGCCGACCCCATCGCCGACCGCAGGATTGGGTTTGGCGATAACTTCGGCAAGCCCGTGTGGACGGAGGTGCCCGGCGAGCACAGAAACACGCTGCGCCGCCTCATCGTCACCCAGGGGGACACCGAACCGGCGAGCGTGGAGCAGCAGCGCGCGCTCGGCCATTCTTGTCCCAGCCTCTACGACCTTCGCAACCTGTTTCAGATCAACGTCGAAGAGGGGCGCCATCTCTGGGCCATGGCTTACCTGCTTCACTCGCATTTCGGGCGCGACGGACGCGAGGAGGCCGAAGCGCTCCTCGATCGGCGCAGCGGCGACGCCGACCGCCCCCGCATCCTCGGAGCCTTCAACGAACCGTGTACCGATTGGTTGTCGCTCTTCATGTTCACGTTCTTCACCGACCGCGATGGAAAATTCCAGCTTTTGGCATTGGCCGAGAGCGGATTCGATCCGCTCGCGCGCACCACCCGTTTCATGCTCACCGAGGAAGCGCATCACATGTTCGTCGGCGAGACGGGTGTCGGTCGCATCGTTCGCCGCACGGCCGAGCTCATGAAAGAGAACGACGACGTACGGCGCGTCGGCGGCATCGATCTCCCCACCATGCAGAAGTACCTGAACCTTTGGTACTCGGTCTCGCTCGATCTGTTCGGCAGCGAGATCTCTTCCAACGCCGCGTCGTTCTTCGCCGACGGGCTCAAGGGGCGCGCCAGGGAGCCGTCGTTCGAGGACCACCTGGCGCTCGACGGGTTCTACTCGCTCGAGGTCCCCGGAAAAGGGGGCACCGTGACCGAGGAGGTCCCGCTGCGGAACGCCATGAACGAGGTTCTGCGCGATGCCTATGTCGAGGATTGCCAGCGGGGCGTCGACAAGTGGAACGAGATTTTGAAACGCGCCGGCATCGGCGACCGCCTGAAGCTTCCGAGCCGGCATTTTCACCGCCGCATCGGCGCGTATGCGAACGCCTTTTGCGATCCGGAGGGTCGCGTCGTCTCGCCGGCGGATTTCGAGCGGCGTCGAGACGAGTGGCTCCCCTCGGCGGCCGACCAGGCCTACGTGAAGAGTTTGATGACGAAGCCCGTCTTCGCGCCAAACCAAATGGCCAACTGGATAAGCCCTCCGGCTCACGGCATCAAAGGATACCCGGTCGATTTCGAATACGTCCGCGGGTGCGAAGGCTGAGGACCGTTCTAATCCGAAAGAGCCACGCTCGCGGCCACCGGATCGCGCGTCTCGCGGTACCGGCGGTAGTAAGCGAGGACCCGCGCGACGTAATCTTCGGTCTCGTCGAAGGGGGGGATGCCGCCGTGCCGGACGACGGCGTTCTCGCCGGCGTTGTACCCGGCCAGCGTGAGCTCGAGATCGCCGTTGAACATGTTGGCGAGAACGCGGAGGTAGCGCACGCCGCCGAGGATGTTCTCCCGCGGGTCCATCACGTCGCGCACCTGCATTCGTTGCGCCGTCTCGGGCATGAGCTGCATGAGGCCCTGGGCGCCCACCCTCGAGATGGCGCGCGGGTCGTAATCACTTTCGACCTTGATGACCGCGCGGACGAGCTCCTCGGGGATCTGGTAGAGCGCGGCGGCCTCGTGGATGACTTCGCCGTAGCGGCTGAAGCGCTCGAGGGACGTATCGCTGGGGCCGACCGATGTCGGGTCGGCGCGGTGCTTCGCCCCGTCTCTCGCCTTCATGTAAAGCCGGTAGTGCGGGTCGCCGGTCGGCTTGTTGGTGAAATGAGCGACGCCTTGTTTGTCGACGTAGCTGTAGATGTCGGCGAAGGACAGCGCAGGTAAGAGAGAAACTCCGAGCGCGGCCCAAACCCAACCGTGATTTCTACGCATATATAAAACCCTAACTGGTAGATCTTAGCTTTCTCGGTCTGCCCGGACAACTTTGTCCATGGACATCTCTTGGCAAAAAATCCTGGTGTCGGTCGCCGCGCTCGTTTTCGCCGGATTTCTCTTATGGAAGAGCAGGCCGAGGTTTCCCTTGCCTCGTTTTCGGCGAAGGTCCCGCCTCGTGGCCAAACGAAGTCCGGAGGCGATAAAGGGGCAGATCCGAAGCGCACGGGAACAAGCGAGCCGCGCGACGACACCGGGTGATCGGGCAAAATCCCTCGTTCTCGCCGCGGAGGCGGCGGCCGAGGCGGAGGG
>Ga0075425_100009979_pt1 | contig 10116 bp, 9 predicted proteins | sample SoiMethybrSBSTD4_FD_75300 | JGI IMG/M metagenome (GOLD analysis project Ga0075425, IMG submission 75300) | Bulk soil microbial communities from a Populus tree surrounding site in Tennessee, USA - Soil MetaG P. TD hybrid SBSTD4 | ecosystem: Environmental > Terrestrial > Soil > Tree plantation...
CCGAATGAGCCCGACCGCGTTCGGCGTGCTCCTCGTCGCGGCGAGCACGATGGTCGAGGGCTTCGGCCAGACCTTCCTCAAGAAGTCTTCGCTCGACGTCGAGCGCCGCGTCCGCTGGATCCTGCTCGGCGTCGCGGTCCTCATCGTCGAGATCGTGCTCTATTCGGCCGCGTTGCGCTTCCTCGCGGTGAGCACCGCGTTTCCCATCACCAGCCTGAGCTTCGTGATGGTGACGCTGTTGTCGCGCTGGCTGCTCGGCGAGGAGGTCGCGCCGCTGCGCTGGGGCGGTGTCGCCTTGATCCTGGTCGGCACCAGCCTGATCGTCGCGCAGGCGTAAGCCGCCTCATTGCTTCAACCCGTTGGTCCGTGCCACGAAGGCGCGCACCTCGGGCATGATCCCGTCCACGACAGCGCGCGCCTCCTCGCGGTTCATGCCGGGGCGCATGCGCGGGTGATAGAGCAGGTTGAGCAGGTACTGATCGTAGACGTCGAAGAACCCCATCTGGACGTTGTCGTTGAACATCGTCCACGGCACCGACTCGTCGTCGTTGATGGGGCCGAGCGACTGCAGGATCTCCTCGTAGGCGCAGTCGTAGAAGATGAAATCGCCGGCGTCGACCACCAGGATCACCTCGGCGCGCGTGATCCGATAGGTCTCGTCCTTGCGGAAGCCTGACAGGCATTGCGGCTCGAGCGCGGTCTCGATCCGGTGGGCGCGCTCGCGGCCGAACAGCCCCGCGATGGTGCGGTCGAGATCGCGGTCGCGCACCAGCGTGATCACCAGGTTGGCGATGCGCCGGTCGTCGGTCACCGCGATGTCGAGCTTGTCGATGTGCCGGCCGATGTCGGCGATGACCTGGCCGATCGTGCCGCTGCGGTCGGGCCGGCCGCGGTTGTCGATGTAGGCGCGCACCGGCACGTCGAACTTGCGGATGCGGTCGATCCGGCCCGAGGTGTGGAACTCGGCGCCGAACGTGACCTTGAAGAAGCCGTCGATGATCTGCGCGTCGGTGAACGATCGGGTTTCGGCGGCGCGGCGCGCGCCGATCTCCTTGTCGGCGGACTCATGCGACTGCGCGAGCGCGGCCGCCGCGCCCGGACCGACGAGCACGGCCGCCGCCAGCAGGGTGCGCACGGCAGTGGCGCCGATCGGGCAAAGCCGCCGCATTGCGCTCATTGCGTCCGTCCTGGCCACTTCGGCGATCATGATGGCTCGATGACGACGCCGCAACCGTACGGGGGTGCTGGATTCAGGATGCGGACGGAACCCGCGAGGCGCGCCGTTGCAGCGCCCGGATGCGGTCGGCGAGATTGCCGCCGGGGATCGCGCCGTGTCCCTGGCCGGCGCCTGCGCCGTTGGCGCCGTTGGTCGCCGGCGCGGCCGCCAGGATCGACTCGATCGGCGAGCCCGGGCCTTCGAGCGCCATGGTGAGCCGGGCGATCTCCGCCGCGATGTCGTTGATGCGCTCGCGCAGCAGGGCATTCTCCACCCGCTCCGACGTCCAGGCGTGCTCGGTCTCCCGCTTCATCACGGTGATCTCGTGGTGCAGGCGGGCGCGCTCCTCGTTCGCCTGGGCGAGCTGGACCCGCAGTTGCGTCGTGTCCGCCCGCGCCGAGTTGGTCAGCTCGCGGTGCTGGGTGCCGCTCGCGCCCACCTGGGCGCGCAGGTCGGCTTCCGTCCGTCGCGCCGCGTCGAGCTCGGTGCGCAGCTGGTAGAGTGCGTGCTCGCGCTCGACCAGCAGGCGGTCCTGCTCGGTCAGCCGCGTCTCGAGGTCCTGCACGCGGCGGCCGAGGATCTCGGCGTCGGTCGCCTGCGCGACCAGCTGGCGCTGCAGCTGGGTGACGCGGCCGCCCAGGTTCTCGACCTTGTTGCGCTCGTCGGACAGCTCCTTGGTGGCGCTGTCGGCGTCGCTGCGCTCGCGCGTGAGGCGCTGCTCGGCGTCGCGGACGTCCTTCTCATAGCGGCCGAGCTGCGTCTTGAGCGCGTCGACCTGGGTGTTGAGCAGGGTGATCTCGGCCTTCTGGGTGTCGGTCAGCATCGCACGCTCGCCGAGCTCGGCGGTCAGCCGCCCGAGCGCCGCCTCCTTGTCGGCCAACGCGCGGCCGGTCTCGTGCACCGCCGCGGCCTTGACCGAATGCTCCTGCTCGGTGAGCGTGATCTGCTCGCGCATCGTCCGCTCGCGCTCCTCAAGCGCCACCATGGCGGCCGACTTGTGGTCGAGCTCCTGCTTGAGCAGGGCGATCGCCTCGCTCTTCTTGCTCAGTTCGCGGAGCTGGCTGGTCGAGCGGGCCTTGAGCTGGTCCACGGTCAGCTCCAGCCGCCGGGTCGACACGGCGAATTCGGCGCGCAGGTGGTCCTTGTCGGCCTGGATTTCCGCCATCGACAGCGGGGTCGCGGCCTCGAGACGGCGCTTGGTGAGGCGGACGGCGCGGTTGTGCACGAGCGGGATGATGATCAGCCCGATCAGGCTCGCGGTCAGGAACCCGACGCCGAAATACATGAGGATTTCGATCACGAACGCCTCCGGGGCCGCGTCAGCGGCGAGCGCGTTCCCTTCCGGCGACCCCCGATCCGGGTCCAATTCCGGTTCGCCGACAAGGACATGCGCTGTTAAACAAACAATGCCACGCGGCCGGCGCTTCTGCCAGCTTGGCGAACCATTAACCTAAATCGAGGGGTGTGGCGCGAAAAAGGCTCTGGGTGTCCCAATTCCGAGTTCGCAAATCCGCGTGGTGACCTCTGGTGCGAACTTCGGAAGTTGAAGGGGACACTGGCAACTCTATGATTCCAGTGCCGCTTTTGAACCCGACGTGCGAACCTTCGGGTTCGCGGCACTAGAACGGGTTCCAGGTCGCCGTCGGGGTGAACTTGAGGTAGCCCACATTGGCCCCCAGCCGCAGCCCGACGCCCGACCGGATCGGCACCACCACGATATTGTTGGCCGTCAGGGCCGTCATGCCGAAGCCGCCGATGAAATAGGCCGAGCCGTCGACGCCGCCGAAGCGCTGGTAGATCGCCTGGGTGGCCGGCAGGCTGTAGACCAGCATCATGGTGCGGGCGCCCTCGCCGCCGAAGTCCCAGCCGAGCGTCGGGCCCTGCCAGTAGACCCGCAGATCGCCGGCGTTCTTGGTGTAGAGCGAGCCCTCGCCGTAGCGCAGGCCGCCGACGAACGCGCCACCGGCCTCCTCGCCCAGCACGTAGCCGTTCGGCAGGCCCCATTGGCTGACCGCCTTCTCGATGATGGTGGCGAGCCCGCGCGACACCCCGCCGAACAAGCGGTGGCCGGCGTCGACCAGCTCGCCGGTCTCGAAACGGTCGGACGGCGGGCGCGCCGGCGCGGGTGCCGGCCCCTGCGCCAGGGCGGGCGCGGCGCCCGCGAGCGCGAGCAGAAAGACCAGGATTCGCAGGACAGACCGCATTGCGAGTTCCCCTATGTGATCGGCTTAACGCGTTGCACACCGGCATGCCCTAGTATCCACGCGACGGCCGCGCCGCCCCCCGTGTGCCGGGATCGGAAACCAGGATGGTGGCCTTTCCCCTCCGTTCGCCGCGACCCGCAGCCACTCATGGCGGCATGATACCGGCCAAGCCGGCAAACCCCCGAATCGCAGCACCATCGAGCACAACTATGACCCCAGCACGGCAGCAACGGAAGTCGGACACCGCGGCGCCCGCGCGCCGGCTGGTGCCGGCCGCCTGGGCCGCTGTCTGGCGCCTGGCCATGGCGCTGCTGGTGGCGCTGCCGGTCGTGCCGGTCAGCGCGGGGATGACCGAGCGCATCGTCGTCGACCCGCAGAGTGGCCTCGCAATGAACGGGCTCGACCCGGTCTCCTATTTCACGGACGCCACTCCCCAGTTCGGTCGCCCGGACCAGGAAACGCGTCATGCCGGGGTGATCTGGCGCTTCCGCAACGAAGGCAACAAGGCTGCCTTCGTGGCCGATCCCGAGATCTACATGCCGCGCTACGGCGGCTACGACCCGGTGGCGCTCGGCCGCGGCCTCGCGGTGGCGGGCAATCCGCTGATATGGGCGATGGCCGGCGAGCGGCTCTATTTCTTCTACAACGAGGCGGCGCGCGACCGCTTCATCGCCGACCCGGGCGAGGCGATCCTGCGCGCCGACAACAAGTGGCCGGCGGTGGTCGGCGGCCTCATTCCCTGAGACGTCCCATCAGACGTCGATGCGGCGGCTCGGGTCACCCCACGCGATGAAGCCGGGGACGCAGTAGCCCTGCGCCGCCTGACCGTAGTGCAGCGGCGTGCCGGCGGGCGTCGTCACCACGCCGCCGGCGGCGGTGACGAGGGCGTGGCCGGCCGCGATATCCCACTCCGAGATGTCCGACAGGCGCGGATAGACATCGACGGCGCCTTCGGCGAGCCGGCAGAACTTCAGCGACGAGCCGCACGAGATCCGCGACGTGACGCCGACGCGGTCGAGGAACGCCGCGGTGGCGGTGGTGAAATGCGAGCGGCTCGCCGCCGCGACGAGCCCGCCGGGCGGGGCAGGGCGGCAGCGGATGGCGACCGGCGCACCCGCGCCGCTGAGGCCGAGGCGCTCGGCGCCGCGGCCGACCACGCCGCGCCAGAGGTGTCCGAGCGCAGGGGCGGCGACGAACCCGGCGACCGGCTCGCCGCCGGCGATGATGGCGACATTGACGGTGTACTCGCCGAGCCCCTTGACGAACTCCTTGGTACCGTCGAGCGGATCGACCAGCACGAAGGTCTCGCCGAGCGCGGCCGGCCGCTCCCGGCTCTCCTCCGATACGACTGCGACGCCGGGCATGAGCCGGGCGAGCCCCTGCGCGATCACCGCGTCGGCCGCCTCGTCCGCCGCCGTGACCGGGGATTCGTCCGCTTTGAGGCGGGTGTCGAGCGCGGTGGGGGCAATGGCGAGAATCGCGGCCGCGGCGCGCGCCACCAGGTCGGTCAGCGCGTCGGCGAGCGACGCGTCGATGATGGGCGGCGCCCCGGTGTCCTGTATCACGTCCGATTCCTTCTCGCCTTGGCAGCGCCGTGCCGCACGTGTATCACCCGGCCGTGCCGCAACGTGCCTTGAGTCGGCACCCTAATCCATCTTGCCGGCGCCGCGGAGAACTCCTGAGATGGCCGTGACCCTCGAATCGCTCGACCTCGCCGCGCTGCTGTGCTCGCGGGTGTGCCATGACCTGATCAGCCCGGCCGGCGCGATCGTCAACGGCCTCGAGGTACTCGACGAAGCGAAGGACGAGGAGACCAAGACCTTCGCGCTATCGCTGATCAGGAAGAGCGCCAGGACCGCGACGGCGCGCCTGCAGTTCTGCCGCATCGCGTTCGGCGCCGCCGGCTCGATCACCGCGCAGGTCGACACCGGCGATGCCGAGAGCGTGGCGCGCGGCTTCATCGAGGACGAGAAGGTCAAACTCACCTGGAATCTGCCGCGCCTGCTGTTGCCGAAAAACCGGGTCAAGCTCCTGCTCAACATGCTGGTGGTCGCGGGCCACGCGATCCCGCGCGGCGGCACGCTCACCCTCGATCCGGTCGGCGCGGGCGAGACCGTGACGTTCCGCGTCACCGCGGTCGGTCTCAACGCCCGCGTCCCGCCGGCGATGCCGGGCCTGCTCGCCGGTGGATCGCCGGAGACGACGATCGATGCGCACGCGATCCAGCCCTACTACACCGGATTGCTGGCGCGCGCCTGCGGGCTGACCGCGACGATCGCCGCGGAGGGTGAGGCGATCGTGGTGGCGGCGAGCTGACGCGGCGGTCGCGCCGTCTCGCAAAGCTTAAGCCTCGGTAAAGATTCGCGGGCGGCGAGCGTCGAAAACTCGTGCCGCTGCGTCACTTCATCCAAATTTATTTCAAATCATCGCGTCGCCGGTAGGGATACGGCAGCTCCCGCAACCAAACGTAAAGGGTTTCCCAACACACTGTGGCGGCTCCCGAAAGGCGCGTGCCGTCCGGTCGTGCCTGTTTGCCGAAGGCTTGTACCGCGATGGACGACTTGTTGCGTGAGTTCCTGACCGAGACCGGCGAGAGCCTGGACACGGTCGACGTTGAGCTTGTTCATTTCGAGCAAGATCCGAACAACGCCAAGATTCTCGACAACATCTTCCGCCTCGTCCACACCATCAAGGGGACCTGCGGATTTCTCGGTCTGCCGCGGCTCGAGGCGCTCGCCCACGCGGCCGAGACGCTGATGGGCAAGTTTCGCGACGGCATGCCGGTGACCGGCGAGGCCGTGACGGTGATCCTGTCCACCATCGACCGGATCAAGAACATCCTCGACGACCTGGAGAAGCAGCAGGCGGAGCCCACCGGCACCGACACCGATCTGATCGGCGAGCTCGAGCGCATGGTGCTCGAGGCGCCGCCGATTGCCGCGCCCGCCGCCGAGGCGCCCGCCGCGAAGCAGGCGACCGGCTCGCTGACCTTCCAGGTGCTGGAGCGTGGCTTGCGTCCGGGCGAGGTGCCGCTCGACGAGCTCGAGCGCGCCTTCCGCGAGACCGCGAGCGAGGCGCCCGCGCCGGTCGCGAAGGCGGCGGCCGACAAGCCGGCCGGCGAGGAGGGCGGCGCCACGTCCGACACCAAAATCGCCAATCAGACGCTGCGCGTGAACGTCGAGACGCTCGAACACCTGATGACGATGGTGTCCGAGCTCGTGCTGACCCGCAACCAGCTGCTCGAGATTGCGCGCCGGCACGAGAACTCCGAGTTCAAGGTGCCGTTGCAGCGGCTGTCGAACGTCACCGCGGAGCTGCAGGAAGGCGTCATGAAGACGCGCATGCAGCCGATCGGCAATGCCTGGCAGAAGCTGCCGCGCATCGTGCGCGACCTCTCCGCCGAGCTTGGCAAGCACATCGACCTCGACATGCGCGGGGCCGACACCGAGCTCGACCGCCAGGTGCTCGAGCTGATCAAGGATCCGCTCACTCACATGGTGCGCAACTCGGCGGACCATGGCCTGGAGACCCCGGCCGAGCGCCGCAAGGCCAACAAGCCCGAGAAGGGCACCATCCGCCTATCCGCCTATCACGAGGGCGGCCACATCATCATCGAGATCAGCGACGACGGCCGCGGCCTCGACACCGCCAGGATCAAGCAGAAGGCGATCGCCAGCGGGCTCGTGAGCGAGGCCGCCGCCGAGAAGCTGACCGAGGCGCAGATCCACAAGTTCATCTTCGCGCCCGGGTTCTCGACCGCCGCCGCGGTGACCAGCGTGTCCGGCCGCGGCGTCGGCATGGACGTGGTGCGCACCAACATCGACACGATCGGCGGCACCATCGAGGTGAAGTCGACGCCCGGCCACGGCTCCTCCTTCACCATCAAGATCCCGCTCACGCTGGCGATCGTCTCGGCGCTGATCGTGGAAGCTGGCGGCGACCGCTTCGCCATCCCGCAGATCGCCGTGATCGAGCTGGTGCGCGCGCAGTCGAACTCCGAGCACAAGATCGAGCGCATCAAGGATGCGCCGGTGCTGCGCCTGCGCGACAAGCTCCTGCCGCTTATCCACCTGCGCACGCTGCTCCGCCTTGACAACGGCGAGAGCAGCGAGCCGGAGAACGGTTTCATCGTGGTGACGCAGGTCGGCCGCGAGACCTTCGGCATCGTCGTCGACGGCGTGTTCCATACCGAGGAAATTGTGGTCAAGCCGATGTCGACGCGGCTGCGCCACATCGCGATGTTCTCGGGCAACACCATCCTGGGCGACGGCTCGGTGATCATGATCATCGACCCGAACGGCATCGCCAAGTCGGTCGGCACCGTGTCGACCCAGAACACGCTGGCCGACGACGCCGAGGCGCAGAAGCGCGGCTCGACCGACGAGATGACGTCGCTGCTGATCTTCCGCGCTGGCTCGTCGCAGCCCAAGGCGGTGCCGCTGTCGCTGGTCACCCGCCTCGAGGAGCTCGACACCAAGAAGGTGGAGATATCGAACGGCCGGCCGCTGATCCAGTATCGCGGGCAGCTCATGCCGCTGATCCGCGTCAGCGACGACGTCAAGCTCAAGACCGAGGGCAGCCAGCCGCTGCTGGTGTTCTCCGACGAGGGCCGCTCGATGGGCCTCGTGGTCGACCAGATCGTCGACATCGTCGAGGATCGCCTCAACATCGAGGTGCCGAGCGAGACGCCGGGCGTGCTCGGCTCCGCGGTGGTCAAGGGCCAGGCGACCGAGATCATCGACGTCGGCCACTACCTGCCGCAGGCGTTCGAGGACTGGCTGATCCGCACCGAGAAGAAGATGAAGGAGCGGGCGCGCACCATCCTGTTCGTCGAGGACTCGGCCTTCTTCCGCAACATGCTCACCCCGGTGCTGCGTTCGGCCGGCTACGCCGTCACCACCGTGGGCGGCGCGCAGGACGCGCTCGAGGTGCTCAAGGAGGGCCAGGTCGACATGATCGTGACCGACCTCGAGATGCCGGGCATGAGCGGGTTCGAGCTGGCCGAGGTCGTGCGCAAGGACGAGCGCACGGCCAAGATGCCGATCATCGCCCTCTCGGCGCTCACCAGCCCCGAGTCGATCGAGAAGGGCCGGCAGGTCGGCTTCCATGACTACATCGCCAAGTTCGACCGCCCGGGCCTGCTCGCGGCGCTCAAGGAACAGGCCGCGATGATGGGCGAAGCAGCGTGACCGAGGCGACCATGAGCATCACCAACGACAACCACAGCGGCAGCTTCATCGAATACGTCACCGTGATGATCGGCGGACAGCTGTTCGGGCTGCCGATCAACAGGGTGCAGGACGTGTTCATGCCGGAACGGATGGCGCGCGTGCCGCTCGCCTCGGCCGAGATCGCCGGCGTGCTCAACCTGCGCGGCCGGATCGTCACCGCCATCGACATGCATTGCCGGCTCGCGCTGGGCAAGCGCGCGACCGACAAGACGACGATGGCGGTCGGCATCGAATTCCACGGCGAGTCGTACGGGCTCCTGATCGACTCGGTCGGCGAGGTGCTCAAGCTCGCCGACAACACCCGCGAGCCGGTGCCGGTCAATCTCGACCCGCATCTCGCGCGCGTGTCGTCCGGGGTGCATCGGTTGGAGAAGCAGTTGCTGGTGGTGCTCGACGTCGATCGCATCTTCGACGGCGGCAGCGAGGCAGTGGCGGCGTAAGCCGTTCAACAAGATGCGGCAGAGTTTGGGCTGGTTCGGCTCGCCCGCTCAACAGAGGACATTGCGTCATGAAGACGTGTCTGGTGGTTGATGATTCGAGCGTGATCCGCAAGGTGGCGCGGCGCATCCTCGAGGGACTGGAATTCGAGATCTCCGAGGCCGAGGACGGCGAGGAGGCGCTCAACGCGTGCCAGAAGCGGCTGCCCGACGCGGTGCTGCTCGACTGGAACATGCCGAAGATGGACGGCTACGAGTTCCTGCGCGCGCTGCGCCGGCTGCCGGGCGGCGACCGTCCCAAGGTCGTGTTCTGCACCACCGAGAACGACGTCGCCCACATCGCCCGCGCGCTGCATGCCGGCGCCAACGAGTACATCATGAAGCCCTTCGACAAGGACATCGTGGAAGCGAAGTTCCAGGAGGTCGGGCTGATCTGAGCGGTGCCATCGGCGCGTGTTTGGCAACAGGGTGGAGGGTTGACCAAGCAGTGCCTGCGCCGAGGGTCTAGTCGGTAGCGTCGGGTCCGAGTGGGGTCATGGGTCTCGCAGTTCCTTCGGTGTCGTCCGCCATCGCCACGGCGGACCCGATCAGGGTGATGGTTGTCGACGACTCGGTGGTCGTGCGCGGACTGGTGTCGCGCTGGATCGAGGAGGAGCCGGGCCTTGCCGTCGCCGCCTCGCTGCGCAACGGGCGCGACGCGGTCGACCACCTCGAGCGGGTCGATCCCGACGTGGTGATCCTCGACATCGAGATGCCCGAGCTCGACGGCATCTCGGCGCTGCCGCTGATGCTGGCGAAGAAGCGCGATCTGGTCGTCATCATGGCGTCGACGCTGACCCGCCACAACGCGGAGATCAGCCTCAAGGCGCTCTCGCTCGGCGCCGCCGACTACATTCCCAAGCCCGAGACCAACCGCGGCGTCACCACCTCGGCGTCGTTCCGCCGCGAGCTGATTGAGAAGATCCGCGAGCTCGGTGGGCGCCGCAAGCGCCGCCGCCCGCCGCGGACGCCGGCGCCGGCCGCTCCGG
>Ga0075425_100009980_pt1 | contig 10116 bp, 8 predicted proteins | sample SoiMethybrSBSTD4_FD_75300 | JGI IMG/M metagenome (GOLD analysis project Ga0075425, IMG submission 75300) | Bulk soil microbial communities from a Populus tree surrounding site in Tennessee, USA - Soil MetaG P. TD hybrid SBSTD4 | ecosystem: Environmental > Terrestrial > Soil > Tree plantation...
GCCGGTTTCTACGTTGCCGTCACGGCCGCCGTTTATGTTTTTCTCAAGTATGCTAAGCTCTGGGAGCTTTACTTAGAGGAGAAAAAAAGACTTGACCGGAAGCGGTAGTCGCCGTCTCCTCAACATTCTGCATATCGATCCTGAGAAAAATTGGGGTGGTGGGGAAGCGCAGGTGTTTGGCCTACTGGATTATCTCTCAACCCGAGGTCATCGAAACGATCTCCTAGCCGATCCGAAGGGCCTACTGTACACCAACTGCCGCAAGCTCGATGTGCGGCTCCGGCCTCTTTCGGTCCGTAATGATCTCGATCTGGCTGCGGCCGCCAAACTCCGGCGACTCATTTACAGCGAGGCTTTCGATATCGTCCACTTTCATACCAAGCGCGCTCATGCGTTGTCACTGTGGCTTTGGCCGAAGAGAAGTCGGCCGAAGTACGTTGCCACGCGAAGAATGGATTACCCGGAACGCCGTGGCTGGTATACCAACCTGCTCTATAACCGTAAGCTCGATGGCGTAGTGGCGATCTCACGAGTGATTGCCGAAGGCCTGGCACAAAGCGGCATCGAGCGCGGAAAAATCCGTCATATTTCGAGCGGCATCGAGCCGGGACGGTTTATCTCGAGTAATTCACAAGAACGGAGATCTGAAGACCCGCCGGTGATCGGCTCTGCCGCGGTGCTCGAAGCGCGAAAGGGACACGAATTTTTGCTCGAGGCGGCCGCCTTGTTAAAGGCTGACGGGGTCAATCTGACGTACCGAATCGCCGGTGCTGGTCCTTTGCGCCGCCAACTCGAGCGCCAGGCGGCTCATCTCGGATTGCAAGGGGAAGTGCAGTTCGTCGGCTTCGTCGGTGACATTGCAAAATTTCTCGCCGATATCGATATATTTGTGATGCCGTCCTTACATGAGGGTCTCGGAGTTGCGGTTCTCGAAGCGATGGCGGCAGGCAAACCGGTTATTGCCAGCCGTGTAGGGGGTCTTCTCGAGTCAGTTGCCGACGATGTCACGGGAATTTTGGTGCCGCCGGCGAATGCCGCAGCGTTGGCTCAGGCGATTGCCAAACTGGCGCAAGCTCGTTCACTGGCCAGGGAAATGGGCCAGCAAGGGCGACAGCGGATAGAGCGACACTTTACGCTGGAACAGATGGCGGCGGCGAATGAGACTTACTATTACGAACTACTTGGTGCAGCGCCTGAGCGCATCTGAACGCCAGCTCAATGGATAGACGACTCGAACTTTTCGACAAATTTGCCACCGTTCATTTGCTCGTCATTGGGGACCTCATGCTTGATCGTTTCATCTGGGGCGAGGTCGATCGCTTATCTCCCGAAGCCCCTGTCCCTGTGCTCAGGGTCTTATCCGAAGAGTCAAGCCTTGGCGGCGCGGCAAATGTTGTGCAGAATATCCGCGCGCTCGGTGGACGGGTGACTGCCTGTGGGATTGTCGGTCGGGATGACGCGGGCAGACGCGTGCTGCAAGCGCTGCGCAATGCGGGCGCGTCGACCTCGGGTGTGGTTTCCGACGAAAAATTTCAGACCATTCAAAAAAGCCGTATCATCGCCAGCCCGCACCATCAGCAAATCGTGCGCTTGGACCGCGAAAGCCGTAGGCCCATCGAGCGTCGAACGTTAGGGAAAATACGCGAGTTCGTCGCGTCCAACGCGGCGCGCTATCACGGGATCGTCATTTCTGATTATGGCAAGGGAGTCATTCATGAAGAACTGCTGCAACACGTCGCGACGGCGGCTGCTCGAGAGAAAATCGTTACGATCGTCGATCCTAAAAAAGAGAATTACGATTGTTATCGATTCCCGACTTTAATCACGCCGAACAAGAGCGAGGCGAGCGAAGCTTCGGGAATCGCAATCCATGACGAAAACTCCCTGTGCGCAGCGGGCAAAAAGCTCGTGCGCAAATGGCGCGCCCAAGCCGTGCTGATTACCCGCGGCGCGGAGGGCATGAGCCTCTTTCGCCGGCGCATCGCGCCGAAGCACTTTGCCACGGAGCCGAAAGATGTTTTCGATGTGACCGGAGCCGGCGACACGGTGGTCGCTATGTGTGCTTTGGGCTTGGCCAGCGGCGCAGGGTTCGATGACGCGGCAGTGCTCGCCAACGTCGCGGCCGGATTTGTCGGCGATGCGATCGGCACCGTCGCCGTTCCGGCGGCTAAGATCAAGAAGGTTATCGAGGATCGCGACAGATGAAGAGCATGACGGGATACGGCGAAGCATCGCAAAACGTCTCCGGGGCCAAGGTGACGGTGCAAATCCGCAGTCTGAATCACCGCCACCTGGATCTCCAGCTGAGAGTTCCCAGAGAGTATCTATCGTTCGAAGAAACGATCCGCAAAGCCGTTCGAGAAAAAATCGCCCGCGGGCGAATCGACTTGTTTGTCAACCGTTATGGAACCAAGCCTCAGGCGCGAAGATTGGAAATGAATGATGCCCTCGTAGGCCAATACATCGCCAGCTTGAAGCAGCTCAAAAAAAAATATCGCCTTGCCGGTGAGCTGGGACTTTCCAGCTTGGCCCAGGTTCCGGAGCTGTTTCATATCCGGGAAGTGGAAGCAGACCATGCCAGCGAGCGCGACGCTGTGCTCAAAGCCCTCGGAGTGGCTCTAAAAAAACTCGAGAGCTCACGCGAGCGCGAAGGTCGTCAGCTCAGAATCGATATGGAATCGCAGATGAAGCACTTGAGGCACGTTGCGCAAGAGCTGGAAAACTGGGCGGAGGGCGTCATGCCGGCACAAAGGGAATCCATCGCCCAAGCGCAAGACGGCGCCATTCGCGAACGCGACCCGAACGAAACCGCCGGCCCGGTGGGAAAAGGCGATATCAACGAAGAAATCGTCCGGCTAAAGGCGCACGTTGCCGAGCTCAATAAAGTGGCGCGCGAGCATGAGCCGGTCGGGAAAAAAATCGACTTCATGTTGCAGGAAGTCAATCGTGAGCTTAACACGATCAGTTCGAAGGTGCCGAATTTGCCGGTGATTCAGCTTGTTCTTCGCGGCAAGGAACGGGTTGAAAAGATCCGCGAACAAACCCAGAACATCGAATGACCCGTGCGACGGCCGCTCTGGCCAAGAGGCAGGGAATTATTTTCATTTTGTCTGCGCCGTCCGGCGCGGGCAAAACGACCCTGTACAACGGACTGAAACTCGTTCATCCGGAAATCAAGCTTTCGGTATCCTGCACGACGCGGCCGCGCCGGGCTGGAGAGGTTAATGGCCGCGATTACCGTTTCATCAGCGAGCGGGAATTCGATCAGATGAAAGCGGCGGGCGCGTTCGCCGAATGGGCCAGGGTGCATGGCAATGACTACGGCACGCCGCGCAAGCCATTGGATCACAGCATGCAAAGCGGTCGCGATATTCTGTTGGACATCGATGTTCAGGGCGCGCGGCAAATCAAGGAAATCTATCCTGAGGCCGTATCGATCTTTCTTTTGCCGCCTTCATTGAAGGAGTTGAAACGCCGGCTCGCGAGCCGCGGCACGGACCGTAGGGAGATCATCCAGCGCCGGCTCGCCAATGCGCGAGGTGAAATCGGCGAGATTTTGCACTATGATTATTACGTCGAGAATCGGGATGTTGCAGAAGCGGTTGAAGTTTTGAGCGCTATTGTCGCTGCGGAGCGCGCAAAAATCTCGCGCGTCATCGAATGGTGCCTCGATTCGTTACGCGGCGAGCGCGATTCAAAGAACCATGGGCAAAGATCTTAAAATAAATGACCTGGTTGAAAAAATTCACGCGTACTATCCCGCCGCGGATGTGGAGTTGATCCGCAAGGCATACAATTTTTCCGCCAACGTCCATCAGGGGCAAAAGCGCTTATCGGGAGAGCCGTATCTGACCCACCCGCTGGCGGTGGCCAACATCATTGCCGATTTGAAGCTCGACGTGCCCAGTGTGGTTGGCGGGTTGTTGCACGATACTGTCGAGGACACCTTGACGACTCTCGATGAGATCAAAAGCTCGTTCGGTCGCGAGATTGCAGCGTTGGTGGATGGCGTCACCAAACTCGGCCGAGCCAACTTCAGCAGTCGCGAGGAAAAGCAGGCGGAGAACTTTCGCAAAATGCTACTGGCGATGGGCAAGGACGTGCGCGTGATCTTGATCAAGCTCGCCGACCGGGTGCACAACATGCGCACCTTGGATCACATGCCTCCGGACAAGCAAATTTCCATCGCTCAGGAAACGCTCGATATTTACGCGCCGTTTTCACACCGGCTGGGCATCGCCTGGATCAAGAGCGAATTGGAAGACCTGGCGCTGAAATATCTGCATCCTGAAATCTATTATCAGCTCAAGCGCAACGTCGCCAAGAAGAAGAGCGATCGGGAAAAGTACATCGAGGAAGTGATCTCGATCATCACCAAAAAACTCGAAGCCGAAGGCATCGAAGCCGAGGTCACCGGGCGGCCGAAGCACTTCTACAGCATCTACCAGAAGATGGAAAGTCAAAATCTGCTTTACGATCAGATCTATGATTTGGTGGCATTCCGTATCCTGGTCGATACTCAACGTGAATGCTACGAGGCCTTGGGTGTGGTGCACGCCCAATGGCGGCCGGTACCTGGCCGGTTCAAGGATTACATCGCGCTTCCCAAGCTCAACATGTATCAGTCGCTGCACACGAGCGTGATCGGACCCTATGGCGAGCGCATCGAGATACAGATTCGCACTCACGAAATGCATCGCATCGCTGAGGAGGGGATCGCCGCGCACTGGCGCTACAAAGACGGCGAAGATTTTCATGTCAGCGACATTCAAAGATTCGCCTGGCTTAGACAGTTGCTGGAATGGCAGGAAAATCTGCAGGATCCCCAGGAGTTTCTGCACACCCTCAAGGAGGATTTGTTCACCACTTCGTTGTACGTGTTCACGCCCAAAGGAGATCTGCTGAATTTTCCGAAGGGCTCCACGGTGATCGATTTCGCGTATCGGATTCATACCGAAGTCGGCAACCGTTGTTCCGGCGCGCGCGTCAATGGCCAGCTGGTGTCGCTTAAATATATTTTGCGCAGCGGCGACACCGTCGAGATTATCACCACACAGCAACAATCGCCCAGCCGCGACTGGCTCAAATGGGTCAAGACGCCGCGCGCCAAAGCGAAGATTCGTGCCTGGTTAAAGGCTCAGCAACGGGATCGAAGTGTGCTCCTGGGACGGGAGATTTTCGACGGCGATCTGCATCGTTATCACCTTGACTATTCTGCCTTGCGCGACGAAGGCAAGATCGCCTGGCTCAGCAAGGAGCTGGGCATGAAGGATGAAGAGACTCTGCTCTCGGCGATCGGCTACGGGCGGATTACCACCCGGCACGCGCTGGCGAAGTTGTTATCACCGGAGAAGCTCGATGCCGGCCCGAAGAAGGCCGACGGCGCGCTCGAGTCTTTATTCCGTCTGGTCTCCAAACAAAAGAGAGGCCTCGGGATTCGGGTGAAGGGCGTGGATGACGTTCTGGTTCGATTCGCGCTCTGCTGTCATCCTTTACCGGGAGAGCAGATCGTCGGATTTATCACGCGGGGACGAGGCGTAACCGTGCATACCGTTAATTGTCCAACGGTGCTGGAGAGTGATCCGCATCGCAAGATCGATGTCAGCTGGGAGGAAACCGATCAAGCACCGCGACCGGTAAAGATCGAAGTCACCTGCGTGGATCAGCCGGGGCTGTTGGCCGCGATCAGTTCTGCGATCACCAGCGCAGAAGCGAACATTGCCCGCGCGCAGGTCCGGACATTTTCCAGTCAGCGGGCCGTCAACACTTTCGAGGTGATGATCAGGAATTCGGAACACCTCAATCGTGTCCTGCAAAACATCACGAAGGTGAAAGGCGTTTACAAAGCAGTGCGCGCGCGCGGCAGAACCGGCGGCAAAGTGGAACTAGAGCAAGCGCCGAAGGAAGAATTGCATTAAAAAGACAGCGCGCGGAGATCACGCGACTTTGTGCACACGACCGGAATGGATGCAATCGGTACAGACGAGCGCCCGTTTGACCCGACCTTCAAAACTCGCGCGGACCCGCTGTAAATTCGGTCGCCAGCTGCGTTTGGTTTTGTTGTTCGCATGGCTGACGTTGTACCCGACCGATCGGCCTTTGCCACAGATAGAGCATACTCTCGCCATTTAGTTTCTTATCCTTTCGATGATTTGCGTGGTTGAAAATCCCGGCAAATACGGAATCACTGCGACGCGCCCGCCATTTTGCTCGACTACGTCCGCTCCGACGATCTTGTCAGCACTCCAATCTCCGCCTTTCACAAGCACATTCGGCTGGATAGCAGCGATGACGCGGTAAGGATCGGGCTCATTGTAAGCGACCACATAGTCTACCATCTCCAGTGCGGCGATCAACTCGATGCGATCAGCTTCCGGCATGATCGGCCGCTGCGGCCCCTTGATCGTTTTGACCGAAACGTCGGTGTTGAGCCCGACGATCAGAATGTCGCCCAACGTCTTTGCCTGTCGCAACAGATGAATGTGCCCGCGATGAACAAGATCGAAGCAGCCATTGGTGAACACGACGAGTCTCCCTGCCTTCCGAGCTTGGGCCGAAATCGCGCTAAGCTCGTCGATGGTTTTGTATTTGGCAGGCACGATATCCCTCGTGGGTAGCATGAGGCAGTCCGGAATTCAATTAAATCATGCATCTATCTGCCGATTGCAATCTTGACCCTCGTCTAAAACTCCGCTAAGGTCCAACCAAACATTGGCGGAGTCGTCAGGAGGAAAAATGGAATATCAGGATCTACGCGAATGGATCCAAATTGCCGAAGAAATGGGCGAGCTCAAGACCTTGAAAGGTTGCGATTGGAATCTGGAAATTGGCGCAATTACCGAGATCGTCGCCCACAAAGAGGACGGACCGGCGGTACTTTTCGACGATATCAAGGGCTACCCAAAAGGTTATCGCGTGCTATCCAACTCGCTTTCATCGCGCAAGCGATTAGCGTTGACTCTGGGTCTTCCGTCAGGCGAAACCAAAATGGATTTCGTCAAGATTTGGAAAGACAATTACAAAAGCATCAAGCCGGTACCGGCAAAATTCGTCAAGAAGAGCGCTCTCTTCGACAACGTCTACAAAGACGACGATATCGACATGTTCAAGTTTCCGACGCCGCTCTGGCATGACAAGGACGGCGGCCGTTATATCGGCACCGGCAGTGTCGATATCACCCGCGATCCCGACGAAGGGTGGGTCAACTACGGAACCTACCGGGTAATGATCCATGACAAAAACAAGATCGGTTTCTACATTTCCCCTGGTAAGCATGGCCGCATTCAACGCGAGAAATACGCCGCCAGTGGACAACCTTTCAAGATTGCGATGTCGTTTGGTCATGACCCTTTGACTTTTCTGGCCGGCAGCATCGAAGTGCCGTACGGCGTGCCGGAATACGAATTCATCGGCGGTTTGCGCGGCGAGCCGTTCGAGATGATCGAAGGCGAGTATTCGGGTTTGCCCATACCCGCCAATGCCGAGATTGTTATCGAAGGCGATGTGCATTTCGATAATCCCAAGGTCGAAGGACCGTTTGGTGAATGGACGGGGTACTATGCGAGTGCGGAACGCGCCGAACCTTGGGTCGAAGTGAAACGGCTCTATCACCGAAACGATCCGATCATCCTTGGTTCGCCTCCGGGAAGACCGCCTGCGGAGTTGGGCTGGTATCGTTCATACTTACGCTCCGCTTTGATCTGGGACGAGATGGAAAAGGCCGGTGTCCCCGACGTGAGAGGCGTATGGCTTACGGTTTCCGGCGGCAGCCGATTGATGATGGTGGTCTCGATCAAACAGCGCTATCCGGGTCATGCCAAGCAAGCCGCGATCGTTGCTTCGCAATGTCACGCCGGCGCTTATCTTGGGCGTTTTGTCGTTGTCGTGGATGACGATATCGATCCGTCGAATACCGATGACGTAATCTGGGCCATGTCGAGCCGCTGCGAGCCTGAGCAGGATATCGATATCCTGCGGCGCTGCTGGAGCGGACCGCTGGATCCGGTCATTCATCCGACCAAAAAAGGTTTCAACTCGCGCGCGATCATCGATGCGACTCGGCCGTATGAATGGATGAAGGATTTTCCGCCGGTCGCCGAGTCAAGCAAAGAAGTGCTCGATGCCACCGCGAAAAAATGGGGCGCGGAGTTATTCGGCAGCAACGGTAAGAAGTAAAGCAAGCGAGCGGATTGCGAAAAAAGGGCAAGTCGATCACGGCGTGGTCGGCTTGCCTTTTTTTATTTACAGAGATTTTCATTAGTCGGATTACCCAAGCGGAGGATGTAGCTTATGTGAAAGTGATTTCTTCTACGCTGAGCATGTGCGATCTGACACGAGATAATCTTGACCGCGTGGCGCGGCGTCAGTATTGTCGACGGCAAAGAGAGTCGCAGTGAAGATCAAAGTTTTATCCAATGAGCTTGCCAGCCGGATTGCTGCCGGGGAAGTCGTTGAGCGGCCGGCTTCGGCGGTGAAAGAGCTGATCGAGAATTCGCTCGATGCGGGAGCCAGCGAAATTTTCGTCGGTGTGGAAAAAAGCGGCACGGCGCTGATTCGCGTGGTCGACAATGGCGAGGGTATGGATGCTGAAGACCTGGAAATTGCTGTCGAGCGGCATGCCACGAGCAAACTGAGCCTGGAGGCCGATTTGTTTCGGATCGCCACGTTGGGGTTTCGCGGCGAAGCCCTGCCGAGTATCGCGTCCGTATCACGAATGGAAATCGCTTCGCGCGCAAAGGACGCAACCACGGCACACTCACTCTGCTGTGAAGGCGGGGGTAGGAAAGAGCTTCGTCCGACCGCGGCGGCTCCCGGAACGACGGTTGTCGTCCGGGATATCTTTTTCAATGTGCCGGCGCGTCGCAAGTTCCTGAAATCGCCGGCGACGGAATTGAGCCATATCTGCGATGTCATCAATCGGATCGCGCTCGCTTATCCGGCGGTCCATTTTCACCTGGCGCACGACGAACGCACGATTGCGGATTACGCGGCGGTTAGCCAGGCGGGCGATCGTCTGCAGCAGGTCTGGGGGCGCGAGCTGGTCAAGGATATCGCACCCTTTAACTGGCGAGAGCGCGAACTAGCCGTGCACGGCTTTTTAAGCGCAGCCCCGGCCTCTTTTCCCAACTCACGGTATCTTTACACTTATGTGAACCGGCGCTACGTGCGCGACAAAGTCCTCACCCATGCGGTGCTCCAAGGTTACGAAAATCTTTTGATGAAAGGGCAGTATTCCGCCGTTGTGCTGTTTTTGGATCTGCCCTTCGAAGATGTCGATGTTAACGTCCATCCGGCGAAATACGAAGTACGTTTTCGACATCAAGCCGAGGTGCACGCAGCCGTGGCGAGCGCCGTGCGGGGCGCCCTAAAACACGCAGCGAAAGAACCTGTGGTGCGCACGGGCTTCACCTGGGCGGCGGAGCCGTTCCAGAGAGTCAGCGAGGCGGCGCTGTCTTATCGCATCGGATCGAGCGCGCCGCAAAGCTTCGTCCATCCGACTGGCGATAACTTCACCATCCCGCCACGAACCGGCGAACACGACGGCTTTTTTTCCGCGCTGCAAATTCTTGGGCAGATTCTCGGTTGTTATATCGTGTGCACATCGGCGCACGGGCTTGTGCTGATCGATCAGCACGCGGCGCACGAACGCGTCGCATTCGAAAGACTGCGCCGGCAGCTTGCCACCGGACAAGTCTCTGCGCAGGCGCTTTTGCTGCCGCAGACGTTGGAGCTTAATGCCGGCGAGATCAGTCTCGTCGAGGCCAATCTGGAAACTCTCAAGAGATTTGGTTTTGCGATCGAGCCATTCGGACCTGGCGCATACGCCATCAGGGAGGCGCCCGCGCTGCTACCCGAGGGAGACTACACACACCTGGTGCGGCAGATGGTCGCCGATCTCGCGGAGGTGGATACTTCGACAAAGCTTCGAACGCATCTCGAAGAGCGATTGGCGACGATCGCTTGTCACAGCGTGGTTCGCGCCAACCGTGCTTTAGAATTGGAAGAAATAGAAGCGCTACTCAGAGACCTGGATCACATTGATTTCGCCACACAATGCCCCCATGGCCGGCCGGTGCTGATCGAGATCAGCCGGGAGGAACTCGAGCGGATGTTCAA
>Ga0075425_100009981_pt1 | contig 10115 bp, 5 predicted proteins | sample SoiMethybrSBSTD4_FD_75300 | JGI IMG/M metagenome (GOLD analysis project Ga0075425, IMG submission 75300) | Bulk soil microbial communities from a Populus tree surrounding site in Tennessee, USA - Soil MetaG P. TD hybrid SBSTD4 | ecosystem: Environmental > Terrestrial > Soil > Tree plantation...
CAAGGGACGCGAAGAGAGATAAGGATCAAACACCACCAGCGCAATACGAGCTGCATGAAAGAAAAGCACCATCATCACGGCAACTGCAACATACGCGCTACGACTGCGAAGCAGCCAACATGCGGACGCTCCAATCGCGAATGCGATTCCGGCGACCAGCAGTGGCGTACGTAAATATGCTAGCGATTGGATCGTAAGGTCGCCCATGTGCCCTAGCGACAACGTGTAGTCTTCTGGATGCTGGTGCAGCGCACGCGAAATATCGCCCGGCGCGGGCAGTCCGCGCACGAGAAAAAGTAGTACTCCAATTATAAGTGCACAGAGAGCGGTGACTGCACCAAGCGCGTGGGTGCCGTATCGGATCCATGTGGAGTCCTGGTCCATCGCGCAGCCAAGGAGCAACGCGAGCGCCGGATAAATTGGCATCGAATAATATTCTTGCGTCGTCGAAAACGTGAAAAACACCAGCAAGAATCCGGCCCAGCACAGAGCCAGAAGCCTCGTCCGTCCGGCACGATCAACTGGCTTAAAGTTCAACCTCGCGGCGCTGGGTAAATAAAAGCTCCAGGGAAATAACCACAAAAGATGGAGACCCCAAAACGCCAGACGGGGTACGGTGTTGTAGTCACGGGGATAGCGCAAATTTAGAAATCGCAAAAGATGCTCGTTGATGAAGTAAAACCAGAAAAAGCCGTGATACTGGCCCGGCCCTGAATGCATGGCGAAATCAAAATAAGGTGGCATCCGCATGGTGGCCAGCACATGCCATGGTGCAGCGATAGCCAGACAAAGGATCAAACCACTTAGAACATGGAGATTTCTCCAAACACGGCGCGCAAACATTTGGCGAGTAATCAGCAGATAGAGAAGAATTCCGCCACCTGGCGCAACGACTGCGATCAGCCCCTTGAGTAACAGACCTACGCCGAAAGAGGCCCATAGCAATGCCGCCCACAACCGCGGCCGTGGTTCATCTTCATCCGTGGCACGCTGGAACGCCCAGAATCCCGCACAGACCGCGAACGTGAGCATGACGTCGGGAATTTGAATGCGCGTGAAAAGAAATAGCCCGATACACGTACCGACGGTCAGACCGGCGTAGGTCCCGGCCCTAACTCCGAAGGCCCAGCGGCCATACCGAAACGTCAGCCAAGTCAGCACCACCGCGGCGACGGCGACTGGAATCCGCGCCACCCAGTCATGAAGACCAAAAATGCGGTAACAAATGCCGATCAGCCAATAGATCATCGGCGATTTTTCCACGTACGGTACGCCATCCAGACGGGCGATCACCCAGTCGCCGGAGCTAACCATATTCCGGGCGATCTGCGCCTGCACCGCATCCACATCGTCCATTAACGACGGGGGAGATACGATGCATCCAAGGAAAATCGCCGCCGCAAACAGCAGTGGGATCAGGCCAGACTCTGTTCCGTCTCCCGTGCGATTATTTCCTGCGTCGCGCTCCCGGTGCTCTGTACGTTCCACTGTTTCATCCATAGAATAAGAGTTATCAGTCCCCAAAGGTGATAGCCAACATTCATTCGTCTGTCCATGTGGTCCGCAATCAAATTCTGCACAGCGTTCTTGTGGAACAGCTCAGTCTCCTCAATCGCCTTTTGGCTAAGCGTGTCCATCAGCAACTCGCGCAGTGGACCGCGCAGCCAATCATGGATGGGGATGTCCAGTCCGATTTTTGGGCGTCGCAGAATTGATTCCGGCAACTTTCCCTTCATAAGCCGCTTGAGAATCACTTTCTGCGCGCGCCCCTGAATCCGCAGATCATTCGGCAATGTCGAAGCAAATTCGATAATGCGATGGTCCAGATAAGGCGGACGCACTTCGAGCGAATGTGCCATGCTCATGCGGTCCACTTTTTGCAGCAAGTCGTCCACCAGATAGTAGCGTTGGTCGAAAGCCAGATACCGCCGTATGTAGCCCGCGCGATCCAGGCAAGGCAAGTCTGCCTCGAAAAGCCGATTTAACGTACAGCCATTTGAGTTGGCTAGCAGGTCCCTTTGTTGGCTATGAGAAAACGTCCCGTTCCAGTAGACGTGCGCTTCGTCGGATGGGAGCAGCGAACCTTCCAGAAATCTTTTGAACTTGTATTCGAAGCTGATCTTGTCGTCGGAGACCGGCCAGTGGCGAAGCAGCTTCAGCAAAGTCCGCCGCAGCGGTTTGGGGACTCGCCTTGCGTGGCCGGCGAGAAAATCTGCGCGGTACGTGATGTATCCGCCGAAAAGTTCGTCGGCACCTTCGCCGCTTAAAGCGACCTTTACGCTTTTGCTGGTCAATTGAGAGAGAAACCAACCCGGCACGGCACCGGCATCAGCGACTGGCTCGTCGGCGAAATAGGACATCTGCTCGATAGCGTTGGCCAGGCCGACGCTGGGATTGAGATCCAGTTCATGATGTTCGGTCCCGTATCGATCAACAATTTCGCGGATGTAAGGAGTTTCGTCAAAGCTCCGGCCGTTGAAACGGATAGAAAAAGTCTTCAACCTTTGCGGCAAAATCTCATGCGCATAGTGGAGCAACGCCGAGGAATCCACGCCGCCGCTCAACCAGATGCCGACGGGGACGTCGGCAGACAGATGCTCCCGAACCGAGTTCTTCATGAGGCCATCTAGAGCCTCCTGAGCCGATTCCACCGTCCATTCCTCTCTTGCATTAAAGGAAAATCTCGCAAACGGTTGTACGTCAACCTTGGCGTCTCGCCATTCGAGCCAATGCCCGGGCTTTAACTTTTCGATGCCCTCCAGCATGGTGTACGGATACGGCGAATAATTTAGCGACAAGTAGTGTGGAAGGGCGGCGCCGTCCAGACGCCGTGGCACATTGGGGTGCGCCAGAAGTGCTTTGATTTCCGAGCCGAATATAATGTCGACTCCGCTTCGATGAAAATAGAGCGGTTTGATGCCCACGCGATCGCGCGCCAAAACCAGGCGCCGATCGCGCTCGGACCACAACGCTGCGGCAAACATTCCCCGCAATTTACGGAAGCAATCCGTATCCCATTCAAGAAACGCGTGCAGCAAGACTTCCGTGTCACTGTGACTTGTGAAATAGTGGCCTTCGTCGGCCAACTCCGCGCGCAATTCACGGTAGTTGTAGATCTCTCCGTTGAACACCAGAACGGTGTTGCCGTCCGCGCTCTCGAACGGCTGCACTCCACCTTCGAGATCGATGATCTGGAGCCTTACCGCGCCGAGCGACACCAATCGCGACTCGTGAACGGCCTGCTGATCCGGTCCACGATGGATAAGACTTCCTATAGATTGCTGAATGACCGCGGGGTCAAACACACCACTACGGTGCGTATAGCCAGATATACCGCACACTCGCTGTTAGTCTCCGTTAGCGCCCGTGCTTGTCCAGGTGGCGCTCGGTTCGTCCCTTTGTCACTTTTGAAGCCAGATAGCAACGAGATGGTTGCTTCGAAATTACCGTAAGCCTACCAAACCGTCGAACGGATTAACAGAAGAGATTGCCCCACAGGAAATATTCATTGCACCAACACTGTGAGGGGAGGGCAGTTTCGAAACCTCCTATCTCCTATCCCGTCAACGCGAAGCGGGGATAGGGGATAGGTTAGAGCGAAACTGCCCTTTTTCTACTTTGTGGAGAAGTGAACTGCCGCTCCAGAACCACCTAACCAGCTTCCCGATTGCCGCACTAATCAAGCACGAGCACAGGCACCGCGTTTGGCGTAGAATCTCCCAAATATGAGACGCGCTCCGCTAACCGGGTTAGCACTCTGGTCCGTTGCCTCCATAGCTTTGCCCTTACAAGTTCACGCGCAGAAGTCATCGCCTGGCGTTGGCACAATTTCATATTCGAATAGCGATGAGGGTCTTCGACAACTACTCAGCAACACGTTGGGCATTGCGAAAAAAGGCGACCTGGAACAGTTGCGTTCCATGATTCAGGAGATAGGACCACCGACGTGTGGGAGATCACTTTTAGCTGACTCATTTGCGCGAGTTCGGTAGTCAATTCTTCGGTCATTCCGTCGGCGAAATAATCTTGTTCGGGATCGTTAGAGACATTCTCCAGCGGCAAAACATGAGCGAGCCGATAGTCTGGGTCATTGCCCCATGGAAACGCAGGCGGCTACGCCACGCACTCACTTGCAGCGCCACAAAAAGGGCGAGGCCGGCGACCCCCAAACCAGCCAGGCCCCGAGCAAAACAGAAGAGCTAATTTAGAGGGTCAGAATTTATCAAACGTGCGTGTTGGGCATCCGAACTCATTCGCTATTGGTCCACGGTCGCGGGTCGACTCCTGGTAAGTTACCGGAAATGTTCTATCGTTCGATTCGTTCGGCTTTTCTTAGCTTTCCCATTGATCTGGTCGGGGTGCTGGCTGCTCCCGGCATTCTAATGCCCTTACTTGATCTGCTGGTCTGCCGACAACGCCTGGTTAATGCTCTTTAGTGTCTGGAATCCGTCTTTGACCACCGTCGTCTTGATATTGTCCTTTGTCACGACCACGGGTTTCAGCATGATGGTAGGCACCTTCATCTTGCCATTGCTCATGTTCCCATCTGCGTGCGTGTTTTCTCCCTTCGCCAAGCGGACCGCTTCCTCGGCGGCTATTGCCGCTTCATTTACGATGGGCTTGTAAACTGTCATGCTCTGCGCGCCCTGGGCGATACATATGACGGCGGCCAAATCCGCATCTTGTCCGGAAACCGCCACTTTGCCGGCGAGATTATGTTCGCGGAGAGCCTGAATCGCTCCGCTAGCCAATCCGTCATTGGAAGCTAGAACAGCAGCGATATGGCCCTGGGCGGAATCTATTGTCTTTAACATAAAAACGTACGCCTCGGAAGGCAGCCAGTCTTTGGTGTACGCATCAGCGATTACCTTGACGTCGCCCCGATCAATATAGGGCTGCAGAACGCTCATCTGTGCGTCATGCAGAGTTTTCGCACCCTCGTCACGTGGAGAACCCGCGATCAGCACATAATTCCCTCTGGGCGCCAGTTTTACCAGATGTTCCGCTTGCATCCTGCCGATCTCAAGCCGGTCAAAACTCACGAAGAGATCGACCTCGCTGTTCTGAACCAGGCGATCGTAACTGATGACCTTGACATTGGCGGACTTCGCAGCGTCCACCATCCGGCTCGCCTTTGTAGTATCGCGAGGCATTAAAACCAGCACCTTGATGCCTGCCTTGATCATGTCCTGCACTTGCTGGAATTGACGATCAGCGTCTCCACCAGCGTCGCCGGAGATCACCTCCGCCCCTAACTGCTTCGCTCGAACTTCAAAGGAGTTCAGGTCCGTCTGCCATCGCTCTCCCTTCATGTCTTCTAAAGAAAATCCTATTTGCAGTTTGTTTCCGTCGTGCGCCTGCGCAAGTTGTAACTTAAGGACAATAAGCGCCATAACGAATGCTGCAAACAGAGCCGCCATCCTGCGTAGTACTCTAGTCAAGACATTTCCTCCCAATTCTTGCCGACCATAGCACGGCCGACTGAGATTCTGCGGCGCTCAGCAAGATGTTGTGCGCTACCAAGAACCTGGCAAAGCCAGGCATTTAGGAGACGGTTCGACCCAGATTGGTCAACGCCCGACAAGTTGGATTTTGCGATTACTTCCGGTTTGCCGACCATACATCCAGAATGCCGCCTATGGCTTAAGGCCGCAGTGCTTCTGGAGGGCAAGTCAGATTGAGAGTCGTTGACTAGGCACTAACTCCCCAAGACTGCCTTGTTCGCCTCTATGACCTCCGCCCGTCCCGGCTTGTCGGTGCGCTCGCAGATCTTCAATAGCTCAGCAAAATATTTGCGACTTGCTTCGTCGTTGCCGCTGAGTCCAGCGGCGCGGGCCGCGCCGTACAGTGCACGGAAGCGGTTTGGCTCTTTCTTCAGCGCCGCTTCAAATTGCTGCTGCGCTTGCGCGGGCTGATTGATCTCCAGCAGCATCTCGCCGAGAAGCTCGCGTGCAGGTGCAAGCGGTCCTGGCGTAATAGCCTTCTTTTCGGTGCCATCTTCCATTTCGGCCGCCGATTTCATCATGCTCAAAGCGACCTCCTTCCGCCCCTCCACCAATGACCTCCAGGCAGTCACCTCGAGGAGCTGGATCTCGGCTTGCCCGGCCCAATAGCTTTCCTTTGCCTTCTCCAGACGCGTGCGGATGTCCTGCAGCGCAACGATGGACGCGTCGGCCTTCGCCGTGTCGTGCAGTCGGGCCGCTGCTAGGCCGCGCGCAAACCAGGTTATGGCATCGGTGTAGGGAAACGGCGTCTCGCGTGGCTGCAGTTCCGCCGCCAGCCGCCAGTCTCGTCGCTCCACAGCATAGCGCGCGGGAATCGCTGCCAGCGCGAAATATCCAGCGTCGGGACCGGCCGCTCCGCTCATCACCGCTTTCGGATCGAAGCGCGAAGCCATTTCCGGCAGGGCCCCCACTATCCGACGCGCGGCTACGTCCTGCGCCGTCTGCAGGTAGGCGTAAACCTGGTAGTCGCTTGCGTGCAGCTCTTCTGCCGTTTGGCCCGCGCGACGCGAAGCTGCGGCGGCGGCGCGGTTGCTGTCGATCGACTCCTGCCAGTGGCCCACGCGCGTGAACGTGTGTGACGGCATATGCAGCGCGTGTGGTGCGTCAGGTGCGATATCGGAATAACGTCGTGCCGCGATAAGCGCCTTTTCCGCCAGAGGCGGCACGTCGTAGGTGTGAATGATGTAATGCGCCAGCCCGGGATGATCCGGCTCTTCCCGGAACAGTTTCTCGAGAATCGCGCCCGCCTTGAGCCGCGCGGCGTAGGTTTTGTCGGTCGGCTCTTCCGCAGCTGCAAGCGCTAGCGCATAGAAAATCTGCGCCTCCGAATCGTCTGGATATTTCGACGCGAGAAGTTCCATCGCGTCTCGATAGGCCAGCAAACGCTCTTGCTGAGGCCTGCTCTCGAACTTGCTATACAGAATTGCAACGGCAGCGATGTACGCTCGCTCGCGCTCGGTTTTTGCATCAGCAACTTTGCCCCGTTCGGCGCTCTCGCGTCCCGCCTGTAGCTGGCGGTTATCCTTCATGCCAGCCGCGAACGGATTGCTCCACTGGCTGAGTGCGATTCCCCAGTACGCGATTCCGCAAGTCGGATCCACTTTGAGCACTGTGTTGAAGCCTTGCACCGCATGATTGAACTGGAAGGAGTGCAGCAGTGCCACCGCTCGATTGAATTCCCTCTGCGCCTCAGCGTTGCACGACGTGGCAAAGTCCACCGCGCCTAACTTTTCACCTTTCCCATGCTGGTGCTCTTGCGCCACACTCCTCGCCGCAAGCAGGACAATGGCGCATCCGGCAATGATTCTCTTCGTAGGCATTTGCCCCCCAACCGCCGGATTATAGGCGTGCTCAACTGGGAAAGGAACTGGCAGTCCTTTGGCAATTGTTCGGCGCCAACAATGCACCGTTCGTTGAGCCTAGCGTAGGGGCCCGATCCCGAAGATATTCTTGCGGACAGATTGCATGCTCAAGCCACGCGTGGTTGCCCGGCCCTGTAGCCTCCAGGCCCACACGCACGCAGATTCCTCGCTGCTTCAGGTTCAAGCAACCAGGGTCGAAAATCAGTCTACGCGGGTCAAGGAGCCGACATTGTTATGCAATCATGGGCTTTAATCCGGCCAGTGACGGCCGCACGCTCACTTGATTCGCTTCCAGATGAGTTCTTGCGAGCGGACCATGATTCCACCTCGCAGATAAGGGCCTGCCACCAAAAGTACAAGTCGATCGCCGTCAAGTGAGACCGAGCGCTTCAGGTCGGTGCCGACATCGTTTGGCATCGAAGCAGCTTCTACATGGTGGATTACCTCTTTTCCGGAAAACGTGTAGCGTCCGGCGTACGCGGTCATGGTGGCAAATGCTTCGGCTCTTTCGTTTGCGGGGGCGGAGATAAAGTCCGAGACGGACAGAGGTTTCCGGTCGTCAAGCGTGAGAATGGCGCTCATCCGACCGTCTTCCGTGTAGGTGAGAAAGCCAATAGGGTGAGCCCCCCACGAATTGCGCATCTCTCCTTTGTCCGTAGTAATCGTCGCAGACTCCAATTTCCACGTGCCCACGAGCGTCTTGCTGGTTTGTGCTGGGCCGTTTGAGAAAGCTGTGACTGCAGCCAAGGCTAAAGCAAAAATCCATTTCGACATTGAAGTCTCACTTTCCCTGGGAGCTACCGCGAGCGCGAATTCTAACATCGCGGAAAAAGTAAAACGCTTCCTGGTGCCTGTTAGGTTGAATGCATAGGTCGAGGGAGGAGCGCTTGGTGTACAAAAACTGAACTCAGCTAGCGAGCTGATTCAGAGACACCAAGGAGGCTCCCGCCATGCAACTTATGTATTACATCGGCGTGGATGTTCACAAGCGAATCATCAGTTTCTGTGTGAAGGCAAGACGCTTCCGCAGCCATGGTGGACATTTCGCCCTTAGAAGCTACTCAATGGAAACGCCGCCTAGGTCACACGAGCTAAATAACAATGAAGGCCAAAAGTGCTGACTAACGGGAACGCGCCCCAGGGTGTATCACGTTTCCCCGCTCTGTAACCTATCCCGTCAACGCGAAGCGGGCGGGCAGCTGTCAGTGGGCTTGTAGAAGTCGGCGGAGTTGCGGGATAGGGATGGCGTCGGCGTGGTGGTTGTGGAAGCCGTGGACGGTGGTGGCTTTGAGGATGGAGTTGACGATGGCTTCTTCGGTGGCGTCCATGGCGGCTTCAAAGAGCGGCGAAAGGGCGTCTTCAGCGAGCAGCGCGAGAGGTTGGGTGCGCGTGGCGGACTGAGCAATGCGGTTGCTGGTAGAAAAGGCGATGGCGTAGTCGCCGCTGCCGTTGCTGGCGGTTGAGCCAACCCGGGCCATGCCGAGAATGGCGCGGGCAGCGAGACGGCGGAGCTGGCGCGCGTCGAGCGGAGCGTCGGTGGCGACGACAATCATGCAGGAGCCGTCGGCAGAATTGAGGGAGGGAGTGGGTTCCAGGAGCGCGGCATCCTGCGTGGGTTGCAGCGTTTTCCAAACGGGGACGCCGGCGATAGTAAGACGGCCGCCGAAATTGGTTTGCACCAAAACGCCGATGGTGAAGCCGACTTCTTTCTTTATCTCGGGGTTTGTAAGTACAGCCAAACCCCGTTCGGGAAGGTGGCGCGAGCTGGTGCCGATTCCTCCTTTCCAGCCGAAGGCGATGGTGCCAGTGCCGGCGCCGACAGAGCCCTCTTCGACCGGACCATTCGTGGCTTCGCGCAACGCGCGGGTAACATCCTCGGCTTTTACGTGAAAACCGCGAATGTCATTGAGCCAGCCGTCGTTGGTTTCGCCGACGAGGGCGTTGGAGCGCGGGACATTTTCGTTGCCGGGTTCAGCGACAGTCCAATGAGCGACTGCGGAGGCAGCATCAAAGACACTGAGCGTGTTGGTCAGGACAATGGGAGTTTCGATCTGACCGAGTTCGTTGACCTGCGTGGAGCCGATGAGTTTGCCGAAAGCATTGTAGACGAAGACGGCGGCGGCGACTTTGTCCTGAAAGAGATTGCCGGCGTGGGGGAGGATGGCGGTAACGCCCGTGCGGACGTTGTCGCCTTCTGAGAGAGTGACCTGGCCAACGAGGACGCCGGGCACGTCGGTGATGGCGTTTTGGGGACCGGGGTCGTAAAGGCCGAAGGAAAGGCCGAGTTCGCGGGCGCGTGGGCGGGGGTCGGGTGGAGGCGAAGAAGCGGCTTGCTGAGCGTAGGCTGGGATGGCAAGAAGCGTGGCAACGAGCGATAAATGCAGGAAAAACGCGCGCATGGGTCGTGTCTTTGAGCGTGTGATATTGTCATGGTTTACGCGAACTAGTCAAAAAAGAGGGAAGTCCTGGAAGAGCAAGCACAAAAAGTAACGGGCAGAGGGAAAAGGCGGAGGAAAGCCGTTGAAGATGCGGGTGTTTCTGAGGTGGTGGAGCGGCGGTACGTTTCATTGGAGGAAGACGCACGCTTAAAACCGAAGGGTGCAGCACCCAACAGAAGAACCGGAGCGGACGAAGCCCCAGGTTCAAAAGGTGAACCTGCGGCACCAGCTGACGGGACTGTTGAGATGGCGGAGGTGTTTGGGCCCGGGGGGATGCTCGACAAGAGCATGTTTGGCGGGTATGAACATCG
>Ga0075425_100009983_pt1 | contig 10113 bp, 12 predicted proteins | sample SoiMethybrSBSTD4_FD_75300 | JGI IMG/M metagenome (GOLD analysis project Ga0075425, IMG submission 75300) | Bulk soil microbial communities from a Populus tree surrounding site in Tennessee, USA - Soil MetaG P. TD hybrid SBSTD4 | ecosystem: Environmental > Terrestrial > Soil > Tree plantation...
TACGGGCTGCCCGGTGGTGTTCGATGCCACCCATTCGGTGCAGATGCCGGGCGGGCAGGGCAATGCTTCGGGCGGGCAGCGCGAGCACATCTCCGTGCTGGCGCGTGCCGCAGTGGGCGCGGGCGTTTCGGGCGTATTCATGGAAACGCACCCGAAACCCGACGAGGCGCTATGCGACGGGCCGAACTCCTGGCCGCTGCACCTCATGCCCGAGCTGCTCGAGACGCTGGTCGCCCTCGACGCGGTAGTCAAGAAAAAAGCTTTTATTGAGGAAAAAGTGAAATGAGCTCCATCGTCGACGTCGTGGCCAGGGAAATCCTCGATTCGCGCGGCAACCCGACCGTCGAAGCGGACGTGCTGCTCGAGTCGGGCATGATGGGGCGCGCCGCGGTGCCCTCGGGCGCCTCCACCGGCAGCCGCGAGGCGATCGAGCTGCGCGACGGCGACAAGGGGCGCTACGGCGGCAAGGGCGTGCTGCGCGCGGTGGAATACGTCAATACCGAGGTGTCGGAAGCCATCGTCGGCCTCGACGCCAGCGAGCAGGCGTTCATCGACCGCACGCTGACCGACCTCGACGGCACCGAGAACAAGTCGCGCCTCGGCGCCAACGCGCTGCTGGCGGTGTCGATGGCGGTGGCCAAGGGTGCGGCGGAGGAGGCCGGCCTGCCGCTGTACCGCTACTTCGGCGGCTCGGGCGGCATGCGCATGCCGGTGCCGATGATGAACCTGATCAACGGCGGCGCGCACGCCAACAACCGCCTCGACATGCAGGAGATGATGATCGTGCCGGTGGGCATGCAGTCGTTCCGCGAGGCGCTGCGCTGCGGCTCCGAGGTGTTCCAGAAGCTGAAGACCATCATCGACGCCAAGGGCATGTCGACCTCGGTGGGCGACGAAGGCGGCTTCGCCCCCGACCTGCCGTCGCACGCCGCGGCGCTCGACCTGCTGGTCGAGGCCATTGGCCGCGCGGGCTACAGCGCGGGCCAGGACGTGATGCTGGCGCTCGATTGTGCGGCCTCCGAGTTCTACAAGGATGGCACCTACCTGCTCGAGTCGGAGGGAAAGAAATTCGGCGCCGGCGAATTTACCGACTACCTCGCAGAGCTCGCCGCCAAGTACCCGATCGTGTCGATCGAGGATGGCATGGCCGAGAACGACTGGGAGGGCTGGAAGCTCCTCACCGCGCGGCTGGGCAAGAAGATCCAGCTGGTCGGCGACGATCTGTTCGTCACCAACGCCGGCATTTTGCGCGAGGGCATCCGCCGGGGCGCGGCCAACGCCATCCTCATCAAGGTCAACCAGATTGGCACCCTGACCGAGACCTTCGCCGCCATCGAGCTCGCCAAGCGCGCGGGCTACGGCACGGTGATCTCGCACCGCTCGGGCGAGACCGAGGACACCACCATCGCCGACATCGCCGTCGGCACCAATGCGCTGCAGATCAAGACCGGGTCGCTGTCGCGCTCCGACCGCGTCGCCAAGTACAACCAGCTGCTGCGCATCGAGGAAGACCTCGGCGACACCGCGAGCTATCCCGGGCGGGAGGCGTACCCGAGGCACGGATGAGAGCTCTCGCCGTCGCCCTGGGCGCGCTGATCCTGCTGGTGCAGTGGCCGCTGTGGCTGGGCAAGGGCGGTTGGCTGCGGGTGTGGGAGGTGGACCGGCAGGTCGCCGCCCAGCATGAAAAGAACGGCCAGCTCGAGCTGCGGAACGCCGGGCTCGCCGCAGAGGTGCGCGACCTCAAGCAGGGCACCGAGGCGATCGAGGAGCGCGCCCGCATGGAGCTCGGCCTGATCAAGAGCGACGAAATCTTCTTCCAGATCGTCGAGCCAGCCCCGCCCAAGAGCAAGTCAGCCAAGCCGTAGCCCGGGAGCGCGTCCAATGAGCAGGCTGCCAGCAATGTTTGCGATCGCCGTCGTGTCGACGGTCCTGTCGGCCACCAGCGCGCAAGCGCAGCGCGTGGGAATCTCCGCCGATCCACTCCAGGCCTTCGACGACGCGAGCCTGCCATCGAAGGAATTCCGGGTGTTGCGCACGACGTACGCGCCGGGCGGGCAGAACCCGAAGCACTATCACACCTCGCACGTGGTGTTCTACGTGCTCGAAGGCGCAGGCGTGTGGCAGGAAGAAGGCAAGGCGCCAGTCACGCTCAAGCCCGGCGACAGCCTGCACGTGCGTCCCGGCATGGTCCACGCCCACCGCAACGCGAGTTCCAGCGAAAAGCTGGTGTTTCTCGAGTTCGTGATTATCGAGAAGGGTCTGCGCAGTACGGTCCCGATGCAGTGATCTTGACGCAGGTCAAGCCGCACGCGCGGCGCGCGCCTACGCTTCAAGTGCAACCCCGACCGATAGGGGAGACCGATGCATTACCACTACCTGACCATCGAGCAGCGCGAAATCCTGGAACGAATCATCCGCAAGCAGTATGCCGCGCCAGCGCAGCTCCAAGCGGAGCTTGCGCGCCTGCACCAGCCGGATTACGGCGTGTGCATCGAGTGCGGCGCCGACATCGGCTTCCTCCGCCTCGAAGCCGACCCCGCGGCACTGCATTGCCAGGCTTGCGCGCGCCTGCCCGTCGCCCGCCCGGCCTAAGCACCGGTCCTTTGCGGTGCGGGAGCGCGGCGCTGCGGCTATACTGGCCGCAGGAGGCGCACGACCCATGAAGCTTTCTCCTGAGCAGCTGCGGCAGTTCGACCGCGACGGATATCTTTTTTTCAAAGAATTATTTTCGAAAAAAGAAATTCAGACGCTGGTCGACGAAGTGCCATCCCTTTACGCGCAGCGGCGGCCCGAGAACGTGCGCGAGAAGACCGGCGACGTGGTGCGCACCAATTTCGCCGCGCACCTGTACAGCTACCCGTTCGCCAAGCTGGCGCGCCACCCGCGCATGGTCGAGCCGGTGAAGCAGGTGTTCGGCGAAGACGTGTACATGCACCAGTTCAAGATCAACGGCAAGATGGCCTTCGACGGCGACGTCTGGCAGTGGCACCAGGACTACGGCACCTGGATGAACGACGACCAGATGCCCGCGGCGCGCGCCATGAACGTGGCGATCTTCCTCGACGAGGTGAACGAGTACAACGGCCCGCTGATGTTCATCCCGGGCAGCCACAAGCAGGGCGTGCTCGACGCGCAGCACGACACCAGCACCACCAGCTATCCGCTGTGGGTCATCACCAATGAAACGATCCGCAAGCTGGTCGAGCACGGCGGCATCGTCGCGCCCAAGGGCCCGGCCGGCTCGATGATCCTGTTCCATGGCTGCCTGGTGCACGCCTCGACCTCGAACCTCTCGCCGTGGAACCGCAACAGCGTCTATCTGTCGCTATGCGCCGTGTCGAACCACATCCGGCGCTTCAAGCGGCCCGAATACATCGCGCACCGGGATTTCGCCCCGATCCAGTGCCTGCCAGATGATTGCCTGTTGAAGCATTACGACGTTCCGCTTCCCTGGAAAGCAAAGTTCTTTGAACCTCTACAGAAAGCTTCTTGAAAGACGCGACAACCCGATCCGCATCGGGTTGATCGGCGCCGGCAAGTTCGCCGCCATGTACCTCGCGCAGGTGCCGAAGACGCCCGGAGTCGAACTGGTCGCGATCGCCGATCTTTCTCCTTCAGGCGCCAGAGCCAATCTGGAGCGCGTGGGCTGGGAGAAATCCCGCATCCCTCCGATCGTCGAGGACTGGCAGAAGCTCGTTGCCGATCCGCGCATCGACATCATCGTCGAGGCGACCGGCAATCCGATTGCGGCGGTGGAACACATCCTCGGCGCATTCCGGCACGGCAAGCACGTGGTCAATGTCACCGTCGAGGCCGACGCCTTCTGCGGCCCGTTGCTGGCGGAAAAGGCGCGGGCGGCCGGCGTGGTCTACAGCCTGGCCTACGGCGACCAGCCGGCGCTGATCTGCGACCTGGTGGACTGGGCGCGCGCGGCGGGCTTTCCGGTGGTGGCGGCGGGGCGCGGCCACAAGTGGCTGCCGCATTTCGCGCAGTCCACGCCCGAGACGGTGTGGGGCTATTACGGGCTGACGCCGGAGCAGGCGAGGATCGGCGGCCTCAACCCGAAGATGTTCAATTCCTTCCTCGACGGCTCGAAGCCGGCGATCGAGACCACGGCGGTGTGCAACGCCACCGGCCTGACCCCCGCGCCGGAAGGCCTGCGGTATCCGTCGGGCTCGGTGGACGAGATCCCGTCGCTGATGCGCCCGCGCGACGAGGGCGGGGTGCTGCATCACAAGGGTCAGGTCGAAGTGATTTCGTCCCTGACCGAAGACGGGAAACCCATCCCGTACGACATCCGCTTCGGCGTGTTCGTGGTGTTCGAAGGCGAAACCGACTACATCCAGCGCTGCTTCAGCGAATACGGCGTGAAGACCGATCCGTCCGGGCGATATGCCTGCATGTACAAGCGCTGGCACCTGATCGGCCTGGAGGTCGGCATCTCGGTCGCCTCCGTAGGCTTGCGCGGGGAACCGACCGGCTGCGCCACCGGTTGGCGGGCCGATGCCGTGGCGGTTGCGAAAAAAGACCTAAAGGAAAAGGAAATTCTTGACGGGGAGGGCGGATATACGGTGGTGGGCCGCCTGATGCCGTCGGAAACGTCCTTGAACGAGAAATGCCTTCCGCTCGGCCTGGCCCACGGCTGGAAGATGCTCAAGCCGGTCGCGGCCGGCCAGCCGCTCAAGTGGAGCGACGTGGCTTTCGACGCGAACGCCGCCGCGGTGAAGTTGCGCCGCGAGATGGAGGCTTCAGTCGTTCCAGGTAGCGATAGATCTCGGTATGGTCCGCCGCGGAAGGCAGCTGCTTCTGCGCCGCGCGCCACAGCCGCAAGGTCTCCTTGAGGTAGGGAGCGGGCACGCGCAGCCCGCTCGCCAGGCCGGCGGCGATGCCGACGTCCTTGGCCATCAGCGCGAGCTTGAACCCCGAAGCGAAGGCGCCGGTCAGCACCTGCTGCGGGATCTTGCGCTCGGTGGTGCTGTTGCGCCCGGTGGAGGCGTTGATCGAGTCGAGCATCCGCTTGGGCTCGAGCCCGAAGGCGCGTGCGATGAGCAGCGCCTCGAAGCCGGCGAGGGTGCCGGCGGCGCCGAGGTAATTGTTCAGCGCCTTGACTGCGTGTCCGGCGCCGAGCGGGCCGACATGGAAGATTTGCTTTCCCATGGTTCGCAGGATGGGAAGAATTTTTCTTGTAACTGCAAATTCTCCCCCCATCATGATGGCCAGCGTCCCGTCGCGCGCCTTGCCGACGGCGCCCGACACTGGCGCGTCGATCATCGCCACCGATTTCGCCGCCAGCGCCTCGCCGAGCGCGCGCGTGCCGGCCGGGTCCGAGGAGCTCATGTCCACGACGACTGCGCCCGGCTTGAGCGCCGGCAGCGCCTCGAGCACCGCATCGCGAACGATCGCGCCGTTCGGCAGCATGGTGATGAGCACCTGCGCGCCCCTGGCCGCCTCGCGGATCGAGCGGCAGCTGCCCGTGCCGTTGCGGTCGTAGGAACGCAGGTCATAGCCTTCACGGGCGAGGTTGGCCGCCATGGGCTGACCCATGGTGCCCAGGCCGATGAAAGCGACCGGTCTCACCCTTCCTTGAATACTTCTTTCGCCGCGCGGAACGCCGCCACCGCCGCCGGCACGCCGGCGTAGATCGCCGCCTGCAGGAACACTTCCTTGATCTCGTCCTTGCTCAAGCCGTTGTTGAGCGCGCCGCGCACGTGCAGCTTGAGCTCGTGGTCCTTGCCGAGGGCGGTGAGCATGGCGAGGTTGAGCATCGAGCGCGACTTGCGCGACAGCCCGGGGCGGTTCCAGATGTCGTTCCAGCAATAGGTATTGAGCAGGTCGGTGAATTCGCGGTTGAAATCGTCGACGCCGGCCATCGCCTGGTCGACCCATTTCGCGCCCAGCACTTCGCGCCGCGTTTTCAGGCCGGCATCGAAGCGTTCCTTGTGATTTCGCTTGTCCATCGCATCTCCCTGGGAAATAATCGATTATAGGAACATAAAATCGCGTGAGTTTCGAAATCGCACCCGAATGGGTGCACCTCCAGTATCCGGAAACCGCCCAGTTCAGGGAGGTGTACGGCTTCGTCGGCTCGCAGGGCATGGTGAACCTCGAGGGCATCCGCTACCTGCCCAAGGGCAAGCCGTCGAAGACCCTCGCCGTCTACATGCATCCGGCGACCACGCTGCAGCTGCTGCCGATGCCGCAGGCGATGGCGAAGGCGGGCGTGCACGTGCTGTGCGCGGGCTCGCGCTTCGCCAAGAACGATACGCCCCTGATCATGGAGAAGGTGGCGCTCGACCTGGGCGCCTACCTGCGCCACGCCAGGGAGAAATGGGGCTACGAGAAGATCCTGCTTTGCGGCTGGTCGGGCGGGGGCTCGCTGTCGCTGTTCTACCAGTCGCAGGCCGAGAAGCCGAGCCTGACTCACACCCCCGCCGGGGACGAAGTCAACCTGAAGGACGCGAAGCTGATTCCGGCGGACGGCTTCATCTTCCAGGCCGCGCACCTGTCGCGCGCCCACACCTTCTCCGAGTGGATCGATCCCAGCGTCATCGATGAAGCCGACCCCGATCGCCGCACCCTTGAGCTGGACATCTACAACCCGCAGTGCCCGAACCAGCCGCCTTACTCACCGGACTTCGTCGCGTTCTTCAGGAAGAAGCAGCTGGAGCGGGTGAGGCGCAGGACCGCCTGGGTCAAGGAGACGCTGGCGAGGCTGAAATCATTGAATACCGGCGAGCTGGAGCGAGGCTTCACCACCTACCGCACGCTGTGCGACGTGCGCTTCATGGACCCGAGCATCGAGCCCAACGACCGCAAGCCGCGCTGGACCTTCGTCGGTGCGCCGGAGACGGCGAACACCGGCCCGATCGGCCTCGCGCGCTTCTCCACGCTGCGCGCCTGGCTGTCGCAATGGTCGCCGGACGACTCCAACGCCGACGGCCCGCGCTGCGCGCGCGACGTCTCGGTGCCGATGCTGGCCATCGAGAATTCGGCGGACGACGCGGTGCCCCAGCCGCACACCGGCATCATCCACGCGGCGGCGGCCAGCAAGGACAAGACCCTGCGGGTGATCAAGGGGGCGACGCACTATTACCAGGGACAGCCCGAGCTGCTGAAGCAGGCAGTCGAACTTTGTGTAGGATGGATGGATAAACAACGTCTGATGAACTGAGGAGGGGGAGTCATGAGGTCACTTCTTTTTGCAACGCTTGCGCTTTTTTCTGCAGTTGTTTTTTCTCAACCAACCATAAAAATCGGCGTCATCACCGACCGTGTCGGGGTCTCGAAGCCCTATTCCGAGCCGTCGACGGAAGGCCTGATCTTCGGCGCCGAGGAAATCAACCGCCGCGGCGGCATCCTCGGACGCAAGATCGAGCTGCTGGTCGAGGACGACCAGTCCCGCCCGGACATCTCGGCGGCGCTGGCGAGGAAGCTCATCGACCAGGGCGTGGTCTTCATCCTCAGCATGTCCCTGACCCCCGCCACGCAGCAGCAGCAGACCGTGACCATGGAGGCGAAGACGCCCCAGATGACGCCGATGAATTCCGGCGACACGCTGACGACGCAGCTGCCCAACCCGTATTTCTGGCAGACCGGCCCGCTCGGCTCGATCCAGATCGCGACGCTCCTGGCACACGCGCGCGCCAAGAACCTGAAGCAGGTGGCGCTGATCACCGATAACTCGGACCTCGGCCAGCTGCTGGGCCGCTTCTTCAAGGCCGGCCTCGAGAAATCGGGCATCAAGGTCGTCGCGGAGGAGGTCATCCCCCGCGGCGCCACCACCGCTTCGCCGCAGATGCAGAAGATCCGTGCCGCGAACCCGGACGCCATGTTCATGGCGGGCGTGCTGACGGCCGAGAACGTGCTGATCTTCAAGGCCTATCGCGAGTTCGGGCTCAAGTTCCCGATCCACTCCTCGTACAACCTGTCGGTGCCGGTCTACATGACGGTGGCGAAAGGGCTGATCGACGGCGTGACCTTCGTCGACGCGTACGATCCGGAGAAGCCGCAGGTCAAGGCCTTCGAGGCCGCGTACAAGAAGGCCACCGGCAAGGACTCCTTCAACCTGCACGGCTATGGCTACGACGGCATCATGCTGGTCGCCGAGGCGATCAAGGCCGCCGGATCGACCGACAAGGAGAAGATCCGCGCCGCGATGCAGAACGTGAAGTACGAAGGCGTCATGGGCGCCAGGGGCATGAAATACAGCTTCCCGGAGGGCAAGCGCGCGGGCTTCGACCCGAACGGGATGGTGGTGCGCGTGTACGAGGGCGACAAGCAGGGCCGCGTCATCTACACCGGCCAGAAGTAAGCGGTCGTTGCAGGATTTCCTCGAGCTCGCGGTCAGCGCGACCGCCTCGGGTTGCGTCTATGGGCTGGTGGCGCTCGCCTACCTGTTGATGATCCGGCCGACCGGGATCATCAATTTCGCGGTCGGCGAGTGGGCGATGGTGGGCGCGTTCGGCGGCGTCGTGCTGCTGACAAAGTACGAGTGGAACTACGCGCTCGGCATGGCGACGGTGATCGCCTTCATGGCGGCGGTCGGCTGGGCCACCGAGCGCATCGCGGTGCGGCCGCTGGTCGAGCGCGGCGCGCCGATCCTCGCGCCGATCCTCGCGCTGCTGGGCATGGTGATGGTGTTCCGGGAGTCGATCTCGGTCAGCTTTCCGCCGGACCCGCACGCAGTGCCGTATCCGTTCGGCCTCGGGCGTCTGGAATGGGGGCCGCTCGGCGGCTCCTACCAGAGCTTCTTCATCGTCGCGGTCAGCCTGCTGGTGTTCGCCGGGTTCTGGCTGTTCTTCGAGAAATCGCTCTGGGGCAGGAGCTTCGAGGCCGTGGCGCTGAACCGCCGCGCGGCGGCGCTGATGGGCATCAACCTGTCGCGCGTCACGTCGGTCTCCTTTGCCGGCGGCGCGGCGGTCGCGGGGCTCGCCGGCCTCCTCGTCTCGCCCAATGTCTCCGCGCACTACCTGATGGGCGTGCCGCTCGCCATCCAGGGCTTCACGGCGCTCGTCATCGGCGGGGTCGGCCGCGTGGAAGGCGCGCTGCTCGGCGGCCTGCTGCTCTCCTTTGCCGAGCAGCTCGCGGCGCGCTACGCGCCGATCGCGTCGGGTTTCACGCAGGGCGTGCCGCTGCTGCTGCTCATGCTGTTCCTCATCTTCCGGCCCACCGGGCTGCTGCGGGCGAGGGCATGAGCGGGGCGCTGCGGTGGCTGGGCGCGCTGGTCCTGCTGGCGGGGGCGTCCTTCTTCATGAGCGACTATCACAACGACGTCTATCGCAAGCTGATGCTGTGGGTGACGCTGGCGCTCGGCTACAACTTTCTCTTCGGCATCTGCGGGCAGGTGGCGTTCTCGCATTTCGCGTTCTACGGCATCGGCGCCTATTCCGTGGTGATCCTGCTGTTCCAGCTCCACGTGCCGCTGCCGATCGCCATCGTGCTCGGCGTCGCCGTCTGCATTCTCGTCGCGCTGGCCGTGGCCATCCCCTCGACGCGGCTGGAAGGCTTCTACCTGGCCCTGGCGACGCTCGCGCTGGGCCAGCTGTTCATCGTCGTCCTGAATGAGGGCGGGGCGGTGACCGGCGGCAACGGCGGCATCGCCAACTACCGCCTGCCCGACATCTTCGGCGTGCGCATCCGCGGCCCGTGGTACACGGCCGTCATCGCGACGCTGCTGGTGGGCACTTTTGCGCTGCTGTGGCGCCTGGACCACTCCTGGTTTGGCCGCGCCTGCCGCGCCATCCGCGACAACGCCGAGGCGGCGGCCGCGATGGGCGTGAACGTCGCGCGCGTGAAGGTGATCGTCTTTACGCTGACCAGCGCGCTCGCCGGCATCACCGGCATGGTCTACGCCTTCGTCGACAACACGGTCAATCCGCCGATCTTCGGCATCGACAACGCGTTCCTGCTGCTGTTCATGGTGATCGTGGGCGGCGCCGGCCGGCACGCCGGCGCGATCATTGGCGCGGTGCTGCTGTTCCTGCTGCCGTTTTTTCTATCGCCACTGGTCGGTCACCACCACGTGCTCGTTTTCGGCTTGCTGGTGGTGGGCGCCATCCTGGCCGCCCCGAAGGGCTTGATCGGTCTTTACGATGCCTTCCGCCGTTCTTGAAG
>Ga0075425_100009986_pt1 | contig 10112 bp, 10 predicted proteins | sample SoiMethybrSBSTD4_FD_75300 | JGI IMG/M metagenome (GOLD analysis project Ga0075425, IMG submission 75300) | Bulk soil microbial communities from a Populus tree surrounding site in Tennessee, USA - Soil MetaG P. TD hybrid SBSTD4 | ecosystem: Environmental > Terrestrial > Soil > Tree plantation...
CAGCAGGTGAAGAAACAGAAACAAGAGGTGCAAAGGAAACAGGACAAGGCCCCGCCAAGGACTCCGTAGGATCCACACCAGCTTCCGGCGGCGCGAATGGGATTACTCCTGCGTAACGATCGTGTACGAGACGCCCACGAGGTCGGCGTCGCGAGGAGGTCCGGGAAACGCTCGCCTGGCGGGACAAGTATCTTGGGCCCAGTGCGGCATTATTCGTACTCCGTCGCACGGATGCGTCTTTGGATCAACGGGCCAGGGTGTCCATGAGGAACTGGTTGACGGTTGCCGAGGGCGCCAAGTGTTCCGGTGTCAGCCGTGACCCGATCTACACCACCTGCGATCGCGGCGAGCTCCAACACGACGAGACGATCGGCGTGGCGCTATTCAGTTTGACGCGACTTCGACGACCACGAATCCCTCTTTTCGTGCTGCAACGGCCAACCTGTCGTCGAGGGTGACCAACTGCAATGACGACGGCCGCCGTTAGGCGGCGATGAAGGCGGCGGCGAGTTGCAGAGCGTCGGCGGCACGGAGCGGATGAACGCGCAGGAGTCGTACGGTCGTTTCACGGATCGGATTGCTCGGATCGACTTCGTGCCACGTGTGAGCGAGGCGCCTCAGTCGGTCGAACGCATGGTTGGCCGCTGACGCCGCGAATGCGCCGTCGCGTTCGAGCCGCGCAATCGCCGACGCACACTCCACTTCACTCGCCCACCAGACGAGCATCACCGGATCGCCGGCGGCCTGCGCCTGCACGCTCTTCGTCGTCGCCTCGCTCATGAGCAATGGCACGATCGCGGACGCGTGCCAGAATTTCATCGGCTGGCTCTGCGCTCCTCGAGCAGCGCCCGCACGCCCGACGCGCTCTTCTTTCCACGCGGCGGCTTCGTCGCGACAAGAGCTTTGGGCATGACGCCGCGCGCGGGTCGAACGACGCCATCGCGCACAAGGCGATCCAGTCGACCGTCATCGGAGGACGCCACACCGTTCACCGGTTCGAGGCGCGCGACTGGACGTCCTCGGTCCACGATCAGCACCGGTGTGCCACCCTTGACGCTGTCGATCAACGCGCTGAGGTTGTTCTTCGCTTCAGTGATACTGGCCTTTTCATGGCCAGAATAGCCTGATTGAAATGACTCTTCAAGGCAGCCGCGCAGATTACGGCCCCCGTGCGCGGTCAAGACTGTCTCAAGTGCGTCGCAGGCGAGCGTTCTGCAGGCCCGACAGCGCGTTGGGACGTTCGCAAGTGCCTGCGACAGAGGACTTTGCGGATTCGGGCCGTCGCTTCGAGCACCGTGGCCCCTCGAACGGTGTCGGCGTGTCGTGTCTGAACTCTGAAGTTGGTGATTGCGAGGGAGTTGTTTGGCTGGGAGGCAGGGATTCGAACCCCGATACCGTGGTCCAGAGCGTCCCGGTAAACGCGGGACGGCTTCGACCTACGCGGAACGCTCAGGAAATACGTCACGTCATGTGACGGCGTTCCGCGTCAGAGACGCCGTTCCGCGTCGTTCCACCGGCGAACATACACACCGACATACACAACGTTCCGTGCGATCTTCATGCGACGACCTGCGACCTTCTGGTTCGTAGTCGTGATGCGGAAGAACGACCGCCCGTGACAGATGACGACCAAGATCCGTCATCCCAGTTACATGCAGACTCTCACAGGTCGCGCCGAACAGAGGTATGACAGAGGCAGCCCCAAACAAGGCACCAGCAAAACGACGTACGTCGACGCGACAGGCCTCATCAACGCCTCCCCATTACCGCGTAAACTTCACGCCGTCCTTGAGTAGCTTCTCATACCGTCCAGGGTCTAGGTTGTTCTCGGCGCAGATGTACTCCTCGAGGCGTGTGCCTTCGCGCCGCATGAGCGAGGACGTCAGCTTCCACGGCTTCGTCAGCACCTTCGGATCCTCCATCACGATCTCATAGTCAATCCGATCCTTGCTGATGCGCGTAAAGCGCTCTACGGTGTGCAGCGCCTCGGAATGAAACGTGCCCGTGCCGGCAAGCCACGTTTTGTCGTTGAAGCCGATGCTGTCGACGACGAGCGTTTCGCCTTCCCACTGTCCGACAGGATTGCCCATGTACGACGGGATGAGATCATCGGGATGCTTCGCGTTGAACGGAATGACACGGAAGACGTGCATGTATTCGTAGAGCATCACAATCTGCGTCGGGGTCTGAATGAATTGCTGCGGAAAGAGGCCGAGCGTTACCGTGCGCGGGACGCCGGCGGGCAGGCACTGCGCCGTGGGGTCGTCGATGCCGCGACGATTGTACGACTCGAGAACCTTCTTGGCCGCCCAGTCCTGATACGGCGCGCCTTCGCGTCCTGCGGGTCGATCGTTAGACGAGAGAACGGCCGACGCATTCGGATTCCGTCCCGTGCCGCCGACGCCGGTGCCGCCGTTGGCCTCCTCCCAGTTGCCGGGCGTCGCACTGCCACCCTGCCAGACGCCGGTAAGATCCGGGTGCCCACCCAAGCGTGGCACCTGCGCACACGACACGTGTGCGCACCACACGAACGCGAGGATGAATGTCGCGCGCACTTACTTAACCTCCACGGCCGGCCGGCTACCGCCGTCGCCGGTGCCGGCCGGCGGTCCGAAGAACATCTTCCTGCCGTCAGGTAAGGTAATTTCCCGTGAGTGCGCCCAGTTCCCGCCGTCGCGCGCGCGCCAGCCGAACACCGTGATGACATCGCCAACCTTCATCGTCATGTTGCGCTTCCAGCCAGTGCGCTGCAACACGCTCGGGTTGTAGCCTTCGAACTTCCAGCTGACAACCTTTCCACTCGCGTCCTTTACATCTAGATAGAAGTGCGTGTGCGGGTTGGTCCACTCGATCGCGGTGACGGTTCCTGTCAGCGTGATCGGTTGCTTGACGTCGTATTCGGCACCGAAAGAATGATGGAGCAACGCAACCAAGAACAGCACGCGCATGGAATCTCTTGTCCTTTCATGTGATGGGAAGACCGAAATAGTTCTCGGACACGCTCGTCATCGCCGCACGCGAGCTCGTCACGTACTCAAGTTCCGCAAGCTGCCGTCGGTGGTCGAACGGGCTTGCTGTATCTGTCAGGTGCAGTATCGACGTCATCCACCAGGAGAAATGCTGCGCGCGCCACACGCGTTGCAAGCACTCGTCGGAAAAACGATCGAGCAGCTCGTCGCTCGCGGAGCGGCAGCACTCAGCAATAACCCGCGAGAGCCGCCACACGTAAGCGATTGCCAGGTTCAGGCTGTCTCTCGCCATTATTGCGGCCGGCAAAAATCGTCGACGCTGGCGTAGCGTCTCGCCATTCTACAGCCGATGCGTGACGCCCTCCCGACGGTCCCGGCGCTTCGGTCGACCCCGTTTACGCGTTTAGCCGGGATTTCCGTTTTGGCTTCCCCGAACAGCGACTATATACACCGATCCATTCCCCGCGGAGCCGGATTTCAAGGACTATCTCGCCGACGCTTCGCCGAAGAAGATCGCGAAGACCCTCAACGTCGACGGAGTGCGTGGGCCGCACGGAGGGTTGTGGCGCCCCAGCACAATTCATGGCAACCCGAGGCGACGCAACGGCATTCTCCACAACGAGCTGTACGTCGGTCGTCTGGTCTGGAATCGACAACGATTCCTGAAGGATCCCATTACCGGTAGACGAATCGCGCGGATGAATCGCCGTCCGAGTGGATCACGAAGGACGTCTCCGAGCTTCGCATCATTGACGACGAGCTCTGGAACGGCGTCCAGGCGCGGAACGCGAGCGTGCAGCACAAATGGGGGTCGGGCGAGGAGGGCAAGCACTTCAACCAATTCCGCCAGCCGAAGTACCTGTTCTCCGGCCTAACGAAGTGCGGCGAATGCGGCGCGGGCTTCATCACGTACTCGCGCGAGCAGCTCGGGTGCTTCGGCGCACGCGGCCGGGGCGCTTGCACGAACCTGCTGACGCTTCCGGCAGGACGTCGAACAACGGGTTCTCCGGGCGCTTCAGGAGAAGTTGATGCGCAAGGACTTCTTCGAGGAGTTCTGCCGCGAGTTCGCGATGGAGATGAACCGGCTCCGGATGGAGCAGCGCGCCAGCGTGACGTCCGCCAAGCGCGAGGGGATCAGCACGCGCATCAAGAAGCTGCTGAACCTGATGCTGAACGGCGAGATCGCGGTGGACGAGGGCAAGGCCGAGATGAAGGCGCTCGACGGACGACGAAAGGAGCCCCAGATTAAGCGTCCCGCCGTTCCAATTGCCTCCAATCATCATATTCTTGGTTCTTGGTTCAAGTCCCGAGTTCCGGTCCAGGTTCGCGCGAGACCAACCAAATCGCGCCGAATGGTGTCCAATGTGCTGCGGTCGTTATTGCCGCCGCGGGACGCGTCGCTCGTCAGCCCGGAAGGTCGATGCTCACCATCTGGCAGGACATTCGATATGGGGTCCGCGGCGTGCGCAACCAACCCGGATTCGCGCTGCTGGCTGTCCTGACGCTCGCGCTCGGCATCGGCGGCGCGACGACGATCTTCAGCGTCATCCAGAACGTCCTCCTCGATCCCTTCCCGTACACCGACGCGCACCGCGTCGCGATGATCCAGATTCATGACTTGAGCAGCAACCGGCCGGGCGGGCGCTCGGGATTTCAGATTCGCGAGTTCCTCGACTATCAGGAACAGAGCCACGTCTTCAATGAGGTGATCGGCGGCGGCTACGAAGACGTGCTCTGGACGACCGGCGAGGGGACCGAGCAGTTCGACGGCGGACTCGTCACGCCAAACACATTTCAGTTCCTCGGAGTACCGGCGCTTTTGGGGCGCGGCCTCACCCCGGAGGATGCGAAGCCCGGCGCGCCGCCGGTCTTCGTGCTGGCGTATAAGGCGTGGGCCGGGCGCTTCAACCGCGATCCGCAGATCCTCGGCCGCAGCTTCGTCCTCAACGGCGTGCCGAGGACGCTCGTCGGCATCATGCCGGCGCGCTTCACGAAGCTGGCTGCCGATATGTGGCGTCCGGTGGCGCTCAATCGCGCTGACGCCGAGACGAATAGGAATTACTTCACGTTTCAGGCCAAACTGAAACCCGGCGTCACGCTGCGGCAGGCGGCGGCGGACGTGGAGGTCATCGCGCGGCGGCTCGCACAGCTCTACCCCGACGACTACCCGAAGCAGTTTTCGGTGAACGTCGTCAGCTGGGTGGACAGTCTCGTCGGGCAGTTCCGCGCCACACTCTACACGCTGGCGGCCGCCGTGGGCCTGCTCCTGCTGATTGCCTGCAGCAACGTCGCCAACATGCTGCTCGCCCGAGCGGCGTCACGCAGCAAGGAGCTGGCGATCCGGACGTCGCTCGGCGCCGGGCGCGCGCGGCTCGTGCAGCAGCTCCTGATCGAGAGCCTGCTGCTCGCGCTCGGCGGCGCCGCTCTCGGGTGTCTGTTCGCATACGGCGGCATCAAGGGTCTCGTCACGCTGATTCCCGACGGGTTGATCCCGAGGGAAGCGGTCATCAGGCTGAACGTACCGGCGCTGTTGTTCAGCCTCGCGACAGCAGTCGCGACCGCGCTGCTCTTCGGGCTCGTCCCGGCGCTGCAGGCGGCGCGGCGCGACATGGTCGAACCGCTAAAGGATTCGAGCAAGGGCATCGGGGGTGGCTTCCGCGGCGGCCGGCTCCGCAACACGCTCGTCATCGTCGAGGTCGCGCTCTCGCTGATGCTGCTCGCCGGCGCAGGCCTGCTGATGCGCAGCTTCGTGCTGCTGCAGTCGCAGGATCTTGGGCTGAACCCGGACAACATCCTGGTGGCGCGCCTGCCGCTGCCGCGTGGGGCGTACGACGCGGCGGCCGCGAAGCATCAGTTCTACCGGTCGCTCCTGCAGCGGTTGCAGTCGCTGCCGGGCGTTGTCGCCGCCACCGAAACGACGACGCTGCCGCCGTTCGGCGGCATTGGCAGCGAAATCGACGTGCCGGGCAAGACGCACACGGAGAAATGGCGATCACTGGTGCAACTCGTGAGCGACGGCTATTTCCCGACCGTCGGGCTCCGGCTGCTGCGGGGGCGGCTGCTGACGGAGGCCGAGGTGAACGACGGCCGCAAGGTCGCGGTCGTGAACCAGACGCTGGTCAACCGATTTTTCGGACCGGAGGATCCGCTTGGTCGCTTGATCAGGTTCAAGACGTTGGAGGAGCCGCGGAGCGGAGCGGTGGCCGGCGCGGTGTTCGAGATCGTCGGCGTCATCTCGGACGCCAAGAACCGCGGCATTCAGGAAGCGCCGATGCCCGAGGCGTTCGTCCCGTACACGATCACCGGAGCCTTCGAACGCGGTGTCCTCCTGCGGACGCGGGGCGCGCCGGAGGCGCTGGTCAACAGCGTTCGACGCGAGATTTGGTCCCTCGATCGCAACATCGCGGTGACAAGCACTGGCACGCTGGTCGGATACCTTCAGCGGTTCTCGTACGCCGAGCCGCGATTCAGCCTCACGCTGCTCGGCGTCTTCGCGGGCGTTGGGCTGCTACTCGTGGCGGTTGGCGTCTACAGTGTCATCGCCTATACCGTCTCGCGGCAGACGCACGAGATCGGCATTCGGATGGCGCTCGGCGCCGCGCGCGGCGACGTCCTCCGCATGGTCGCGCGCATGGGACTGCGACTCGTCGCGGCCGGCGTGGCGATCGGGCTCCTCGCGACCTTCAGCGTCACGCGCGTCCTCGCGAATCAGCTGTGGGGCATCTCGCCCCACGATCCGTTCACGCTGGCGCTCGTCGTCTCGGTGATGGCCATCGTCGGTCTGGCGGCATCCTATTTTCCTGCCCGGCGCGCGACACGCGTCGACCCGATGATCGCACTCAGATACGAATGATCCTGTGGCTACCGAAAACTCCGTACGCGTTGACGCCGTTAAACTTCCTGGCGCCGGTGGATAGGCTCTCGTTTGCGATGATGTCCGTTTTGATTTCGATGCTACTGACGCTCCGAGGCCTGGCGAGGTCGCGAGTCGCGCTTCACCTCGAGGTACTTGCCCTGCGTCATCAACTGCAAGTGCTTCTACGCTCACGTCAGCGACGTTGCATCTCGTGAAAGCCGACCGTTGGCTCTGGGCGTGGCTGCCGAGGGCGTGGCCCTCCTGGCGAACGGCTCTCGTCATCGTCAAGCCGGAGACCGTCATCGCCTAGCATCGTCAGGGTCTTCGTTTGTGGTGGTCCGTTCCGAGCGGCGTGTACAGGTGTAGCATGCCGCCGAGGTTGAAGCTCAAATCGGAAATCCCGGGTACGAGGTCAACGGGCGGCAGTTCTTCGTGGTAAACGCCACATCCACCATCGTCACCCCTCGAGGACGAAGCACTGGCGCAGGTGCGGAAATGGCGCTGCGTCTCGAGCGCACGTACGTGGCGTATGCGCTTCCGCAATAGCGGGCTGATTGCCGCGACGGCGCTTGTCGCGATCGTTTCGGGATGTCGCCGCCCAGCCGCGGGTGGCAACCCAACAGTAGAGCGCTCGCACGCTCAAACAGCGAACACGTACGTCGATGCGTCGACGTGTGCGACCTGCCACGAAGAGTTCGCCCGCACGTTTCACCTCACTGGAATGGGCCGTTCGTTCTCGAGAGTCATGCCTAATCAGGCCTGGATTACGGGGCCAGTTCGCCTGCACCACGAGCCGTCACAACGCTTTTACACGATTACACAGCGCGATGGCGTTCTGTATCAGCGTCGCCATCAGATGGGATTTGACGGTCGAGAAACGAACGTGCTCGAGTTGACGGCAGATTTCGTGGTCGGTTCTGGCAATCACGCTCGGACATTTCTTCATCGAAATCGCGATGGCAGACTTGTGGAGTTGCCGCTGAGTTGGTACGCGGAGAACGGCGGCGTCTGGGCGATGAGTCCCGGCTACGACCGCCCAGCGCACATGGACTTTCAGCGGACGATCAACGAAGACTGCATGTCGTGTCACAACGCGTATCCGCGTACCCTGCTCGATGACGAAGGAAACGGATCGAGATTTTCGGAAGCACCGCCTGAGGGCATCGACTGCCAGCGATGTCACGGTCCAGGTGGTGCGCATGTCGACGCAGCAAAGAGCGGGAATATCAATCTCGCGCGTAGCGCTGTCGCCAATCCAGCGGGATTCAGTCGCGAACGTCAGCTCGAAACGTGTATGCAGTGTCATCTCGAGCCGACGAGCGCATTGCTGCCATTTCGGATCCGGCGCTACGATCGATCGCCGTTCTCTTACGCCCCGGGACACCCGCTGTCAGACTCTTTCATCTACTTCGATCACGCGCCTGGGAGTAACGACGACAAGTTCGAAATTGCTGGTGCCGCGTATCGAATGCGAAAGTCAGCATGTTTTCTCCAAAGCAAGATGACGTGCACTACATGTCACGATCCGCATGACATCCCGCGCGGAGAGGATGCCGTTCGCCACTATGTAGCGGTTTGCAAGAGTTGTCACGATGACGTCCATAAATCGTCGACGTCGCGAGTGCAGGGCCTGGCAGCCGCCGCCACCTGCCTCGACTGTCACATGCCGAAGCGGCGAACCGATGATGCGGTCCATGTCGTCGTCACGGATCACTTCATACAGCGACGTGCGGCAATCCGCGATCTTCTCAAGCCGAAACGGGAGGTCGACGAGCTTGCGACGAGGTATCGCGGAGAGGTCGCCCTCTACTATCCGCACGACTTGCCGACTACACCGGAAAACGAGTTGTACCTCGCCGTCGCGCAGGTGCAGCAGGATTCCAATCTGTCTGCTGGCATCCCACGGCTCGAGCGAGCGATCGTCACATACAAGCCGAATCGGCCGGAGTTTGCGTACGAGCTCGCTCACGCGTACGCAAAGATCTCGAATGATGTAGCCGTTATCAAGTGGGCCGAGGAGACGCTCCGCCTCGATCCCAATTACGTACCTGCCCTCAAGGAATTATCCGAAGCGCACGTCAGGCGCGGCGATTTCCAGCGAGCAGCGGCGTTGATGGAAGAAGCGTTACAACTGAAGCCGCGCGACGCGTACGCTCTTGCCGATCTCGGCAATATCTATTTGCATCAGCATCGAGTCGACGATGCCGATCGAATTCTTCAGCGTGCACTGGCGATCGACGCGTTGCTTCCTCGCGCAAACAACACCATGGCGCTCGTTGCGATCGAGCGCCGGCATGATCGCACCGCCGAGCAATACTTTCGACGAGCCATCAACTCTCAGCCGGATCTCGCGGAAGCGCAGAGCAATCTCGCTAATCTGTTGGCACGTCGCAAGGAATATCGTGAGGCGGCGTTTCACTTCGAGCAGTCGCTTCGAAGCGATCCGTCGAATGCCGACGCGCATCGCAGCTTCGGCCTGGTGCTCGCGCTGTTGCACGAAACCATGCGCGCGGCCGTCGAACTTCGACGTGCGATTGAACTGCAGCCGCGAAACGATCAGGCGCGTGTGGATTTAGGTGACGTGCTGGCGTCGAGCGGCCGTTACGCGGAGGCGGCGCGTGAATACGAAGTGGCCAGCCGAAGTGCGAATCCCGAAGTGCGCGAGGCTGCCGCTGCCGGATTGCGAAGCTTGCAGCGATAAACCGTTGACAACATGCTCGCGACCGTCAATTATCTGTCCGTCCAAGTAATCGATTATCGATAGTCAGAGGAGGGTTCATGTCGACCCTGAAAACGGTCCCGACTCGGGCGGCCGTGGCTCTCTTCCTTGCGCTGCTCGTCGCCGGGCCTGCTGCGAGCCAGAGCTTTTATGGGTCTCTGCTGACCGTCGTGAAAGACGCTCAGGGCGGCGTCCTTCCGGGCGCCACCGTGGTGATCATCAAGACCGGAACCAACGAACGCCGCGAGGGGGTTTCAGATTCAGAAGGGACCTATCGCTTCGTCAACCTCGTCCCCGGCGTGTACCGGTTCGAGGCGGAGCTGCAGGGATTTCAGCGGTACGTCCACGAGGGCATCGAGATCAACGTGCAGTCGACGCCGCGCATCGACGTCACATTGCAGCTTGGAAGCCTCGCAGAAACGATACAGGTCACGGGTGCGGCGCCGCTGCTGCAAACCCAAAGCGCGTCGGTCGGCACCGTCGTCGGTAGTCGAGCGGTGCAGGAGCTGCCGCTCAACGGACGCAACGTGCTCAATCTGATCGCCGTCGCCCCTACGGTCGTTCCGCA
>Ga0075425_100009987_pt1 | contig 10112 bp, 9 predicted proteins | sample SoiMethybrSBSTD4_FD_75300 | JGI IMG/M metagenome (GOLD analysis project Ga0075425, IMG submission 75300) | Bulk soil microbial communities from a Populus tree surrounding site in Tennessee, USA - Soil MetaG P. TD hybrid SBSTD4 | ecosystem: Environmental > Terrestrial > Soil > Tree plantation...
GAGCAATTGGCACAACGTTACGCGCTCTATGCGCAGGAGGAACACAAATAAACAATCTCCCGAAGCAAATCGACACCCCATTCACTTGTCCGAGTGAAGAGCTCCGTCTTCCTGTGGCGACGTTGACTGTTGCTCGACAGGATTGCGAAATCGGTAACCAACCCACGGTTCGGTCAGAATGTATTTAGGACGAGCCGGATCGTCTTCGATCTTCCTTCGTAGTGCTCTCACATACGACCTGAGGTATTCCAATTCCTCACCATATTCAGGTCCCCAAACCGTTCTCAGAAGTTTCGTATGCGTTACTGGCATGTCCTGGTTTTTCATCAACACCGCCAGCAGATCAAACTCTGTAGGCGTGAGATGAATGAGTTCGCCTGCTCGTCGCAGCACACGCCGCTCCAGATCGATCTCCAGGTCGCCAGCAACGACTACTGTTTGCATGTCGGTGTCCTGGAGTGTTCGACGCAGGACTGCACGTAAGCGGGCTAGCAGTTCTTCCAGTCGGAAGGGTTTCGTAATGTAATCGTCAGCCCCAGCTTCCAGGGCCCTAACCATATCGTGTTCCGAATCACGCACGGTAACCATCACGATTCCCAGCCGAGGCTTCAGCATCCGGAGCTGTCGGCATGCCTCCAGCCCGCTCATTCCCGGCAGGTTGATGTCGAGCAAGACCAGGTGAAAAGAATCTTTCTCGATTCTCTCCATCGCGTGTTCGGCGCTGGCTGACTCTTCCACCAGGAATCCGCGAGCTGACAAAGAAGTCTGCAGCACCTTGCGCAACGGAGGCTCATCATCGACCACTAACAGGTTGAATTTGGGAGTCATGAATCAACTCTTTTCCTAAACAGGGTATGACAAAACGGAAGCCTGTGCCGAGAGCGGCTTCAGACGGTTCATCCAGATCCAGCGTTCCTCGATGTGCGACTGCAATCTTTCGAGCGACATACAGCCCGAGCCCAGACCCAGGAGTCGCGCTTCGTGTCGCCTGACCACGATAGAAGCGCTCGAAGATTCGATTGCGCTCACTCGACGGAATCGAAGTGCCACTGTTCCATACGTGTATCGCAATCATTTCGTCCTTGGCTTCGATCGACACAGTTATTTCCGATTTGGGCAGAGAATACTTGCAGGCGTTGTCAATCAACTGGCCCAGACCCAACCATAGCAATTCGCGATCGCCGAGCACCGGATGCGTCTCAGACGCGACTAAATGTAACCGGCGGTCCGGTACACGCTGGGCATACTGCTCAACCATGGACTTGACAATTTCTGTAATGTCAATCAACTCCAGCTGTGGGGTAACTTCCTCCCGATCCAACTGCGCCAAACGAAGCAACCGAGATGTAAGCTGGCTAAGCCGAAAGGTTTCGGATTCCACTGCCTCCAGGAGTTCCATTTTTTCTGGAGGTAGACCACTCTCTTCCTTTAATGCTCCAGCGGCCGTGAGGATGGTGGTGAGCGGAGTCTTGAACTCGTGCGCTAACGCATCAAGTACGGCCCCGCGGAAAATCTCGGCCTCTGTGGTCGCCACTGCTCGGCTGGCACGCCGAAAAGCAGCGGATCGTTCCAGAACGATCTCAGCAAGAGCAGCCAAAGGTCTGGCAATCAGTTCAGAATCCTGCAGCCCTTCAAATCCAATCGCTCCCATGGTTCCGCGGCCGGAAGGAATCAGATGAATCGAAACGCCACCGATAGGCTCGTGGTGTTCCCGTTTGCCTATGTATGCGGCTCGTGTTCTCTCTCCGAGATCTGTGGACTCTCCCAAAACACGAAGGTTCGCGGAATCGGCGTCAAAAAAGGAAATCGCGCGGAGTTTGAAATGGGAGCGGAACATGTTCAGCAAAGCCCCCCTGACCTCTGCTTCTGGATTTAGGGCAAGCAATTCTCGGGCGAGATCATAGAGTCGGTTCGTAGCCTCACGCTGTGATTTCTCTGAGATGGCAGCTTGCTGGGCACGCGATGTCAACCGCGTTATCACCAATCCAGTGATCAAGAAGGCGATGAGTGCCGTCGTGTCGGACGCATCGCTCACGCGAAAAGAGAATAGTGGTTGAACAAAAAAATAGTTCAGACACAAGAAGCAGATTACCGAAAGCGTGGCAGACGAAGGGAAATCGCCAAGGAGCGACTGCAGTACGACAACCAGCAGATACAAAAAGCTTACTGTCGGAAGATTGAGTTTAAGTGTGTAGCCGGCAGCGGTTAATACGCCCACTGCGATAATGCTCGGTGCTGCTCGCAATACGGTCTGCCTGATACTTTGGAGCGCGAGAGGCCGTATCGAAACTAGATTAGATCCAGTCACGGTCAGAAGTGAACGATCGATTCGCCCAGTGCGTACAAACCTATCATTCGTTCGATGTGACCTGGCAGCGGTGAGGCCTAGTTTTATGAACTTTTTATCTCTTCAGTTCGCTGTTATCTACTACCCCTTTGCCGACGCGATTTAGTAAGACTGCTGATCTGCAAGATCGGCACTGCTGTCGCAGGGAGCCGCAACGCGGGTTGTTATCTGGAACAATACGGATTCCCGTTCCTTGCTGACCGAAAAGCCTCGAAGGCTGTTCAGAAAACCTCCGTGTTCACGCGCCTGTAAACTGTTGATCCCACGTAGGGCACCTCACCAAATGAGTCGTTCATGATTAATCTGTTTGTTGAACGGGGAGAGAATCCTCTTTGGCGGTACAGCTAACGCAAATCATCGTTGACACTGACCGTAATCGTGCCGTGCCCCTTGGGAGACCCCGCCTCCGTTTGCTCGATGTGAGCAGTCACGTCCACCAAGCCCTTGCATAACGGTGTCGCACGATGGATAAGCGAGGTCTGTGCCAAGGGCGAAATAGTCAGCGTACCGATGCTTTTGCCGAGTTTGTATTCGAAATGAAATCCGTTGTTGGCATCACCAGTCTGGCTGAGAATTTGTGCACCATTGACGACAAGCTGTGCCGAAGCGTCGTCTCTAAGAGCGTTCATGAGCGACGTCCACTTTCGCACCGCATTTCGAAATACCAATCAAACCCGCCTGTATGAGTGACGAACTTGCGGCCTGCCCCGCCACCGCTGTGTTGCCTGTATGATGAGCCTTTGTCCGCATCGAACCGCTCGATCACGCCCTTGGGAGTGTAGTTCTTGAGAAAGGCGCTTTCCGTTTCCGAAGTGGGACATAGAGTATTTAGGTGATCCCAGATTCCTGGAGCCACAACAACACAGACAGCGAGCAAGAGTATCGAGAGACCGACCAAGATCGGATGAGACTTCATGACATCACCCCTCGGCAAACCCTGGCCATCATACCGCAGCCTTTCCGACGGAAGATAGGCAGCTCATCACAATTTCCTGAACAACAGCACCCAAATATGGCCCACAGGGCGACGAGGATACTCCTCAGCAAGCTGACTATCTTGTCTAGCGACTGGGAAATGCCGGCGTGCTGCTTTTCGTCCATTGGTTACCTGTGCGGTGCCGATTATACGCGGCTGCAAATGGTCAAAGGCACGGCTGGTTGATTTTCGCTCTGCCGCCACTTGAGGCAGCATTCCGCGATTCCGAAAAGAATGACCATCACGAGCTTTTCCTGATGTGCGAGGACCTTGCCACGACCTTGCAAGACCTCAAATCGAAACACGTGACCGTCTCCGAGGTAAGGGGAACCACGTTGGGGTAAGCTTACTACGCTGACTTTTCCCGGGCGGCAACGTCGGTATTTACGAGCCGAATCACCCGAGTCCATTGAAGCTGTGGGGCTGAACAGCGACCCCGCTCAACGCGGTGTTCTGAAAAGGCTGGCGTCGGCGATCGTATTTCTCTGGTAGCTTTCTCCTGCGGCCCGCGCTATGGTACGGCTACCCGAGCGGCTACCTTTTTGGCTGTTTAGAGAGCCGTCGCGAATCCCAATAGCACTGGGAAAATTACCAGTGAGCCGATACGCGATCTTTTGATACCAGCGATTTAGGTCCTGTTTACGACCAAAGCCGCACGAGGGTCCACGGGGCCCTTCTTCCTGCGATATGAAATCAACCGGGAAACGAGTCTGGGAAAGTATCCACAACTCGCACCTACACCTTCGCCTTGGCCGACGCACGCTCGAAGGAAGCACTTCATAAGCCGGTCCTAGGTTTGATTTGGCCAATAAAGCACACTTGGGACTAGCGTTATGTCAAACCGGCAGGTTCAGCTTCTTCAAGAACGCGGCATATCGCGGGTCGCTGTGCAAGTTCTTCAGTAAGGGATCCACTCTCGTTTCGATCAAGCCGCTGTCACGTTGGCCATAAGCTCGGTCTAGCCACTCGAACGCTTCGTCGGACTGGTTCCGGAAGGCATAAACCTCGGCGATCTGGTACGCACCGCCTGCATGGTATTTCGCAATTAACTCACTCAATGCGGCGTTCGACTCTTTTTGTCGGCCAAGCGCGTAGTATGCAATTGGATACAGAAACGCACGTAGTGGGTCATAGCCTACGCGCTCGATTTCGGGCAAAGCATCCTGCGGCCTCCCCTGCATCACATGGATTTGGCTCAAGAAGAAATGGCCGTTCCAAAGATCGGGGTTTAGATCAATGGCCTTCTTGAAATCCGCTGCGGCTTGGTCTAGCTGCCCCATGAAAAACTTGGTCTCTGCAAGAGACTCCCAACTGTTGGCATTGAGCGGATCCAAGTCAACGGCTCGGCGATTCAATCGAAGAGCTTCGTCAAGGCGGCCGAGAATGGCCGCCGAAGAAGCCGCCAATCGTACAACCTCGGGATTTCCGGGATCGAGAGCAACCGCCCGCTGGAAGGAAGCATCCGCTCCAGCCCAATCGAAGTCGACCTGTTGCTTAATCCGTCCCGTTTGGACATGGGCCTCGGCCAGGTTCGGGTTCAGCGCTAAGGCTCGCTCCACTGCTTCACGCGCAAGCCGGTGACCCTCCTCAGCAGGAATAAGACCTACGTTGGCCTGCCGGTGGCGTTCCCGAGACAAGCCGACCCAAGCGAGCGCATAAGAGGGATCAAGTTGAGTCGCTCGTTCGTAATACTTTGCAGCCAAGTCCGTATCTTTGTCTGTGCCCCGTTCAAAGTAGTAGTACCCCTGCAAGTAGGCATCAAAAGCTTCCGGATTGACTGGGCGCGGTCGTGCCACCTCTGCTTGTTGTTGCGAAGGTAAACGGAGTTGGATTTGACGCGCAACAGCCCTGGCTACATCGTCTTCGACATCAAGAATGTCCTTCGCTGAATAGTCGTAATCCTGTGACCACAAATGAGTTTGGTCCTTCATCTGGATGAGCTGAGCGGTAAGGCGTAGGTGATTTCCGCTTTCGCGGAGGCTGTTTTCCAGCACGTACTGCACAGAAAGGTCGCGTCCAATCTGGTCCAGGCGTACGTCGTTGTGTTTGTATCCCATGACGGACGTTCGCGCGATCACACCCAATCGTTCCGGGTTCAGCCGGCCTAACTGTGAAATCATCTCCTCGGTCAGACCGTCCGCAAGATATTCCTTATTGGGATCGCCAGTGAGATTCTGGAACGGCAGTACCGCGAGCCTGGTTTTGTCCGACCTTGTCGATTCTGTTGCCCGAACGTGTCGCCAAGAAATATAGCCCGTGCCGACCAAAATGACAGCAGGCGCAAGCACGAGAGCAGCTTTCCACCAGTGCGGCTTTACTTGCCGCTGAACTCTCGCCGCGTTCTCGCTCATCACTTTGGCAGACTGTTCACGCTGCTCTCGGTCCTTCTCCAAAGCGGTTGCTGGCACTGACTCCAGGTGCTCTACCCGGGGCATCAATCGATAGCCACGCCGCGCCAAGGTCTCGATGTACCGAGGATTATCGGCGGAATCCCCCAGGGCGCGGCGTAGGGTCTTGATCGTCGCATTGATGCTGCGGTCGAAATCCACGACCGTATCGGCCGGCCACAGCCTTCCCTTGATTTCCTCGCGGGTGACAATCTTGCCCTCACGTTCAAGGAGCATCCGCAGGACCTGAAACACTTGTTCTCTGAGGAGAACCTTATGGTTAGGATCTGGCGTCTCAGTCGATCGCAGTTCGCCCGTGGTGAGGTCGAGCTCAAAGGCTCCAAACAGAATGCGTTCTGAGGGCAGGGTATCCATGGGAGTCGTACATAGACATAGAGTAAAAAACTGTACGATGCGGCTCGGAATTGTCGACGTAAAAGTTGGAGACTAGCACCAAGCCGCGCAGTGAACTTCATTACGAATCAATGATTTCCTGACTTCACTCCCATTTCATCGCAAAATCACGGCAGTTCCATTTACACCCCTTCGCGGCTACGGTAAACAGACAAAAATGGCCGTGACGGATCAAACGATACGCAATTCTCAGCATGCCAGGGGCCAAACGTCCAAGTTGATTGCGATCATCGATGACGATGAATCGCTGGAAGACTCCCTACGGGACTTAATCGAGTCGATTGGGCTCGTGGCGCGGTGCTTTGGATCCGCGGAAGAATTCCTCGCATCCGGTTTGCTCCGTGAAGTCGGGTGTCTGATAGCCGAGATCCAAATGCCGGGGATGTCGGGTTTGGAACTCCAGGCCGGGCTCAAAGAGGAGCAATGCAATATTCCGATCATCTTTATTGCAAACAATGGGGGCGCCAGGATGCGGATTCAAGCGATGAGAGAGGGCGCAGTCGAGTTCCTTGCGAAACCGTTGGATTTTCAACTATTGCTCAAAACGGTCCGAGCAGCACTTGATTTGTGACGACACGGCTAAACAATCGGATCGAATAATAGGAGATTTCTAGTGCCAGAGTATGCAACCGTTACGTGCCCTGAGGGAGATCAACCTGATCGAAGATTCGAGCGGATCATCGGCAATAGCGCTGCCCTCGAATTTGTTCTCGAACAAGTAGAACAGGTTGCGATCACAGATTCGACTGTCCTCATCGAGGGGGAAACCGGCACGGGAAAGGAACTCATCGCACATGCTATTCACAACGCCAGTCGGCGCTTGGGGCGCCCATTTATAAAGCTGAATTGTGCGGCCATTCCTTTGGATCTTCTGGAAAGCGAATTGTTCGGCCATGAGAAGGGTGCCTTTACCGGAGCCATCGCGCAGAAGATCGGGCGCTTCGAAATGGCCGATAAAGGCACGCTGTTTTTGGACGAAGTAGGCGACATGCCTCCTGCCCTGCAGCCGAAGTTGCTGCGTGTGTTGCAAGAGCAGGAATTCGAGCGTTTAGGGAGCGGTAGCACGCACAAAGTGGATGTCCGGCTGGTAGCGGCAACCAATCGCGATCTGGTGAAGATTGTCGCTCGCGGGCAATTTCGCAGTGATCTGTATTATCGTCTGAACGTCTTCCCCATCTTGCTGCCCGCGCTCCGAGAGCGCCGGGAAGACATTCCTGTTCTTGTCACGCATTTCGTGAAGTTGTTTAGCCTCCGTATGGGGAAGCAAGTCGACAGCATTCCTCCGGAAATCATGACTGCCTTCCAGTGGTATTCGTGGCCTGGCAACATTCGCGAATTGCAGAACTTAGTGGAACGCGCGGTTATCCTTTCGCGGGACGGCGTGCTCCCAAACCCGTTGGACAAAAGGCGAACAGAGGTTATGCCCCCCACTCAACATCGCTTCGCTGCATGTCCATCATCGATGACATTGGAAGACTCCGATCGCGCCCTGATCGTGGAAATGCTTGAGCAGGCCGGCTGGATCGTCGGTGGACCACGCGGTGCCGCGGCCAAACTCGGACTGAAGCGAACCACGCTGCTGGCCAAAATGAGAAGATTGGGAATCTCGAGACCCATTTCTCAAGAGGGAACAGACGGGCTCGGCGTGGCACGGGAGGATGCTTCGATCTGAAAGCGTCACGGCCGTTCCATTGTCGAGTCGCATGGGGAGCGGTTGTGGGCGACCGCTAACAATGGACGAGGAGCAACCTTTGATTTCACCTTGCCGACCCATATGACCGAGACATCGAGTCAAGTCAATCTTGATACGACCCGTTAGACGCCTCGAAAAACCTAGCCCGTTCTAGCCCGTTATCCCTTATCCTTGCGCGTCCTTACAGGGGTTTCGCAGCCTTCCACGTCCTTGTAAGTTCCTGCAAGCACTGCTCATGCTGCCCCTGAAAAGGCTGGCGTCGGCGGTCGTAAATTCTCTGGTAGCTTTCTCCCGGCTGCCCGCGTTATGGTACGGCTACCTGAGCGGCTACCTTTTTGGCTGTTTAGATAGCCGTCACGATTCCCATCAACACTGGGAAAATTAACAGTGAGCCGATACGCGATCTTTTAGGAGCAACGATTTAGCCAGTCTCGTTGGGAATTTGGGTACGGCGGTGTAGAATCCCTCCCTCTCCGCCAGACCTTTAGTTTCTGCTATTTACAGTACGTGACTACCAACTGACTACCAAATTCAGATCATTTTGCCTCCGGCGCGGTATTTAACACTGGAGGCAATATGGCAGTCACACTCTATCGCCAAGTCGGCAAGGGCAAGGCTCGGCGTTACCAGAAGGTCAATCTCGGACGTGGGCGCCGCCCCGCCGATCTCACCGGTCCCTATTTCCTGCGCTATTCGCTGGCTGACGGAACCCGTCCGTGGGAACTCGTGGGCGACGATCTCGATGCGGCAATCGACGCCCAGAATCGCAGGCAGGCATACTTCGAAGCTCTCGACGCAAACGTTCCGGTCATTCAGATCCAAGACGAAACCGGTCGAACGAAAATCACGGACGCCGTGTATCAGTGGTTCGCCGAGCTTCAGCTCTTTCAGGGCAAAGACCAGCAAGGCAAAAGCGAGAAGACACTGCGAGCGTACAACTACCGCCTTGGATTCTTCCTCGACTTCTCTGTCCAGCAGAACCTGCGGTTCCTAGACCAGATTGACCGCAACCAGCTTCTGCGCTACGTGAAGTTTCTGCGAGAGCATGACAGCGACCTGGATGACCGCACGGTCCACAATATCTTCGAAACGCTGAACACCTTCTTGCGAACTCGGGACATTCTTATTGCCGGCAAGATTCTTGCGGAACTCGATTACGCCGAAAAGCCACCGAAGCCCTACACGAAGCAAGAACTCAAGGACATGTTTGCAGCCATGGACGACGAAGAGAAACTCCTCTACGGTCTGTTCTTGAATTCCGGGGTTCGGGATGCAGAGATGCAGAACACGGAATACGCAGACTTCAACTGGGAGAAATGCACGCTTCATGTACAGGCGAAGCCTTGGCGCCATTTCCGTCTCAAGGGCAAGAGCAAGAAGAAATCCGCCAAGGACAGATTCATTCCGATTCCCGCAAAGCTCGTCTGGAAAATCAAAGACAGAATGAGAGAGCGGAACGCTCAGCCACACGACCTAGTGTTTCCCAACGGTGAAGGCAAACCTGACGGGCACTTCCTGCGCAAGCTGAAGGCGATTGCGAAGAAAGCCGGCGTCGAGGGCACCGAGCTTCACCGCTTCCGCAAGACCTACGCCGACACGCTCCACGAAGAAGGCGTTTCGGTGAACACCATCCGAATTCGCCTCGGGCACGAGTCACTGGACGTAACGCTCGCCTATCTCAAGGGCAAGGATGCCGAGTCGGAAGAAGCACAGGAGCATGCGAACAGCAGCAGCCTGGCGCTGTATGCATAGAAACTAAGAACATCAACGCGGGAGATTTCTGGCTGACTGACCAAGCCGAGATCTCCCGTTCGTATCCTTAGGCGGCTCGGCGCGACAAAGCTTGACTCGGGGCTATGATTTTGTGTAAGCCGCGTAGAGAGATGTCGCACCTTCGGCTCCCCGGGAACGTAACTGTAGACCCGTTCCTCCAGCTCACTATCCGGCGCGGTGCGACTTTCTTGGCCGCTGTGTACTCTAATGAGTCCAGTCCGCAACGCAGGGTTAAAGGAACAAAAAATGGCTGCACCTCCGATACCCAGCGCGCTTGATGCGCGCACGCAAATTTTCCCGACTCTCACTCCATCGCAAATCGATCGGATTCGCCCTCAGGGCCACGTCCGGCACGTCGACCGCGACGAAATTCTTTTCGATGTCGGCGACACCAACATCCCTTTCTTCGTCATCCTTTCCGGCAGCATGGAAGTTGTGCAGCCGGGCCTCGACGGCGAACGCCCCATCACCGTCCATCGTGCCGGCGGCTTCACCGGCGAACTCACCATGATTTCCGGCCGC
>Ga0075425_100009988_pt1 | contig 10112 bp, 11 predicted proteins | sample SoiMethybrSBSTD4_FD_75300 | JGI IMG/M metagenome (GOLD analysis project Ga0075425, IMG submission 75300) | Bulk soil microbial communities from a Populus tree surrounding site in Tennessee, USA - Soil MetaG P. TD hybrid SBSTD4 | ecosystem: Environmental > Terrestrial > Soil > Tree plantation...
CTGCACCTGCGGAATGCCGGCCGTTGTCCACAACGGCCGACATTCCGTTGTCATTTTGCGAGCCCCAAACGGGCTTTTCGTGATCCGCGTCACAGCGGGGTTCACGGCATCGACGTAGATACAATTTCAACAGAATCTCGTTTGCCGTGGAGGCAAAAATGCAACGCGTAAACGCAATGATGGCATACGTGGTGAGCGAGGGGAGGCTGTGTGCACTCAAGCCTGCGGAGTGGTCGCTCCTGTTGTTCGGCGTCGCACTTTGCGGCATCGCGACACTTCTTTTTTTAGCGCTTCACGCTTAGCCCGAAATACCACAACACGTTCGACAACGATGGTCCGGGGCATCCGGATCGCGACCGGTTACCTCTGTCTACGAGACCGGAAATTGACATAGCGCAAAGTGGCTGGCGTCGATCTCTGCCAGAACCGCGACAGCCATATAACGGGGTGGAAAGCCCAGCGGGCAGCCGGTTTCGGGTCTACCGCCTGCCGCCCGCAATGAGGTCAGTCATGAACGAATTACGCGCTCCCGCAAAACCATGCCCGGTCTGCGGTGTCGCGCTCGTGCGCGTGCCGACGGACGGCTGCTCGATCGTCTACCGATGTTTCCATTGCAAAACCGAGATTGTGAAACCGATCCGCGGCGACCGTGAACGGCGGCCAGTAAAGAGCCGGCGAGGGGTCGCCCGGTTTCGCGCCTAGATCGCCGCGCTGCGGGTCTGTTCAGTTGCCGAGTGGTGGGAGGGCATTGCCAAGCGTCTCGGTGGGTATCTGGAATATGCCCGCAAAAGGCTGATCCATTTCCAGGATGAGAAACAGAGCGCCTGCAACCGACAGCGCCCCGACCACAAAGGTGATAATCACGATGGACACTGGGCGCACGAACAAACCAAAGCTTGCAAATATGATGGCCAGCCAAAAAATCAGAATTGCAAGGAACGGTGCGGGAATGGAGTCGTGGGACTGGGTAAAAAGCGCCAATCGCGATTGGGCCAGCTGAAGCGCGGCGCTGGCAATGCGTGTCTGCAACGAATGTTGCCCCTCCGAATTGGGTTTCAGCTGCTCAATTCTATCGATGAATTGGTGTGCATCCGAAGTCGACTGAAACGGTGTTGGCTTCAAGCTGCGACCCTCATTCGTGATGCGCTCGACCATGATGGGAACGCCGATGCGTAGCATGCCGCGCAGGTTTTGGGCCTCCGGTCCATATTGCTCCATCAGTAAATCGAGGAGGATCACGTTGGCCGTGATCTGCTTGAACTGTGTCACGCGTGCGTCATAAGACGTCTTGGCGGACGCAATCAGCAGTCCGAGCACGAGCGCGGCAATGGTGCCGATGAGGCCCATGCTGAGCCTCACCACATCTTTCACGTCGTCACGCAGATGGTCGGCCGAAACGACCTTGCGGAAATACATCCCAAGCAGCGCCCCGCCCAGGACCAGTGCAAAAGTAATCACTGAAACGATCAGCGGCCTCACCGCAAATGCCTCCTAGCGGCAATAATGACTGCTACCGGCAGAATTCCTAGCGCCTCGTTCGTTCCGCAAAGCATGGCCATCGGCTGAAATCCCGCCGCAAAATCCTATTGCAAAGATTAGGCCGTTAAAAGCCTACGGGCTTCAGAGGCACGCACACGCGTATGCTGTAATCCGGCATTGATCTGGCTCAACATCGCTGAAAAAAACAGGCTATGATCGGATAGGCTCCTATGGTCCGGCAGTCTTCATCATTCGGGGGTAAGTATGTTTCGAGTAGCCACAGCAATCTTGGCGCTTTTGTTCGTAACGGCGGCCTCAGCGCAGACACAGGTCCCGCCCAATAGCCGCTTGAAGACCGTCGCAAGCACAAAGGTCGTCAAAATTGCTTACCGGACCGACGCCAGGCCGTTTTCGTTCGTGAGCAATGACCAGCCGGCAGGCTTCTCGATCGACCTTTGCAAGTTGGTGGTGACATCGCTTGAGCACCAACTCAATGTAGGCAGCCTCAAGATCGAGTGGGTACCCGTCACACTTCAGACACGATTCTCCGCAGTGGCGAGCGGGAAGGCCGACATGGAGTGCGGCTCAAGCACCGTGACTTTGGGCCGAATGAAAGAGGTGGATTTTTCCAATTTCATTTTCGTTGAAAGCACCGGTGTCGTGGTCAGCAAGGCATCGAATATCCGAAGCTTTTCCGATATGGCCGGGAAGAAAATCGCCGTTGCCTCGGGGACGACAAACGAACAGGCGATCATTACGCAGATCAAGCAGCAGAAAATCGAAGCCGTGGTCGTTTCGGTCAAGGATGGGCCGGAAGCCATCGCAATGCTGGAAAGCGGAAACGCCGATGGCTTTGCCAGCGACAAGCTTCTGCTCGTCGGAGCGAAGTTCAAGAATCCCGAAGCGTTTACAATGCTGCCCGATGACTTGTCGGTGGAGCCTTATGGGATCGGACTGCCGCGCGGCGATTGGGCATTCCGCCTCGCCGTGAACACGGGCCTAGCGCAGATCTTCCGCAGTGGAACGATCCTGAACGTGTTTGCGGGGTGGTTCAGCCGGATCGGCCTTCAGATGAGCCCGGTGTTGAGAGTCGTATACGGGCTCGGAGCCTTACAGGACTGATTGACTCGGGGGTTGCCCGCTACGTAAGGCCGGCGCGCCGGAAGCCTTCCAGGTAGTGCTTCCGGTCCTCATCGAGTTTGAACGGCATCTCCTTCGCTATCCAGGCCAGCGAAATATTGGGCTGGGCGCGGCGCAGTTCCTGCAGCGCGGCGGCCGCAACGTCGTTGCGCCCTGCCATGCCGGCGGACGCCGTGAGCACCCTGTGGCCGCCGACGAAATCGTTACGTTCGCGAATAGACTCACGGGCGAGCCGCATCGCTTCCTCGTAATTGCGCCCATTGTATTGCGAGTATGCAGCGATGCCATAATGGAGCGCGGAGAACGGGTCACGCGGACTCAGCCTTAGCGCACGGCGCGCCGCCAGATCGCCGTCCTGCCAGCGCCCGCAATAGCACAGCGTGAGGCCGTAATAGCATTGCGCCAGCGAGAAATTCGGATTGAGGCGCAGCGCCGTTTCGAATTCGGCAAGCGAGTCATCGAAGCGGCGTGTGAAGAGGTAGACATTTCCGAATGCATAGTGTGCCCACGGATCCTCGCTGTCGGCACGGAGTGCCGCAATAGCGGCGCGTTCGGCGATTGGGACCGCCTTTGACATGTCCTCCCAACCCATGTGTGCGCTGAAGGTATGGGCGGCGGCGAGCACGCCGAGCGCCTGCCCGTAATTGGGGTCAATCGCAATTGCTTTTTCCAGCATTGCCTGCGCCACCATGTTGTCCTGCCGCGTCAGTCGCCAGTAATGCGACAACCCCCGCATCACCAGATCCCATGCATCCAGGCTGTCGGGCGGCTTGCGCTGCGCGCGGAAATTTTCCGCCGCATAGAGCTGTGGTTCGATTGCCGCGACGATTGCTTCGGTGATCTCGTCCTGCACCGCGAACACATCGGCGATGTCGCGGTCGTAGCGCTCGGCCCAGACGTGCGTTCCGGTTGCGACGTCGTTGAGCTGCGCCGTGATGCGTACACGTTCGCCGCTCTTGCGCACGCTACCCTCTACCACATAGCCGACACCGAGCTCGTCGGCGATCTGCTTCATGTGGACAGCTTTGCCTTTGAACGTGAACGAGGAGTTGCGGGCAATCACGAAGAACCAGCGCAGCTTCGACAGGGCCGCGATGATGTCCTCACTGATTCCGTCCGAAAAATATTCCTGTTCGGGGTCACCACTGAGATTGACGAAGGGCAACACCGCGATGGCAGGCCGGTCGGGCATCGGCAAGGCCGAGCCCGGTGATTCCTGAACGGCTCCTCGCACGCGGGACGTCAGGTCGGGTGGGTCGGCACCCAGGGCGCTGACATGCACGTCGCCCACGAAGCGAAGGCCTTTGCGCGCGATCGTTCGGATCAGCTTTTGGCTGTCGCCGCTGTCGCCAACTGCCTTGCGGGCAGCATTGATGCGGCTTGTCAGTGTCGAATCGGAGACGACGCGGCCACCCCAAACGGACGCAATCAGGTCGTCCTTGCTGACCACCCGGTCACGATTCTCGACCAGATAAACCAGCAGGTCGAACACCTGGGGTTCAACCGCGACGGACTCGGCGCCACGGCGCAGCTCGCGCCGATCGGCGTCAAGTATATGATCGCCAAAGAGAAATTGCATTGGCGCCCCAACCAGTGCAAGCCACGTCTCGGGAAATAATCAAGCCCGCCTCAAGAACAAATCAAGGCCCGGGCAAAGCCTTTCGCGCGAGTTGCCGGTACTCACCCCCAATCATGTTGGAAATTGGACAGGAGATGCCGATGAACGTCGCGACCCTTGCCGGTACCAAGCCAGCCAGCCCGGAAGCGCCAATAGCATCAGCCGATCTTGCCGCAATAAAGGCTCGGCAGCACGCAGCATGGTCGTCGGGTGACTATGCCGTCGTGGGCACGACCCTGCAAATCGTCGGCGAGGAGCTTTGCGAGGCGCTCGATCTTCGCTCCGGCCGAAAGGTACTCGATGTCGCTGCCGGCAACGGAATGGTCAGTCTCGCCGCGGCGCGCCGATGGTGCGACGTGATTTCAACCGACTATGTGGCAAGTCTGCTTGAGCGCGGCCGTGCACGCGCGCTGGCTGAAGGCCTGCCGATCGAATTCAGGGTAGCGGATGCCGAGGCCCTGCCGTTTGACGATGGCGCATTCGACACGGTTGTCTCGACATTCGGCGTCATGTTTACGCCCAATCAGGATCGTGCGGCTTCAGAGCTCCTGCGCGTCTGCAGGCCGGGCGGCCAGATCGGCCTGACCAATTGGACGCCGGACGGCTTCATCGGCAACCTGTTCAAGACGCTCGGCAAATACATCGCGCCACCCGCGGCGGCAAAATCTCCGCTGCTCTGGGGAACGCGGCCGCGCTTGACTGAAATGTTCGGCCAGTCCGCTGCCTGGATCAAGACCGAGTCGCGCCATTTCAACTTCCGCTATCGGTCGGCGGAACACTTCCTCGACGTGTTCAGGGCCTTCTATGGCCCAACCCTCAAGGCATTCGCAGCTCTCGACATTCGGAAGCAGAACGCGTTGGAGAAAGATATCTACGATCTCATCGCACGCATGAACAAGGCTGACGACGGCACAATGGTTGTGCCGAGCGAGTATCTGGAAGTCGTCATCATGAAGCGGTGAGGCTGGCCGGCCAGAAAACTGTTCCTGAAAAGGAGAATCTCATGAATGCTGCAGTAGGCGTCCGCAGTCCCGCCGCTGTTCTTGTGCGGGCGGGGCGGCGGGACACGCAGAGGACACTGTTCTCCCACTTCATGGGTGCGCTGAAGAAATCGCGCCGCCATGAAGCCCGCATCGTCATTGCAAGGTATGCGCATCTCCTACCTTTGGATCATCCGTCAAGACGCGGCACGCAGCGCTGGAAACCATGAAACGCTATCGGATCGAGCGCGACATCCTAAAGGTTGGCAGCTTGTCCCGCGAGGAATATCGGGGCCTGACAGCAACCTTCAATGCCGCGCTCGCCAAGCTTGCCGGCAAGGTCCCATGGCTGGGATCCCACATCGCAGCCGACCAAACGTTCTGCGTCTACCCTGCCGAATGCGAAGCGCTCGTTCGCGAGCGTTCGTGCCTCTTCTGCTTTCCTGTGACCGAAGCAACGGAACTCCCGATCGAGATCGGTCCGATGACCGCATGCTCGGATTGATGACGGCGGATGGAGGCCGTGGTGGGAAAGTCTTTGTGGGAAGACCCTTGGTTCTTTGCGACGGTTGCGTCGGACAACGGCCAGGTGCAGTCCGAGCTGTGTCCGGTCACCGGTTACGCCTGCGAGGGCGACCTTTCCTACCTGTGCGAAGAGTACGGATGCGCCCGTAAGGGCGGCCTGTCGCCGCGCTCCGAGGAAAATTTCTGAACGGAGTCGAGGCGCTACGACGCCACGCGCAGCTGCGCCAGGTAGCGTTCAACCTCGCGGCGCAGCAGGTGGGATTGATCGGCTAATTCGGCGGCTGCCGTGAGAACCGTCGAAGCGATCTGGCCGGTCTTGATTGCGCTGTTCGAGACATCGGTGATGTTCTGGGACACGTCGCGCGTCCCTTTGGCGGCTGCGCCCGCATTGCGCGCGATTTCCTGGGTCACCGCATCCTGTTGGCGCATCCCGACCGAGACGTCGTTGGCGACCTCACTGAGCTGCTCGATCGTGGTCGCGATCTTCTTGATCGCATGGACGGACCGCTCCGTCGTCTGCTCGATCGAAACGATGTGCCGCGTGATTTCTTCGGTCGCCTTGCCAGTCTGTCCGGCAAGGCCTTTGACCTCCTGTGCAACCACGGCGAAGCCGCGCCCGGCTTCTCCTGCGCGGGCAGCCTCAATCGTTGCGTTGAGCGCAAGCAGATTCGTCTGCGCGGCAATACTGCTGATGAGGTCGCTGACTTCTCCGATTTCATCAACCGAGGTCGACAGACTCTCGACCGCCTCGGTGATTGCTCTCGCCTCGTCGGTCGCTTGTGTCGCAACGTTCGCTGAGTTTGCGACCCGGGCAGCAATATGCTCGATCGACTGGGCGATTTCCTCGGCGGCTGTCGCAACGATGCCGACGTTTGTTGTTGCCTGCTCCGATGCCGCCGCGGTTGCGAGCGCCTGCTCCTGATTGCGGCTAGCGCTGTTTGCCATTTCGCGAGCGGAGCTGTCCATTGCGCCCGCAGCACGGTCGAGCGTCTGAACGATATTGGACACGGCCCGCTCGAATTCCTGCGTTGCGGTTTCGACCAGCTGTCGGCGCGATTCCAGCGTTCGCGTCTGCTCGCTTTCCTTGCGGCGCGCGCTTGCCACGTCGGCGGTTGCCTGGCGGAAGAATAAAAGCGTCCGCCCCATGTCCCCGATCTCGTCCCGGCGCATATCTTGGATGTCGACTGTGAGATCGCCGCTGGCAATGCGCCGCATTGCTTCGCTGAGAAAGCCGAGCCGCCGCGCGAGGCTGCGCCCGACATAGAGCCACGCCACCAAAGCTGCGCCGAGGACTGCCGCAATCGACAGGACGGTAAGAATAAGCTTGCCGGAGTTGATCTGGCCACTCGCAAAGCCGGATATGTGCTGCGCGGTCGCGCCTTGGTGCTCGGCCAGGGCATCGACCGCTTGCTTGAGCTTCGCGGCATCCTTTTGCACAGCGGCGAATGCGACTTGCGCCTCGTTTTGCTGATTGAGCTCGTACGCTCTTGCCACAATGATCCCGTCGTCGGCGCCGATGGCGGCTAGCTGTTTGTAAAGGGCACTCAGCTTTTCCTGCTGCAAGCGATCGGCGATCGCGTTCAGGTTCTTGGTTATTTTCCGTTGGGCGGATGCGATGAGATCGCGCAACGGTTCCAGGCGGCTGGGGTCGTTGACGAGCGAAGCTTCCGTTAACAGTCCGGCCAGCAGGTTCGATTCCGATTCCGTTTCCAAAAGTCGGCGGAGATATTCCAGTCTTCCTTCGACCGCTGCGGCGCCTTCCTGCTTGGCGTTCATCATCAGGTCGAAATTTGCATCATCGATCGCCGGGGTGAGACCGAGCAGGAACGCCTCATGCGCTGCCCTAACCGACGACGCCAAATAGGATCGCTCGTTCGACATCGCGATCCGGTTCGACACGGCCTGATTGAGTGTATGAAGGAGCTGCGCCAGGGCCTTGCGGCTGGTCTCGATGTCGTCGGTATTGGCGATGCCGAGGGATTTCAATTGTGCGGTACCGGCTTCCAGATTTTCTTCTTGCTTTTTGATGTCGGCCAGGATTTCCGCGCGGAGCTTGTCGGATCCGGCGGTCATCAGGCGCGGGCCCAAGGACACGAGACTGCTGGCCTGTTCTGCCAGGCGAAGCGATACTGCCGTGGCCGGAAGGCTGCGCGAGACAATTTCGTTGGTCGTGGATCCGATAATGGTGAATTCATAGAATGCGATGGACGCACCGATGATCGTGAGCGCCGCGGCAAAGCCGAAGGCGAGGTACAGCCGGGCGCGAATAGTGGAAAGCCAGCCGGAGGCGCGAGAGCCTTGAGCCTGTTTTGCCGGTGAGCTGGTCGAGGACATGAGCATTTCGGTTACACGCTGGTCTTCATTGCCTCACGGTTTTCACGAGCTTCGTGACTGGCCGGAAAAGGCCGTCTGGTTGCAGCACGGTGAAGTAGACTTGATTTGAGCCTTGGTTTTGCGTTGCGCTGAACGTGAGTTTCACGCCCCCCAGGTTGATCGGTTCGCGTTCTATGGCGTCCAGGAACGCTTCGCGCGTTGGCTCGCCAGGAATTCGCTTGATCGCTTCGACCACGAGGCGGCCGACGAGGTAGCCTTCGAGCGATACAAACCCAGGCTTGGATTTTTCGTTCACAGCGGCGAGTGCGGATTGGTACGACGCCACGACTGGCAATGATTTGTCACTGGGGAAGGGCACGACCTGGCTCACGACCACGCCCGCTCCCTCGGTTCCAAGCTCCTGGGCGAGTGAATCCGACCCCACGAAAGAAATCGCGACGAATGTCGCATCGACCTTGAGCTGACGCGCGAGCTTGATGAACGCCGCGATTGGCTTGTAGGGCCCGACCGTCACGATCGCCTGTGGCTGGCCCTTCATGATCTCGAGCAGCGCCGACTTGATGGCGGTGGTGTTGCGCTTGAAGGTGCCTTCGGCGACCAGCGACAGGTTTCTCTTCTCCATCGCCTTCTTCACGCCGGCGAGCCCGGAAAGGCCGAACGCATCGTCCTGATACAGGATGGCGATCCTGGTGACGCCGAGATCATTGATCAGGTGCTCGATCCAGGCCTCTGTCTCCTGGAAATACGAGCTGCGAATATTGACGACGTAGCGATTGAAGGGATTGCGGAGAAATTCGGCGCCCGTGAAAGGACCGATGAACGGGACCTTGGCTGCTGTCGCTATCGGCTGGCCGGCCCTTGATGTTGGTGTCCCCACCGCTCCGACGAGGGCGAAAACCTTGTCTTCCTTGATCGCCTTGTTCGTGGCTTCGATGGTCTTTTCGGGTTCGTAGCCGTCGTCAATTGATTTGAGGTCCAGCTTGCGGCCGTTGATGCCGCCGGCCCGGTTGGCTTCCTCGAACGCTGCAAGGATACCCTCGCGCATTCCCTGGCCGAGCGCTTGTGCGGGGCCGTTGAGTGCAGCGACTTGTCCGAAAAGAATGTTGTCTTTGGATATGCCGTCTTCAGCGTGGCCGTACACACTCAAAGAGCAGACAAAAGCTGCCCCGAGAAAGCAGAGCCAGCTACGATTGGTCCGCACGGAAAGATCCCACCAGCGTTTGCGCGTACGGTAGGATGGTGCGCGTACATGGTTGATGAATGATTAAAGCCGGCTATTTAGGCTTGGAATTGGCCTGCCGTCAGGCGGCCTGCTGGCGGTGACGCTGCCTGACGACCAGTGCCCCCAGGAGCGACAGGCCCTGAGCGATTTCCCGCTGCTCGGCGTCGCGCGCCATGCGCTCGTAGTTGGCGGCCACCCTCAGCATCTGATCGCGCGCATTTTGCACGCGCAGGCGGCCGGCAACCGTCCGGCATTGAAGCGCCCGCTCTCTGCACCTTCGGCTCTCGGGTATGGCAAGTGATACCGTCATTGCATTCATGAGACCTAGAAAACTCGTTGTGCCTTGGCGGGTTCCATGCCGGCGAAAGGTTGGCAGTGCCGGTGGGTGTTCGGTCACTCTTCGTGTGGGTGTGGCTGCCTGATATTGCTCTTGTCGGCGAGTTCTCGGAATGTTTCGGCCATATCCAGCAGCCGTGCCTTGTCGTCGGGATCGGCAACCTGCTGCGCCAACCGCACGCATTCCCCGGCATATCGACGGTAATCGACAGCAGAAAAAAACGGCAACCAACCCTCCCCGATACGCAGCGGTAAAAGTCGGGTCCGGGTCCATTGGTTCCGCATTATTTCGCATCACAAAATTGTTGAAGAACAAAGTTCCAAAAACCGGCGTTCTCGTTGCGGGGACTGAGGAGGCCAGGTTGCGGGACTCGGAAAAGTTCAGGAAGTATGCGGCGGATTGTCTCCGTATCGCGAGCCAAATGAGCGGAAAAGACAGGCAAGCCTTGCTGGAAATTGCCGACGCCTGGGAGACGCG
>Ga0075425_100009989_pt1 | contig 10111 bp, 10 predicted proteins | sample SoiMethybrSBSTD4_FD_75300 | JGI IMG/M metagenome (GOLD analysis project Ga0075425, IMG submission 75300) | Bulk soil microbial communities from a Populus tree surrounding site in Tennessee, USA - Soil MetaG P. TD hybrid SBSTD4 | ecosystem: Environmental > Terrestrial > Soil > Tree plantation...
GTGAGGAGTGTGTCGACCGCCTTCTCGATCGTGTCGGTGAAGACGTAGGTTCCGCTCACCATCGCTACGCCGAGTACGACCGCGAGCATGGTGAGCGCGGTGCGCAGCATGCGCCCCTCGATTCCCCTGAGCGCGACGCGGATCATCGCCGGCTCACCTCCTCCATTGCGGTGAGCACGTCGTGCGCGCTCGAGCGGCCGAGCTCCTTGACCACCCGGCCGTCCGCGAGGAACAGAATCCGGTCGGCGATCGCGGCAGCGTTCGCGTCGTGGGTCACCATCACCGTCGTCTGGTTGTAGGCGTCGACGGCGTCGCCGAGCAGCGCGAGGATCTCGCCGCTCGTCCGCGAGTCGAGGTTGCCCGTCGGCTCGTCGGCGAAGACGACCGTCGGCTGCGTCACGAGCGCGCGGGCGATCGCGACGCGCTGCTGCTGGCCGCCGGAGAGCTCGCTTGGCCGGTGCGTGCGGCGCTCGCGGAGGCCGACGCGGTCGAGCAGCTCGACGTACCGGTCGAGGTCCGGCTTCTGGCCGGCAATCGAGAGCGGCAGGAGTACGTTCTCCTCGGCCGTCAACATCGGGAGCAGGTTGAAGAACTGGAAGACGAAGCCGATGTGGCGGCGGCGCAGCCTGGTCAGGTCGGTGTCGCCGAGCTTCGTGATGTTCGTGCCGTCGATCCAGACCTCGCCCGCCGTCGGCCGGTCGAGGCCGGCGAGGAGATGCATGAGGGTCGACTTGCCGGATCCGGACGGGCCCATGATCGCGGTCAGCTGCCCGCGCGCGATCTCGAGCCAGACTTCGCGGAGCGCGTCGACCGACGTGGCTCCCTCGCCGTAGCGGCGGGTCAAACCACAGGCCGCGACGACCGCCTGCGGTGCCTGCTCTGCAACGTCGGCGGCGGGGGTTGCCAGTGTTTCACTCATCGTGTGTGCTCCTCTCTCAGCGGCAGTACGCGGTCTCGACGAAGCGCTCGAGTGCGCGCCCGGCCCGCTCGGGCGCGTTGAAGGACCGGAAGTTCTTCAGGCTCGGGGTCAGCGGATCGGTCGCGTTGACGAGGACGACGACCTGCCGCTGCCCGTTCTGGCTGTTCAGCGCGTCCACGGCATAGCCGGGGCTGCCGCCGGAGTGGCCCCAGAACGTGCCGCACGGCCCGCGCAGCTTCTGCAGGCCGAGCCCGTACGAGAAGCCCGGCACCGGCGTGACCGTCGTCCTCATCTCGCGCAGGAGCTGATGGGAGAGCAGGCGCCCGCCGAGGAGCGCGCGGTAGAAGGTCGCGATGTCGTCGGCGGTGGAGACGAGCGCGCCGGCGGCCCAGACGACCGACGGGCTGCCGTCGCTCACGTCCTGGAGCGGCCGGAGGAAGTACCCGTGCGCGTAACGGCCGGCGATCCGCGGTTGCGTCGGGAAGCTCGTGTCTCGGAGCTGCATAGGCGTGAGGATCCTGCGACGCAGCTCGGTCGCGAGCGCGTGCTTCGTTGCGGCCTCGACGATCAGGCCGAGCACGAAGTAGTTCGTGTTCGAGTACGACCAGCCGGCGCCCGGCGCGAAGTGTGGCTTGTGCGCCGTCGCGACCGCGACGATCTCGCGCGGGGTCCAGTCGCGCATCGGATCGCGGTAGGCGGCGGCGAGCCACTTGCGGTCGCCGCCGTAGTCGAAGAGCCCGCTCGTGTGGTTCAAGAGGCTGCGGACGGTGATCCGCCCGCCGTTCGGCACGACCCCGGGCAGCCAGCGCTCGACCGTATCGCTGAGCCTGAGCTTTCCCTCGCCGACCAACTGGAGGACGACGGTGGCGACGAATGTCTTCGTGACGCTCCCGACGCGGAAGCGGTCCCCTACGCGCATCGGCGTCTTCGCCTTCAGGTTCCCGGAGCCGCTCGCCAGGCGAATCGTGTGGCTGCCCTCACGCACGAGCGCGACAGCGCCCGGAACGCCCGCGGCGACGAGCCGGTCAAGCGCGCGTTGGAGCTCCGGCTCGCGGGCGGCAGCACGCTGCGGCGCGGCGGCGACCGCACTCGCTCCGACGGCGACCCCGAAGGCGAGCAAGACGACCAGGATGGACCTTCCCATGACGTTCTCCTTTGGTGGCTGCATCCGGCAAGACGCTAGGGCGCGCCGCCGCAGACGTCGTCGGGCGACGGAGCGATTCGCGATCGGCGGCGCGGCTGAAATCGACGGCGGCCCGATCAACCTCAGGTCGTAGGCGGATCCGCTGCCAGGTTGATGCGAACCTGACCTGGGCGGTTTACCGTGGACACATGAAGCTCGAGTCGCTCCTCGAGCGCCGCGCGGTGGACGCCATCCTGGTCGCCGTCACCGCCGTCGCGCTGAGCGACGCCGACTCGGCCGCCGGCGTCGCGGCGGCAGTTGCTCCGCTCCCGCTCCTGCTCCGGCGGCGATTCCCGTTCGCTGCTCCCGCGCTCGTGTTCGCGCTGCTCGCAGCGACGTCGCTCGCCGATCGCGGAGCCGCAGCCGACCACGAGATCTTCACGGTCTGGTCGGCGTGTGCGCTCGCGCTCGCGTTCTGGTTCGCAGGTGCGCACGGCGACCGTGAGCAAGCGATCGCGGGCGCCGCGGTCGGCCTCGCGAGCCTCACGGTCGTCGCCGGCAGCGCCGGCGAACCGTTCAACATCGTCGACGAAGCGAATTCCGACACCGGCATCGGCGGCTGGGCGCTCCTCGGCGGCGGACTCGCGCTGGCGGCGTACGCGCTTCGGCGCCGAGCGCAATGGGCCGAAGAGCTCGAGCAGCGGGCGGTCCGTCTGGAGCGCGAGCGGGAGGAGCGGACGCGGGCCGCGGTGGCCGCTGAGCGCGACCGCATCGCGCGCGATCTCCACGACGTGATCGCACACAGCGTGAGCGTGATGACCGTCCAGGCCGGCGCGGCGCGCCTCCTCCTACCGGCCGCTCCGATGCGCGCGCGGCAGCCGCTGCTCGCGATCGAGGAGACGGGACGGCAGGCACTCGGCGAGATGCGCCGTCTGCTCGGGATCCTACGCATGGAGGATGCCGACGCCGACCTCGCGCCCCAGCCGGGCATGACCGACCTCAACGCGCTGCTCGAGGAGTTCAGCCGGCTGGGCCTGCGCGTCGAGCTCACGGTCGAGGGTGGACCGGAGACCCTGCCCCCCGGGGTCGACCTCGCCGCCTTCCGGATCGTCCAGGACGCGCTCGCGAGCGCGCTCGAGCACGCCGGTCCCGTGCTCGCCCGCGTCACGGTCCGCTACGGACGCGACGCGCTCGACCTCGAGATCGCGGACGACCGGACGCGTGCGCACGCCGGCGGGAACGGACTCGTCGCGCTGCGTCAACGAGTGGCGATCTACGGCGGCGAGCTGAAGGCCGGCGGGCGGGCGGGGGGCGGGTATGCCGTGCGTGCGCATCTTCCGCTGCGGGACGTGCGATGAGGTTCGCGTCCGTCCTCTCCCACCGCCCGCTGGACGTGCTCGTCGTCCTGCTCGCCGCCGTCGCCGAAATCAAGATCTGGATGAGCCCCGGAACGGGGCCGAAGGCCGTCTTCATCGTCGGGACCCTCCTGTGGACGCTGCCGCTCCTCCTGCGGCGCCGCTTCCCGTTCGCAGCACCCGTCTTCGCGTTCGCGATGCAGACCGGCGTCGCGTTCGCCGACCCGGACCTCGGCGTCGAGACGACGATGTCGGTCGCGTGGCTGCTCACCTTCTGGGTCGTCGGTGCGTACAACGAGCGCCGCCAGGCGATCGTGGGCGCGTTGATCGGCTTCGCGAGCATCATCGTCATCGCGCGGCAGGACGTGCGCGTCGGCCTCGACGAGGTGGTCTGGGGCATCGCTTTCGGAGGAGCGATCTGCCTGATCGCGTACGCGCTCCGACGGCGGACAGCGCGCGCCGCCGAGCTCGAGGAGCGCGCACTCCGGCTCGAACGCGAGCGCGAGGAACGCACGCGCGCGGCCGTCGAGGCGGAGCGGCGGCGGATCGCGCGCGAGCTCCACGATGTCATCGCCCACACGGTGAGCGTCATGACCGTCCAGGCGGGCGCGGCGCGCCTGCTGCTCGATGACGACCCGGAGCGCGCGGTCGGGCCGCTCCGCTCGGTCGAGGAGACCGGGCAGCAGGCGCTGACCGAGATCCGCCGCCTGTTCGAAGTCACGCGGGAGGACGGAGACGACATCCCGTTCGGCCCGCGACCGGGGATCGCAAACCTCGACGCGCTCGTGGAGCACGCCCGCCGGGCGGGGCTGTCCGTCGAGCTTGCCGTCGAGGGTGAGCAGGTTACGCTGTCTCCGGGGCTCGAGCTCGCGGCCTACCGGGTCGTGCAGGAGGCACTGACAAACTCGCTCAAGTACGCAGGCCCTACCACAGCACATGTGGGTGTGCGGTTCGGCCGCGACGCGCTCGACCTCGAGATCGTCGACCGCGGACGTGGCCCGCGACGGCGCGAAGGGACCGGCCACGGGCTCATCGGGATGCGTGAGCGCGTTGCGCTGTACGGAGGCGAGCTCGAGGCGGGCCCCCGCACCGAAGGCGGCTTTGCGGTGCGGGCCCGGCTCCCTGTCGAGGGGAGGCAGACGTGATCCGGGTGCTGATCGCCGACGACCAGGCGCTCGTGCGGGGCGGGTTCCGCATGATCCTCGAGGCCCAGAACGACATGGAGGTGGTCGGCGAAGCGGGCGACGGGCAGGAAGCGGTCGCGCAGGCGCGCGAGCTTCGCCCCGACGTCGTGCTGATGGACATCCGCATGCCGGAGCTGGACGGGCTGGAGGCGACGCGCCGCCTGATGAGCGACGGCGACGACATGCGCGTGCTCATCCTGACGACGTTCGATCTCGACGAGTACGTCTACGAGGCGATGAAGATCGGGGCGAGCGGCTTCCTGCTCAAGGACGTACCGCCAGAACGGCTCGCCGACGCGGTGCGCGTCGTCGCGGCAGGCGACGCGCTGCTCGCCCCTGCGATCACCCGCCGCCTGATCGAGGGCTTCGTCCGCCGCCCCGCCCCGGGCGCGCGCGCCCCCACCGAGCTATCAGGGCTCACCGAGCGCGAGCTCGACGTGCTGAAGCTGGTGGCCCGGGGGCTCTCGAACGTCGAGATCGCGTCCGCGCTCTTCGTGAGCGAAGCGACCGTGAAAACGCACGTGACGCACATCCTCACCAAGCTCTCACTCCGAGACCGCGTCCAGGCGATCGTCCTCTCCTACGAGAGCGGCCTCGTCCAGGCCGGTGAGACCGAGGAGACGCAGTCAGCGAGAGGGTGACGCGCGACCGGCTCGGCGGCGACACGCCGGCGCGGAGTGCGCTGAGCGCCTTGCCGAGAACGGCGACGTTCGAGTAGTCGGTCCGGAGGAGCCGCTGCTCGAACAGCTCCCGCAGCGCGCAGGCGTTCGCTCTGGCGGCTCCGGCCAGCGAAGCGAGCCGACAGCCGGAAACGGCGCGCTCGCGAGGTTGCGCAAGAGAGAACACGCAGGTCCCCGTGATCCAGTTCGCGTCGGGGGTGAAGCAGGCCATGAGCCCGGCGAGGTCCGATGACGCCGGTCTGATCAGGGAAAAGGACGGTTGCGCAGGCGGCCGTCACGCTTGGGGGAGCGCGAGTTTGAACCGTGCGCCGTATGCGCTCGACTCTGCGGTTGCGGTGCCACCGTGTGCTTCGGCGGCCTCGCGAACGATGGCGAGGCCGAGGCCCGAGCCAGGCTTGGCTCGTGCGGCGGCTGCCCTGTAGAAGCGGTCGAAGATACGCGGCAAGTCTTCCTTGGCGATGCCGGGACCACGGTCTTGGATCACGATCTCTCCGTCGCGAACGGTTACGTCGATCGGCGAATGAGGCGGGCTGTACTTGAGCGCGTTGTCGATGAGGTTTGCGACTGCCCGTTCGATCAGGACGGGGTCGGCGTGAACCTTGACCGGCGCAAGTGAGGTGACGAAGACCGCTCCGGGGGATCGTGCTTTCACCCGCTCAATCACTCCGGAGACGACTTCGTCGAGTTGAACTTCCTCCATCCGGAGTTTCCGTTCGGCGCCGCGCGCGAGTTCGACGAGGTCGGCAACGAGATGGGTCAGTGCGTCGAGTTCGGCAGCAGCCTCGACAAGTGCCTCTCGTGTTTCTGCGGGTGCCAGCCGTTCCTCGAGTGCGAGTTCGACGTTCGTCCGAGCGGCGGTAAGGGGCGTGCGCAGCTCGTGCGAGGCATCCGCCACCAGCCGGCGTTGCGCGCCAACGGAACGTTCGAGGTTGGCCAACATGGCGTTGAACTGGCGAGCCATGCGCCCAAGCTCGTCCGAACTGCTCGCCTCAACGCGCTCGGCCAGATCCCCGGTCGTGGCAACACGCTCGGCCGCGATGGTCAGTCGCCGGATCGGTCTCAGCGCGGCGGCAGCGACCAAGGCTGCAAGGACGACGCCTAAACCGATAGCGGCAGCACCGATTGCAATGAGGACGGCGCGGATTCGCTGCAGCGCCCGATCCGTATCGTTGACGTTCCGCCAAACGGCGACCGCACCACCCCCAGGTAGCGGCGCCGCGTACACGCGGGCGTGCACCCGTGTTTCTTGGAGCGTCAGAGTCGTGTCTGAGAACACCGGTTGCGTCGCCCGTCCCTCCGCGAGCGCCCGACCAGCAGGCAGGATCGGCAAGTCGGTCTGGCTCGTTCCGTCCGGGGCGATCACCTGCACAGCCGTCCCCGGATCCAGCGGCCCGAACTCCCCGTGATGGCCAAGCGCCACCTGCTGCGCACGCCCCCGCAGGGCGTCGTCAACCTGCCCTCGAAGCTGCCGGGTAGCCAGAACCCAAACCGCAACCGACGCGACCACCACCGCGAAAGCGATAGCTACGGCGGTCAACAAAACGAGCTTCGCCCGGAAGCTAAGAAGGTTCCGAAGCCTGCCTAACACGGCCAGATACTGAGACCCAGACGTAAGAGCGAGCTAAGCCGCCCAGGATCATCGTCGAGCACGAGACCGCCGATGAAGCAAAGGTCAAGCGCTACATCTAGAACCGCACTGGCTCGGCGAGCGCCCGCGCCCGACGAGAAGCGCGCAGAGGACAGCTGCGAGTGCAGATGCAAAGAGACGTGCGGGGCGACGGCGATGGCGCTGCAGCGTCGCGAGATTCCGTCGAGTCAAGGCGGCCTGGGCGTGGGAGCCGCCGAGCTCGGTGCTGTCCTCGTCCTGCTTCGTCGCGAGAGAGGCGGCGCAGGCCGGGCGGCGACGGTCAGTTGCCGGCGCACGGTTTCGATGTCGGTGCCGGGTGCGAGGTCGAGTTCGGCGAGCGCGTGGCGGTAGTCGTGGTAGGTGGCGAGCGCGTCGGCTTGCCGACCGGTCGCTGCGAGGGCGCGCATTAGCTGGCAGCGCAGCCGTTCACGGAGCGGATGGCGCGTGACGAGCATGTGCAGCAGCGGCAACACCGAGGTGTCGTTGTGTTCGAGCTTGAGCCGACAGAGCTGCTCGTAGGCGTCGAGCTGCAGCTCCTCGACCCGCCTGATCTCCGGCTGCGCGAAGGACGCGTAGAGCACGTCTTCGAACGGCAGCCCGCGCCAGAGCGAGAGCGCGTGCTCGAGCGTCGCGATCCGCTCTCCATCGGACTGCGCGGCTTGTCGCGAGAGGAGCTGCTCGAAGCGGCAGAGGTCGAGCTGGTCGGAGTCAACGCGGAGCAGGTAGCCGCTCGGGCGTGTCTGCAGCGGGCCGGGGCCGATCTGTTTCCGCAGCCTGCAGGCGATGTTGTTGAGCGAGTCGTTCGCGGTCCGGGGTGGGCGTCCGTCCCAGAGCTGGTCGAGCAGGATGTCCCTGGAGACGACCTTGTTGAGATGGATCAGCAGCAGCGAGAGCAGCGCGCGCGGGAGCTCGCCGGCGAGCGGCAGCGGCCGGCCGTCGGCGCTCAGCTCGAGCGGCCCGAGGACACGGAACTCGAGCCGCGGCCGCGGGACGATCCGGAGCCGGCGCCCGACAGCCGCTTGCCTGGTCGCTGGTTGTGCGCTTGCCATCTGACCCCGGTGCCGGCCGGTCAGCCGACGTCTTTGATGATCCGAAGGAGTTCGTCGAGCTGGTAGCCGCGTGTGCGGGCGAAGCGGACCAGCTCTTTTGCCTGGGCGATCACGGCGCCCTGGTCGGCGCTGCCGGCGACGGTGATGCCGCGGCCGCGGCGGAACTCGAGCAGCCCTTCCTCGCGCAGCTGCCGCAACGCGCGTAGGACGGTGTTCGTGTTCACTCCGAGGATCGCCGCCAGATCCTTGGCCGGCGGCAGCCGCTCGCCCGGTTTGGCTTCGCCGTCTGCGATCGCCCGGCGGATCTGGCCTGCGACCTGTTCGTGCAGCTCGGTCGGGTCGTGGCGGTCGATCTTGACATCCATAACTGGTGTCACTCATACTAGCACCACAGCAGCCATCGAGAAGAGAAGCCTTTGGGGGTCGAGTGGCCAGCGGTGGTCTTTGGGGGAGCGGGGCGGTGGTCGTGCAGGGGTGGTCGACCTGAGCGTCGGCCTGCCGCCACGCTGGCGGCTGCGGCGCCGGCGTGGCGGCGCGACCGTCGAGGCGCTGCGCGAGCAGGCGCTGATCGAGGAGGCGCGCAGGCGGGCGCGGCAGCGGCGGCTCGGCAACCTGGCCGTGCTCGCGCTCGGTCTCGCGGTCGTCGTCCAGGTCGGCTTCGACGGTCCCGGCGGCGCCGGCGGCGACAGACCAAACGCGCGGCCCGCGCTGCTGGCGGCGCCGGCCGAAGGCAACGGCAAGCTCGCGATCGCCGACAGCACCGGCTCGCTTGCCGTCGTCAACCCGGACGGCAGCGGGCCGCGGATACTCTCGCGCTGCACCGGCATCATCAGCGACTGCCGCGCTACCGAGCCGGCCTGGTCGCCCGACGGGATGCGGCTTGCCTTCGTACGCGGCCAGTTCGGGCTACGCCACATGGCGATGGCGCTCTATGTCACCGACCCGGACTCGACCCGCCCCCGCCTGCTCGCGCACTGCGGCTCCTGTAGCAGCCAGAACTTCGCGACCGGGATCAGCTGGTCGCCCGACGCGACGCAAATCGTCTTCAGCGCCAGCGGCGGCCGTCCTGCCGTGCTGTCGCTGTTCACGGTCGATGTGCAAGGCGGGGTCGTGCGCCGTCTGACCGACTGCGATCCGAGCTCCTGCTCCGACATGGATCCCGACTGGTCGCCGGACGGGCAGCTGATCGTCTTCAGCCGGTTTGCCTGGTATGGCGCGTCGCTGTACACGGTCCGCCCGGACGGCTCCGGGCTGACAAAGATCACTTCCGAACCGTCGTTTGCGACACACCCGCGCTGGTCTCCAGACGGGCACGTGATCGCCTACATGGGCTACGACTACGGCTCCATCGCGGACATCTACGTCGTCGCCGGCGATGGCTCGCGGCGCAGGCTGCTCGCGTCCGGGTCGGTTCCCTCCTGGTCGCCGGACGGCCGCCGGATCGTCTACTTCTCGACGCCGCAGCTGCGGCGTGGCCCCTACCGCTACGGCTCCGAGGTCTGGACGGTCACCGCCGACGGCAAGCAGCGGCGGCGTCTCGCCCGCTTCGGCTGCTGTGTCGTTTGGTGGGCGCCGCCTGTCTGGTCACCCGACGGCAAACAGATCGCCTTTGGCACGAGTCGTCAAAAACCGACGCTCGCCAGCCACGGGATAGTCTCCAGCACGCCGAAGGGCGGCACCTTCGTCGTCAACAGCGACGGAAGTGGGATGACGCGGATCTCGAAGCTGTCCGCTGGCGCACTCAGCTGGCAGCGCGTTCACTGAGAAAACAGGGCTCGCCCGCATTCGGCGACACCGCTAGCCCGCGGTCGCTTGCAAATGACAATCTGGTGCTACTATGATCGATACCATCGCGGGGTGGCGACGGATCGGGTGGGGCGATCCCCCGAACGCGACGGTCGTTGTCAGTCACGCGTTCAGAGGAGGGGTCAGCAGTGGGCATGAAGATCAGATGGGCGGTGCCCGGCGCCGCGGCGCTTTCGCCGCGGATTGCCGTCGCGCTTGCCATGGCGTTCATCGCCGCTCTCGCGACGGCCGTCCCGGCCTCAGCGCTGACCTTCAGCGGGGTGTTGCGTGATCGGGATGGCAATCCGGTGCCGCAGCAGACCGTGCAGCTGAGCTCGCCCGGCGGCCCGTTTCTGAGCGCCAACACCGACGATTTCGGCCATTTCGCC